>Ga0206804_10045_pt1 | contig 34644 bp, 39 predicted proteins | sample Alteio_BWOrgCont_62_FD_152888 | JGI IMG/M metagenome (GOLD analysis project Ga0206804, IMG submission 152888) | Enriched cells from forest soil in Barre Woods Harvard Forest LTER site, Petersham, Massachusetts, United States -... | ecosystem: Environmental > Terrestrial > Soil > Temperate forest >... | reverse complement strand
AGCGGATATCGTTTAGATTATAAGACGGGGATAGCAGAACGAGTTTCGGCCAAGTACTCGGTAGACTATAATACACTCCAAGCGGTAAAGTACTCGTACTGGCACCCAGACGACGAGCCCCTGACTGTGACGTATACCCACACCACGCGTCTGTTTCCCTCGATCAATTACCACTATATCTTTTTCCGTACGGAAGCCACTTCATTCAATATTATGCCGAATAAGCCGACGAATGCCGCTGTATCGATATACCAGCAACTAACTCCCGATGGAAATGTTGACGGCAAATGAAGAACAAATGAGGCAACCAACGCAGGCGAAATGCCAACGCAACGGTAAAACAAATCCAGGTTCAGCTCCTTGGTACTCAAGACCACACTTAAGTGGGTTACTTTCCCTTATTCATCCGAACGCTCCAACACACGGGCCGCCCACATCCAGTACTCGTCCTCGTCAACGGGGAAGCTTGTAGGCTTTTTCAACCAAACCCCCATCCCGAACCAAGTAAGAAGCGCGACTGCTCCCGGTTCTGATCTAACTTTCAGCACCTGCAGAGTAAGGTAAGCGTCCAATAGGGCACCACTAGCGAGGTCGATGGTGCATGTCGGTAAGCGTCCCACGGGGTGCCATCTTGACAACTGATTTCTGTTTGAGCAGCGTAAGCGTCCAATAGGGCACCACTAGCGAGGTCGATGGTGCATGTCGTACACTTTGGACTGTATGACATGTACCACAGAGACGGTGGACGGGATTATCAAACAAGATAGTCGAAGGCGGTTGAGAACCACACCGGAGCGAAGACAAGCGCTGCTGGCGGAATTTGACCAAAGTGCGATGACCGGACGCAAATTTGCGGCGTGGGCCGGAATCAAATACTCGACGTTTGCCAACTGGCTTGGGACGCGGCGCAAGGCGGCGTCTGCGCAAAAGCCGAAGGCTCAAGTTGAGAATGCACCTGGCACCCGCTGGCTGGAAGCGGTGGTGAGTGCGCCCAAAGAAGCAGGGGCGGTGAAGTCCGTAAAATCGGTCCTGATCGTGCACGGGCCGGATGGCGTGCGGCTGGAATTGAGCGAGGAGACACAGGTAAGTTGGGCGGCGCGACTTTTACGGGAGCTGACGGGGAAGCCGGGATGTTGAGTTTTGCCGGGAGCCTCAAGATTTACGTGGCGGTGGAACCATGCGACATGCGCAAGAGTTTTGAGGGGTTGGCGGCGCAGGTGACGACGGTGCTTAAACGGGATCTGCGCAGCGGCGCTCTTTTTGTTTTTAGCAATCGCCCGCGCAACCGGCTCAAAATCCTCTATTGGGATCGGACGGGGTTATGGGTTTTGGCCAAGAGACTGGAACGAGGAACTTACTCATGGCCCAAAGGGGAAGAAAAAGCCATCGAGTTGCGCCCGGAAGCCCTGGCGATGCTGACCGACGGCATCGAACTGCACGGGGCAAAAATGCGGCCTTGGTATGACCGTGGGGAATAGAGAAAACACCTCTGATAAAGTGATGATTTAGGCCCGCGTCCTGCTTCATGGTTGTGCAGTGAAAGGCGTGAGCAAAAAGCAACTGCTGGAAGAGAACCGCGCCCTGAAGGCGGCACTGGAAAAAGAGCGGGCGGAAAACGCGCTGCTTCGCCAAAAAGTCGATTTGCTGATCCGAAAAGTCTTTGGATCGAGCAGCGAAAAACTCGACCCAGCGCAGTTGGAAAAGTTTTTGCAGCAAGGGGAAAACTCGCCGGGAAAAGCGCCCGCCTCCTCGGCGCTGGAGGAGGCTGAATCTCAACGCTCGCGTCACCGTCCTGCACCGAAGGAAAAACATCTGCCGGACAATCTACCCGTGGTCGAAGAGGTGATCGACCCCGAGGAGGTCAAAGCTGCGCCCGAACAATGGCGCTGCATTGGCCGGGAAGTGAGCGAGCAACTCGATTACGAACCGGCCCGGTTTTTACGCCGACGACTGGTGCGGCGCAAGTATGTCTCGCGCCAAAATCCGCTGGAGGCCCCGGTCATCGCCGAGTTGCCACCGATGTTGCAGGAACGCTCCATCCCTGCGGCTGGACTGCTGGCGCAAATCATCGTGAGCAAGTATGTGGATCATCTTCCGCTTTACCGGCAGGAGCAGATTTATTGGACGCGGCACCAGGTCTGGTTGCCGCGACAAAGCCAGGCCCGATGGGTGGGGATGGTGGCCGACTGGTTCCAGCCTATTTACCACGCTATCCGATCCGGCGTGATGGCCGGCGGCTACGTCCAGGTCGATGAAACGCCGGTGCGTTATCTCGCGCCCGGAAATGGCAAGACCAAGACCGGCTACTTTTGGACGACCTCGCGTCCGGGCGGTGATGCCGTTTACCGGTGGGAAACCAGTCGTGCGGCGGCGTGCCTGGACAAGGTGTTGCCGGTTGATTTTAAGGGCACGGTGCAGTGCGATGGGTACACGGCATACCCCAGCTTCGCCCGGCGCAAGAAGCACATCCAACTCGCGGCCTGTTGGGCGCACGCCCGACGGAAGTTTTACGAAGCGCGGGAACAAGATCCCGGCATCGCCAACTGGCTGTTGCGCCAGATCGGACACCTCTACCGAATCGAAAGGGAACTTCGTGAAAGCAAGACGGTGGCCACCCTGCGGGCGGTGGCGCGCGCCCATCAGTCCCGCCCGATTTACTGGCGGCTCCATCGCCTCCTCACCCAGCTCAAGACCAGGCGACGCTACCTGCCCCGCAGCCGGATGGGGCTGGCCATCGAGTACACGCTCAACCTGTGGTCGCTGCTCGGCGTTTACCTTGATGACGGACGCATCGAGATCGACCAGAACCTCGTCGAAAACGCGATCCGGCCCACGGCCCTCGGCAAAAAGAATTGGTTGTTCATCGGCGAAGCCGAGGCCGGAGAACGCAGTGCGATACTCTACACCATCGTCGAGTGCTGCCGCCGTCGTGGCCTCGATCCTTATGCCTATTTACGCCATGTGCTCACCCGGTTGCCCTCCGCCACCAACTGGCAGATCAAAGACCTCACGCCGGAGGCCTGGGCACACTCCATTCCATCGTTATCGCTGGCACAAGCAGCGTAGAACTACGACTCGCCGTCGTAAGTGTCGTAGCTTACCCACCTACGACATCTATGACTCCCGCTGGTCAAACAGAAATCAGTTGTCAAGATGGCACCCCGTGGGACGCTTACAGAAGAATAGATTTTTGATAGGCATCCGCACCGTGCTGCATCAAGTCGAATAATGCCTCTGGCGAGTAGCGCCTTATCAAATCGAAGGAAAGCCCCGTAACTCGCAAACAGGCCGTTTCGATTTCCTGTGTCGCGCCGTCGTTACCTCCCTCCATTTTCCGGGCCATGATGGAAGCCAGCATTTGTGTCGTCTGCTCGATGAGCCGCATCATGTAATCTTCGGGCATAACTTGCAGCCTATCCGTACGAATTACCTCGTTTTGCTGAGGTCTCGGGAGAAGCGATCATTTTTATGCAGACTCACTAATAGTTTCAAGCTGGAATGTGAGGTTGGACACCCCACGAAAGGGGAAGCTTACTTTCGCCGAGGTGAAGGCTTCGTCAGCTTTCATGTCCGAAGCACAGGGGTTGCTAGAGCGAGAGATTATGAGCCGGAATACTTGGCACTACGCGCGATGGACTAAGGCTTCGGGTTTATAAGGTGCGTATCTGAGGGAGGCCGGAATTTGTTGAGGAAAAACGGACTACCGCTCGCCATGCGAACGCGGGTAACGCTTTTGATTCTTCCTGGATCAACCGTTCGCGTTTTAGCCAATTTTCCAGAATTTCGTTGACCCGTTTTCCACAAGAGACTATTAGAAGGGTAGTTCTTTGAAAAAAGCCACCATAAGTTGTGGTGGTAGCATGAAAAGTGCCTCTGGTTACGGCCAGAGGAGAATAGGGAAATGGGTGTAAATCCCATACGGTAGCGCCGCTGTAACGAGCGACGAAAGCCCCTTTGAGCCACTGTGCAAGAGCACGGTAAGGCGGGGTGAGTAGGACGACCTCGAAGTCAGAAGACCTGCTTTCTCACGCCTCATCAAGTCCTCGGGCATATGTCCGGGGCAACTCTCTCGCCAAAGAGAGGATGGGATTCCGAAAGCTGCTCTGCCGCCTTCTGTCTCCCGCGCTGGGAATTGGAAGGCGTTTTTGTTTTCCGGTTTCCTGCACCAACCGCGCCGTGGCGGGCGTCAACGTGGAGCAGCATAAATGATCGAAATCCTGGAAAAGCCGCAAGAACCAATCGCAGAACGAGAAGAAGGCCGACACGTCGTCTACACCTTCCAGAACCGCACCTTCCGCCTCGACAAAGAAAAGGCCCGCGCCCGTCTGGCAGGAAAGCGCGTCATCAACGGCCCTCGCAGCGCCGAACTTAACGTCCTTCCGCTCAAGTACCACGAGGCGTACCGCATCTACAAGCAGATGAAGGCAAACCATTGGGAGCCCGACGTTATCGACATGACGAAGGACTGCGCTACCTGGAATTCCAACAAGCTAAACGCCCGTGAACGCTGGATCATCGAGATGGGCGTCGGCTACTTCTCTGCTGCCGAGGGCATAGTAGGCGACAGTGTTCTCCACGTCATAGAGGACAACCTCACCGCCGCCGAGCTAAAGCACGCTTCCCTGCGCCAGATCGCCGAGGAATCGATCCACATGGATTCGCTGCTCCATATCATCAGCAGCCTCAACATTGATCTCGATGAGGTGACGGCGAAGTTCCAGGACATTCCCTCTATCCAAAAGAAGAACGCCTATATCACGCGTCACATGCCTGAGTTAAAGATGGGCATCGACCTCACGCAGACGGTCAACAAGCAGAAATTCGCCAAGGCCATCTTCGGCATTACGCAGGTGATGGAAGGGACGCAATTTTACGCGCTCTTCGCGATGATCCTGTCGCTCCATCGCCAGAACAAGATGACCGGGATCGGTCAGATGTTTCAATACACGCTCCGGGATGAATCCAACCATATTGCGCTCGGTCGGTATCTCCTCGAGAAATTGATCGAAGAAAACGACGACATTTGGACCGAAGCCTTCCGCGGCGAATTGATCGAGTTCATGCGTGAAGGCATCGCGCTGGAAAAGGAATTCGTCCGCGACTGCCTTCCAGAGGACATGGTCGGCATGACTCAGCAGGATTACCTCGATTACGTTGACTACAACGCCGATCGCCGCCTCATCAGTCTTGGCCTGCCCGCGCTCTCGACCGTGAAGAACAACCCGTTTCTCTGGCTAGACGAAGTCATTTTTCTGAAAAAGGAAAAGAACTTTTTCGAGACTCGGGTCACCGAGTACCAGACGAGCGGAAGCGTGAAAAATACCAACGAAGACGATCTAATTTAACCGAAACCAGACTATGAGCACCGAAACCCTTGCATTGGAAAAGAACCTGACCGCCAGCGAATTTCCCCGCGTCATTCGCCGCGATCTTCCCCACGCCAAGTCGGCCAAGCCCCGCGTCGTAACGTGGATCGGCTACAAGATCGAGAAAGCAGTCGATGCCGCCTGCGTTGCCGCGGGCCACGATCCGGTCGGCAAACAGATTCAGGCCGAGGTCGAGTTCAAGATGAAGAAGGAACGCCCGCTCTTCATTCACATCGAACAATTGCAGGATCTCGTCGAAAACCTGCTCATCGAATTGAATTACGGCCGTGTTGCGTTGGCCTACGGCAAATATCGCGCCCGCCGCGCTGCCGTCCGCGACATCGAAGCGCAGATGGCCGCCAGCGGCGGCGAACAGCTCGAACTCGCGTCGCCCGATTTGACCGCCGATCTTCGTCTCCGGATATCCTTTGCGCGGATCAATCTTCAGTTGACCCTCTCGGAAAACGAATTGATCGCACGCCTCATGCGCAGCGTTTCACTTTCGCTGACGCCACAGGAGCAGCGGGAGACGGTCATCCTCAACGCGAAAAACCTTCTGGATGTGGACGGCGACAGCCGTTTCTTTGCCGGTCGGATTTTGCTCACCTACATTTATGAGGAGACGCTGGCTTGGAAGATTACGGACGGCATCGACCAACTCAAGGAAGCGCATCGCAAGGCCTTTTTGAAATACATCCCTCTCGGCATCGAAGTCGGACGCCTCGATCCGCGTTTGGCTGAATTTCGGTTGGCGGAACTGGCCGACGCCATTGATCCCTACGCCGATCTCGACTTCGATTTCATCGGCGTCCAGAACCTGTACGACCGCTACCTCATTCACATCAAGGACGCCGATTCACCCGAAGGCCGGCGCCGGGTGGAATCGCCTCAGATCTTCTGGATGCGCGTGGCAATGGGTCTGGCCGTCCTTGAGCCGGAACGTGAAGTTCGAGCCAAGGAGTTTTACAGTATCTACCAGAACAAGCAGGCCTGCTCGTCCACTCCGACGCTTTTCAACTCCGGCACGCACCGCCCCCAGCTTTCCAGTTGCTACCTGCTCTATTGCGGCGACTCGATTGAGGAGATCGCCGAGACTTGGACTCGCTTTTCATCGCTTTCCAAGTGGGCTGGCGGCTTGGGTTGCTCGTGGACGGCAGTGCGCGGAAGCGGCGCTCATATTCACGGAACAAATGGCGAATCATCCGGTGTGATCCCGTTCCTTAAGGTTGCCAACGATATTTGCGTGGCCGTGAACCAGGGCGGCAAGCGTCCGGGAGCGCTATGCAGCTACATCGAATTGTGGCACTCCGATATCGAGGACTTCCTGGACCTGCGTAAAGAGACCGGCGACGACCGACGCCGCACGCACAACATGAACACGGCGCATTGGGTGCCTGATCTGTTCATGAAACGACTGCGAGATATATCCGAAGGGACTTTGCCCAAGGATGCGACGTGGACGCTATTTCGCACGAATGAAACTCCCGATCTGCCCGAGCTCTACGGTCGTAAATTCGAGGAGCGCTACCTCCAATACGAGACGCTCGCCGACGAAGGCAAAATCTTCAGTCGCAGGATTCGCGTCCTGGCACTTTGGAAGAAAATGATTGAGGCCCTTTTCGAGACGGGGCACCCCTGGATCACCTTCAAGGACCCTTCCAACATCCGCTCTCCGCAGGATCATGCGGGCGTCATCCACAACTCCAATCTTTGCACCGAGATCACGCTCAACACGAGCATGGAAGAGGTGGCGGTCTGCAATCTGGCTTCGATCAACATTCCCAATCACCTCCGGGAAGATGGTTCCATCGATCATGCCAAGCTGGAAGCGACGATTCGCGTGGTCATGCGGATGCTGGATAACGTCATCGACATCAACTATTACCCGGCCGAGGCAGCTAAACGGGCCAATACGCGCCATCGGCCAGTTGGCTTGGGCGTCATGGGCATGCAAGACGCACTCTACGCCAAGCGTATTCCGTTCGACACGCTGGAAGCGGTCGACTTCAACGACGAGATCATGGAAGCAATTGCGTTCTACGCTTATTCGGCCTCAGCCAATCTTGCGCAGGAGAAGGGACGTTATCCTTCATTCCAAGGCTCTAAATGGGACCGCGGCTTGTTACCTCTCGACACGCTGGAGCTGTTGGAACAGGAGCGGGGAACTCCACTATTGGTGGATCGAAAGAGTCGCCTCGACTGGAACGGCCTGCGCGAGAAAATCCGGCATCAAGGCATGCGCAACTCCAATTGCCTCGCCATCGCACCCACCGCGACGATCTCGAACATCATGGGCTGCACGCCCTGTATCGAACCGAGCTACAAGCACATTCACACGAAGTCGAACATGTCGGGCGAATTCGTCCGCACCAATGACTTTCTGGTGAAGGAATTGATGGCCCTTGGGATGTGGGATGAGGAAATGCTCTCTGACTTGAAGTATTTCGATGGATCGGTTCAAGGGATAGAACGGATTCCGTCCGAGGTGAAGCGTCTCTACAAAACTGCGTTTGAGATCGAGCCTACCTGGCTTCTTCAATGCGCGGCGGTCCGGCAGAAGTGGATCGATCAATCGCAGTCAGTGAATCTCTTCCTCGCGGAAAACGATGCGCGGAGTGCTTCGTTCATGTACCGGGAAGCTTGGGATCGCGGGCTCAAGACGACCTACTATTTGCGCACGATCAACAAATCGGCGATTGATTCGAGCAATCGCGAACGCAGAAAAGCCGACGCCGATCCTGTTCCGGCTCCGTCCGCGTGCTCCATCGAGGCGCAACGAAACGGAACCACCTGCGAGGCCTGCCAATAACTGGAGAAATTATGGGAATCAAATCAGATACTTGGATTCGTCGAATGGCGCAAAAAGAAAAGATGATCGAGCCGTTCTCGCCGACGCAAGTGCGGACGAGCGATTCGGGGCAATCAATCATTAGTTACGGAATCTCGAGCTACGGTTACGACTTGCGAGTTTCCAATGAGTTCAAGGTATTTACCAATGTGTTTAACACCATGGTCGATCCGAAGGCCTTTGATGCAAAGTCGTTCGTCGATATCGAGACCGATATCTGCATTGTGCCACCGAATTCCTTCGCCTTGGCCCGGAGCGTTGAATACTTCCGCATTCCCCGCGATGTCATTACGGTTTGCCTTGGGAAATCGACGTATGCCCGGTGTGGCATTATCGTCAATGTCACGCCCCTTGAGCCCGAATGGGAAGGGCACGTGACCTTGGAAATTTCCAATACCACGCCTCTTCCGGCCCGCATTTACGCGAATGAGGGCCTGGCGCAAGTGCTCTTCATCGGAGGCGATGAGGTGTGTGAAACGTCCTACGCTGACCGTGCCGGCAAATACATGCGCCAGCGTGGGATCACGATACCGAAGGCATAAGCAGGACGGACTACCATGGAAGCCAGGGAACCGATTCTGGAAGCTTCGCTCCCAGCGCAAAACGATTGCTTGGGCCACCATCAAAGGTGTCCTCTGTGCGCCCGCGATAACGATTGTCGCGTCGCCAAGGGCCTCCTTTACAAAGGTCCGTGCTGGTGTCACCAGATCATCGTACCCAACCACATTCTCACGCGATTGGCGGAGGATACAATCGACTCGGCGTGTCTCTGCCGCACCTGCTTGGAGACCATTGCAGAAATTTCGCGTTCGTTAGACGGCACCGAGGTAATTTTAGCAGAAGTACGAACGGCCATTGTGACGAATCGAATCGACCAAAATGCTGAGGCAGTAGCAGATTTTTATCTCGACGATCTCGGTAACACAGTATTCACGGCTGCGTATCATCTCAGGCGAGGAAATTGTTGTCAGAACGGATGCCGTCATTGCCCTTATTAGAGTGACGCATCAAAGTATGTGGATGCGAGGATATATTGCTTGTTATTACTGATCGGATCAACTATGTTGCACCCAGTTCTTTGAATCCGGCACCCACCTGACCAAGGCGAGTGCCATCCTACGCAGAATCAGGGAAGGCCGTGAGAATCGGCCACAGTCGCGCTGCGGTATCGAGTTACAACCCTCCATGCCATGAGACCTTGTCCAGGTTTCAGGGCAACAAAGCCAATCGGTTTAGACCGGTGAAGGCGGAGGCAAGGCAGGTCATTTCAATGGCCAAGAAACTCGGAGTCCGAACACCTGGCCTGCAAAATTAAAACTCAACCGTCATCGCAAGAATGACAAGGAGACATCATGGGATCTCGCATCCTGACACATAACCTGGGCTACCCGCGCATGGGAGCCCTTCGCCAACTCAAGAAATCACTCGAAGCCTATTGGCAAGGCAAGGAGACGGAAGCCGATCTCCAGCGCACCGCATCCGGTTTGCGGCGCATGCATTGGGGCCAGCAGAAAGACGCCGGAATCGATCTGATCCCGTCGAACGACTTCAGCATTTACGATCACGTGCTCGACACCACCGCCATGGTAGGCGCGGTGCCTGAACGCTTTGGCTGGAACGGCAAGCACGTCGATTTGCCCACCTATTTTGCAATGGCCCGTGGCAAAACGACGGGACATGAGCACGGCGACGAGGCCCACGCCGAATGCAACCACGCAGGCATTCACGCCATGGAAATGACGAAGTGGTTTGATACCAATTACCAATTACATCGTTCCCGAATTCCACGAGGGCCAGAAGTTCTCCCTGGCTTCCACCAAGGCCATCAATGAATTTCAGGAAGCAATGATGCTGGGGATCAAGACCAAGCCGGTCTTTCTCGGCCCGTTTACTTATCTTAAGCTCGGCAAGATTCACGGAAAGGAGTTCAACCGCTTCCAGCTCCTTCCGGGCTTGATCGAGGTTTTCGTGGAGGTGCTACGCCGACTCGCCAGCGCAAAAGCAGAGTGGGTACAGTTTGATGAACCGGCCTTGTCTCTGGACCTGACCGCAGCAGAGCAGCTCCTCCTCCTGCAGGCTTACGCCACGCTCGCCCAGGTTGCGCCTGCGCTAAGGCTCATGGTTGCGACCTACTTCAATGACCTGGGCGAGAACATTTCGACCTTCGCCCAACTTCCCGTCCGTGGACTCCATGTCGACGTCACTAAATCGGGAAGGGAGGTGGGAGATTTGATCTCGCGAATGGGGCCGGACAAAATTCTTTCGTTGGGCATCGTCCACGGACGGAATATATGGAGGAACGATTACCAGCGTTCTCTCGAAACCGTTCGACAGACGGTATCTTTGATCGGCGAGGATAGAGTTTGGATTGCGCCTTCCTGCTCGCTGCTTCACGCTCCGTTCTCTCTACGTTTCGAGCAAAAGCTTGATCCAGAAATCAAATCCTGGCTCTCGTTCGCGGAGGAGAAACTTACCGAGCTTTCCGAGATTCGACAGGTTTACGAGGGAAAAATCCATCTTTTGACGAAAAATCGTGAAGTGCTGGACGCCCGTGCAGTAAGCAAGCTCATTCACAGGCATGAAGTCAAGGAACGCTGCGAGAGAATCAAGGAATCTGATCTCAAGCGGCAAAGTTCGTATGGCCAGCGAAGCCTCATTCAGCGCGATCACTTGAAACTCCCTGAACTGCCGACGACGACCATCGGCTCGTTTCCGCAGACGGAAGAAGTCCGGGCCACCCGCGCTCAGTTTCGGAAAGGAAAAATTAGCAAAGCTGATTACGAAAAGTTTCTGGAGAAGGAAACGGCTCGTGTCATCCGTTGGCAGGAGGAAATTGGCCTGGACGTGCTCGTGCACGGCGAATTCGAGCGCACCGACATGGTCGAATACTTCGGAGAACAGCTTAGCGGATTTGTCTTCACGGAAAATGGCTGGGTCCAAAGTTATGGCTCGCGCTGCGTCAAGCCCCCGATCCTTTTTGGGGACGTGGAGAGGCGCCAACCGATGACCGTGCGCTGGTCGAAGTTTTCACAAGAGCAGACCAAAAAGCCGATGAAGGGGATGTTAACCGGACCAATCACCATTCTGCAATGGAGCTTTGTTCGTAACGACCAATCAAGAGCCGACACGGCGCGGCAGATTGCCTTTGCCATTCGGGATGAGGTGATTGATTTGGAGGCGGCCGGAATTTCCGTCATCCAGGTGGATGAGCCTGCGTTGCGCGAGGGTCTCCCCCTGCGGCGGGACGATTGGGCCAAGTACCTTCGATGGTCTGTCGATGCCTTCCGTCTTGCCACGGCTTGCGTGGCGGATCGCACGCAAATTCATACCCACATGTGCTACTGCGAATTCAACGACATCATTCAAGCCATCGCGGAATTGGATGCCGATGTCATTTCCATCGAAAGTTCCCGATCCGAGATGGAATTGCTCGAGGCGTTCCGTTCATTCAAGTACCCGAACGAGGTCGGGCCGGGAATTTGGGACATTCATTCGCCTCGAGTGCCCTCCGTTGAAGAAATCTCCAGCCTGCTTAATAAGGCACTTCAGGTACTGCCCAGGAATCTTGTATGGGTGAATCCTGATTGCGGCTTGAAAACCCGTGGCTGGCCCGAGGTGGAACAATCACTGGTCCACATGGTCAAGGCGACGCTAAAGGCTAGAACTGCGTCGTCGAATCTTGGTTAACAGATGCTTTTTGAATAGTTCAGCTTTGCCTTCGCAGCAACAAAATGACAACATAGCCACATCGAGATAGACGGTGCTACATTCGTAATGAGCGGGTCAACGGTTCAAATCCGTTAAGCGGCTCCCCTCCCATGGAGGGCTTTTACCTCTTAAAACCCAAGGATTTCGGCGGATTTTCTGCCAGGTCCGTTGGAGCGCGTCGGAATGCTTTGGGGCACTTCGGAGCGGATTCCGTAGCAACAGTTGCTACGGCCGTCTTTCTCGGTGATTTAGGAGAAAGTCATGCCCCTGTTCAGTGTAACGGTGCGTCCCTACGCCGATCAAACCAAGCCCCACCTCAAATACGTCCTTCGCGTGCGCCATCCCGACCGGAAGGTCGAACGCTTCTTTTTCGAGACGAAAAAGAAGGCCGATACCGAAGCAGCGACCAAGAGCCAAGACGTCGAAAACCTGGGCGTTCGAGCCTTAAATCTCGACCACAGCCAAAAGGTCGAAGCGATGACAGCATTCGAGCGACTCAAGCCTTACGGCGCTTCGCTGATGGAAGCCGTGGCCTCCGGCCGCCAAAATTGTGTCTTTTACGTCGCTCATTCCGATTCACAAAATTACCCATGACCAGCAGGCCATCTGTAACCGCTCCTCCAGCGCGTAAAGTGATTTTAGCGCACTTATCGACCTTTTTGCGGCGTAATTACTTGACGCCTTGTAGGGCTTTCAGGGCATCTTCCGCGCCTACGCGATCAGCGTGCCCATGGCTGATATGGGCGAATCGCACAGTGTTGTTGGTGTCTATGATGAACGTGGAAGGATAGGCCGTCTCACGTACAGCATCCCAGCGCAGGCCATAAGATTTTGTGAACGAGTAGTCGGGGTCGAGAACAAACAGGAAATTATTCGGCCAGTTTTTGTCGTGTAGGAAATCGGTTGCATGGGCCTTGAGGTCAGTCGCTGGGCCGGGATAAACGATCACTACTTGTACGTTGGCGGCATCAAATTTGGCAGCGTTAATGACGTAGTCATGCACCTGGCGAGAGCAATAGGGGCATTGATAGCCAGGCCAGCCGCGCAACTCAATGAGCACCACCGTGCTCTTCGCGGTTAAATCGCTTAATTGCATCTTCTGGTCGTCAAGAGTATTGAGCGAAAAATTCGGCGCTTTGTCACCCACTTGGGGGCCGGTTGCAGCACTAACGGTAAGTGGGAATGCACAAACCAGAGTGGCAAGCATTACTGTGTATAGGTTGGTTATTTTCATGAGACTCGTTACGAGGATTTTGGGGTTAGGTGGAATTCCAGTAGGCTGCGTTTATTGCGAGACGGAATCATGAAAGCGGTCGTATTGGCAGCACCGCAGTAATTGCTCCTCCGCTTGAATCCAATGCTCGCCATCTCTTCCATGTGGGCATCCTTCAGACAGCCAGATGAAGTACGCGCACAATTCCAGCTGTTGTTGCGAAGGTTGGCAGGGATCAACGGCAGGCGGTTGCGAAGCAGAAGTGTGGATAGTCGAGGTTCCGTCACGGTTGTCTCCAGACTTACAAAGGCGCGTATTTAGACCATTCATAAGTTCATACTTTGATAATTATATCAGTAGTGGTGGAGGAAGTTCGCGGCCCACGCGCCCTCCAACCGGTTCTCCGGTGATGGCAGCGTGATTCAACGCTTTGGCAGTACACAGCCCAAGAGCGAAGCCATCACAATCTCCGACGGTCAGCTGCGACTCGGGAATACAGATAGATGGAAGCTTGCGATTTTTGAGGCTGTGCAATTCATCGGCGGTAAGATCTCCATGTATGACAATAACGGCGCCCAAGGCACTGGTCATCTCGGTCCGCCAATCCAAAGGCGATGTGCCAATGAGCACAACAGATGAGTTGAAGGACATCATTGCAGTTTGTGCGCCGCGGATGAATTCAACGAACGGCGCGTACATGAAAGCATCTGGCGACCTGATGACAATGCCTAGGCTTGGATGAACCTGGCTTGAGGATCCATACGCAAAAGTACCCTTACCGTGCTTACGATAAACAAGCCCCCGGTGCTCTAAGTCACCTAATGCCAATCGTATTGTTACGCGGCTGACTGCAAATCGCCGGCAAAGTTGATGTTCGCTGGCAATGAGAAAATCCTTGGGATCGGCTTGTATAAGGATTTCCCTGGCCAAAATAGCAGCGATACAGCGACGGGCTGTGGCCTTATTTCTCCCTTCTTGTGCGAAATGATTCATGATCCAAAAACTGCTAATGACCGGTTGGCTACCAGGATTACTTATCGCGCTTAGATGATTTAGCGAAGACTCGGCGGAGTCGTGCCACCAGTTTCTGTTGAGGCGCTGGCGGACGAATTCGAGGGCTTCAACCAGCCACCGGCAATTTGGACGATTGAACCATCGCCACCACTGACCCAGGCTACGACTGCGCCAGGGGAATCGTCCGTAGAAGATTTGAGTTCAATAGGGTCACTCTGGAAACCCTTGTCTGTTGCTGAATTCAACTGCGTCGAGCTAAAGCCAAGCACGACAAATTCATGATCAAGCCTTCTGCCGCCATTTTCACCTCGCTGCACGTCCGTGATCAAATTGAATCCGAGAAGAGCGACGTTGAGCACGAACGGTTGCTTTGGATCGGAAGAGGCAGGGAGGTAAAGAGCCGAAATCTTCCCGTCCTTACGGCGAACGGTAAGCGAAAGCTCACCTGACTTTTGGGCTCCGGTAGAAGCGAATGCCTGTCTGCTAAACAAACTCCGCCTCCATTCCAAGCCATTGACGATGAATTCGGGAGTGTAGACCGAGTTCTGTCCAAGGTGCGCGGCGTAATTCTGCTGCCGCTGCGAGTACTCGGATCGGGCAAAACGGTCGGCCCAACCGAGGTTGTCCCAGTAATCGACGTGAAAAACAACGGGGAAGAGGTCTTTCCAAAGTCCGGGAGCGTCCTTCAGCTTATTAGTCAACGCTTCAGCGGGGGGACACGAACTGCATCCTTCCGAGGAATAGAGTTCAACCAGCGAGGCGTTCGCCGTACCGCTCTTAAAGACGGTATCTTGGGAATGAAGCGGAACTGCGGCGTAGAAGAGCATGGTAATAATGGCCAGGTTGGGTATCAGGCGGTGCATAGAATCTCAATTAGTTGGTTTAATGGATTGGGGTGGATGAGCCTCAAGCTTTTGAAGCTTCGGACTAATTACGAAAAGGCAATAGGGTAACCACGGGTGCTTTTTGAAGTATTCCTGATGATATTCTTCCGCCCGATAAAATGCCGTGAGTGGAACAATCTCCGTCGCAACGGGCATTTTCAGTTTGGTTTCCTCCGCTTGCTTCGAGGCTTCAGCGAGCCGCTTTTGCCCTGGATTCTCGTACAGAATGATCGAGCGGTATTGAGTGCCCATGTCGTTGCCTTGTTGATTTGGCGTTGTCGGATCGTGGACATCCCAGAATATATCGAGCAATTGCTGATAAGTTATTTTCGCGGGATCGTAAGTAATACGGACGACCTCCGCGTGGCCGGTTTCATCGGAACAGACATCCTCGTAGGTGGGATTTTCCGTGTGACCACCGGCGTAACCGCAGTCGATATGCGTCACACCGGAAAACTTTTCAAAAAGCGCCTGAGCGCACCAGAAGCACCCCATGCCAAATGTCGCGGTCTGAGTTGCGACGGGAGACAATGTCGGTTTTGAATCAGGCGTAGCGCCAGGGAGATGAGTTGTCTTAAAGAAAAAGACGCTGAGCCCAGCGAGGATGACGACAGAAGCAAATCGGAGAAGAGCGCGAGCAGGTAGGTTATGAGTCGCCATATGGAGCACCGGGAGCACCGTGATTTACTTCGCCGTAGTCTGTTCAAACAAAGGGGTGTACTGTGAATAGCCTTCCTCCTTGAGCTTTTCTTTGGGAATGAACCGCAGAGCCGCAGAGTTAATGCAGTAGCGTTCTCCGGTCGGGGCTGGACCGTCGTCAAAAATATGCCCCAGGTGCGAATCACCTTTCGAAGATCGTACCTCGGTACGCTCCATGCCATCGGAACCGTCAGATTTCTGTACCACCGAACCGCTATCAATTGGTTTGGTAAAGCTGGGCCAGCCTGTTCCCGAATTAAACTTGTCGGTTGAACTGAACAGGGGTTGCCCTGTTACCACATCAACGTAAATACCTTCTTTTTCGTTATTCCAATAAGCGTTGAAGAAGGGCGGCTCGGTGCCCGATTCCTGGGTAACGTAATATTGCTCCGAAGTTAGCCGGGACTTGAGATCGACGCCTTGCTTTACGCCTGCCGTTAAAGGTGGCGGCTGATTGGAATCCTGCTTACCTGTGACGAGTAGGAAATAAAATGCCGCACTTGCAGTGGCCAATACAATCGCGATTGCGCTGAAAGAAGAGAATGTCACAATAATAAGAGCGAGGTCAGGTCATAAAAATTTCATGGAATCGCAATTTCCTTAAAAATTACTAATTTGAGTCTCTGCGGCGCGCTAATCCTTACGCTTTTCCGCCAAAGGTTACGTGGTCGTCAAAGTCGAGATAGTCGAAAAATGTGCTGATGTCCTCACGCGCTTCTCCGCCACCCTTGGCGACTTGTTCGCTAACAAAAGCGCGCCTTCCATTGTCCGAGGGAACGCTCGCCGCACGAAAAATACTCCACTGCGCAATTTCCCACTCGCTATGCTTGAGGGGTGCGTTCGCCATGATCCAAGCAAGGATTCCACCATCACCGAGACCCTTGGCGACCTCGGCTTTTAATGTGTCAGGATCGATGCCGGTAAATTCGAAAAAGTTTTGATCGAGCGGACAATTGTAATGATACTCTCCAGGTGTCCCGGAAATTTCGGCCCGACATTTGTCAAGCATGCGTGGAAGGGTGACATAGCCGCCGAGGCGGACACGGGGACTGCGGGGAGGACGTTGGGTAAGGTTCATGTTGTATTTAAGATAATGGGGTTGAGGTTACTGAAATTCGTTATGAGATTGGCGACTCCGGGATTTGGTCACAGGGTGACAGAACCAGCCAAGGGCGGACCAATTCTCAAACCATTCTTCGACTTTCTTCGCCCAATCGATTCTCATTGAAGCACGCCGGAGGGCACGGTCGCAGGCGCGTTCCAGCGTCTCGCCTTTATGCAAGGCACAGAGAAGGGCAAATGCTTCCAGTTCCAGTTGCTTGTAATAGACCGCATTGTTGTGACGATGGACCGCGATGTAGGTTTTCTTCGGCTTTGGCAATGGCACTTTGTTTATTTTTGCGACGCGAGGCGCCGAATCCATCGCGTTACTGGCTTCTCCCCGCAGGGCCTCGTGTTTTTTGACCGCGAGTACAAAATCATTAGTCGGAAAGTCCAAAGCCAGCAGGGTCAGATACGGTTGCAAACCGAGTTTTACCTTCCTCGTGCTGGTTAGAAGCAACTCTGCGATGCCGACAGTTGGCTTGGCCTCGCCGTCGAAGGCCACGATTTGAGCCCATTCAAAACGCGCGACCTCGAGAGCTAACGACTGCTTTTTTCCGGCCCAGCGTGGCTCCTGGCGGAGAAATTTCTCCACACGTGATCCGAGGTTGCGCATCGTGAAGGAGGCGGAGGGATATTTGACGAGGTAAGCCTCGGCCATTTTGATGAACGTCCGCTCGCCCAGTACGGCGCGCAGGCCGGGGTAGTCTTCGTAAAAGGAATCGAGGACGCGAAACCAATATTGACGGTTGTAGATTTCGAGCCGCTCAAACGATGTAAGTTGGTCGTTGGGTTTGACGAATTCCTCCACCGCGTCCGTCATTCTTCTCCCGTCCACCCAAAGTGGTTGCATCCGATTCTTTGCCGTCAAAGGTCGAAACAGCATCGTCGTGACTAGACGCTGAAATTGCCGGTACTGCGAGTTCGACAGGATTTCAGGCGGAGATTGGGGTGGCTTGGATTTCAAGGAATGTTGTGGCTTTAAGTGCTTCGTTGTGAACTTCGTCGAAGGTTGGAATGCGATCATCCCATTCCAGCAACGTGGCGGTGTGGCCGCAGAGTTTGATGGCATGGGCGTACATTTCCCATACCGGATCGAGCACCGGGTGGTCATGAGTATCGAGGATGTACTTCTCGAACTTCGAGTGTCCTGCGATGTGAATCTGCCCGACGCGATGGTGCGGAACGTTGTTCAGATAATCGTAAGGATTGAAACTGTGGTTCTTGGACGAGACGTAGATGTTGTTAACATCAAGCAGGATTCCGCAGTCGGCCAATTCCGCGACTTCGCTTAAAAACTCCCACTCGGTCATAGTGGATTGGTGGAATTCAGCGTAGCTGCTGACATTTTCCACGCAGATGGGCACCTCAACGAAGTCTCGCACGCGACGAATATTACTGGCGGTTTTTTGGGCCACCGCTCGCGTGTAAGGCATGGGCAGGAGATCATGGGTGTAGCGGCCATCAACGCTTCCCCAACAAAGATGATCAGATAGCCAAGGTGTTTGGGTGCGCTTGACTAAGGTTTTAAGCTTTTTGAGATGCTCGCGGTCCGGGCCGTCAGCCGAGCCGAAATACATCGAGACGCCGTGCTGGACCACTCGGTATTGCTCGAGGATTTTATCAAGAAGCTCCAACGGTCGTCCACCGTCGCACATGAAGTTCTCGGAGATAATCTCAAACCAGTCGACTACCGGTTTCTTCTCCAAGATGTGCCTGTAGTGGGGTACGCGAAGACCAATGCCGATGCCGTAATCGGTGAAATTATTGAAGGGATTGCCTGGCATACTCCTCTGACGTTTGAAAAATGAGAGAGCCGGAGAAGGTGAGTCCCGGCTGCGTAAGCGTTAGCCCTTGGAGCTATATGGCCTGACCAAAACGGCCATCATCTTTCCGGAATCGTCCATCATAAACATGCCTGAGACATGATCGCCGACCTTGTAGTCACCCAATGTCTTGCTTCCGCCTCGGAATTTGGTGTCGGCGTTGATGGTCATCGTCATCGTCCCGCTAGCGGTTTGGACCGTGACCGTACTGGCCGACATATCAATTGCCATGATCGTGCCTTGGTAAGGCGTATGCTTGCTTGATTCGTTGGTGGTCGTCGACGGGGTGCTAGTATCCGCGGTTTGCGTAGATGCGCAGCCTGTGACCAGAATGGCCATAAGGACTGAAATAATCAGGGTAGGTTTCATATCAATCTCGTCTCTTTCTGTTTTAGATTTGCTTATATGGCCGAATCCCGCTGGGAGCCGGGGCATTGAATCCCCGGCTCCGTAGAGGGAATGTTCCGACTTAGCCCTTGCTACCATCGGTGGCGCAACCACCCTTGCCCTTGCAATCGTTCTTCGCTTTGCAACCGTTAGCGCTGGCCTTGCAGCCGCCCTGGCCTTTGCAGCTGTTCTGGCCTTTGCAGCCATGCTTGCTTGAGCTGGAGTCGTCAGCAAGCTGTCCGGCGCTGAGCGTGGTGGAGTTGCTGGTGGAGCCTGACGGGGCCGCCTGAAGGCGGACAGCCGCCCCGCCGAGCAAACCTGCCATGGCCGCACCGGCGAGTATGACTTTCGCGGTATTCTGAGTTTTCATCTGTTTTCTTTCTGTTTTGGGTTGTTGTCCTGCGTTTGGCGGTGGCCAAGCTTTCGATCCTCCTTCACTCGAAGGCGAATTCGCAGGCAAAGTGGTTAATGGACTCGTTCGGTACTCTGCTCTCGAGCTGGGGTAAGAGGAGCGATAGGAGCTCGGACTGTTTTGTTTTTGGGTTGGCTGGGGCTTGAGAAGACTCTCTTCAAAACGCCATCGACCGAGTAGGCGCCGGGACCAAAGATGAACACGATTACCGACGCCAGAAGGTAGGTGAACGGGTCAGCCGAAATGAAGGCATCGGGATCGAAATGTATTAGCTTCTGCAGCGCCGTTTGTTCCGTGGTGATATAGGCCACGATAAAGTCAATGATGAGCGGAATGGCGGCCAGCCGACTGACCAAGCCAAGCGCGAGAAAGATTCCACCGAACATTTCGGTACAGCCAACCAGGTAGGCATTCTCGACCGGGAACGGAATGCCGAGACTGGTGAAGTAACCAATGGGTTTTTCGATATGAAGCAGTTTGCCCGAGCCGGCTTCAAACAGCTCGTAACCCCAGACCAGTCGGACGCCGAGTAGAAAGGCCGATTGCAGGCTCGATGTCCCAAAGATGAGATAACCGTAGCCCTTACGGATTAAATCGATCGTGCATGTCTTATTCATTGTCGTGTGTGATAACTGTTAGATAGGTCGAACGTGAGGAATATTCCGTACGAAATGATTTATTTGAGTTACAGGCCCAATTAACGCAGCGCTTCATTCCATTTTTCGGTTCAGGAAAGGTGCTGCCTAATGGCCATTCGATGAATTAGTCGGGGTGGGTCGGCCTTTCTTACAGGAAATTTGCTTTCCGATTAGCGGCGGCGATGTACGTTCCACGTTTGTGACCCCGGAGAGTACGCCGTCAACGCCAACACCTGCCGCGAATCCCGATCGCTGGGTCGATGAGCATGGCGATTGTCTTTACCGCTATGCCCTGGTGCGCGTCCGCACCCCGGAAGTTGCTCAGGACCTTGTGCAGGAAGCGTTTCTTGCCGCCTTGCGCAGTTACGAGAAATTTGCCGGACGCTCGTCGGAACGAAGCTGGCTGTTCGGCATCCTGAAAAATAAGATTGTCGATTACTACCGCAAGCTTGGTCGCGAGACATCGTTCACCGACATGGAGTCTTTATCCAACGAAAATTCGGAGAAATTTGTCGACGGCTGGTGGATTCACGTTGACGGACCCAAGGAATGGAAACCGGAAGCTGACGTGATAGCGCATCGCTCGGAGTTCTGGGTCACGATGCGCAAGTGTCTCGGCAAATTGCCGGACCGGATTGCAAGTGTCTTCATGCTGCGGGAAATGGACGAGCTATCGACGAATGAAATTTGCGAAATGCTGTCGATCAGCGAGAGTAATCTCGGCGTCATGCTTCATCGCTCGCGCATGGCCCTGCGGGAATGTCTGGAAATAAATTGGTTTGAGAAAGGCAAAAAGTAATGCCGGCGGAAACTCCCAATCCCCGGGCTCCTGACGATGATTCCCTCTTTCAGGGAAAGACTTGGCTTTCACGAAAGATGATCGCATTCATCAATAGCTGGACCCCTCGATGCCGGGAGGTTACACATCTGATTTCAGAGGGAATGGACCATCCCCTCCCGTTGCTCACGCGCATTAAGATGCGCGCTCACTTTCTTACGTGCTGCTATTGCGAGCGCTACGAAAAGAATCTTCGCTTTCTGCGCCGGATAATTCGCTTTTCGCCGTGGGAGAAGCATGAGGACGAGACCGCGCAGTTGCCGCCAGAAGTAAAAGAGCGTTTGAAGCAGGCCCTGCACGGCGACCATGGACCTAGCTAGGACCCTGTCTATCCTAGCCTTTCTGTCGAGCGAAGAATTTCTGTTCAAATTGTAAGGTTTTCGGGTGGATTCCGACTGATTTATGTCGGGTGTCGCATGAAGCCGCCCTGCCAAAAGAACCGATGCGATATATATTCCGTCTAGCTGGCGTGGCCATCCAGAAAGAAAAAGATGGGCCGCTTTCTTGAAAAGATTACGCCGTCGTGCAAGGACATCACACGGATGGTGTCTGAATCGATGGATCGCCAGTTGCCTCTTCGGAAGCGATTGACCGTGTACTTGCACCGTCTGATCTGTGTGTGGTGTGACCGCTACTATCGCCAACTGCATTTGATGCGTGATCGGTCAAAGAAAGTCCATTTGCATCTCGATGACGTGCCAAATGAAGAACTCACTCCGGGTGCAAAGGCCAAGATTAAACGCGCGATGCATGGTGGATCCAAATGAATCGTCGTGGGCTATTAGACTTCAGAGTAGAATTTTTTGCTGCTGGAGCGCTTTCGAGATTATTTTGAGGCGAAACGATAAATACCAGTCCACTTCTCTGATGACGGATTGGAAATCAATTTTCGGCATCGTGAGGCAAGGACTTGGCTGGGTATATCGTACGGGTGACGCTTTAGCATCTCGATGGCACCCTCAAACTCTGCTCGCTGGTATAACGCGAATGCCTGTTCGTAATCGTTGACAAAAGTGGGGCGTGCCCCCGCCTTCGACTCCGCGATTAATTCATAGATAGTAACGGACTCGATTTTGCCTGTAACGGCGACGCGATCAAGCAGACGAAATTCAAACTTCCCTTTGGCGACGGCGTAAATGCTATCGCTCGCAATGATGGTGGTTTCGTAATACTTGTTCAATCCTTCCAGTCGCGAAGCGAGATTAATGCCATCGCCGATGGCGGTATAATTGAATCGGTCGGGCGCGCCAAAGTGTCCGACCGAGGCCGTGCAGCGGTTGAGCCCGAAACGCGTTTCAAATCGCGGAGCGTTACCCCACGCGGTTGAATCGAATAGTTTTTGCAAAGCCGCGCGGCAATGAAGTGCGGCACGGCACGCTAGGATTTCATGACCGACAACGAGTTCGGGTGCATTCCAAAAGGTCATTACCGCGTCTCCAATATACTTGTCGATGGTTCCTTTCTCGCCCTGAATCGTTTCTGCCATTACCTCTAGATAACGACCCAAAACCTCCGCCAATCGGTCCGGCGACATGCTTTCCGCGTAGGCGGTAAAGTTCTTGATGTCTGTAAACAGTACCGAGAGTTCACACGATTTTCCTCCGAGAGCGGGTTCTTGGTCATCTTGGTAAAGCTGCCGCACCAGTTTGACCGGCACATACTTGCTCATGGCCCGCATGGCGGTCTTCGCTTTCTCCAAACCGACCAGGACTTGACTTACGTCTCGCAAGAAAGAGGAGCTATGGGTTGGTGAAAATTCGAATTCATTCATCAGGGCCGTTTCCCGCAAAATCAACGCGTGCGATCTCACCACACTGCGGATAATCCAAGCGCCGGTAATTATGATGAGCGCAATAAGGACAAGCAACGCCTCTAAAATCTTTTGGCGCATTTGGACAAGTTTGCCCAGATAAAAATCACGCGGCACCACAATCCCGACAATCCAATCCTGGGTGCCAGGCAAGTATCGGAAAGTGCAAAGATATATCTTGTCCTCCAGGCTAAAGGAAGCCGTGGTATCGGTATCCGGGTGGTCCGGGTCGACTTCCTGCAACGCCGGCTCCTGAAGAGCTCTCGCAACTACGGGAGGGATGTCTCTGGTCGCGAGACGTAAATCGTCTCCCGATACGACTATATGATCACGGTTGCCGAACCCGGTGATCAGTCGTCCCTGCTTGTCGCAAATGAAAATCAAATGCGGATCGGCCTCGCCCGGAGCGGTAATATGCCGCTCGACTGCGCCGTCGATTTCCGACTTCATGAGACCCACCCGAATAACACCGGCAAAGTGCCCTAGGGAGTCCTCGATAGTCTTCTGCACGCTCACCTCGACACGCCGTTGCAATTCAGGCAGATGTTCGTCAATTTGTGACCAATGCAGGTCCGTCGGAATAATTTGCCCCTGGTTTAGTCGTTTTGCCGTCGTTTGAAACGTTAGGTGGGTCGTGGGGTCTACGGATGGAGTAACCGGAGCTGTCGGCGCGGCCCTTACTGAAATGTCCTGAGCGAGGGTGATAGATTGGGAAACAAATTGAGTTTCGCGAAACCAAGTCTTGTTGCAGACATAATCGCCGGTCGCAGTGCGAATAACCTCCACTTGTCCAGCCGAAGTCGGATCGGTCAAGATCTTGCCGGTGGGATCAAATCCATTGCTATTCGCATAGGTCAGAGTGGCCTCTGAAATGTTATCATTGGACAACAAAAGCGACAGCAATCCCTGCTCAATCGAATCGGCTTTCTTCGTATCAATCAGGCCGTACTTAACCTGCTGTTCGAAGTGGGTCACGGCCATCGGCGCTTCGTTCAGGTACGTTGTTACGTCATCCCCTACTTCCCGGCTGGCCAGTTCACGATAACGTTCCGCGCTATGTAAAATGCTTTGCTGCGAACCGTTCAGCACTAGGTAAAAGAGCAACGCGAGGCCCAGCAAGAGTCCAAGCAGACTCAAACCAAAAACCTGACGGAGGGTTGGGCGCATTTTGGTCATCCCTATTGCAAGATCAGAGACATTACATTCGGGCTTTATCGGCCATCGCATCGGTGACTTCCTGGCAAAGGTCCACAGTGCGCCCCGTTCTTTTACTTATAATGCCTTGTATGGCGTCGCTCATGCCTGGCAGATTCCCGAGCAATTCATGGAAAGCCGCACGATTGACGACCACTAAATCAAGCGCAGTCTGCGCTCTCACGGTAGCATTGCGCTCGCGATTACATACGAGAGCCATTTCGCCAAATACTTCACCTTGCCCTAGTTTCGCCAGAATTTTGTCGTCTTGCTGGACAACTACCTCGCCCTTGGCAATAAAATAAACCTTGTCGCCAACGTCACCGGCATTGAATACGTTCTCTCCTGGCTCGAAATGCTCTCGATGTACGCCCTCTTCGTGGAAAAGTCGGAGTTGAGTAATGTCCCTGGGCAGAAATGCATCCAAAATCCAGTCGGCGATCAGTCTTAATTGGCCGTCCAATCCGGGAAACTTCGTCACGTATACACCGCGCCATAACATCCAAGCGACGAGACCTTTTAGCCGAATGCCAAAGATCTCCGCCACAGCAGACCGGCGGCCAAGCGATCCCATTTTTCCCAAACCGGTGAAGGCGAAAACGTGCTTTTTGGTGCCACGGATGGAAGCCAGGATATTTTGAGCGCATGTCTTGGCTTGTCTGAGCGCATGTTGTGCCGTTGGCGGAGAAAACATCCCATCCACCTGTTTGACAATCGCGCAATCACCCAAGGCCCAGACGCCGGGTGCTTCAGGAATTTCCATGCCTTCATCAACCTTGATTCGGCCCCGTACTTGTGGAAGCGGCAACATGCTCAGAAGCGGATGCGGCCCAGCCGGAACTGTCGCGACAATCGTGCGAGTCATAATCACCCGGGTCTGTTGGGTACTGGCAGTCTCGGTGACAACGGCGTCGGCACTGATTGCCTTCAGGCTAGTTCCAAATTGAATTTCCACGCCGCGCTTCATGAGCAACCGACTGGCAAATTCACTTAGACCCTCCGTTAATTCTGGAAGAATTCGGTTGCCGCTCTGCAATAGAACCAATCGCAAATCCCTTTTATCAATATGGTGGTAGGATTGGATAGCATCTCGCAGAAAATCATTCATTTCGGCGATACATTCGACCCCGGAAAAGCCGCCGCCGGCGACCACGAAGGTCAACAGGGACCGCCGAAGCTCGGGATCGCTTTCAGCTTCCGCCTCTTCCAAGGCGCGCACCAATTGATTGCGCAGGTAGAGAGCGTCACCCAAATATTTGAAAGGACAGGCGTGCTCACGCATACCGGGAATTTTGCTGTAATCAAGCCGCGTCCCAAGCGCGATGACCAGATGATCGTAAGTTATCATCGAAGGTGCGGGCTTCGCGCCCGGACTTAATTTGACCGTACGATTGGCAATATCGATGGCCTCGACTTCGCGGGTGAAAAGACGCGCGGTTTTTGCCAAGCGGCGAATCGGGCTGATGACGTGGTTCAGTTGCACCGACCCCGAAATGACTTCCGGCAGTAAAGGCTGGAAGACGATGTAATTATCCCGACTGACAATTACAATTTCGGTGGCTCTTCGCTCTGCCACCGTCATTAGCTTTTCAAGATGAACGGCTGTGTAAACACCGCCGAAGCCGCCTCCGAGAATGAGGATCGTCTTTTTCATCGTCCTGATAGGTCGTTTAACGATCCGATTTCTTACATGTCTGAAGTGAGAATATCTAAATTTGAAAGGTCAGTACGTCATCCTGGACTGGAGATCATATCCATGTCTTGGTTGACAATTTAACCTGCCGAGCAATACCCGTTAAGCTTCGGCAGCGATTGGTTCTTCTGCTGTTAGGTAGTAGATGCCATAGACGGATTCGGCGAGACTGGCACCGATGGCGATGGAAATGTAAGTCATCCGCGTCAGGTGCTGGATCAGGCCTATTTGATCGGGGTGAAGGACATTTGAAAAGCCCGGGACATCGTTGCCGGTGGTTGTGTAGGCGTGGTAGCTACCGTAGGCAACGAAGAAGATGGCGAGGGCGATCTGGTTCCAGAAACCATACTGGGGTGCACTCAGGTCTCTGCTTGTAAAAAGGTTGTGTACCTTGAATTCGGTGATTGTGATAATGGTGAGAACGACGTTTTCAGCGAGGCTTTCGAGATCGAAGCTGAAAAGCAGCATGCACCAGGAGACGACTGTTCCGATGAGGAAGAACAGTTTGCTCCAGTAGGCCGTGCGGGCACGTCTTTCGTAGGATGTCATCTGAGTTTTCTTGTGGTTCAATAACCGCCCGGCTTATGAGGCTGGCCCATATCCTGATCGACAAACGAACCTGCCGAGGGATATTCCCCGGCAGGTTTGTGGCACTCAGACTTAGCTGGAGCACTTCGTGCATTCGTTACGAAACGTCGCAGTCATCACATCGACCGAACCCGTTCCGGAACGTGAGGAACCAAGCTTCGAGTTCGTGCTGCGGTCGTCGAACGCCGTGGATTTCAGATCAGCATCGGAGGCGCAGCTATAGACACACGTGGAACCGCAGTCGCACGAGGAAATGGCAGTTGCATTCGCCTTGCTGTTATACACCGGCGTGGAGGCAAAAGCCGGCACGGCGGCGAAAAGACCGACAACTAATAGACTGGATAGAGCTAATACTTTCATAGTTTCCTTTTGTACTTTTGTTGTTGAATCGGCGGTATCGCGTCATCTACTGAATTAGTCGGGCGATGAGCCACCTGCTTACAGAAATATGGCAATTACTGCTTCGGTCGGAGAGGTTTCTGAATTCATTTTATTCCCGGCAAAGCGCTTATTTTTTCGTTGCGCTCATTATCGCTGTCCGGCCGCCCCGGCGTTCATGATGGAATTGCGCATATCGACTACACATGGGAGGAGGAGTTGAGCTAAGGCCAGTCGTTCACCGCCAGAATGACCTGGAACAGGCAGATCATTTCGGTCTCGCTAAAAAAGAGGCGAACGGCTCGAACTGCCTCGTCCGGGACGGCGTAGATCGGATTGCAGGCAAGGGCCTCAGTCAGATTGAGCGCGGCCTTCTCCCGAAGATTAAAAATCGTCTGACGACGCCAATCATGTACCAGATACATCCGGTGGTCGTTTGATCCCCGTTCTTTCAACTTTAATATCTGATTCTGCACGGACAATTCGCAGCCATGAATCTGGACCAGCCGAAGGTTTACAAGATCCAGTAGACCGGGATCGAGATGAATCTCGATATGGGCAGCGTCTGTCGCCATTCCCATGTTTCGTTCTTTCAGGACCTTGGCTGAAGCCGCAATCATTAATGTTTTCAAACGTAGAATCATGCTTTTCCGATTATTTGTGACGGAGGATTTGGCTTCGATGACGGCCCTGATTTAGCTGGCGGGTTGATCTCACGCGGCATTAATAATCCGTCGTAAAATGTCTTCGTTCACGTTATCGCCCGTCAGCACGTAGCTCTTGCCTCCCGCACTCCAGGTAACAAAGGCGACACCATCATCGGTGCGTATGCTGGGTTTAGCATCCGTTGGCGCATCCTTAATCGCGTCCTTATCCATGATAAAAAGGTGTACAATTTGATCCTGTCCTAGGGTAAAGCACACAAGAGACACTTTTACGTCGTTGATGACGTAGCTCTGGCAACCAAGACTCGGAACGCCCCGTAAACCAGGTGGCACTTGGAAATCGCTTGGGGCGCCGCGCTCCGCCAGCCAAGCCCGTAGTTTAGCAGGATCGCTACTCATTTCACCTAGGTTGATGAGATCATGCCTCTTCAGGTCGAGCACTTGGTTTGTGAGCGCAGCAAAGGTTGAAGCGTGATTTTTGTCTCGATCCGCGACTGGGCGGAGGAGGCTGCCCACAGTTAACAAGATTCCGATACAAGCCGCAGCGGCTAGCAGAATGGCGTTCGTTGGTTTACGGTGACGTGCCCAACGAGAAAACGGCGTAATTTTCTGAGTCAGGAGGACTGTGTCGCGCAATTGGCGGGGCGGCATGATGCTTTCGAGAACTTGGCGCATACGGGAATCAAAAGCCTGCTGTTCAGCAAACCAGCGCCCCAAAGACGGGTCAAGCCGAGCTTGTTCCAAGGCTTCAGAGAAAAATGAATCACTCGCGTCCTCACCGCCGGGACGGTAAGCTTGCAAAATCAATTTTGCGTGGTTGTTATCCATCGGTAGCTTCTCTCTTCTTATTTGAGTCAAACGGCACGATCTTTATTCCGTTTCCGGCTGCGCTCTGTTCGAGCTTATGTCGCAATAGTTCCTTGGCTCGCGAGAGGCGGGACATCACGGTCCCAAGGGGCAGGCTGAGCACTTCAGCAATTTCTTTGTAACTTTGCTGATTAAGGTAAAAAAGAATCAGGACTGTCCGGTGGTGTTCTTCCAGTTCGTGCAGGGCTTCCATCATTTCCTGCTGTTCCAGATGGCGAGCAGAATGCGATTCTTGAGTTTCATCCGGTAAATCGACGTCAATATCATCTAACGAGACGGAATGCTTATTCTTATTCAGCATCGCTACATATAGTCGATAGAGCGTGGTAAAAAGCCATTGTTTGGCCTTCGACGGCTCGCGTATCTGACCGCCTTTTTCTGCGAAAATGACAAATGTCTGCTGTACGAGGTCACTGGCGTCTTCTCGATTGCGCGAAAGACTCACCGCGAACCGATACATGTCCGCGTAGTACCGCTCCGCGATGATTTGGAACCAAGCTTCATCCATTCAAGCATCGGAGAGGCTGGTGCGGGCTTTTATTCCATGCAATCTTTTCGACTTCAATCGATCATGAACACATTCCGAATGGGCTCGTCCTCAGAATTAACTCCCAAAGACGGACTTAAGAAGGGTCCACGCGCCGCATTCAGGGCCACCATTTTTCCTCGCAGTTGAATGTCAGCAGGACAGGGCTTCCTTAAAGCGCACTTTTAATTTCGCTTTCAAAGATGTCGGGTTCGGTGAAACCAAGATGCTTGGACACGATATTTCCCTTGCGATCAATGACGAAAGTGGTGGGTATTCCTTCGGTAGCATCGTACTTCTGCGCGACATCCAGGTTTCCCAAGACTATGGGATAATTAATTTTGTTTGCTTTTACAAAGGACGAAACAACTTCTGGACCTCCCTCATCGACCGAGACGCCGACGATCACCAAGCCTTGCTTGCCGTACTTGTCCTGTAATCCAATAAAGTGAGGGATTTCCTCTCGACAAGGCGGACACCACGTAGCCCAGAAGTCGAGTATGACTACCTTACCCTTGAAATCCGATAACTTAACCGGATTGCCTTTGACATCTTTCAGTTCCCACGCCGGCGCAGTGTCGCCAAGGAGTGGAATTTGTGAGGCGAGAGCAAAAAAAACGATGGCGACGGCCAGGTGAAGTTGTGGCCAATAAGTACAAGTAATTGTCATATAAATTAGAGGGCCGTGGCTCAGGATTTATTCCAACATGCGAGCCGTCTATCCGAGCAAATGTATTTCTCAACGAATTCCTGATGTCATGGAATTTGTCGGCGCGGCATCTCTCCTATCCTTGTGATGCAGTTTTCATTGGATGCAACAGAGATGATCCTGGCTTTAGCACGAAAAGTCCTTTGCGAATTGCTCGACCCAGGCAGACAAGATTCCATCGATCCGACATTTTCATCAGCGAAGAGGCGAGGTACGCAGAACTAAATGCCCGACTTACATCGGAGAGATTTAACGTCGCCTTTCAAACGGACAACAAAGTCAACCCCAAGTAACTCGAAAGGAAACCGCAATGATCCGCCAAATCTCCGACGTAAAGACCAAGACAGAACCGCTGCCGAAAATCAACAGGGGCTTAATCCAAGTCAGGCGTATTCAAGCCCAAGTAAAGGATCGTCATAGCGGTGAATCTCTGCCGGATCGGGTAGAGATATGGCGGCCGATTACCGTCGAGCCATGCCGAGTTCTCGTCTCCCGCTGGATAGAGTAGCCGTTGATTCCGAGTCCAAGCCAAAGACAAGGTGAGGGAATAAAACTTCCGACGAGAACCTCTTATCTGCGGCGAAGGATCCCGCGCGTCGCTAGGCACGCTGGCCAACTGTCGTAACTAACTCAGCAATTCCGAATAAACCAAATCCAAAAATACAAATCCTCATGAGCACAAATGTCACCACCGGTATTCTCGCCACCTTGAAAGCCAAACCCGGAAAAGAAGCGGAGGTTGAAGAGTTTCTCAAAAGTGCGTTGCCGCTCGCTAACCAGGAGCAACCGACAATCGTCTGGTTTGCATTAAAGCTTGATGCCTCGACTTTCGGCATTTTCGACGCGTTCGCCGACGATTCCGGACGACAGGCGCATCTTTCCGGCCCAATCGCAGCCGCTCTTATGTCAAAGTCGGAGGAACTGCTTTCCGAGCCTCCAAAAATCGAGCTGATCGATGTAATTGCGGCGAAATTGAACTCCTAAAAGATCTCTAAGGATTTGAATTTGAAATAACGACGTGCTTGCCGGTGCCAAGAGATAGCCCACGATTATCTCGGCCGGCACGGCACTACCAAGATGCAAAAACATATAAAAATGCAGAGTGCCGTCAAAGTTCTCCTCGCCGGTGCGGCCATTGCTGGTCTCCTTTTTGGATCAGAGTTGCGTTTGCGGGCAGACCAGTCCGACTCCAAGGGCACGACGACCGCCGATGCAGGAAAGAAATCCGACAAGTTCGGTTCGGACAAAAATACCTGTAGTGGCAAGAATGGTTGCAAATAGCCAACAGAATCAAAATCGGCAATACCCCATGATGAAAAAAATCCTCAGTATTCTGCTACTTGGCACTGTGCTGGTGCAGGCCGAACCCGTCCGCACCGCCCTGAAAGTCGGAGATTCGATTCCCGACGTGACTTTGCGCACGGTAGATAATCAGGAAGTGAAGCTTCGAACTCTCGTTGCAGAGAAACCGACTGTACTGGTGTTTTTTCGCGGCGGCTGGTGCCCCTTTTGCAACGCGCAGCTCAGCTCCCTAGTAGGCATCGAACAGGACCTAAATAAGGAAGGAGTGCAACTAATCGCGATCGGTATGGACCAGCCGTCCAAACTGCGCGAAACCATGCAACATGACAAAGTCGACTATACGTTGCTGTCCGATAGTGATGCCTCGGCCGTAAAAGCGTTTGGCATCGCTTACAAAGTGGATGACGGCACTCTGGCAAGAATGAAGAGCTTTAACGTCGATTTGGACGCCGCCACTGGAAATGGCGACCATATTCTTCCCCATCCTTCTGTGTTTGTGGTCAATACGTCTGGCATCATCCGTTTCGTGCATGCGGACACAAATTTCAGAGTACGTCTGGCGGCACCCAAAGTTCTTGAAGCTGCCAAACTCGCTGCTCAATAAGTTGTCTCCACCGAACGGAAACGACTGGTTATCTAAGTCCGGGACTGAATCAATCAATTGGAGTGATCGCTAGCTAACTCTAAGCACGCCTGATTATCCCCGTAACGTTGATGACTTGGAGCAAATCGATAGATTGCACCCAGCGGGTGGACCGAACGAAAGATGCACAGGCCGTTAATCCTGCCCGTAATCTCGCGCAATGGATAGGGATGGTCGGAATTGGCTGGGTCGCGGATCAAATAGTCCCGGCCTTCCTTTCCTATGATAACAACGAAATGGTATGCACCGTCCCGTAGTGGAATCAGGACGATGACCGGGTTCCCTGAAACCAGATTCTTATCGATGCGTTCGTAGGAAGCGACGCCGTTGTAGGCCAACTCCCAGCGCTTTGGCGCAACGGATGGCACAAAGCTCCAATCGATCATGCCTTCGCTATCGAGCCCTCCCGTACGGGTCAGAAAATCGTTCAACTTTTGCGGATCGGTTTTGATGCCATAAAAGGAAGCAACCATCGCTGCTGAAGTCACCGCACAACCTTCGTAGCCTAATGTATCCGTGGAGCCTCCAAGCTTAACATTGCTCCAGCGGGGATCATCCTGGGCAAAAGCCGGGACCGAGATTTCCACACGATGATCGAAGTATCGTCCTCCGCTACTCGAAATCCATTCGCTCTCGTCGGCATGCACGTTCGTAGCGAGATTCAGGCCAAAGAATAAAGCGACAAGACGCACCACAAATTTCTCGAACATCACGAACCTTACTTCAAGTCGATGCTTTCGCAAGGCATGGGGGATACGACTAGCCCGCGCAGGGCTTTGCGAGAAACCTATGCCGCTTAGCCTCACTTCGGCAGCCAGCGCTCAATGACTTCCTTGAGCTTCTCAATGTGGACCGGCTTGCTGAGGTAATCATCCATCCCGGCGGCGCGGCAAAGTTCCTCGTCGCCCTTCATGGCGTTGGCCGTCATGGCGATAATGCGCGGCTGGCGCCCGCCGCCCGCGCGAATCTGCCGCGTCGCCTCGTAGCCGTCCATCTCGGGCATCTGGCAATCCATTAGGATGAGATCGTAGGGCGTCTCCTCGAGCACCTTTAGGACTTCACGCCCGTTGACGGCAAGCTTTGCGCGATAGCCCAGCTTTTGCAGGAAGTTGAGGGCCACCATCTGGTTCACGCGATTGTCCTCCGCCACCATGATGCGGATTTCCTCCTGCTTCTCGGGGGTAAGGCGATACTTCTTGGGGAGCCGCCCGGTGGCGGCGATCTGCTCGGCGCGCTTATGCACGGGCCCAGCCATCACCTCAATCAGCCGGCTTAGCAGTCGTGCGCGCTGGACCGGCTTCAGGACGCAGGCAGCGATGCCGGCTGCCTTGAGCAGCTCCGGCTCGATGTCGTTGCCCAGCGAGGTCAGCATCACCATGTGAGCCGTGGGAATGTGCGCGTCCTTGGTGATCTCCCTCGCGAGCATCAGGCCGTCCATCTCCGGCATCTGCATGTCGAGGACGACAAGTTCGTAGGGATCATCCACCGCCGAATCGCGCAAAAGTTTCAGCGCTTCTTCGCCGCCCGACGCACAGGTCGCCCGCATGTTCCATGAGCGCGCATAGCGGGACATGATCTCGCGATTCGTCGCGTTGTCATCAACCACGAGCACGCGCAGGCCCGCCAGGTCCGCCGGCGTTACCGGCTCACCCTGGTCTGGCTGCTTGCCGAATTCCACCTGAAACCAAAACGTCGAACCGTGGCCCACTTGGCTCGTCATCCCGATCGTACCATGCATGAGCTGGACCAGCCGCTTAGAGATGGCGAGGCCGAGCCCTGTGCCGCCATAACGCCGCGTCGTCGAGCCATCCGCCTGCGAGAAAGCTCGGAAAAGACGTGCTTGTGCCTCCGCGTCGATCCCGATGCCAGTATCGCGCACCTCGAACCGGATGACCGCCTCGTTGATCGTCTCCGTCTGCGCAGTCACGGACAGCACGACCTCGCCCCGGGTCGTGAACTTGATCGCGTTGCCCACCAGATTATTAATGATCTGCCGCAGCCGGCCCGGGTCGCCGCGAATGTGCGTGGTCATGTGCGGGTCGAGAAAACTGGCCAGTTCGATCCCCTGGTTTTGCGCTTGGACGGCGAGCAAATCCATGATGCCGTCGACCGCTTCACGCAGGTCAAAATTCACCACCTCGAGGTCGAGCTTCCCGGCTTCGATCTTCGAGAAGTCGAGGATGTCGTTGACCACGATCAGCAAGGACTCGCCGCTCACGCGGATGGTTTCCGCGAAAGTGCGCTGCTCTGCCTCGAGCCGCGACATGAGCAGCAGATTCGTCATTCCGATCACGCCGTTGAGCGGCGTGCGGATTTCGTGACTCATGTTCGCCAAAAATTCACTCTTGGCCCGGTTGGCCGCCTCCGCCGCGAGCTTGGACTCCAGCAATTCACTCTCCAGCCGTTTGCGCTCTGTAATGTCCTCTACCATGCCCTCGTAGTAGGCAATGGAGTCGTCGGGGTTGCGCACGGTGCGCGCGTTTTCCGAGATCCAGATGACAGAGCGGTCCTTGCGGTAAATTTTCGACTCGAAAAACCGGACGAAGCCGTTGACTTCCATCTCGTGAATGAAATCGTCGCGCCGACGCGGGTCTACATAGAGTTGGTTGTCGATCCGCGTCAGCCCCTCGATCAGTTCCTTCGTGTTGGCATAACCGTACATCCGGGCCAGCGCGGGGTTGACATTGAGGTATTGCCCCGAGGGCGTTGTCTGGAAAATCCCTTCGATTGCGTTCTCGAACATGCTCCGGTACATGTCGAGAATCTCTGCTTCACTCATGATTTGTGCCTTTGCTTTCCTTAGGAAGCACTTGAGAAGGTAAAGCAAGTCATATGCCGTTAAACCGCAAGCTCCTAGCGGCGGATAAGGGTGTCAACCCAAGGCAACCGATCCACTTGCAAAATTCCGCTGTTCCCGCTTACGTAGAGGGAACTGACATCTATGGAAGACCCGCCCCGCGCTGGCTCAAGGCGTGGACTGCGGGGAGGACGTTTGGTTAGATCGAGAGCGTTAATGGATTGTGGCATAAGTTGATATTTTTTGGGTTGATACACCTACAAGAGGACTTTGGCCGGCTGAATATTCCGTCAGCTTCCAAAATCATGAAAGATACTTGCAGCCAAAGTTTTGGAGGTGCTAGTGCGGGCATATCGATAGCTAGGCATTTGAAGCGTTTCTCGGGCCTGAGAGGGACGCGGGGCCGGCAGAGCTTTCGAGGAAGCGAAGATCACTTTTTCGCTATCTGCGCTTTTTGCAGAGGCAACTTCTAATGTGAGATGTTCGCCGGAGAGGGTCTCGAGGGAGCTCCATCGTGCGCGAGCACCTGAGTGTAGAG
>Ga0206804_10043_pt2 | contig 34743 bp, 31 predicted proteins | sample Alteio_BWOrgCont_62_FD_152888 | JGI IMG/M metagenome (GOLD analysis project Ga0206804, IMG submission 152888) | Enriched cells from forest soil in Barre Woods Harvard Forest LTER site, Petersham, Massachusetts, United States -... | ecosystem: Environmental > Terrestrial > Soil > Temperate forest >... | reverse complement strand
ACCGCGAAACTCCGGGAGTGCGCGGTAGAGGCGGAGGAAGACCTCCTGGGCGAGGTCTTCGACGTGAGAACCGGGTCCGGTCATGCGCGTGAGGGTGCGAAAGACCATGGACTGGTGCTCGCGCACCAAAGCTTCGAATGCCTGCGGCGATGTGAGGTCTGCGCGCATTGGGCTGCGAACCCTCAGACTTCAGGATCGCGCAAAAGTTTCAGCGGCGCGAGTGAAACTTTCAGGTGGCCCCACAGTCCAAGGCCCGCAGAACGGTCAGTTACGGCGAATGAACGCCCCAGACCGAGGAGGATTCTATGTTGGAAGCCCTTGCATTGTATGGCGTTGAGTGGAACAGTCCGTTCATCGTACCGGTTGCCGGTTGTCTCATGATCCTTGGGATCGTGCTCGGCGGCGTGTGGTCCAGCGTCCGGAACCGGGAGATCCAGTCGAGGGAACGCCTGGAGGCGATCGCCCGGGGAGTACCAATTCCGCCGACCCCGGAGGAACTGGCCATTACGCATGGTCGGCCGACTTCCGACTTGAGGCGGCGGCGCGCGAATATCCGGCTGGCGGGTGTCGTGCTGATTGCCTCCGCGGTTGGGCTAATACTCTTCTTTGCCGGCTTGGCGGCGGTTCTGCAGGAGCGGGATGTCCTGTGCGGAGCGGCAGTCGGATTGATCCCACTCGCGGTTGGAGCAGGGTTCCTCATCGATACGAGGATCCAGACGCACGAAATGGATGAGATCCGAACGCAGGACAGTCCGTCGTCGTTCTGAGTCGGCTCTTCGATAGACTGGAAGCTCTATGACTTCCAGCAATGACAAGGGTGCCCAGCAGCCTGGCGGGCGCCCGTCGCGCGGCGCGATTAAGGCCGTCCGCGGCACCCGCGATCTTCTCCCTGATCAGACCCCGCTGTGGAACCGCGTCGAGGCGACCGCACGGACGGTGTTTGCCCGTTATGGCTTCGGCGAGATTCGCACGCCCGTGTTTGAGGCGACGGAGCTGTTTGCGCGGGGGGTCGGCGAGGAGACCGACATCGTCTCCAAGGAGATGTTCACCTGGGAGGACCGGGCGCGCGCCGCGAGTGAGAAGGCGCAGTCGCTGACACTGCGGCCGGAGTCGACTGCCGGTGTGGTTCGGGCGTACATCGAGCACAAGATGGGCGAGACCGGTGCACTGCAAAAGCTCTACTACATTGGGCCGCAGTTTCGGCGCGAGCGGCCGCAGCGTGGCAGGTATCGGCAGTTCTGGCAGATCGGGGCAGAGGTGATCGGGCCGCCAAGCTCGGGGGCCGAGTCTCCTGTGCGGGACGCCGAGGTGCTAGAGATGCTCGCTTCCCTGCTGGACGAATTGGGCGTGCACGGGTGGCGCCTGGAGCTGAACTCGGTGGGCAGTGCTGAGGACCGCGCGCTTTACAACCAAGCTCTGCGCGAGGCGCTGGCCCCGGTGAAGGATAGGCTGTGCCCGGACAACCAGCGACGCGCGGATACGAATCCATTGCGCGTGTTGGACTCGAAAGAGGAGCAGGACCAGGAGATCATCAACGGCCTGCCAAAGATCGCGGACTACTTGGGTGAGGAATCGCGCGAGCACTTCGCGCAGGTTCGGGCGGCGCTGGATGCGTGCGGCGTGCAGTACCACGTGAATCCGCGGCTGGTGCGCGGACTGGACTACTACACGCGCACAACCTTTGAGTTCACGGTGCAGACCGGGCTGGGCACGCAGAATGCGCTGCTGGGCGGCGGAAGGTATGACGGGCTGAGCGAGATGCTGTGCGGCCCGAAGGCGCCGGGAATCGGGTTTGCGATTGGCGAAGACCGGCTGATTCTTGTGCTGCAAGAGCAGGCGAAGCAGGACGTCGAGGCTTCCGGCACTGCACCAGGTGAAGAGAAGTTGGATGTGTATGTTGCTCCGCTGGGTTTCGAGCGAAATGCGGCAGCACTGGCGCTGGCGAAAGAGCTGCGGCGCGAAGGGCTGAGCGTCGAGGTGGGCGATGGAGCGTTCAAGCTGCGCAAGAGCTTCGATATCGCCGATAAGATCGCGCGGGCGATTGTGTTATTGGGTGAGGATGAGGTCGGGACCGGCGTGATGACAGTGAAGATGTTTGCGACGGGCGAGCAGGTGAAGGTGCCACGGGCGGAGTTGGGCGATCGTCTGCGGGCTCGATGATCACAGGACGCCCAGAGCACGTGCGACAGTGCTCGCAAAAAGAAGGGGTTACTGCCGGCTACTTACATCGCAGAACGATTTTCCGAATGTCATAGTTTTGTGGGTTCAACGATGCATCCGCTCTTGACCATCTCCGAGGACACGACCCTGTTTCCATGGGCAATGCGGACGCCTTGGCCAGGTGCGGTAGGCGTTGTCGCGGTTGGGATTGCGCTGCTGGTCGGTTCGATGACAGGTCATACGAGCGCGGGCGCGATCGCCGCCGGCAGCGCGTTCACAGTGGGGTTCGCGGTCTTTCATGAAGCTCTGGCGTCAGTGCTGCTGAGCATGATGGTGACGACTCTGGGCCTCGCGTCTGCCACGCTGGCGGGAAGCCTCGCTGCGCCGTGGACACCGGTAGTCCTAGTGGTGATCTTCGTCGCGGCGGTGAACTATGGGCTGCTCGCGGGACTGGGGCCGACAGAGGGCTGGATTGGTCAGCAGAGCGCCGTGTTTGTGATTGTGGCGAGTTATTTTGCTCAGGGGCCGCGCTATGCCGTGGGACGTGCGGAGATGGTACTGGCGGGCGGCGGATTGCAAATTTTGGTGTTCTCCATCTTTTACCTGTTAAAGCGCAAGCCTCGCGAGCCGGGAACGCCGCGAACGCACGAGCGTATACCGCCTCGCCTGCGCGAGTTGCTGCAAAGCGTGCCCGAGGAGTTGTCACCGCATAGCGAAACGGCCCCGTATATTGCGAGGCTGGCATTGGTGCTTCTGACGAGCACGACAATCTATCGCTGCCTTCACGTGAGGAATGGCTACTGGATTCCGATGACAGCGCTGCTGGTGATGAAGCCACAGTGGGGTCATACGCTGAGCCGTGGCATCGCGCGCATGTTGGGGACTGTTGCAGGGGCAGGAATCGCGCTCGGAATTGCCAGGCTACTGCCGTTTCCCGCGTGGGTCCTACCGACACTGGTGCTGGTGAGCGCGTGGGGATGTTACGCACTCCAGGCAGTGAACTACGCAGTGTTTTCGATATTCGTCACGCTGTACATCGTCTTTCTGTTCCGCTTTGGCGGATTCTCCGAGACACAAGCGGCGCATATCCGATTGGTGAATACGGTAGTCGGTGGCAGTCTGGCGCTACTGATCGATGCGGTGTGGAAGGCTGCGACGGAGGGACACAGGACGTTCCGTGCGGGAAACGCGGACTCCGTACAATAGAAGGATTGTGACACTCGACTTTTTAGGATCTCTTGAGCGCTCGCACCGTTGCGGCGAGTTGCGTGCTTCCGATGCCGGCACAACCGTAACCCTGATGGGTTGGGTGAATGGGCGGCGCGACCACGGTGGGCTGATCTTCCTTGACCTCCGCGACCGGACTGGAATTACGCAGGTAGTCTTGGACCAGAGCGCCTCCGCCGAGGCGCATGCGAAGGCCGAAGCTGTCCGCCCGGAGTACGTGGTCGCCGTGACCGGCACAGTGCGCGTTCGCGGCGAGGGCCTGGTGAATCCGCGGATGCCAACAGGTGAGATCGAGGTCGTCGGGCGCGAACTTCTGCTGTTGAACGACGCCAAGACACCGCCTTTTTCGCCCGCGGATGACACAATTGCCAATGAAGAGGTGAGGCTGAAGTATCGCTACATCGATTTGCGCCGCGAGGAGATGCAGAAGAACTTCGCGATTCGCAGTAGAGTGGCAATGGCGGTCCGGAACTACCTAGTCGAGCAAGGGTTTTTGGAGATTGAGACGCCGTTTATGACGCGCTCGACGCCGGAGGGCGCACGCGATTACCTGGTGCCGAGTCGCGTGCATCCGGGCCACTTTTACGCGCTGCCGCAGTCGCCGCAGATCTTCAAGCAGATCCTAATGATCTCGGGTTTCGATCGCTACTTCCAGATTGCGCGTTGCTTCCGCGACGAGGACCTGCGCGCGGACCGGCAGCCGGAGTTTACGCAGATCGACCTGGAGATGACGTTCCCAAGGCAGGAGACTGTCTTCAAGGTTGTTGAAGGGTTCCTTCATGCGGCGTTTGCCGCGGCCGGAGTGGAATTGCCAGCCGAGTCGTTCGTGCAGATGACTTATGACCAGGCGATTGCAAAGTATGGCATCGACAAACCGGACATGCGCTTGCCGGCGATGGTCGACCTGACGACGGAGCTCGCGCCCGAACTGCGCGAGGCGCTAAAGGTTGACGCGACGCTGCCGGTATACGGATTCACGATTCCGAAGGCCGGCGCAATGAGCGGAACTCAGAAGCGTGCGCTCATCGATGAGATTCGCAAAAACCTTGGCGACTGCGGGCTCGACTATCTGGATGTCGCGCGGCTGCGAACGAACGAAGCATTTGTGCCGCTGGCGGAGGCGATTGCAGCGAAGTTAACGGCGGAGCAGATTGTCTTCTGCGGCGAGAACTTCACGACCGATGATCTCGCTGTTGTGATTACACCGAAACCCGGCACGCCCGCCGCATGGAACTACGACAAGCAGTGGATTCCAAAGCGTGTCGGAGCACTGCGACTGGAGCTTGCGAAAAAGTTCGCTGACAAGCACGGTTTGTTTGTGCAGACCGGAACAGCGAAGGACTTCCGCTTCCTATGGGTCACGGACTTCCCGATGTACGAGTGGAACGAAGAGGCGAAGCAGTGGGATGCGGCGCATCATCCGTTCACATCGCCGCATGAGGAGGACATCAAGTCCGGGGCGCTTTGGAGTGACAAAGGCTCGGTGCGCGCATTGGCGTACGACGTCGTGCTGAATGGCACAGAGTTGGGTTCGGGGTCGATTCGTATTCATCGCAAGGACGTGCAGTCGGAGATCTTCCGCACGTTGGGCATGAGCGACGTAGAGGCGCACCAACGCTTCGGATTCTTCCTGGATGCACTGGAGTACGGCACACCTCCGCATGGAGGAATTGCGCTGGGACTGGATCGCATCGTGATGATTCTCGCGGGCGCATCGTCGCTGCGCGAGGTAATTGCATTCCCGAAGACGGCGAAGGCGATCGACCTGATGGTGGATGCACCGACACCGGTGAGCGAACTGCAGTTACGGGAGCTGAACCTGCGGATTGCGCACAGGAGCTAGCAAGAGGCGTATCTTTTTGCGATGGCGCGCTATTGGCCACTTCTCGTAGCGACGGTCGCCTGGGCCTGTGCTGCTGAAGGTCAGCTACCGTGTTCATCACAAGCTCGTGCGGACGCCGCCCAGGTTGCGGCGGTGCGCGCGAATCTGCGGTCCATCAAACTGAATGAAGAAGAAGCGGATGACGAAGTACCGAAAGACGCGCAGGACGGAATTCTTCAATTAAAATCCGCCCTCGAGCGAACCGTTCGGGATTTTCTGGCCTGCGAACCACAAGCGATAGACGCCGCAAAGCTCGAATCGGAGCTGGCTACCCTGTTGAATGCGAATCCGCCTCAGCCTGCTGCGGGAGCTGTTGTGACGAATAGAGACAAGCGCTATACCGAATGGCAGTCTTTCGGGTATGGCCGCAACCTGCTGGTGCATGCCAAACTCCTCTCGGGCACCCTGCTTACCGTCGAACTTAAGTTTCATATTCCGTGCGGTGACGACAACGTGCTCATGATTTTCGAGCACGAACAGAGCTCATGGCAGGAGCGTCTAGTCTGGCAGGCAAAGCCATACTCCCAGATCAGCGGAGCGTTTGGTGACATCTTCGAGTGGAGCGTTTTACCGGGTAACGAAAGGAAACCATGGAGGATTGTGGTCGTGCGCGGCCATCCGTGGTGCACCTCGCGCTTCAGCGGGTTAGACATGAAACTACTGGAGCCTGCTGCGGATCCGAACGACCCGCGAATCGTTTGGCATACCCAGCGACAGTATTCGCGGGGAGAATATGGTGAACGGCTACGCACCACCGCAGATGGCTTTGAGTTTCGCGTGAACGCGGCCGCCATCGGAGTCGACGACTATGAGCGGACCGTGATCTACAGATATCGGGTATCCGGGGATGACGTGACGCGCGTGCAGCCGATCGCCACCAACGGACGTGGCTTCGTTGATGAATGGCTCTCGAGCCCCTGGAGCGAAGCAGCCTCCCAAACGTATGTCTCACACTTATCGGATCTCAAGCGGATTCACACGGAGTTCAACGAGCCGATCAAGCAAGACGATCGGACGTTTGTCCAATGGACGCACGGGCCGGTGGTGGCCTGCAAGATCCAAGGTCAATACCAGGTAGCGATGAAGCTGGATCGAGAGACAATGGTTCCCAGCAAGCTCGGCGGAGACGACCAGCCTCTACCGGCAAAATACTTTCTAATCCAGCATGTTGAAAATGGCTATCAGATGCTCTCGGCGTCTGCCGCGAAGAGCCCCGAGTGCGGCGGCGCGGACCTTATAAGGAGTGGCACAAGCCAATAAGGGGTCCGAGCGCAAACGGACATGGAATCGCTCTCGTTTGTAGACGGGTTATGAATCCCTGTTCAGTTCATGCGGTGACGATCGTTTGGATCGTCGTCGTCGAGGTCGATGTAGCGGCCGCTTGAGTCGATGCTGACGTCCTTGCCCTGCTTGCGCATGTAGACCTGGAACTTTTTTGCGGCGCGGCGACGTTTCGCGCGGTAGTAGCGGTTGCGCAATCCAAACCAGCCTTCAGATACGCCATGGTGAAGGCCGCGGCGCGGGGCCATCTGCATGAAAATCCACGCAACAATGCAGTTGCAGATAGTGTTCAGCGCGTCAAAGCGGCGGCCGGTGTAAAAGTCGATGATCAGATAGAAGAGAAGAAATCCGGCTGCGATGTACTTGGCGCGTGCGCGGAAGATGAAGTTGAAGGTCATGGGCTCGTTTGCGTGGATGCGAGCGTAAACCAGCAGAAGCGCCAGCGAGACGGGCCAGAGGCCAACGCTAACACCGGAACCGATGAACGGAAGTGCGCGACCAAGGGTAATGCTCAGCAGGGTTGCGAGCACTGCCCCGCCAATGGAACTGGAGAAAAAGAGCTCAGTGAACCAGCGACTGCCGCGTTCATCTTCAAGCGCGGCACCGAAGTACCAGAGAGACAGCAGTGCAAAAAGCAAGCCGAGAAGACTGTCAGGGACAAACGGCCACGTGATGAACTGCCACGGCATCCTGAACGCGACATCTGATCGAAGCGCCAGAAGCCCAGCGATTGTGCCGCTTAGATGAGGCGCGACTAAACCGGTAATAAAGAAGAAGAGAAAGCAGGCGATTGCAAGCAGGATGATCTTTCGCGTGAAACCGCGAAAGGCTGGCAGCGCAAGAATTGTCGGACCGCTTGAACGCATGCGTTGGCTCCTGCTGAGACCCTATTGTCTCGCAGGGACAGGAGCGACGGGAAGCGACCGGTGGCCGGCCGCATCTACCGCACGAACGCCAAAGAGCACATTGTCCTTGCTGACGTCGAGCGTGATATGTGTGTCGGCGCCGGCGCTGCGAGCATGCGTCCAGAGTTCGTCCGTCGTGTCACGCCAGACAACCTCATAGGTGGTACCTGGCGGCGCGAAGGCAGCGGGCTCCCATTGGAGCTCGGTGTTGTTGTCGAGGTTGTGAGTGAGGATGCGCGGGTGCAGCGGCTCGCTGGGAGCTGCCGCAAGAGTGGCCAGCACTGCAGAATTCAGCCGCGCAACGCGCGCAACGTAGTCTGTGTCGACGAACTTGACGAGATCGCCGTACTCGATGCCGTTCTCGGTGCGAACGGTCTGGTGTTGGTGGTTGAAGTTTTCGCGCCACTCGGTGAAGCGGACGGCAGCGAAGCCTGCATTGTTGAAACTGGTATGGTCGCCACCGCGAAGGTACCGGTCGCGGCGGAGGATCATCACCGGTCGAAAGGCAGGAGTCTGCTGACCGCGCTTGCCGACTGGCTGAATGTAAGCAGGGGCCAGCTCGGCGATGCTGCGAGCGAGCTCGCGCGAGGGTGAGTCGTTCTCGGCGCCGAGGGAAAGAATCTGTCGCTGCTGCTCAGGCGTAGCGGACGCCGGGACGGACTCGGAGAAGACGCGGACGACATCCTTACGCTGCTGGGTCTCGCCAGGCGTCGTGTCGCCGCCGACGATGTCATTGTTAAGTGCGGCGACAAGGGGCCAGCCCTCCGACTTTGCGAGTTCGGCGAGATGATGCGAGCCGTTGAGGCCCTGTTCCTCGCCGGCGACGGCCGCGAAAACGATAGTACCGGTGATCTTAATCCGGGAAAGCGCCCGGGCGGACTCGAGCGAGACGGCGACGCCGCTGGCGTCATCGTTCGCGCCTGGAGCAGTGACGTGCGAGTCCATTACGTTAGTAGCGCGGGAGTCATAGTGGCCTGTCACAAGGGTCCAGGGCGCATTCTTGTCAGTTGATGTGCCGTGGAGGATCGCATAGACGTTGACGAGGCGCGTGGGGCCCGTGAAGCGGCTGGGGCGACCACTCTCGGGCGCAGGCTGCTCGACGAAGTCATCGCGTTTAACTTCCAAACAGCCCCCGCATGTCGCAGAGATGGCACGGAACTCGGACTCGACCCAGTCTGCGGCAGCATTGATGCCCTGACCCGGGGGAAGATCCGTGTTCATGCTGGAGAGTGTGCTGCGAGTACCAAAGCTGACGAGTTTGGCGATGTCGGCGCGGACGGCGTCGGGTGAGATGGTCCGGAGGGCGGCGGCGATGGCTGGATCGGTGGGGGGCGGAGCCAAACGATCGGCGGACGGCGCCTGGGACTGCCCGGCGGCTGGCAGTACGAGGCTGATCGCGGCGACTCCAAACGCAAGAAAGTGCTTCATTCTTCGGTCTCCGAATTGGCGGCAAGTAACCGCCGAACAGATTGCAGGCGTCCCATGTTGACGAGCCAGAGGCGCGCCGTTAGAACTAGTGAAGCTGCCCACGACGCGTTCTGACCATCGTACAGGGCGGCAGTAACTTAGCTTGAGGAGATTGTTATGTCAGTCGTATGCCCGGAGTGCGACAACCCACTCGATATCGACGTCGATGAAGTGGAAGAGGGCGAGGTGATTCAGTGCGAGGAGTGTGGGACGGACCTCGAGGTGGTTTCGAGTGACCCTCTGGAGCTGGCGCCAGTCGATGAGGAGGGCTATGACGACGAGGACGACGATCCGCGCGCCGAGGACGACGAAGAGGAAGAGTAAACCGCCAACGGCCGCACGGCTCCTCTGCGCTCTTGCGCTGGGAGCTGTGCTGATCACCTCATGGGGCGCTTCTCCCGCGTGGGGCTCGGGCGTGGCCGCCGAAAGCACCAAGGTTCCGAAGTTGCGCACCATCGAGGGACTGGTGTGCAGCAAAGACGGTGCACCTGTACAAGGTGCTGTGGTCTACCTGCAGGACTCGAAGTCTCTCGCAGTGAAGAGCTATTTGAGTGACGCCCAGGGCCAGTTTCACTTCCGACAGCTTTCTATGAATGCGGACTTCGATCTATGGGCGGAACTGAATGGGAAGCGATCGAAAACGAAGAGCATCAGTCAGTTCAACAGCAAGACGGACCTCAACTACAAGCTGCGGCTTCCGATTTCCAAGTAAGCTGAAGACCGCCAGGCGCGCGATTACGCGCGAATGAACGGCGAATAAAATGGAGCGAGTGCTGCCATGGACGCCTCGTTTCAACCCGACCGCTTCGGCTTCCTGCACATCGACCTGAACAGCTTCTTTGCGTCGGTCGAGCAGCAGTTGCATCCGGAATACAGAGGGAAGCCGACGGCCGTAACGGCAACCATGGCCGATACCGGAACCGTCATCGCCGCGAGCTATGAGGCGAAGGCGTTTGGCGTGAAGACGGGCACCAAGGTCGGCGAGGCAAAACGACTCTGCCCGGAGATTGCGCTCGTCAACGGCAATCACACAACCTACTCGAAGTACTCGCACGAGATCGCCGGGGCTGTGGAACGAGTCTGCCCGGTTTCGCATACACCGTCCATCGACGAAATGGTCTGCCAGTTGATGGGACGGGAACAGGAACCGCCAAGAGCCCGGCAGATTGCGCTCGCGATCAAACACGCGATCCGCGACGACGTTGGTGAGGCTTTGCGCTGTTCGATTGGGATGGCGCCGAATCGGTACCTCGCGAAGATCGCCAGCGACATGCAGAAGCCCGACGGCCTGATTGGACTGCTCCCTTCGCAGCTTCCGCGTGCGATTGCGCATCTGGAGCTTCGCGACCTGCCCGGCGTGGGAGCACGTACCGAAGTGCGTCTAAAGGGCAAGGGCATCCATACGATGGCCCAACTACTGGCGCTGGATCGCACTGGAATGCATGCACTTTGGGATTCGGTATGGGGCGATCGGCTATACCACTGGCTACGCGGAGGGCAGACTGGAGACGACGGCGCACCTGTGGCCAGCGATCTGCAGAAGTCACTGGGACACTCTCACGTTCTAGGTCCTGAGCACCGCACGCAGGAGGGCGCGTGGGCTGTTGCGCACAAGTTGCTTCACAAAGCTGCAATGCGGCTCCGCATGGAGCATTTCCATACGTCGAGCTTGGCGGTAACGTTGAAATTTGCCCTCACACGCGAAGAAGCGGCGCGGGCTTCGAAACTGAAGCATCATACCTCGGGGATCAAGCACTCGGCCTGGGCGATGGAGGCGAGGTTCCGTCCTTGCCAGGACACGCTTACCTTACTGGATGCTCTGAAAGGAATCTGGCGGGAGCGTCCGAATGAGACGGAACATCAGCGACCTTTCTTCGTCGGCGTCACGATGAGAAACCTGCTGCCAGATGCCGAGGTGCCGAAGCTCCTTTTTGAGGAGCCTGGGAATCGCAATGAATTGTCCGCAACGATGGACAAGCTGAATCTGAAGTTCGGCCACTCGACTGTCCACTTCGCAGGAATGCTCCCTGCGCGAGACAGCGCTCCGACACGAATTGCGTTCACTCAAATTCCCGTGCAGTACGGTGTGGAGTACATGTAAGCCATTCCGAACTGCCGGGCGTGCATCCAACGAACCACACAAGCCCGGAGGTTCACATGTCCGCACAATCACACTTTTCAACGCAGAAGCGGGTTCCACTTAAGGGCAGCACACGCAAGGCATTCGATGTGTCGCGCGCCGGTGCACTTGTCTCCCCCGCGAAGGAGGGAGAGTCAATTACGGTCTCCGTCCTGCTGCCACGCAAGACACCGATTGACCCAACGGTTCGTCTGACGCGGGAGCAGTTTGCCGAAAAACATTGCGCAGATCCGGGCTCGGAAAAGGTCGTTCGGGCCTTCGCAGCGGAATTTGGCCTGAGCGTAGAGGGTCCGGCAGAGCGAGGAAGTCGCACGCTTCACCTTACCGGCTCTCAAGAGGCGATGGAGAAGGCCTTCGGTGTAACACTGCAATCACACGCCACTGCTGCAGGTGTACTGCGGCTGCGCGAAGGACAGATCACGTTGCCAGAGGAGGTAGCGCCGTGCGTGGAGGCAGTGTTGGGCCTCGACAACAGACCGCAAGCGAAGCCGCACTGCCGCGCTGCGAAGCCGCATGCCGGGAACGTGAGCTATACACCAGTTCAAGTGGCTCAGTTCTATGGATTCCCGGCGAATGCGAAGGCGACAGGACAGACGATCGGCGTGCTGGAGCTCGGCGGCGGATATCGCACAGCGGATATCACGGCGTACTTCAAGAGCCTCGGGCTATCAGCCCCGAAGGTTTCTGCTGTTTTGGTAGACAAGGCCAAGAATTCCCCCGGCAATCCGAACGGCGCCGATGGAGAGGTGATGCTGGACATCGAAGTCTCCGCAGCGGTTGCTCCAGGCGCAAACGTCGTCGTGTACTTCGCCCCAAATACCGACCAGGGTTTCATCGACGCGATCTCGACCGCGGTGCACGACTCGACGAATAAGCCGAGCGTCCTTTCGATCAGTTGGGGTGGGCCAGAGTCGACATGGACGGCGCAGGCAGTGACGGCCCTCGATCAGGCGTGTCAGGCGGCAGCGTCCCTCGGCGTAACTATTACCGTTGCATCTGGCGATGATGGCTCTACCGACGGGGTTACAGGCGGAGGCAACAACGTCGACTTCCCTGCCTCGAGTCCACACGTGCTCGCGTGTGGCGGGACAAAGTTGGTCGCCAGCGGAACAACGATTACGAGTGAGACAGCGTGGAACGAGCTCTCCGCGAATGAAGGTGCGACGGGAGGTGGCGTGAGTACGTTATTCGCGCTGCCGACCTGGCAAGCTAATAGCAAGGTCCCAGCGCCAACAACAAGCACAGGCGGCCGGGGTGTGCCCGACGTCGCCGGCGATGCTGATCCTGCAACCGGATACACTGTTCGCGTCGATGGTCAGACGAGCACCATCGGAGGAACGAGCGCGGTAGCGCCGCTGTGGGCTGGACTGATCGCACTGGCGAATGCGGCGAGCAAGCAGGATGTGGGGTTCGTAAATCCGACGCTCTACGCCGACCCGAAAGCGTTCCACGACATTACCAGCGGCAACAACGGAGCATTCAGCGCTGGCCCTGGATGGGATGCCTGCACAGGTCTAGGCAGCCCGAATGGAACGGCGATCATCGCTGCGCTTGCGCCCAGCACGTCCGCGAGTGGAGGTAAAAGCGGCGGCAAGAGCGGTGGCAAGCATAGTGGCAAAGGAAGATGACAAACGTCATTCTGCTTCACTGACGGCACTCACTAAGAATCTCCGCACGACTGCGGGAGACTAATCCTGCAAGTAATGGAGATGAATATGAACGCCGTCGTTGAAGCGGTTGACACGATCCCTGATGAGATGCGGATTCGAGCGAAGTATGCGCCCGCTTCTCTGCTTGAGGTGACTAAGCGATACAGCAACGGAGTGGTGGCGCTGGATCACGTTTCTCTGGGGCTGCGAAGCGGTGAAATCGTTGCCCTCCTAGGGCCGAATGGCGCCGGTAAGTCGACCGCCGTGAAGTTGATGATGGGCCTGATCTCACCAACTGCTGGCGACGTGAGCGTGTTTGGCGGCGATCCTCGTTTTGCAGGAAATCGACTGCGAACGGGGGTGATGCTGCAGGTCGGACGGGCACCGGAGATGCTGCGCATTCGCGAGCACCTTGAGATCATGCGCGGTTACTATCCACGCCCACTCTCTTTTGCTGAGATCGTTCACGCTGCGGGGCTCGAAGGCATCGAAGAACGGATGTTTGGCCAACTCTCTGGCGGCCAAAAGCAGCGCGTACTCTTCGCCCTGGCTTTAGCGGGCGATCCGGACCTCATCTTCCTGGATGAGCCAACGGTCGGGTTGGACATTGAAGCTCGGCGCAGGATGTGGGCGGAGATCCGATCGTTGCGTAGCCGCGGTAAGACGGTGCTTCTCACAACTCACTATCTCGAAGAGGCGGACGCCCTGGCCGATCGAATTATCGTACTCAACAAAGGAATCGTTATTTGCGAGGGGTCGCCGCAGGAGGTTAGAGCAACCGCAGCGGCGCAGTCGAGTTCACCGGTGCGCGACGGCTCGCAGTCGCGGCTGCCGAGCGTCAAATTGCTTAGCTTTCAAACACGGTTATCGCGCGAGCAAATTCTGAAGCTGGTTGGCGTGCAAAACGCTGAAGTGAATGGCACAGGTGTCACCGTGACCACTTCAGTTCCTGAATCTACGTTGCGCGAGTTACTCGCTCTAGATCCTGAACTCCACGGCCTCGACGTCCGGAGCCCTGCGCTGGAAGACGCGTTCCTGACACTCACCACGAAAGAATGACGATTCCCTTTCTTGCATAGAACATTTGGAGGTTTCCCATGTCTTCGACAGCACTCTCTCTGCCGCGCTCCGATCGAATGACGAATCGCATCTTTGCGATCTTTGCGCGTGAAACTCGATATGAATTCGTTCGTGCCATGCGCACGAAGGCATTCTCACTCTCTGTCATCGGCTTTCCCGTTATGTTCTATCTCCTCTTCGGCGTCATGAACCGCGGCGATACGGTTCACGGCCAAGCTGTGGCGAAGTACCTGGTGGCAAGCTATGCCGCCTTCGGCGTCGTCGGATCTGCACTCTTCGGAATCGGAGTGGGGCTGGCAGGCGAACGCTCGTCTGGCTGGCTTGAGCTCAAGCGCGCTAGCCCGATGCCCCCGCTCGCATATCTGGCAGCGAAGTGCGTCTCCGCGGTTACCTTCGGATTGATCATCGCCAGCATCCTTTGCCTAGTTGGCACCCTCGCGGCTGGAGTTCATCTCACTATCCTGGAGTACCTGGGCATATGCAGCATGAGCGTCATTGGCGGCATCCCGTTCGCCTGCATGGGACTTCTGCTAGCCATGCTGCTGCCTGCGAACTCGGCGCCGGGAATCGTGAACCTGATCTACCTCCCAATGAGCTATTGTTCGGGTCTGTGGATGCCTATCTCGCTTCTACCGAAGTGGCTGCAACATGCTGCACCGTGGCTGCCAACCTACCATTTGGCGCAGCTGATGCTTCGCGTGATTGGTTATGCAAATCCAGCTGCCACAATGAGTCACATCTTCGCGCTGCTGGGGTTCGCTTTGTTATTTCTCGGATGCGCGTGGATTGCCTTTGCGCGTAGCGAAGCCGACGCCTAAGCTCTAAGTTGATCCGCTGAGAATCAGAACTACACTCGAATCGCAGGAGATCTTGGTGAAGACCAATTCCACACCGACGCGCAGCCGCATGGATCGTGGAGACCTCTTCTGGCTTGCGTATCTAGTCTTCTTCTTCATCGATCCTCTTCTGCGGCGCTCCCTCGTCTTTTGGCTCGAGTGCCTGGGGTTTGCGGCGATCTTTGTCGCACTGTACGTTACGCTGTTTCGGTCCAAGCCCATTGAGATCCGAGTTGCATGCGTCATTGGCATGTATCTGCTCGGCGCATTGACATTTCCAATCAACGGTGGCGCCGTAACCTTCTTTATCTATGTCGCTGCGTGCTTGCCCTTCGTGATTCCATCGGCAAGAACAGTCCTGATGTGCTTCGCTGTCGAAGCGCTGCTGGTTGCAGCGCAGGGGTGGTGGCTGATGCACCAGAACCCACCGCACGCCACCCTTTGGAGCACTGCCTCCGCAGTATTCTTCATCGCTGTCGTTGGGGGCAGCAACATCTTCTTCGCGCAGAAACAGCGGGCGGACTGCAAACTGCGAATGGCACAGGAAGAGATCGAGGCCCTCGCCGCCGTCGCCGAACGCGAGCGAATTGCCCGCGATCTGCATGACGTATTGGGTCACACGTTGAGCGTCATCGTTTTGAAAGCGGAGCTTGCTGGGCGCCTGCTGGCGCGTGGCGAAGACACTTTACGTGCAGCGCAGGAGATCGGCGACGTAGAGCGCACGGCACGGTCGGCATTAGCTGAGGTACGCGAGACGATCGGCGGGTATAGAGCCCGCGGCCTGACTGCTGAGATGGACGCTGCACGAAACGCACTGACGGCTGCTGGTGTGCATTTTGAGGTTGAGGGTATGCCCAGCGCCGGTACGCTCCGCCCCGCCGAAGAGACCGTACTCGCCCTCGCACTGCGGGAGGCGGTGACGAACGTGGTCCGGCATGCGCAGGCGCAGACCTGCAGGTTGCACTTCACGATGCAGAATGGATGCCATTCGCTGGCGATTGAAGACGACGGACGGCATGTGGCGATGCACGAAGGAAATGGGCTGCGCGGAATGCGCGAGCGTGTAGAGTCGCTGGGCGGCACCCTTCAACTGGAGCGAGAGCACGGCACACGTCTCCTGATTGAATTGCCTGCCGCTGCGGGGAGTTCATCGTGAACGCTTCCACGGCGAAGGGCACACAGATCCGGGTTCTGTTGGCGGAAGATCAGACGATGCTTCGGGGAGCCTTGGCTGCACTGCTCGAACTCGAACCTGATATTCAGGTCGTCGCGCAGGCTGCGAACGGGCGCGAAGCGGAACGACTGACGCGCGACATGAAACCCGATGTCGTGGTAACCGATATTGAGATGCCGGAGTGGACTGGGCTGCAGTTCGCCGCTGCACTGAAGGAGAGTGGATCGAAAGCAAACGTCATCATCCTCACGACGTTTGCGAGGCCGGGTTATTTGCGAAGAGCGCTCGACGCTGGAGCCCGTGGATATCTTCTCAAGGACCGGCCCGCATCGGAGCTGGCACAAGCGATCAGGCGAGTCCATACCGGATTGCGTGTGGTCGATCCAGAGCTCGCAGCTGAGGCATGGAACGCGGATCCCGACCCCCTAAATGATCGCGAGCGTCAGATCCTCCAGCGAGCTGGAGATGGCAAGACTTCCGCAGAAATTGCGGGCGAGCTGCGGCTTAGCGAAGGGACCGTGCGGAACTACTTGTCCGAAGCGATATCGAAGCTTGGTGCGGCGAATCGTGTTGACGCCGCGAGAATTGCGCGACAACGTGGCTGGCTGTGAACGAAGCGCGCTATGTTGGGCGGCTCGCACCTTCGCCAACTGGACTACTGCATCTTGGACACGCGCGGACGTTTTGGATCGCAGCTCAGCGTGCCCGTGCTGCCGGAGGACTGCTGTGGCTTCGTGATGAGGATCTCGATCCGCAACGCTCGCGGGCGGATTTCGCAGAGGCAATGAGAGAGGATCTCCGTTGGCTGGGAATCGATTGGGACGCTGAGATGCGTCAGAGCGAACGCATAGCTGCTTATCGTGAAGCGATGCGGCATCTCGTTCGCGAAGGATTTGTCTACCCTTGCCGATGCAGCCGCAGGGATATACAGCAAGCCGTGCAGGCTCCGCATGAGGACGACGATGAGCCGATCTATAGCGGTCGCTGTCGGCCAGAAAGAGACCCCGAAACAAACGAGTTCCTTCCGGACACGAACTATCGCTTCCGCGTTCCCGATGGCGAGAACGTAAGCTTCGTCGACGGAAACACAGGCGCGCAAAGCTTCCTCGCAGGATGTGGAGCGGGCGCGGATTTCGGCGACTTCGTCATCTGGAGGAGGGACGGCCTGCCGAGCTATCAGCTTGCCTGCGTCGTAGATGACGCAGAAATGGGTATTACAGAAGTGGTGCGTGGGCGCGATCTGTTGCGATCAACCGCTCGCCAGATGCTGCTACAGCACGCTCTCAAGCTATCAACACCACAATACTTTCATTGCGAACTTATGCGAGATGACTCTGGAGCGCGGTTGGCGAAGCGGCACGACGCGCTTAGCCTCCGAGCTCTTCGCGAGTCGGGTTGTACTCCCGCAGAGGTAATCGCACGGTTGAACGTTGGATCATCGATGCAATCACGTGAATAGTGGCTAGGAACTTGAAAATGTTCCGGTACTTAAGTGTGTTCCACAGTTGGTGACCAATTCGCCCGAGCCGCATCTCATGAGTGAGAGTGCAGCGTGAAATGGTTAACCAGCGACGGAGTGAGATGGGCGGCAGCCTTCGGCGTCGCGCTTCTTCTGCTCATAAGCTAGACGATTCATCAGGTGGAAACGGCAGCCTGCGATTGCAGACTGCCCTTTGTGTTTAGTCTCCGTTCGGACCGTACATCGCACGGATCACGTCGTCGTAGCTCTTCATCTGATAGTTCTCCGGGGGAATTCCACCGGCGAGGTGATGGACGAAATAGTCCCAGCGGCGGCGCGTGATGTATTGCGCCTGCTCGCCATAGCCGTGGTGCGCGTTCGGGACCATGAGCATGTCAAAGGTCTTGTTTGCATTCATCAGGGCCAGCACAAGCGTCAATGTGTTGTTCGGCGGAACATTGTCATCCATCGTCCCGTGCACCAGCATCAGGTGGCCCTTGAGGTTAGCCACATAGTCTTGGTTCGCCTGCGCCTCGTAGTTGTCCTCGCCATTCGGCCCTATGACCTCAAGGCCTGCGTACTTTTCGTCCCAATCGTCTTCGTAGTCGCGGTTGTCATGATTGCCACTCTCAGACCAGCCCACCTTGAAGAAGTCTGGGTAGTGGAACATCGCGGACGCCGTCGCATTGCCACCGCCCGAGTGTCCCCAGATGCCGACGCGTGTGATATCGATCCACGGATTCTCCACCGCCAATTGCTTGATGCCGGCAACCTGATCGGGAATTGTAGCCTCGCCCATCTCCGCGGGCGTGTCGGCATGCACGTCATGGAAGCTCTTGCTGCGGAACGGTGTTCCCATACCGTCAATGCAGACAACCACAAAGCCGAGCTCGGCCAATGCCTGGTCGTCGCCACTGGCAGCTGAGAAGCTGCGCGAACTGCAGGAGCCAATCTGGGGTCCCGGATAGACGTAGTCGACTATCGGATACTTCTTCGACGCATCGAAGTTCGTGGGCTTCCAGAGGAAGCCATAAAGGGGCGTCTTGCCGTCACGCGCGTTCACCTTGATGGGCGTAGGTGGCTTCCATCCTGCCGCCAGCAACCGCGAGATGTCCTGGTGCGCAAGCGTAGCAATCACCTTACCTGTGTTGTCACGCAGCACAGCGGTCTCGGGCGTCTCACGGGTGGAGTACACGTCCACGAACGTGCTGCCGTCTGGCGAGGGTGTAATCGCGTGATCGGCGTTCTCAGGTGTGAGCAGCTGCTGATTGGAGCCGTCGAAGTTCACGCGGTAATAGTGCGTGAAGTAGGGATCCTGATCCTTCTCTTTACCCGTTGCGAGAAAGTACAGCACGCGGTTCTTCTCATCTACGTGCAGCACTTGATTCACTGGACCATCGCCATGCGTGATCTGGTTTTTCACCTGGCCAGTGGCGAGGTCGTAGAGGTACATCTGACCCCAGTCACTGCGCTCCGAATACCAAAGAAGCTCATTGGTGGCCGGAAGATAACGCCAATTCACCTTTCCCTGGCCGGATTCATAATAGGTCGGAACGTGCTCATGGTAGACAGTGCGCACGTCACCGGTCTCTGTGTTGGCAACTCGGAGCCACTCATCCTTATGGTCACGCGAGGTGGAGACAAATGCGATAGTCTTGCCGTCGGGCGAGAACTCAACATCGTCCCAGCCAGAGCCGCCGCGGCAGCTTACGTCATCACAGAGCGTGCTGCGGTGTTCATCCGGCGGCATCTTGAAACGAACCATCTTGCCCGATTCCACATCGATCACTACACGCTCGATCTTTGTGATGTCCTTGTCGCCCAGCAGCGGATAGCGCCAGGCTTCCAGGGTCGGATGTCGGTTCGTCACCGAGACGAGGTACATCATCCCGTCTTTGCGCTGATCCTGTTGGAAAGTCGCGATCTTCTTCGAATCTGGTGACCAGATCAGAATCGGCGCGTCGGAGTGGGTCCATCCGGCGTTATCGGTTGCGTAACCGTAGTCCTTGATGCCGTCCGTCGTGAGTTGGCGCTCCTCTCCGGTCGCCTCGACACGCACCCAGAGATTGTTATCTCGGATGAATGCCGCAAGCTTCTTGTCTGGCGAAACGTCGAAAGGAGCCCGGCTGCGACCTACGGGTGGTCGAGTTGCCCGGGCTGGCCGTTGATTCTGCGTGCCCTGCTGAGCATTCATCTGCGCGTTACCGCCGGCTTGAGTAGAGCTGAGCCCGGCAGGCGGCTGGGCGTTAGGCTTCTGTTCCGGTCGCTGCACGGGATGCTGCGGCGGCTCGAGCGTGCAGCTCTCCGCGTTGGCTGCGCAGTGAAACGTCTCCGAACGCATCGTCACTGCAAATCCCTTCGCCTCGGGCGTGTAGTTCTCGACGCGCAGGTGCGCGGCGTCAATCTCACGCCCGCTGGCTTTGGTCAGCGCAGCAGCTAGCTTCGCTGTATTGAAGGCGTCCTCAGTCTTGCCTGTTCGCGCGTCGGCGATGCGAAAGGCCACGGTACCTGCGGCCGGGTCGCGGAAGAAGACGCGACCGTCGGAGAGATACTTCACGTCGCTCACGGTGTGATCCACCAGCTGATTCGCGTTGTAACCCATCCAACGCTCTGCCTGCGCGTAGTCTTGCGCGGTGTACGCGCGTTGTGCATTCAGTAGAGCCGGTGCTGTTGAAAGGAAAGTGGCAACAGCGGCGAACAGGGAAATCTTGTGAACAATCATTTGGCAGGTCCATTCGAGAGAGTTCAGAGTTTCAACGTGTGGCCCAGAGTTTAGGTATCCAGTTCGGGCTTTACAGCCAACTCCGGACGCGAGCGACGTAGCCGCGCCAGTATAGCTGATGGGTGCAGCGATGCAGGATAGTTCAGCATGGAGCGCAGGAAACCAGTCCAGGTGTCGTGTGCAATGCGTAGTGCAGAGGGCAGGACATAGACATCCATGATGATCTCGGAGAGCAGGAGCGAAGCAGCGGCTCCGTACAGCCCGTAACGACGGGCTGCGAAATACGTGCACACGACCGTGATTCCCGTGGCTATTGTGTAGAGAGTTGCGAGGCGCTCATGCTGGTTGATCGCTGAAACCAGCGTTGAACTGGTCGACCACAGCGAGTAGAAGACCACCACAATGAGCAACACACATACGAGGCCCGTGCTAGGCGGCACCTTGCCGCGCGTCCAATGGTGCAAAAAGGTCGGGCCGAGCAAGGCTACTACCACCACAACAGACATCGAGATAAACAGTGCAAGCTGGCAGGCGCGGCGATGCAGCACACGCACCAGCCCTATATTGCCTGCACCAAAAGCTATTGAGAGCTCTGGCCAGACAGTGTTGTTGACCATCTGTACGACCTGTAGGGCGATGCGAGAAACCGTGCGCGCGGTGCCGAAGATGGCAACGTCAACCGGGCCTAAAGCATAGCCAACCGCGACGAGCGTCCCCTGCAGATTAAGTGCATTCCCCAGAGGGAATCCCATGAAGGCGATCGCCGGACGCGCGAGACGTTTGATCTCGCGAAACGAGGCATGACTCCAGCCATAGCTTATCCACGGTATGTCGCGGCGGACAGCAACACACAGGATAAGCGTGACGGCGATATTGGATATCGCCAGAACCTTGGCTGCCGTTCGCGGGCCATAGCCAAGAAAGACCGGGACTAACTGCAACCCAAAGGCGACAAGCGAGAGGCCGGTCTTGAGCAGGTTGCCGTACGAATAGCGTGCGATGCAACGATAGGCCGACTGTTGAAGCTGCTCAAGCTGGCCAAGTAGAACAGCAAGCCCGAGCCAGAAGAGGATCCAGCGCGCGTCTGTGTTCCCAATCGAAGACAGATGCAGCAGATCGGCAACAGGAAGGAAGTAAAGCACGACGCACATCGTGACGCCGAGGACACCGAGGACCAACGAGATGAGCCACCAGCAGCTCTGAAAGACGCTCAGCGCGGCCTCCTGTTCGCCGCGCGCCATCAGCATCGTCATCTCATTGCCCGCGACCGAGCCGAAGCCGATGTTGGAGAAACTGAGGTAAGAGGGGATGGCACTCAGAATCATCCACTCGCCGTTCATCTGGATGGTCCAGTAATGGAACAGGATAGGAATCTGAACGAACTGAATAATGGATGACGCGAGCTTGCTGATCCATGTGGTGATGAAACCCACAAACAATCGGTTGCGTGTGCGTTCATCCATGGAGTCGTTCCACTCGTCGAGGGGCTAGAGTGCGAACTCCGCTGCAGACGAGAACTATAGTCGCCATTCTATCAACGCGTCATGTCGCCTGGCGCCGCTCTCGATCGAGAGCAATCTTCTCTTGCATAAGCCGGTGGAGCATAGGTTCGTCACCGCGGCGTTGTGCTTCGCTCATTGCCGCGCGCAACTCACGGCTGCGACGCTCACGGTATCGCTCTTGCAGCGTCTGGAGGGCTCCCTGAACTCGATCAGTAAGCCTCTGCTTCGCATCTGCCGACCCGGGAATCTCAGATGATGCGTGAAGTGCAGCCGCGAGCAGTGCTCGTGAACCTGGATCTGGTGCAGCATCCATTGGATTGTCCGGTGCTGGCGCATTGGCGAGGACCTCGATCACGGCTGCCGTCGGCAACTCGCTGAACCATTCCGGGTGTGCCGAAAGCGTCTCAGCTGCCAGCATTCGTGCGGAGTCGGCCTCCGGCAAAATGAGAGCCGAGAGAAGGATCCGCTCAACCTCAGTAACCGCACGCGGCTGCGGAGCGCGTACGCTTTCCAGCCGCTGCTGAGCCGCCTGTTTCAACTCCTGCACTACCAGCGAGCTCTCGATTCCAAGCTTCTGTGCCGCGTTCGTCGCAAACTCATTTCGCACGATCGCATTCGGAACACGCCGAATATGGGGCAAGAGAAAGTTCAGTGCCTTTGCCTTGGCCTCAGGGGTACGCTGCGGAAACTCTGTTCGTGCGCGCTCGATGAGAAAGTCGTCGTAACGCGCTGCCCCCCGCACGGCCTCGGCGTACGCCTGAATTCCGCGCTCTCGCACGAAGCGATCAGGATCCAGACCGCCCTCGAGCGCGACTACGCGGACCTCAAAACCTTCCTCCACCAGGAGGCTCAAGGTCTTCTCCGCAGCGTTCATGCCGGCCTTGTCGGGATCAAAGTTGAGCCAGACTTTCTTCGTAAAGCGGCCCAGCATACGCACCTGGTGTTCACCGAAGGCCGTACCACTTGTTGCGATTACATTGTCGACTCCTGCCATGAAGAGCGAGATGCAGTCCATCTGCCCTTCAACCAACAGCGCAGCGTCCTTGCCTTTGATCCCCGCCTTGGCCTTGTCCAGATTGAACAGCACTTGGCCCTTTGTGTAGAGAGGCGTCTCTGGCGAGTTCAAATACTTCGGGCCGGACTTGTCATCCACTGCGTCCAGCAGACGTGCTGTAAACGCGATCGGCTTTCCCTGTTCATTGCAGATCGGAAAGGTAATCCGCTTGCGAAAACGCGCATACAGCGGGCCAGAGGAGCCATCATCGCGCTCCTTCGAACTGAAGAGACCGCTCGCCCGCATCACCTCCTCGTTGAAAAACTTACCGAGGCGATCGCGCATATCGTTGAAGCTCTCCGGCGCATAACCGAGTCGGAAGGTCTTGATCGTTTCCGCAGTGATTCCGCGCGAGGTCATGTACTCGCGCGCGCGGGCAGCTTCGGGAGAGTTGAGGTTCTGCTGAAAATACTGCGTCGCCGCCTCGTGAATCTCCAGCAATTGCTTCCGCAAACCGGCCTCACGGGCCTCGTGAGGAGAGGAAAACTCTCGCTGCGGCACCGGAATCCCCATCTTTGTCGCAACCGCGCGCACTGCCTCTGGGAAGCTCACGTTGTCCATCTTCATGACAAAGGTGAAGACGTCGCCGTGCTCCTGACACCCGTAGCAGTAATAGTGCTGCGTAGCCGTATACACGTAGAAGGACCCGGACTTTTCTTTGTGGAATGGGCAGAGCGCAGCCCAATTCGCGCCGGACTTCCGCAGCTTCACGTACTCGCCAAGAATGCGCACCATATCTGTTTGCTGCTTGACGGTTTGTGCGAAGTTGTCGGCCATTGAAGCTTCGACTCCAGTGTATTTGGCGGGCGACTTCGCAAGGTCTCCTAGGCGCGCACGGGCAGAATGCATCGCAAGACGATCAATTTCGTCCAAGTGACTGTTTCGCCATCAGCTATGACCCAAAAGAGCCACGCTGTGGAAATGCTTTGTGGGAGCAACAAGCTTGAACGATCCGGGTATAAGCAACAAGTGCGGGCACATCTGCTTACGGACACGCCTACGGAGAACTCATGAATACACGCAAGATCATCTCAAGGATATTGATGGGAGCTGCGCTGGCCATCCCCCTGGCTGCCATGCCAACCGCGCAGGCCCATGCGGCCGTCGTCATTTCGGTCGGCTTCGCGCCTCCGGTTCTACCCGTCTATGCTCAGCCGATCTGCCCCAATCCGGGCTATCTTTGGACGCCTGGCTACTGGGCCTACGGTCCTGACGGCTACTACTGGGTTCCGGGCGTCTGGGTCCAGCCGCCATCCGCCGGAGTCCTCTGGACGCCCGCATACTGGGGCTGGTCGGGCGGCGTCTACCTATTCCACCCCGGCTACTGGGGACCCCACGTAGGTTTCTACGGCGGTATCAACTACGGCTTCGGCTATAGCGGCGTCGGCTTCGTCGGCGGCGAGTGGCGCGGTGGAGCGTTCTTCTATAACCGCTCCGTGGCCAATATCGATGTCGTCCATGTCACAAATGTCTATGTCCGCAATGTAACGGTCGTGAACCACTCGACTGTGGCGTTCAACGGCGGCGTTGGTGGCATCCAGGCTCGTCCGACCTCATTTGAGACCGCGGCCATGCGCGAGCAGCACTTCGAGCCGACGGCGAGCCAGATGAGCCACCAGAGCTTTGCCGCGCAAAACCGCTCGCAATGGGCAAGCGTCAATCACGGACGTCCTACGGTTTCAGCCGCGGCTTCAGTCGGCGCGTTCCACGATCATCCCAATAATCCCGGGCTTGCTGCGCGCCCGAACCAGCGCGAGACAAACCAGGATCAGCGCATCGCGAACGGACTTCGCGACGGGCAGATGACATCCGGGGAGGCGGCTCGTGCCGAGCGGACACAGTCCAACATCGACCAGCAGGTGCACAACGACCGCATGGCGAACGGCGGCACGCTAACCAACCAGGAGCGGCAACAGGTCAATGGCGAGCAGAACGCCGCTTCACGGCAGATCTATCGCGACAACCACAATGCCAACACCATCGCCCCGAATGAGGTGAATCAGCGCGAAGCTAACCAGGAGCAGCGTATCGCTAACGGCCAGCGTAGCGGTCAGATGACCTCCGGCGAGGCGGCTCGTGCGCAGGGAAACCAGTCCAACATCGCTCAACAGGCGCATAACGACCGTACCGCGAATGGCGGCGCGTTGAATCAGCAGCAGAAGCAACAGATCAACCACGAACAAAACAAGGCATCCAAGCAGATCCATCAGGAGAACCACAACGGCAACCGGGATGGGAAGGGCCGCTAACAGTCCCTCAGTTCGACCTACAGCGGCTGGCCTTCGGGCCAGCCGCTTCTTATTTGCGAACAGTCCCAAGCGTGAAGAGTCACTAGAATCTACACATGCTTTCAGCAGTCATGCGTGCCCGCTTGGCCGTTGCACTAATTGGAGCGCGCAACCCATCGAATATTGGAGCGGCAGCCCGGGCGATGCGGGATTTCGGGTTCTCCGATCTGCGATTTGTGAACGACTACGCGGCGCCGTTTGAGGCGGCACAGATAGAGTCGACGAAATCCGCGGTCGGCGCGGCCGACGTCATGCGAAATGCCCGCGCGTTCCCTTCTGTCGCTGAGGCTGTCGCTGACTGCACTCTTTGCGTCGGAACCACTGCAATCGGCGGTCGGCAACTATCGCGGTCGGTCCTGCCACTCGCAGAGGCGGCTCAGGAAGTCGTCCGCGAGCTAGCCAAACCAGGCTCTCGCGTCGCGTTTCTCTTCGGCTCAGAGAAGACGGGGTTGACCAACGAGCAGTTGAGCCACTGTCAGCTGCTCGTAAACATCCCAATGTTTGCCCCGTCGGACGCCCGTCACCTCTCGATGAATTTGGGCCAGGCAGTGGCAGTATGCCTGTACGAACTCGGCCGCGGAGGATTCGAGAATGTGAGAGACCTTCCCGCCCTCCACGAGCCTCCTATCACTGCCGACGCTCGCGAGCGACTGACGCAGTTGCTCATGAATGCCATGGAGGCCACTGACTACTCGCGCAGATTCCCCGCGAACGCCCGCGAGCACGTCGTCCGCCAGCTGGCGATGCAGTTAGGAAGGAGTCAGGATGAAGCAGTCACCTGGATGGGATTTCTGCGTCAGGTCCTGCGCACCGCAAGGAAAGACGCTCCGGGCTAAAAGCCACGGAGCGCAGTGTTCCTGGAGCTGGAGACGTTTGGGGATTCCTACCAGAGGCCCCACGAACGGCTGATGTAATCACTCAGAGTCATAACGATCAGCGCGAGGAAGATGAAGAAGCCGGAGCCTATCGTCATCTTGATAAGCCGCGACTGATACTTTACGTGCATGAAGAAAAGAATGACGATGCACGCCTTGAAGCAGGCAATGAACAGGGCGATGACGGGATTCGCCCACTTGAGGTCAACATAGGCTGCGCCGACCGTAATTAGTGTCCCAACGATGAGAGTCGCGAAGACGATCGCATACACGCCAGGCGTGACGATGTGGTGCGATGCGTGTTCCGGATTGGTCACGTTCGTCGGGTCTGCAGCTTCCGTGTGGTGGTGAGCGATCTCAGCCATCAAATATTCCTTCTGGTGCGGTGCCGTAAAAGACTAGTGCAGCGGGTGACGGTTGATCAGATAGAGGAGCGGAAACAGAAACAGCCAAACGATGTCGACGAAGTGCCAATACAAGCCGAAGTTTTCAATCGGCGCGACGTACCCTGCACTGAAATCGCCCCTTCGAGCTCGCCCGATAAGCCAGAAGAGCAGGCCCACGCCAATGATCATGTGCAGCGCGTGCATACCGGTCATGGCAAAGTACAGGAAGAAGAACACCTGTGTACGCTCTGCCATGTCAGGTGCAAGCGGCTTTTCCTTGATGCCGTGCGCCGCAGGATTGACGAACTCGGAGATGTCGAAGTGCGCTCCGGGGATGTGATGCTTCTCCCACTTCTCGTGATACTCGACGTACTTGATCCCAAGGAAGGCGCAGCCAAACACGGTGGTAAGAATCAAGGTCCACACGAGTGTGTCTTTCTTGCGAACCTCAGCCGCCCAGACCGCTAGAGCCATGAAGAAGCCGGAGGTGATCAGGAACACCGTGTTGACTGCTCCAAGCGGAACGCTTAGCTGATTCGAAGCCGTGAAGAAGGCATCGTAGTACCAGTTCCGGTACAACAGGTACGCGAAAAAGAGCCCGCCAAAGAACATGATCTCGGTGAGCAAGAAGAGCCACATGCCGAAGCTGCCGGCTTCGCGCTGCTGCTCTACCGTCTCGAAGTGATGCCGGTGTTGCGGCAACGAGACGTGCGCATGCTCGGCGTGCACAGCCGTTTCGTGCGTGTGCGGATGTTCGGTTGCGACAGTGTTATCCAACGGTCGTCACCTCGTTCTTCTTCTTCTGCTCGAGCCATTCGTAGTCATAGGCCTCGTGGTCCATAATCGGAGTCTCAATAAAGTTCTCCGTCAGCGGCGGGGACTGAATCTGCCATTCAAGACCAGTAGCCTGCCACGGATTGTCGCCGGCGATCGCACCATACTTCAGCGACCAGCCGAGGTAGAGGAGCGGCAGCATATAACCCACACCCAACACCGTCGCGCCCGCAGTCGAGAGAACATTGAGTACCTGGTACTCTGGGGGATACGCATGATAGCGGCGCGGCATACCAAGGTACCCAAGAATGAACTGCGGCATGAAGGTCAGAATGAAGCCGATGAACGTTGTCACCGCAGCCAGCTTCGAGAGCGACTCCGGGTACATACGTCCCGTCATCTTCGGCCACCAGAAGTGCACACCCGCGAGGAACGCCATCAACATGCCGCCCACCATCACAAAGTGGAAGTGCGCCACGATGAAGTACGTCTCGGTCAGGTGAATATCCATGCCCAGCGAGCCAAGGAACACGCCCGTCAGGCCACCAATGGTAAACAGCCCAAGAAAGCCGAACGAGTACAACATCGGCGTCTCGAAGGTGATCGACCCCTTTTGCAGGGTGAATGCCCAGTTGAAGACCTTGATCGCCGAAGGAACCGCCACGAGCATCGTCAGCAGCGAGAAGACCAGCGCCGAGTAATTGGAGACGCCCATGATGAACATGTGGTGCGCCCACACAAAGAACCCAAAGAGCGCAATCGCTACTGAGCTAAACGCGACGGCCGTGTACCCGAATACCCGCTTGCGGCTAAAGGTCGATATCGTCTCAGAGATCACTCCCATGCCCGGCAGAATCATGATGTACACCGCGGGATGTGAGTAGAACCAGAACAAGTGCTGGAAGAGCAGCGGATCGCCACCCTTCGTCGGATCAAAGACTCCGATGCCGAAGACGCGCTCGAGCAGAACGAGCACCAGCGTAATCGCGAGGACCGGCGTGCCCAGAACCATGAGAAGTGAGGCCGCATAGTTCGACCACACGAAAAGCGGAAGGCGGAACCAGGTCATACCCGGGCAGCGCATCCGATGGATCGTCACGATGAAGTTCAAGCCTGTAAAGATTGAGCTGAAGCCTGCGACGAAGATAGCCAGCGCCGCCGTGATCACGTGCGTGTTCAGGTAATGCGTTGAGAGCGGGGTCGTGAAGGTCCACCCGGTATCAACGCCGCCGAGGACAAGCGCAGCGAGCACCATGATGCCGCCGACGACATAGAGGTACCAGCTCAGCAGATTGATCTTCGGGAACGCAAGATCCTTCGCGCCCACCATGATTGGGATCAGGAAGTTTCCAATCGTCGCCGGCACCGACGGCACCAGGAACAGGAAGACCATGATGATGCCGTGCATCGTGAAGAACTTGTTGTAGGTATCAGCTGCAACCAGGTCCGGCTGCGGTGTCAACAGTTCGAGACGAATGAGGCCGGCAAACGCTCCGCCGATAAAGAAGAAGAACGTGATCGAGATCAGGTAGAGGATCGCGATACGCTTATGGTCGCCAGTCAGCAGCCAGCTCAACAAGCCTTGCTCGTTGTTCAGATAGCTGCGTTTCGGCAGTCTTGCCGTGGCCTGGTCGGGCAGAGAGACAATGGTTGCTGTGCTGCTCATGGTTTCACCGAGTCCTGGTTGGTGCCTGCTGCGGGTGTCGTGGGCGACGCCTGGTTAGAGTCCGCAGTGACAAAGGTCTGCTGGATGCGGTAATTGGACTGCAATTGCTTGATGTACTCGACGAGATCGATAAGGCCATCTTCGCTAATCTGCCCCTGGTAGGTGGGCATGATCGGCGCAAATCCGGCGGTCACGTGCTGAGACGGGTTGAGGATCGCGTCACGCAGATAGGCATCGTTGACCAGGACCTGACTGCCATCCGTTAGCGTGAGCTTTGAGCCGTAGACACCTGCGAGGTTCGGACCGCGAGCTGCAGCATTTCCTGAGTGGCAGGCATTGCAGCCCATCGATGCGAAGAGCCTCTCACCGTTCTGCGCCAGGCTCATTCCGGAGTTCGACTGATCCAACCACTTCTTGTAGTCGGCTGGAGTCATCGCTGTAACCTCGCCGATCATGCCGGAGTGCAGGGTGCCACAGTACTGCGTGCAGAAGATGTGATACGTGCCCGGATCGGTGGCCTGGAACCACACCGTCGAGTAGCGGCCAGGGATTACCTCACGCTTCACGCGGAAATCGGGAATCGAGAAGCTGTGAAACACATCCTGCGAAATCATGGTGAGCTGTACCGGCTGCCCTATAGGGACATGCAGTGCGTTGATCTCATGCTGTCCGCCCGGATGCTCCGCCTTCCACATCCACTGCTTGCCCACCACATATATGTTCAACGAGTTAGGTGGCGGGTTGTAAATCCTGAAGTACAGCAGGCCGCCCCAGACGAAAACAACAAGGAACAGTGCCAGCGGAATGATCGTCCACGTCGCTTCAAGGATGGTTGACCCTTCGATCTGGGTCGCCACTGGATTCTTGTCTCGACGATAACGAAGCGAGAAGTAGAAGATCAGGATGGTGACGAAAACCAGCCCGATGAGTGAGATAGCAACCAGAAAGAAGTACAACGCATCCGTATAGGGCGCGATGGTGGACGCCTCGGCCGGAAACAGCGCCGAGCTGTGCAGCCACTTCACCAAAAATTGCCACAGGACTGGACTAATACCCATCGTTTGCCTTATCCGTTCCGCCAGTTTTCGTCATGCCAATCCGGCACGCTGCCAAGTTTGCGGCTCAAGTCTTTATCTCGCCGAAACATCAGAAATATGAAGCCACCAAGGCTCGCGACCGTCACCATACCGCCGAGCTGAACAACTCGGGCCACAATCAGCGAGTGCTTATTGATCTGAGGATCGTAGTGGTAGCAATACGTGAGGATATTCGCTACCGGCGACCCGATTTTGTTATCAGAAGCATCAATCAACCCGAGGAGCATGTCCTTCGGCGAGTACTCGACGCCCAGGTAATACTGCGCGACGCGTCCTTGGGGCGTCGCAATCTCGATTGAGCTCGCGTGCGCAAACTGCGTTAGCTTGCCATCCGGTCCCGGCACACGAACATAGCCAAAGCCGATCGCGTTCGTCAGCGCCTGAATATTGGGTTCTTGCCCAACAAGGAAGTGCCAACCATTCGCCGTCTCAGGACGACCGTAGCGGCGCAAGTAGAAGTCCTTGCGACGCGCAGCTAACTGGGACGTCTCGGTAGGATCGATGCTGACGACGACAATCTGGAAGTCTTTCCCAGGCGTCAGGTGAACCATCTCAAGAGCACTGGTAATGCCATCGAGCTCTTCGGAGCACAGCATCGGGCAGTTGTAGTACACAGCCGACAGCAATACCGGGTGCTTGCCATCAAAGTACTGGCCGAGTTGCACGGGATTGCCGCGATCGTCGGTAAAGGTCGCGCCCAGTGGAAGCTGCGCATTCAGATGCTGCTGAATCGTCGCGCCCTGGAGAACCTTCGGCAACTGGTTGCCACTATTCGAGCCTTCGGTCTTGTCGCCGTAACTCGAAACCTGGGCAACCGCACAAATCGGCAGCACTAGGCCCAGCGCCAAGGCGGCGCCGGCGAGCTGCCTAAGGCCAGCTCTGTGTGTGCGGATTGTGCGTAATGCGGTCAAACGGTCCTCTGTCTCAATTCTATTCGTGGTGCGCTTCAGCGCGATTGAACTCGTTCTTCTCTTCTCGCGCTTCAATGGTGTCAAGCTCGTAACCAGTGCGAGCAAAGCCGTCAGTAATTGGCGCTTGCACCGTCGGCTCAGTCTCACCTGCCATCAGCGGTGCGGGCTGAGCCGCTGCGGCTGGCTTCGAAAGCCCCTGCTGCACGATCAGCTGCATCGCTCGTGCGATGGGAATCCGAATCGTCCCGGCGGGAAGGTCAGGCGAGCTGCTGTAGTTGTTCAGCAGAAGGTCCTCACGAGCATGCAGGTCAGCCGTGTCCTGGTTGCCGTCGTCCATCTCCAGACGAGGCGTCGGAAAGGTCTGGGTCATCTGAGCCAGCTGCCGCTGCTCCATGACAGCGTTTGAAGTCAGGTCCTCGCGCTTCTCTCCGCGCGGCGTACTGCCGAGATCGCCCTGCCCAGCGTGCCACTTATTCGCCGGTCCATCCTGCTTGGCGAGCGCGTAGTTGATCGCCTTACCCATGAAGAAGCAGAAGACAAAGAAGATAACCAGGAAGCCTGACAGGCCGGCGACAAACGTCACAATGCCGCCAACGTTGACGTCTTCTACCTCGTAGCCGGGATGCTCCGGGTCGCGCACCGGAGGGACCGGGTGGTCATGACCGGCCGGGCGCAACGGATCGTGTCCTTCGTGTCCGTTAGTGGGCATGTTCGGGCTCCAGAAGCTCTTCCGTATGCGGGTCGTTCACGTTGATGAGCGGCCTGCGCGTGAGCTCGGTGAGATAGAAGACAAGCCAGAAGGCAACGACCGCCAGCGGCACGGTGATATAGGAGAGAATCCCGAGATTGCCGGCGAGATGCAGATTGCCAGCCGCATCCTTGAAGTTCGGCTCGATCAGCCAGAACATATCGATGAACCGGGCACCGATCATGAACACGCAAAGCCAGACCATCCGCTTCTTCGAACGTTTGAAGTCTCGTGAGAGCAGGATGCAGAACGGAATCACCCAGTGGCAGATCACGTCCACCGTGCAGATCACCCACCAGCCGCCGCGAATGCGATGTAGGTACCAGGGGATTTCGTCCGGCACGTTACCTGAGTAAATGATGAGAAATTCGGCGAACGTGAGATAGATGTTCAACATCGTGAAGGCGAACGCCAGCTTGCCGAGATCATGCTGCTCGGTAATGCGGAACATCGACTTCATCGGCTCGTAGCGAGATAGCAGAATCAGGGTGAGAATGCCCAGCGCCAACACCGCGTAGCCCTGCGCAACCAGGAACTGCAGGCCATAGACTGACGAGTACCAGGTAACGTCCAGCGATTTGACGAAGATGATGACGAAGTCCGTCATCAGAATCACATAGAGCAGCAATGACGGACCGGACAGATTCTCAAAGACGGTCCGCCAGCGGTCGAAGCTGAGGAACGAGCCCGCCGCAGGATCGGCATCGCGTGTGACGGACCACTTCGAGAGCAGCGTGATGACGATCGCCATGAAGCCAAGCACGATGATGGCCTGAACCCATACGCTTACAGGATTCAGCATCGCGTGCTTCAGGTTGATGCAGAGCTGCTGTTCTTGGGTGAGGAGTCCGGCATGAAAGCCGTTCAAAGTCTCTGCCGGCGTTGTAAACATCGCCCACTGATAAAGATGCTTCATGAGGAAGAGCACCGGGAGCATCATCAGAACGACGATCCAAATGGTCCGCGTCATTGCCTCGAGTGGCCTGCGGAGCACCTGTCCCCACTTACCACCGGAGAGATACTGCACCATCAGGAAAGCCAGCGCCCCGCCCGTGAAGTTGAAGCACGTCATCACGCCCATGAGGTAGGAGCGCAGCAGGTGCGCACGCCCACCGGGGACAAAGAGGAATACCAGGGAGATAACGCCAAGCACCACGGCCGCTATCGCAGCTTTGGTCCGCCAGCGAAGGACGACATCCGGCGCGGTCAGTACCGATGGCATCTGCCGCGGGTGGGGATGCGCCACCTCGCCGTGGGTGGGGCCGGCTCCAAAATGTTCTTTCTCAAATGCCATCGGTCATTCGCCTTCGGGTTGCTGAAAAATCAATCGATCAAGCGTCCTGTACTTGCCTAGTGTTGCGGGCCCGCCAGTTTGCCGGGAGCCTTCGCATCTGGCGTCGCCAGTGGAGGTCCGGAGGAGTCGCGACTTGCAGAGGGTTGTCCCGCTGCGTTGCTGCCGTGCGACTGAGCGCCAGCCGGAGCCGTTGTCGTACCCAGTCCTGGAATACCGTTGTCCTGTCCATTCGGCGTGCCGTAGATTGCCGTCGCAGGCATTCCCCACGGATTCGCAAATCCTGGCGGCATCCCCTGCTCGTTTGCGATCTGGTGCAGATCCTCGACATGCTGACCCGCAGGAACATCCGACTGCTTCGCGTTCTGACTCAGCTGCAGAGCGCGGATGTAGGCAGCTATCGCCCAGCGATCCTGTGGTGTGATCTGTGCAGCGTAGTCAGGCATCGCACCGTAACCGTTCGTGATAACCGCAAAAAAGTGCCCGAGCGGCGCATTGCGCAGGCGCTCTGTATGGAAGTCGCCAGCCGGCCGGTAACCACGCTGCACGATCATGCCGTCGCCATTGCCGACGCGCGAATGACAAGGCGTGCAATAAATGTTGAAGCGCTCCTGTCCACGCGCCATCGTGTCTGCAGTGAGATCGATGGGCAGGCCATCCCCTTCCTTGCCGTTCACAAGACCGGTGTAGAAGTAAGAATCCTGGTCGCCCTGACTGCGAGCAACAGTGTTCGCAACCTGCGGGCGCACCGAGCGGCCGTCCGCATAGAATGTCGTTCCGCGTTGCGGGAAGAACTTCGGTTCGTCCTGCATGTCCTGGCGGCAGCCAGCGAGAATCAGCATGGAGGCCGTCGCAGTCACTAGGACCGCAGCTCGCATCGCCTTCTCGAACCTCGGAGCTCGCATCTCACTTCTCGCTTCTCGCATTTCGAATCTCTGCATTAGTGGTCGACCTCCACAACAGAGACCGGATTGAACTGCTCAAGAAACACGCGCGTTTCGCTTGGAGAGAACCGCGGGTCATGCGCCTCGAGGCAAAGGAAGAACTTGTCTGTCGTCGCGCCATCGCGAAAGTTCGGCGCATTGAAGAGCGGATGATAAAGCTGCGGAAGACCATTCAGCGCGATCATTCCGAAAGCCGCCGAGAGACCTGCGAACAAGATCGTCCACTCATAGCCCGGGATCACAAAGGCAGGCCAGCTGAACAGCGGCATCGCGCGAATGTTCAGCGGATACCCCCATACGTTCACCCACACCTCCATGCCGTAGCCCGTAATCAGCCCCATGATTCCGCCGATCAGGCATATCAGAGGAACGCGTGTCTTGTGGAAGCGCAACGCTTCGGCTGCCTCCTCCACGGGATACGGCGTATAGCACTCCATGCGGCGATAACCCGCACGGTGCGCCATCTCGGTCGCGTGCACCAACTCCGACGGAGTGTTGAACTCCGCCAGCAGACCATAGATTCCTTCACGCGGTGGCATCAGAGGGCCTCCTCAACAACGCGGTCCGCTGGTTGCCCACCGGGCCGCACCTTGGTCTGCGGCAGCATCATTCGGATCTCGCTCATCGGGATCATCGGAGCGAGCCGCGCAAAGAGCAGGAACAGAACGGTAAAGAAGCCCCATGTGCCAATAAACAGCATGTAGTCCCACATGGTCGCGCGGTACGTTCCCCAGCTCGACGGCAGGTACTCACGGTAGAGCGAGGTCACAACGATGACGAAGCGCTCGAACCACATGCCGATGTTCACCACGAAGCTCAGGAAGAACAGATAGCCCGGGCTGACACGCAGGCGGCGGCTCCATAGCGTCGTCAGCGGAATCGCGATATTCGTCAGGATGAGCAGCCAGTACGCCCAGCCCATCGGGCCGAACATACGGTTCCACATCATGAAAAACTCCCAGTGGCTGGCCGAGTACCAGCTCATGAAGACCTCCATCGCGTAGCCGTAGGCCACGATGGAACCCGTCGCGAGCATGACCTTCGCCATGTTGTCCAGATGGCGCAGCGTCACCAGGTCTTCAAGGTGATAGAACTTCCGAATCGGAATCGCCAGCGTCAACACCATGGCCATCGATCTGAACTCCTGCGTCGGCTGCAACGCCTGCATCGTGAGTTGCTACGCAGAGAACAACATTTCGGTCGTTGGTCGCGAGCAGGTGAAGAT
>Ga0206804_10044_pt1 | contig 34797 bp, 25 predicted proteins | sample Alteio_BWOrgCont_62_FD_152888 | JGI IMG/M metagenome (GOLD analysis project Ga0206804, IMG submission 152888) | Enriched cells from forest soil in Barre Woods Harvard Forest LTER site, Petersham, Massachusetts, United States -... | ecosystem: Environmental > Terrestrial > Soil > Temperate forest >... | reverse complement strand
ATGATCCGCAATCGAGCCCGCAAAGACTTGACCGTGATACATGCCCGCAACCCAGCGCGAAAACACCTTCTCGTCGTCCCCGTACCTCTCCAAAATGAAACTGGTAATAGGATTCAAATCGGGTCCGTTACTGCCCACGAACGGACCCGGAACATGACGGGCCAGCAAGCGTGCGCCTTCCAAACCGTGCGTCTCCAGCCATTGAATGATGACGCCTTCGGGCAATGCAGCGATCGGGTATTTCCTAAAAAGGAAGCTGATGCTGCCTTCTCCCGACAGCATCAGCCTACCGATACCCTCCATCAATTGCTCTGGACGCTCGGCTGCTACAGTCGGAAACAATCCTGTGGCCGCTTGAGAGGTCTCATAGTCCTGGCTTTGCATCATCTGTAGCAAGATCACAGTGGCGCGGTCAGGGTCGGCCGGCAGCACACGTACAAAGATTTGGGAAAACCAGTGAGAGTCTCTTCCAAACGCCAGTAAAGCATGCTCCAGCAAGCCAAAGATAGTGGCCAACGATTTGTCGTGGAAGACCGTCTCCAACCAGGCGAGCTTATCTTCAGATTCATCGGTCCTCATCAGAAGAAACACTACGAATTCAATCCCTATATTCGCCGCATCCTTCTCTCCGTCCCGCGCTGCTTCGAGTAATGTCTCCGCCGCAATTCGGGCCTCTTTCGGCCAGGTATGCCGCGAACCATTCCAAGCGGCAAAAGTGCGCAGAAGACTAGCAGGAATCTTCTTAGCACGAACGGCAGCAATCGCTCGATCAAAGGAATGAACGAAGTCGCCTGCCACCGTCATGACATGAAAAGCGAGCACCGGGTTGTTTTGCCAGAGCGTGTCGAGAGAAGCATTCAACGTTTCACGCACGTCCTCGACTCGTTCCAGCGAATGGTTCGACAGTGTGCTTTCGCTCGCCCCAGCAAAATAACCACGCGCCAGATTGGGATTGCGTGTCTCCAGGCTGCTCGCAACGATGCGATCCAGCAGTATCAACCGATTATCGAGACGTCCAAGACGCACACCCAGCTCGACCGAAGAGCGGGCTTTGTCGCTGTTGAGCCAAGGTAATTCATGCTCAAAATCGGCTTGATATTCCAGCATGTGCACAGCCAACTCGCGGAGGCGCTCTTCCCACGCTTCCTGCTCAAGATGATGGTCCCAAGATGCCGTTCCCACGTCCTCAACGAGTCGATCATGAAGATCAGGAGAGGCCATCTCCTCTACCCATTGCGCTATAAAGTCTGAACGCTGTTTCTTCTCGTCGTCAGACTGTCTACTATGCTCGGAATTGTTCAGCAGCATGAATTCCCGCAGCTCCGCCCGCAGAACAGGGCGTACGGCAACGGGTAGCTTGCCTGCTCCTTCTTTGGCCTGCTGCAGAAATCCGTGAAAGACCAAGCTGCGGATAGAACTGACAAAGACCCCAAGAGCCTTATCGCGCACCTCTTCATCTGGATCGGAACAGAGGGCGTTCAACTCTGCCAGACATTCCTTCATGTAGACATATAGCTCCGCATAGGTCTTGGGCCGCCAAGGCGACGGGGCAATCCGGTTTCCGTACGGTTGCCCGCTGAGGAGATGAAGTGAGCGGTCATCGATAGCGGTTTGCAGCGCCGAGATACAGAGGATTTTCGTTGTCCGGTCGCCATCTGCCAGACGGCTTCGGAGCAACTGGAGGCGTTCGTCAAAAGGCGTCGCCACGTACCCCATGATGGGAAACAAAGCGGTCCACACTTCCGTAGCGTTGTTTCCCAGATCCGGCTCTGTCTCGTTGCGCGCCAGTGTGAACAGAATGTCTTCCGCAAGGAGGAACCACTGTGGAAAGGATGCAATCTCATTCGCATCCGTTACCAGTTCGCGCCGCCCGCCACCGTAGCGTTTCCCAAGTTGTTCCGTTGTTGCTGCCAACACCAACTGGTGGAGTTTGGGAATCATCGCATCCGGTGACGACCGGACTAGAAGAAGGAGCTGTTCAGTCTCATGGGCATCGATAAAGATATCTCCCCCTCGGGAAAGTGCCCAGTTGCGAAAGTAAGCGTTGACAACATTGCCGACCTCCTCGGGAGCGCGTGCCATGCGTGCCAGGAAGGAAGAGACGAGTTCGGCCGGAAAACCGGCGAGAAATGGTTCGGGGGCAGGTTCGGCCCACTTGGACCATGCTGCTTGGAAACAGACCATCGCAACCGGAGTGGGGGTCACGTAAAAGTAGCGTCCAGCGCGGGCGACGAGTCCGTTTGTCCTCTGCATGTGATGCAGGCGCTCGCGCATGTCATTGGCATCAAGCTTCACTAGTTGGCATAGTTGCTCTAATTCGATGAAGGCGTTGTCCCGGACGCCGCACCGCACCACGAGAGAGATCACCATCAGCGCTGCAAAATCAGCTTCCTCGAACGGTCCGTCTTTTCCAAAAAGCGTTCCCAAGTAGCTCTTGGTATCGCTGAGTAAAGTGCCTAGATGACCCTGCTGCACGATCAAGTCGTCGTTGCCGCACAGAAAGATGGCAAAGCGGAGATACCCTTCCGCGAGCTGGCAATAACGATACCTGCGGCTCGGATCGATATGGGGGAAGTTGGTCTCAACGATCTTCTCAACGGTCGCCGTCGCTATGGGGCTGAGCCGCAGCTCTGACTTGCCGGCGCTCTCCAACGCATTGTCAATGGTGATCAGACGTACCCGGTGCTGCGTGCCCTGCAGGATTTTTGCCAATTGGAAGGCCGTCGCGTCCAAGCACTCGTCAGCCACCAGCACCGCAAAAAGGTTCTGATGGTTGGCAAGCGCGCGTGCGACGCTCAGCGCGTTGTCTTCATCATCTATATACAGTGTCAGCGGGGCAACTTCGGGCAGCGCTGCAATCGCTTCAAAGGTGGTACGGGTTTTGCCTACACCCGCGTTTCCTGAAACCGTGAGTGTCGGTGAGACCGGCCTATGGGACCAATCCAAATGCTGGCGAATGTTGTCGAGAATGACCTCCGACTCTGGTGTCGGTACGAACGTCTTGGTCACTGCCCGTTCCCGGTTCTGCCAGGTCGCAAAATGGAAAAAGTCTGTCATGCTCGAGCCGAGCATCTCCGCCGCGATCGCAGGAAATGTATTGACCCAGTCGACGATGTTGGAGGCAAACAGCACGATCGCCTCCGGCGCATCCGGATTAACTTTCTTAATCTCCGCATCCAGGAGATCTTTGATCTTCTTCTTTCTTTCAGCGGAGCCATCATCCGCAATGCAGAGTCGATATCCATAGCCCTTTTTCAGCAGGCTGCGAACGTACTCTTTGCTGTCTCCGCTAATTTCCTCTTTCACCTTGGCGTCGGTGAGATTCCTCATAGCTACAGCTTTGTACTGCCATGCGGTCTGTAGCGAGAAATAACTCCAAGCGTCGGCAGGCCTTCCCTCGAGAACCTCCGTGTCGACTCCGCCGTCCGGATAGTTCACCCGCGGGTTGTCAAGCACTGCCGCGCCAGGAATCCCGAGGATCGCCGCCGAGCTGCGTATCAGACGGTCCAGCAAATCCGTAAAGGGCTTTCCCGTTGCAGTCCGCAGAACGTAGATATTTTCAGCCGCGATTCGGATCATGCCGTTCCTGTGGATTCATGGATGCCATTGTAAGTCTTTGGGGGAGGAGTCCGACTCCTCTCTGTCTTCCGTCGGTTCCGCGGCTTCCGCCCACCCACCTTTGCAGGCCGATCCCTCCCGCAACGCCAGGGAAATCCGCCAGCCAAACACAGGTTATTTATCGTGCCTTACCGAAATGGCGATCCACCCGAACTGCCGTTAGTCCGCATGATCACCTTGCCTGCACCGAGCACCTGAGGATCATCGGCAAGCGTCCCCAGACTTTGTTCCAGTAGCCCAGCCATGTTCGCCAATACGATCACGGCCTCTTTCCCATCCCCTTTCTTGACAGGGCGTAATCCGAATTCGAGCCGCACTTCGCGGAAGTTTGGATCTGTCGGTTCGATTCCGACATACATCGATCGCGAACCCGGATGCACCACAGCGTGAAGACGCTCCAGATCCTCCTTGAACCCAGGCTTTGCACGATGAGCGGCGGCATAGAGCTTACCTGCGGACAGCTCACTGAGATGATTCACGACTTTCCCCGGCTTCTCTTGGATCAATACTGTGGCACCGTAGACTTCAATCAATCCGCGCAGACAGGCCGACCAGACGATCCCATTGCCAGACTGAAGCGCCGTGAGTCCGCCTGCCAGCAAATGGTGTGCGTGGTTCAGCAAACCCAGCATCACGACCCTGCCTTCTCTGTACTCCGGGGCGTCTTTCGCTACAGCCAGGTAGAGAACGCCCAGCGCATTCAGAGACGATCCGAAGCCTTGGATCACCTCATCATCGACGCCAAACTTCGCAGCGACCCACTCTAGGCTTTCGATTTCATACTGCATCAAGTGAACAGTGCTTCTTGGCATGAGCCTTCTTTCCTGAAATATGCTCCTTCGCCTTCACGAGTCTTATCAGAGCATCTACTTTTTTCCAGGACTCTGTTTTGTAGCCTTCCACTTCATCTGCGCCCATAAACAACGCAATGTTCTTCTTGCCGGCGGCCTTCGCACTCCCGTACAGAATGCCTCTCACCGGCTTGTTTGCTTTGTCTCGAAAACGGTGGCGTAGATATTCGGATACCACTTGTGTCGGAGTGTACTCAACGTGAGTCTCCAAATCCGGCGTGAAGGGCTGCGAAACGTCTTCGGCAAACCGATGCAAGAATTGCAGCGATTCACGGGGACCATTCTCGAAGATGGATGGCACGTCGGGGATCTCGGTCAGATCGACAACCTGTATGTCTCGCAGCAACTCGAATTCACCTACAGACCAATTCGGAAAGTCGCCTGTTGCTTCCATCAAGGCCGTGTCTTCTTCGAAGGATGCGTAAGCGACAACGATGCCGGGTGCATTCATGCGGCCGGCGGAGCGCGCCAGGTTCTCTGGTGGCGGACCAAGGGATGAACCGTCCGAGTGCGTGATACCGGCTTTATGCCCTCGAACCCGATACAGCCGTGTACCCGCTGGTAACTGAGTCACCAAGCCACAGCGGGTAATCGCTTGGCCTAATTCATCGAGCATTTCGGTGGGGCGCACAAGAAACGGCTCGCCGTCATCGCCCTTCTCGTCACGAAAGAACAGGAATCGGGTCTCGTGCTTAATTGCTTTGCAGAATCTTTCCCATCCTGACGTGAGCGCTCTACCGGGAGACATGATCTGCCAATCTCTCCTGCAATACTTCACGTCGTCTTTGAGGTGCTTCTTAATCCATTCCAAGGTCTCAAATGGAGCGGCCTCGCCAAGTTCTTCATCAACCAGCTCCTCCGTATCCCAAGTCTCGACGAGGTAGTCCCACGTTTCCTTATCGAAGGGCGCGTTACCGTCCGCGTTCTCGTAGTGCCGATGCAGTCGCTGAACAATAAATTCCAGAACCTCGTCCGCGGGTGCGGCACTTTGTTTTTTGGACTTGCGGCCACAAATTGAACACTCCCGTTCGCACAGTCGCTCGCGAATGAACTTCCTTATCCCGTCGTCATGGAAGCATCGCCCACACACATGGTCGTCGGACGTGTAGTACGCCCTGGCTTCCTCCTCCTCCATCCATCGCTTGGTCAGGCCCAACGCACCTCCTCCGTTCCTTAAGGATAGGTCTTTTTAGGGGAGAAGCTGCGCTCCTCCCGGTTTCCAGCCGATGCCGCGGCTTCCGCCACCCTCCTCTGCGGACTGTTCCCTCCCGCAACGCCCTTCCATAAATCTGCGTTCTGCGCACGCTTTATAGGGAAACCAGACCTTCCTCGGGGGCGCTGCCCCCCGCGCGCTGCAAGGCCATTCGCCCTCCGGGTTTTGGCTCCCCCGCGCTGCGCGCGGTCCCCCCAAAAAGCTCCGCTCGAAGACCCTTCCGCTTGCTACCCCCGCGTTCGCCACGTGGCGTCCGGCATGTGCCATGCCGCCGCTTCGCCAGCGGACGAGCCAAGGAGGAAGCACCCATGAGCCCCACCGTCACCATCGACGCCGCCGCCATCCACAGCAGGAAGCCGAGCACCAAGCAGGAGCTTATCGCCGCCAACATCAAGCTGTTGATCGAGCAGTTGGAGGCCGGAAAGTCCGAAGCCCTTACCCGCTACCTCACCGCCATGAGCCGCTTTCACCGGTACAGCTTTGGCAACGTGCTGGAAATTGCACGGCAGATGCCGTCCGCTACCCGCGTGGCTGGGTTCTGGACGTGGAAGAACTTAGGCCGCAGCGTGAACGCCGGAGCCAAGGGCATTCGCATCCTCGCGCCCATCGTCGGCGTGAAGCGCAAGAAGGACGAGGAGGCCGAGAAGGACATCACGCAGCAGAACACCCGCGCCTTGCTCGGCTTCCGTAACGCGTACGTCTTCGACATCTCGCAGACCAACGGCGTGGACCTGCCGGAGATGCGCGAGGTCTCCGGCGATCCCGGCGAGAACATCGAGCGGCTGAGTGCCTTTCTCGCGGCGCAGGGAATCGCGCTTGTTTACAACCCGAAGATCGCGCCCGCGCTGGGCATGAGTTACGGCGGACGCATCGCCATCCTGCCGGGACAAGCCAAGGCCGAAGAGTTCTCGACGCTTGTCCATGAGACGGCGCACGAAATCCTGCACAAAGCCGAGCGGCGCACAGCCACGACCAAGACCGTGCGCGAGACCGAGGCCGAGGCTGTGGCGTTCGTGGTGGGGAAGGCGGTCGGCTTAGTGACCGGGACGGCCTCCGCCGACTACATCCACCTGTACCACGGCAACGCTTCGCTTCTGGCCGAGAGCTTGGAGGTGATCCAGCAGACCGCGAGCGTCATCCTCGCCGCGTTGGAGCCGCCCCTGCCGAACGAGGAAGAGCAGGGCAGGGAAGTTATCGGGGAGGCGGCGTAATGGACACCGTTCTCCGCATCCTCCAAGCCCCCGGAGGCTGGAATCACGGCCTCCACCTTTGCATCGAGAACCTGCGCCAGCAGGGCTTTGCCCAAGCCTTCGAGCGGCAGCGCCGCCAACACGCCTAAACCCAAGCTCTCCGAGTACGGAGCGGATACAGGGCAGCGTGTGCGCTCTCGCAACCACAACCCTCAACAGCCCAAGGAGGGCATCATGCAGGACAGCAGCGCATTCCAGCACGTCGCGATCGATTTAATTGACGAGTCCACCACCAACCCGCGCCAGACCTTCGAGCTGAGCAAGCTCGAAGAGCTTGCCGAATCCATCCGGCAACACGGCCTCATTCAACCCATCACCCTTCGGCCCAAGGCAGACCGATTCGAGATCGTCGCAGGTGCAAGGCGCTTCCGCGCTGCGCAGCTTGCCGAACTCTTCTCCATTCCTGCTCGCATCGTTGAACTGGATGACGCCGCCGCAATGGAGTGGCAGCTGGTCGAGAACTCCCAGCGGGTGGACGTCCACCCGTACGAAGAGGCGCAGGGCTTCCAGCGTCTCTTAGACCGGCCCGGCTATGATGTGTTTGCGCTTGTCGCCAAGTCCGGCAAGAGCGCATCGCATATCTATGCTCGGCTCTCGCTGCTGCAACTTATCCCCGCAGTGGCCGAGGCGTTCGTCGAGGAACGTATCACCGCCAGTCACGCCAACTTAATTGCACGTCTGCCGCAGGAGCATCAGGCCGAGGCGTTCGAGAACTGCTGGCGCAAGGATTGGCAGGACAAGGAAGCGCACCTGCTTCCGGCCAAGCATCTGAGTGCATGGATTCAGGCCAACCTCTACCTCAATCTTGCCGAGGCTCCCTTCGACCGCGAGGACACCACCCTTTCGCCCGTTGCCGGAGCCTGTGTCACCTGCCCGCGCCGCAGCGGATTCAACACTAGCCTGTTTGCGGACGTGCAGGGCGACCAGTGCCTCGGCGCGCCCTGCTATCAGGCCAAGGTCGCGGCGCACATCGACCGCGAGATGGCCGCGCGGCCGGAACTCATTGCCATCGAAACAACATGGCGAGCTCCCAAGGAGCAGCGTCCCGGAGCCTTGACCAGACACCAGTACCGCGAACTTGCAGAGCCCGACAATCCCGACGCGGAGCCGCCGTGCCCCAGCGCCAAGCCCGCCATCATCGTCTTCGGCAAGCACGTGGGGCGAACCGTGACTGTCTGCCTGGACGATGAGTGCTCGGTGCATACCAACCATCAGCCCCGTGAAGCTATCAACCCGCCGCCGACCCCGCCCCCCGTGCCCGAACAGGAGAGCGAGGAGGAGGCCGCGCAGCGCAAGGCCGAGCATGAGCAACGAATGGCCGAGTATCAGGCTGAGCAACAGCGCAAGGAGGTGGAACGCAAAGCCGAATACGAACGCCAGCAACAGGAGTACGAGGCTGAGCAGAAACGTCGCGAGAGGCAGCACAAGGCACGGCTCGCCGCCTTGGAGCACATCATTGAACAGGCACCCGCCGCATTCAACGCTGCGCAGCTTCGCTTTTTCGTGGAACTGCTCTTACACCTGTCGCCGTATGGTCTCTTCGAGGAAGCCGCCGAGCACTTCGTGGCTGACCCCGAGAGCAACGACAAAACCGACGACGAAATCCTCGGTGAAGCGTTGGCCGCCTGTGCCGACGACAGGCTGATGGGCTTCGTTCTTCGGCTCTTGCTCACCGTGCATACGGACATCCCACGCGGAGAGCAGCCCGATCTGCTCGCGAAGGCGGAAGCTGTTTTCGTTCCGGCCAAGTCGAAAGCCGCCAAATCGAAAGAAAAACAGAAGCCCGCTGCTGCCCCTGCGACTGTCGCCAAGAAGAGCAACGGAAAGAAGAAGGCAGCCTAGGTTCTTGCCCCCGCTTCGTGGCCCCGGATTCGTTCCGGGGCCTTTTCTTTTGCGTACGCCGGGAGAACCCACTCGGTTTCTCGTCGGGTAAGGAGGCGGCATCACTGCCACCCCCTCCCCTAAGAACCGGACTTGATAGTTTCCCATCATCCGGCTCAAGCCATGTGTAAGCCCCGCGTGAGCAGGGCCGGACACAACGCACATTGATTAGCGATCGTCATGGGCTTTCTTGAGTTTCTTGCGAGACTCGAAGTAGCCGCTCCATTGTGGGTCGAACGGATTAGCAATCGACTTCACCTTGATGTGCCGTTCGATAGGTATCTTTCTGGGATCTATCAGATAAGACACCATGGCGTGGCCTTCCCGCGTTTTCGAACCGGCCATGACAGCGAAGTATCGTCTCGTTCCAAGCCGATGCCAGTATCGGTTCACGATCCAGGCAGTGGACTTCTTCGGGTGCCGACGCTTTGCCCATCGCCAGAGCGACTGCCAGATGACCATCTCCGCTTTTCCGAACGCCGGACTCGCAACGATGTGACGGTGATAGTTCGCCCATCCCCGGATGACCGGATTGAGCCTGCCTATCAAGTTCATCTGTTTCGCGGAGTCATTCTTGCGAATAACACCGCGCACCTTCTCGAAGAACGCATGCAGATTCTTCTTCGAAGGCGTGGTGAGGACCTTGACGCCATGTCGCCGCAGGTTCTGCCCCAGGAAGTCGAAGCCATCTTCGATATGCGTGATGCAGGTTTTCTCAGGTGAGAGCTGCAAGCCACGTTCGAACAAGAAGCGTTCGACCAGCGGCTTGACTTCATCTTCGAGCAGTTCTTTCGAGCTGCCTGTGATGATGAAGTCATCGGCATAGCGCACGAAGTTCACCTTCGGGTTGTGCATCTTCCCATCGATCTTCCGTTGCCGGAAGGTCAACTTGAGAAGCTGCTCAAGCCCGTCTAGTGTCAGGTTCGCCAGCGTGGGCGAGATGATCCCACCCTGTGGCGTTCCTGCCTCCGTGGGGAACAGCATTCGATTTTCCATGAAGCCCGCCTTCAACCACTTCCGCAGAACCTCTTTATCCGTAGGGATGTGGTCGAGCATCCATTCGTGACTGATGTTATCGAAACAGCCACGGATGTCGCCTTCCAGCACCCATCGGGCGCTGTTCCTCATGCCTACGGCATTGAAGCACTGCTCGATGGCGTCAGCGGTCGAGCGCTTCGGTCGAAAACCATAGGAGTTAAGATCGGCGGTTGTTTCCGCGACGGGGAGCAGCGCAAGCAGGTAAAGCGCCTGCATTGCGCGATCCTTCATCGTGGGGATTCCCAGCGGTCTCAGCTTCCCGTTGGTCTTCGGGATATAGACCCGCCTCAGCGGTCGCGGTTGGTACCCGCGACGCCGAAGAGGGTCGATGGCTTTGTACCTGGAGGCCGGGGATCGCCAGACTGCTCCGTCAACTCCCGGCGTATTCTTGCCCTGATTGTGCGTCACTCGCTTTACAGCCAACGCTCGACCGTGAAACGAGTGGGTCAGCAGCCATTGCAAGGCTTCCACCTTGCCGTGACGGCCTTCCTGTGTCGCCTTGACGATACGCGCTTGCAGTCTCCTGACCTTCCGCTCGCATTGAGACCAGTCGATCCGTTCCCATTGAGCTGCCGGGCCGGAGGCTGCACACATGGATTGCTCCATATTCATTTGCTTTTCCTCCCGCGAAGATTCTGTAAGTTCTCTCGTCAACCACGACCAACTGGAAGTCTGCCTGCTTTCGCAGCGGAGTGATGTCACAACTCCTATCCGCTCCATTACAGAGCGGCTTTCGCTTTCTCCAGCCTCCTCTACCCGCTGCCTCGACAGTGCGCCTTGCGGAAACACCTGCCCTCGCGAGAGGGCGAAACATCGGGCTTACCTTGTTCCGTTTGAACGACACGAATGACGTAGTCCCTGCCTGCACACCGGCAGCCTTGTATCCGTGTGCTCGTAGTCGGGGTCGAGCAACCGGCTGCGTGCCTTTTGGCCAGAGCCTATCAGCGTCTTTGGCTCTTCGATGTTGACGATGCCTATGGCAGTTCACATATGTTGGACATACACTCAGCCCGGCCCTCCCACCGCCTTGGCGCTGGCAGTGTGAGAAAGCCCCTCGCGGGGCTCCCTCTGTCGAACCGACAGAGGGCCCTTGTCTCGGCAGCTCTCGACCCAGCCGTCACCAGCTACGCCGATGCCGATAGGCTACTGCGGACGGAACCGCAGGTTCAGCTCCACGAATCCTCCCGTGTTGAACAATCATTCAAACGACTTCAAGTCGCACCCGGACCCTCATCCCGCCTGTCCTCCGGCATTCGCTCGCCGGCTGCGCGGAAGCGAAAACAGTCAGGAATGACTCTTCAGCTGCGTCTCCTTGAAGCAGGAGTCGGAAGCCGGATCGTCAATAGCCGACGCGATGATTTGTCTTCGCTGCAACGTGAGCTGTTTGTTAAAGTTCCATCGTGCCCGAGGAATACGATGAGATAGGCATCTGGTCGGAAGTGAAGCTCGCGATTATCAAGGAATACTGTGCACCCTACGCGACGATCCTTGATTCCATCCGCCGCAGATCGGCAGCTTCCTTGAAATGGATTTATATCGATGCCTATGCGGGGCCGGGATATCACCTTTCCAAAACGACTGGACAGACTGTCGAGGGAAGTCCGCTCATCGCTCTCAGCGTGACACCGGCATTCTCGGAATATCACTTCATTGATACCAACCCCAATCGCGTCAAGCAGCTAAGGGACCTGGCCGGTCCAAGGCACGATGTCTTCACCTACGACCAGGACTGCAATGACGTGCTTCTGAAGAGAGTGTTTCCGCGGGTGCGATACGAGAACTTCAAGCGGGGTGTGTGTCTCCTTGATCCGTACAACATTGATTTGACCTGGGAAGTTATAGAAACGGCTGGAAAGATGGGTTCGGTCGAACTGTTCCTCAACTTCATGATTATGGATGTCAATAGGAACGCCATGCGGCGCGATCCGGACAAGTCGGTTGCCAGCAAGGTCGCGCAAATGACTCGGTTATGGGGTGACGAGTCGTGGAAGGACGAGGGTTACGACAAGGTTGACACCTTGTTCGAGACAGATGTTCCGCAAAAGGTGACGAACGAACGCTTTGCTGAAGCGTTCCGGCAACGCCTTCTCAAGAAGGCTGGCTTCAAATTCGTGCCCAGGCCTCTGCCTATGAAGACCAAAATGAACTCGGTCATCTACTATCTCTATTTCGCAGGACATAAGACTGCTGCATCGAAAATCGTGACCGACATCTTCGATAAATATCGCAAGCGACAGGGGCTTTGACATGGCGACGAATTCACACATCGAGTGGACAGACGCGACGTGGAATCCCGTCACCGGCTGCACCAAGGTCAGTCCCGGTTGCAAGCACTGCTATGCGGAGCGTCTCGCCCATCGGCTGCACCTCATGGGGCAACCGAATTACAGGAATGGGTTCAGGGTGACTGAACAGCCGCAAATGCTCGAGGTCCCGCTGAAATGGAAGACGCCGAAACGAATCTTCGTCAATTCCATGAGCGACCTGTTCCACAAAGCTGTACCCGCCGCTTATATCAATCGTATTTTCGATGTGATGGTTCGCGCGGACTGGCACCAATATCAGATCTTGACAAAACGCTCGGAGCGATTGCGCGAGCTCTCGCTTGAGCTCCCGTGGGCGTCCCACATTTGGATGGGTGTCAGCGTCGAGAGCCAAGACTACGTTGATCGTATCGATGACCTTCGGGCCACGGGTGCGGCGGTCAAATTTCTTTCCCTCGAACCGCTGCTCGGCCCGTTAGCAAAACTCAATCTGCGCGGTATTAATTGGGTCATCGTCGGAGGCGAATCAGGGCCCGGAGCACGTCAGATGAACCGAGATTGGGTTCTAGATATTCGAAACCAATGCATCCGGGCCGACGTCGCTTTCTTTTTCAAGCAATGGGGTGGGGTCCAAAAGAAGCGGACCGGCCGCGAGCTTGAAGGGCGCACATGGGATCAGATGCCCGAGCCCCTGGTGGCCTTGTCTTTATAGGGCACCAACCCCATATCAGCGCGATGTCCCGCTATCTAGCGACTTTCCAGCGGGCCGCCCGGGTCCGAGCCTTATCGGCTTTGACGATGCGAGCAACAGCGTGTTGACTTGAGTGAGACGCGTTATATAATCCGGCCAAACTTCTTTTTCCGGGTGGCGAGGCATGGATTTCAAGAGACATCCGTCCGTTCACAGCCAACTGAACACTTCAAAAGATGAGCTTCTGTCGAAGCTGCAGCAAGCACTTGCGAGCTCCGGGCTCGACGGCTTCGATATTGAGTCGATAAGCCTCAACTACAAGCAGCCACCGAAGCAATGCGGTCCCGGAGAAGACCTGGTCTGGGAGCCGGTCGAGACCGGCGATGACAACACCGTCGTCTACGGGTGGGTATGCAAGCCGCGAAAGTAGTGCTCTCCGCTCTAGAGGGTTTTTTTCTATTGCTCGTCCAACATTGGATTTGGACCGGAATTATAGTCGTGCTGTTAGCGGCTGCATTGTGGTTGGAGAATTGGTGGTTGTCAAAGAAACGTCCCAGAGATCTCACGGGGAATGGAATCGCCATAGGTCAGGCGAAGGCCTTCGATAGCAGTTCTCTCACTCTGCGTCTCCAACGGCTCAATGCTGGTCTCGAAGCCTTGAAGATCGTTAACCAGAACATCACAGACAATCTCTCGAGTGTCCAGGAGCGCAGCTCGATCGAATCGAGCGCCTCGGTTTCCGTTGCGAATAAAGCCGACGGCGGTAAAGACGCGAGCGACAAGAATCCGCCTGCGGAGAGAAAGGGCTCTGGGGGCGACGCGAAAGGTGCCCCGACGGCGGAAGCCAAGCCCTCTGTGGGATTGGGCGCTGGAGATGCGCTCACAAACCAACTTAACCTCGCTTCGCAGATCTTCAACCTCCAGACACTCTACGAGGGCTCCCTCTCCGACCGCATGATTGCCAGCGAATCGCGGCTGCAGACGGTTCTGGGCTTCCAGGTATCTGTAAGCCCGCCGGCAGGATACGAAGATTCTGTGGCCGTTGTGGAAATGGCCGTACGAACCAAGGCAATCCCCGCCGCTCCGCCGGCTGCCGCCCAGGTACCAAAGCCCATTTCTCTCATAGCCCTCATGCCACAGGAGAAGACCTACAACGCGGAGTCTACTGCCAGCGCCCAGCGCTCCCTGCGTGGATCTGCAGTTACCAAGTTCCTCAGTCTAGGCCTTGGAGGTCGACGTTCGTCGAGTGGAATCTTTATTCGCCGCGATCCGGAGACGGTCGCATTTGAGCGCAAACCGTCAGATACCCCAAAGCTGTTGGAGAACGCAACAACCTTTGGATGGGAGTTCAGACCCGAGCTCGGTCGCAGTGCCGTGTCTCCCGGACCAAGGCAATTGATGGCGGTAATCGCTCTCCCGGTCGAGGATAGGACCACGGCCGGCGAGACGATCCTTGAAGTTCAAACGCGGTCCTACTGGCGTCGTTACGATCGCAAGCGGCAAACCAGCGATTACGCGTTCAGCTACCTCCCCTGGCGGGTGAACCGCTCTGGAGAATCGACATCCGAGATTCAAACACTCCCGATTCCAAACACGGCCGCGATACAACAAACGCTCGCAGCCAGGGTCACGGAGGTCGATTGGACCGATATTGGTGGCGACAGGACCTATGTCAAGGTCACCGGAAGGAACTTCTTCCCGGGAACCAAGGTGCTCATTGGCGGCCAGTCAAAGCAGGAGAAGGATGGAACGCTGACATTGAAGTCCGAACAGGTGCTCGAATTTGAAGCCCCGCTTGCTGCCCTGGTCATGGGCGATGGAGTTGTTATCGGACGATATGGAAAATCCGTCGGATTGGAAGATACGAGAGACCGGCCCATCTACTCCCTCAACATCTGGACCGCATCGATCCGGCCCATGCGAAATGCCAAGGTGCTGCGGCTCACGGTGGATATCGTAGGGCAGGACCAAAACGGAGTTCATCAACCCTTTAGCGTCGATAAGCTAGCAAACCTTCCCGATCCAATTCTGTGCGTCGGCAACGAAACGGTTCCTGGCCCCTACGACTTCTCGAACCCCAACCCGCCTCCCTCGGGTGCACCAACTACCGTGCTGCGCGTCGAGGCTTGGATATCTGCGAGTTCTCTCGCCAAGAGCCGTGAAGTCAGCTTTCGCGTGCCGTTCTGCGGACTGGATTTCTACATCAATCAGCCGATTGCCTACTCCGAACCATCGGTCACCCGCATGGGAAGCGACCCAAGCAACACCGTCTTCCGCATCTATTTCCCCCAGGTGTTTGCCACGCAGAGCGATGTGACCGTGGATCTGGATAAGACCTATTCCGCAGCCCCGGAGCTGGTAGCGATGGGCTTCACGACATCCGGAGCGAGCGAGTACCGATTAACCGTGTCCAACGACTTGATCGCACGCTATCAAAACCTCGTGGTTCGTACCGGCAAAGGCGAGCCCTATGTCATTCCGATTCCACAGGAAGAAAAACCACCCTTAAAGATGACACTCGACAGCAACGCCGCACCGAGCAAGATAACTAAGGGCAAGCACGGTCCCATCGAGTGGCAAGGTAATGCGCTAGACATGATCCGAATAATAACTTTCACGCCACCCGCGATCATGGGAGCAGCCGCAGGAACAACCGCCACGTCGGTGCCACAAGAGTTTATGACGTATTCTGGCGGGACGCGTCTGGTTGTCTATGTTTCCGACGCGGTCACCGCAAACGAGGGCAAGGTTACGCTCGATTGTGCGACTGCATCAGGAACAACGCTGAAGCTCCCTTTGTTTGTCGTAGAGACCAGCACATAGGGGAAACTTACTTCCTTAGGATAGTTGGCTTCTTCGGCAGGATGCTCTTTTCGAGCACGGAGCTCCGCCCGCAGGCCTCGGCCTCAAGCGCAGCTTCAAATTCTTTGCGAGGGTAAGCGTAACCGTCTTTCAAATGCTCCGTTGCAGACCCTAGCGGAATGAGGATGTCCTTACGCCCATCCGCACTTCGCAGCCACACCGCGAGAATACGGATACTGGGAATACGAACCATTCTCAGACTGTATGAAGCCGATCGAGTATCGTCGTCGATCATCGAACGGAGAAATAAATAATGCGTCTTCACCTCTTCCGAGGCCGAGAAGGAGGCAAGAACACATCCCGCTGGCTTTGTGACACTTATCTCCGCGACACCGACCTTCCTAACCTTCGCTACCTGCAAGAAATAGCGCCAAATAACAGCTCTCGCATAACGCAGTCCTTTGCCCGAAGTGAGATGCTGCAGCTTTACGAAATAGATCGGATGAGCCAGCAGGACGCTGGACTTCGCTATCCCGTCGGCGAGAGTGAACCTTTGTACGGCGATGCCCTTGGCGTGAGAACGCAGTCCCTTCTGCAAGGCGGACCACGATTGTGCCGGCGGTTTGGATGTCTTGATCATGCTCCCATCACTCATTGGGTGCGGTACAAGGTCGAGCATTTGCCATGGCCTTGATAGTTTGCGAAGAAAACGTCAAATGGGATGGTCGCAAGCCCCGGGGTTTTGCCTGCCGGAACAGAACTATTCCACGGATCAAGCACCAGAAGGCTCGGTGCGACCTGCGCGCCCGAGCTATAGCCGCAGATGACGACAAAATGGCCGGTACCATCGCTCCACGCAATCCGCGCGGGGACGGGTTGCTGTGAATCGATGGCGCTCTGAATAATTCCAAGTATCCCATCCGTGCCGTTGCTGGAATCGATTGGTGAGCCGTTTGTGTGCTGCACGACAGCTAGAGGCGCTTCCAACTCACTCCAGTCATTACAGGGAGCGCCGTTACAGCAATCACCGGTATTGAGCACCTGTGTCGCAATGTCGCACTGGCCCATACCGCAGTCGCCGCCAGCATAGAAGTCCGCGACACCTTTTGCCACGGCGGCCCAACACCAAAACGTCTGCTTTTGAAATTCAAGCGGCACCCTTAGCGGATTGCTCATGTTTCTCCTGAGTGACTGCCTTGCGTGTTTGCCTCAGCCTTGTTCCGCAAAAGCCTAATGCGGTTACTAGGCATGTTATGGTAGTCTGCACTCCCCGAAACGTGAACTTTATTTGTTGAGCCGAGGTTCGATCCGCAATGCCGCGCTCTCTGTGTCTCTTTCTCTGCGTGAGTTTTCTCCCGTGCCTGATGGCGGCCCAGACCTCAGTACCCGGCAACGTCACCGATGATCCGACCGTCCACACCTACGTTGCGGGCGTCTCAACTACGTTCACCTCGAGCGACTTCGACAGCTTCCGGGAACACTTGGGACAGGATATCGATTGCGGTGCCCCTTACATCAAGGATGTGCTGACGCTGTCGGCTTCATCCGACACTCGCGATAGCGCCTATCTATTCCATTTCGGCGACTGGCGGCGGAGTCTTCCAGGCACCTTACAGCTATGGGGCGACGAATGGGTTGCGTACACGCAGAGCGGAAGCGGCGCTTCCTGCATCTTGAAGCCCACGGGTTCAAAGGGAAATCTCACCAACGATCCTTTACTCTACGGCCGCAAAAACCTTTTCTTTGTTGGACTAAATATCGTTCGATCAAGCCCGGACCTGAATTCCGTATCGATCTCCTACGACATCTCCGCTACCCCGGATAACCCGGATACCGTGACGGATCTCGGTGCTCTCCTTTCGGCGCTACTAGGTGCGACGGCGCCGTCCTCGGGTGGCGCACTTGCAGGCGGTGGGGAAGCTGGTACGGCCTCGGTTCTCGTTGCGATGGCTAAGATCTCTCACGCGCCGCGCCTTCCGTTCTTCGCCAATTTCACCTTGAACGCGGCGATGACACAGCCGAACGGCTTGCCGGATGGTATGGTCGGTGCGGCTTACTCGGCAACGGTCGGGGCTTCCGGAGGAAATGGGATGTACACGTATTCCGTAGGACTCCTTTCGGGAGAACAGTCTCTTCCGGCGGGCCTATTTCTGGACCCTCAGGCCGGAACGATCACCGGAACCCCTACAAAACCCGGCAAGAGTACTTTCACGATCTTCGTCAACGATAACTCCAACCACAAGGCCCGTCAGGCAATTCAAACAAGCATAAATGTCTGGGACGGCGGGAGCGTGGTGTTTGCGTCTGGAGCGAAACCCCCAGTCAGTCTTCCGGACGCAACAATCGGAGCAGCGTATCTGACGAACATAGTCATCACCGGGGGCAAGCCGCCTTATACGTTCTCTCAGCCAACCATGCCCGACGGGCTATCATTCAATTCCGCAACAGGAACGATAGCGGGTCGACCGGCAAAGATTGGCGCCAATGCATTCGCTTTGACTGTCAACGACAGCAGTGGCGGAAGCCCCGAAACGATTAATGCCACAATCCAGGTGGAGGCCTCGGTTCCTGTAAGTCCGGCAGCTGTCACGACCCAATTTCAGCGTTCTGCGAGCGGCAAAACTCTGACGGTAACCATAAAATCTGCTGACGGGAACCCCGCTTCGAATTTTGAGTGTCCGGAGTGCGCCAGCTACGGCCTCAATGTAACGCCTGATGGCAAACTCTCCGGCGCCCCATCAAAGAATGGCCAGATTGGGCTCTTTGCTACGGTCGGAACTCAGCAAGAGGTACTTCCTCTTCTGCTATCAACGACGCCTTATGCGGCTGGCTCCGAACCGTCAACTCTGACAGTCACTCCGATCGCGATCAACGAATTGGCCAGCGGAGATCTACGCGGAGTGAGAGGCGTACCCTACACCGGACAGATCGATGTTCAAACTGCTGCTGGACCATATACCTATGCATGCTCGATGTGTGGAGCGGGTGCATCCTTGCACGGAATCGGCGTCCAGCCGAGCGGGACACTCTCCGGCACACCGAGGCAATCAGGCACCTTTACAACGATGGTTTGGGCGAAATCTGGAGCACAGCTCTACCCGATTCCCATTCAATTGAAGGTTGATGAGCCCGAGGTAACCATCTCGCTGGGAGCGTCCGCTCCGCAAACAGGGGCGACTCAGGGAGGACAACAGAATTCAGCGCAAGCAGGTGGTGGTCAAAAAGGAGGCGGGGGAAAACAAGCGGGTGGAGGCGGCAACCAAGGGGGCGGTGGCAACCAAACGGCCTCACCGTCGACATCGACAGCAAACCAAACGACCGGTGCTTCTCAGGGAACGAAGTGCGCCATCTCTCCAGGCAACTCCTGTTCCTTCACCCGCTCCATGCGTGCGGATGACAGAGAATTCATCGATTTCAGCATCGGAGTCCTTGTTCCAGGACCGAAGGAGATGATCTACACCAGTGCTACCTCCTCATCAGTCACAACTCATACTGATGCCTATGCGTTCGTCGATCTGTTTCCCTTCTTCATGCTGACCCCCAAGGCGAGTCCGTCGCCGCATTTGATTGCTGGATTGCCTCTAACAGGGAGTACATTCCATCGGCCGGTGTTCGGCGTGGCAGAAAATGTTACGAACTGGACGAAACTGGAGCGTCTTGGTTTTCCTCAGATGAGCGTCTTCGGCGGTGTGGTCTATATGAGGCAACAGGTCCTCGGCACGTCCGGAAGCCTCATCACTGATCGCGCCCTCAAATCTATCTGGGGAGTCGAGATGTCGGTGAGCTCTCTGGTAAGTAAGATCGGGTCAGCCGCAAAGAGTTCAAAGAGTTCCAGTTCCAAGTCCTCTGGTTCCGGAACTTGAAATCGCTCTCTGAGATTGGGTTGTTTCTTTGGTGGCCTAGGTGGGCAGCTTTCCCGTTCACCCGTCATACGGTTTGTCACATCCGAGAAGCGCGTTCACAATACCTATCCAAGCTACGCCCTCAAGCATCCTCTCCCGCAGCAGGACAAAAGCCGTGGCTCTCAGGAGATGGCAATGCATTGTCTTCGAAGGGTTTGACGGGGAATCCTGTTCACACATGGACACGATAAGGGACCAATAACCGCCGCGGGCAGCCAAGTCCCTAAGCCTGACCCGCCATGAAGAACCGCTGCTCTCGTAATCTTCAGTCCTGTGTCCGCTTTACGGAAGGAAATCTCTCCTTCCATGAGTGCATCGGCGATTTGGCGCTCGTTGAAGAATCAGAACTGACGAGACAGCCGCTCAATCGCCTGCATGCGGCCTGCTGAGCAGATCGAGATCTTCATCTGGAGTTATCGTCTTTTGGAGTCCAACTGATGAGGAGTGACCACAATGTCCGGATCGCCAATCCTAGATGACGTAGATAGGATGACCCTTGCGGAGATCAAGGCGCTGCGTGACGGTCTCCTGCGTCCCTTGCTTTTCGAGCCAGTCAACGATCCCGGTTTTGAGAGACCTGTAGAAAAACTCCGTGCTCTCGTCGCAGAGACACGGGAGTTTCAAGAAAGATTGAACACGTCTTCCGCTTGCTTGACCATCCTGCATGAAATGGTGAAGAACAACCAACTTCTCGAAGAAAATCCAAACCTGTTCGACGGATCTCCCCTTATCAATGTCAGCGATCCGGGCTGGGGAGATCCCATGTTCGGTTTATTCCTTCCCGAAACCGCCCGAAGCGCTGTGCTAGAGTTCCAATCATTCATCGACAGCGTGAACCTGGTTAGCTCTGATCTGCGGGGGCGGGGTCTACTATGTAACATGCAGAAGAACGCCGTGGTGATAGCTATATCTCTCGCTCGGCTTCAATGCCTTCTGCTCCTGTCTTATCTGAGCGCCGTGACCGAGAGGCTTACGGAAGGGACTGTCGTTGCATTCAGCTCTTCAGAAGAAACTGACGCAAGCAAGGAAGTCGTCATCGATACATTGGACAAAGCCCTTGAGCACTTCGAACTTCCAGGGTACGGCGCGTTTTCACACCTTTTCAAATCGGTTCTCGCTCTGTTGCAGAAAGAAGACCGATACAAGGAACTTCTGGATAAGCGGTGGTGCGTTACGAAGGAAACAGCATATTTGGTTCTGTATTTCCAGCTTTGGACCGATGGTCCTCTCAAGGGGACGGTAGAAGATCTTGTAACGCAATCCGAACAATCGATTGACGCCCTGAAAGCAAGCGTATTGTCACTCACTGACGCCGTTAAGCTACATGTCACAGCGATACTTGATCTCAAGGAGAGAACTGGCCAGTTTGAAGCAAGAAGACAAGCTGTTGTCGCGATACTGAAGTCGTGCCAGGGCAACCCGAGATAGAACTAATGAACAGTGCTCTATTTCACAAAGAAAAATGGAGCTAGCGAGAGAAATCTTCATCGAACAGCGGCGGCAGAGCCGGTTGCTGCCGGCGCTTCCCCTCCCTGATTGCGCTGTTGACAACAGGGCAATGCTCTCATCGACCGACATCCCGCATGTCGATCGAGCGTCTAGCGACCAAGTATTGAGATTGGATGCTAGCTGTTGAGGGATCTCTTTGTGAGGAGCCGGCGCATCTTTGCTCGCTGTTTGCGAGTTTCTGCCGCTGGACGGCAGAGGTCGCAACCGGCGAAGGAACGGGGTCACAAATCTTGGCACAGAGACCTCTGCCCGGAAATAGCAGATGTTGAGGTAGTTGAAAACGTGGACACGATAAGGACACAATAAACCTTCCGCAGGGTCCAAAAAGCGCCTTAAAGGGTCACCCGATGCGCTTTAGTTTCAATTAGTTACGTGCTTCGAGCTCACTGTCACGGCAGAAGCGCGAACGTTAGTCACGCCCTCTTAGTTGAAGCGGGCCTTTGGCATCGAGAAACCCTCCACAAGTCACAGCGATGCGGTTCCGTTCACTAGAGCTGCGGATGAATTATGGAATTGACGATACGCGTTTCAACTTCCAAGCTGAGGAAGATGAAGCCTTCGGTCGCGTCGGGGACACTGCCGCGCAATCACGCCCCGACGACGATTTCAAGGTCTCTATTCGACCTTTTGCATCGATACAACGTTGTAATTCGGATCCAAAATGATCTGCTCGGTCCATCGTCCCTGCAGAGTCACAATCCAATTTTGCCCATCCCATCCCACATCAGTCACGTTGGGATCTGGACCGCCCACTGCGCTCATGGGCGCAGTGACGAAAGCGCGGCCGAGGCTCGGAAGCGGCACGATATGCCATAGCTGCGCTTCCTCCGATCTGCTAGGCGGATTTTGGAACTCTGTCGCAGCTCTCAAGGCTTGTGCCTCGGCGTCGTTCATGTCCCTAGCGTGGCCACGAAAATCCCGTACATACAGCTTCGGAGATATCCCACCCATAAACACGACTAAAGAATCGCCCTTTAGAAACACGGCGCGCTTGTTCTCGAATGCCTTCGTCTGGTTTGAGGCGTCCGTTGCGAGGGAATCTTCGCCAAAGGGACACCAGGAAAAGGCCCCACTCCTTGGCTCAAATATGACGAGAATCCTCTCTGGCATTGGCTTGCCGTTAGGGCCGGGGGTCTCCACCCGGATTTCTCTCAGTTCAATGTTGATCTTGCCGGATGTCGAATATGCTCTCCACATGTCATCAAAGCGCGAGGTCGCGACGAGGCTGGAGTCTGTCTCTCCCGCCAACAGCAGGCCAGGAAGCAGACTCGGAGCGCAAAAAAGCATAAGGATTGCTGTCCTCTTAAACATAACGACGACCCTCCTATGGGACCAAGCTGACGCTGCACTGACCCGACGGCTTTTCGAGGTAAAAATTGGGCGACCCGGCGATCTTATCTGCGTATCCAGCGATCGCTTGCGACTCGAAGGAGCAGCTATCACTGTATGTGACGCCGTAAGATGGGTCGAAGTACGGGCCGCCAACACTGAGACCGGAGGGTGCCTTGACTATGAAATGCTGGACGAAAAACTTCTCTGACGGTGTGGGGCTGTTTTGCCCTGGAAGGCCGGCGACGCTTGTAAGATCGCCAAATTCTGAGTTTGAAGGAAGAGGCACCATCCCGGCACCATCACTTTCAACAACAGGCGTGAACAAATACTCCCACGGCGCTCCGCTCGGATAGGTCGGTGAAGCGCTAAAGGTCCAATTCTTGATCAACATCTCGTCTCCTATGGTTGACGATACTGTCGTCCATGATGACGAGACGCCGTTCACAGCCAGTGCGTCCATGAATAGACGTGCCCACGAACCGCATTGCCCACTTCCATTTGATTGAGTTAGAAGTCCGACCGCGTCAAGCGCGCAGCCAGAGAAGGGCACGCCTTGTTCGTAGTAGTACAGAGTCCGGCCGTCCCATCCGGTCGCATTCGCCGGACCGGCAAACTGCCCCCAGGTATTTTGGAATGCCGCCGTTTGGTTCGTCGCCCCGCCGACGCCGATAGCCAGCTTCACTGCGGTAAGTGGAAGGACGCTCTCGCTGAACCCTGATGGTGTAGTAAGGGTCACATAGACTGGACTCGACGTCGAGCCTGCCGATGAGCATTGCGAAGATCCCGAAGAACAGGTCTGTCCGCTGGCCGAAAAGTACCAACTTACACCCAACCCGGAATAGTATTGTGTTGTGCTCGATGGAAACTGAGTGTTGCCGGACAGGTTCACCGTCACCGAGGTTGCGCCGGGAGGGATATTGACTCCGGAAGCGGTCAGTTGGCCTAGTCCTGCTACATTCCCTGTTATGACTGCGCCGGAGATTCCTAAGGAGGGCGCCGGTGCCACATTGAAGGTGGCAGTGGCATTGATCGAATTGCCCGAGACGAAAACTGAGGGGTAGCTGGACGACTGTGTCCACACAGTTTGCGAAGCTGCAGTCGGCGTTTGGTTACTTGGGCTGTCTAACCAAATTTGGACAGTGTTCGTGTATACAAGCTGTGTGATCGAGAGTACGGGCACCGGAGTTACGGTGACATTTTTCGTTGGACTCGTACTTGATTGACCAGGCCCAGGGGCGAATCCCATGCCGCCATAGCCACCCGAAGTGACAGTTACGGTGTCATAACTGCCGGGGTCGCTCGCTGCCGGAGTAATGTATGCCACGATCGTCGAATCAGTCCAACTCGAATAGGTGATCGTTAGTTGAGTATCTGGTGATACGTTTATTGATCCTTGCCTCGTGCCGAAATTCTGACCGGTGATCGTCACTTGTGTCGGCGTTCCGGCTGGCCAAATGCTAGGCGATATCCCCTGAATGACTGGCGTTTGATCACCTGCGGTACCTTCTGCGTCTCCGTAGGCTGAACAACTGCCGTCCGAAACTGAAAAGCTGAGGTCAGACGATCCTGCTGAGCTCGCAGTCACATCAGCCGTGTTCCAATAGCTAGAAATCGATAGGACATTTGGGTTAGAGGATTGCCAATAATAGCTGTAACTGTTTCCCGTTCCTACATAAGTGCCAGAACATTGCCCCGGATAACTGCCTAAGCAAACGTCCGCTTCGAAATCACCAAAAGTACCACTTTGACCTACATTGTAGTTAGTGGTGTATTGAGTAAATTCGCCGCCGCAGATTGAACTGTACACTCCGCAGCTAAAGCTTTCGCCCGTGGCATTTGCCTCGTTGCGTATGAGGATGTGGCCTGATCCTGTCTCCGGGACAGGAGTCTGCCATACGACGGAGCCGCCCAGGGCAGTGGCTGGCAGTGTTCGCCCGTGGCTGTCTGGGGTCTTGTTGCGGACGAGATCGTTGATGGAGACGGTTCTTGTCTCGAGCGGCGCCAGCTTTATCGACTGATTCCACTGCGTTCCGTCATCGGAAGTGATCCAAATGTTAAATGGCTCCGTCTTCGAGGAGTGGTTGAAGAGGATCAGGTCAGAGCGCGCATTGTTCTGAAGAGTCCAGGGATGGGCACCGCCGTTGCGATCGTCGAGCGCGTCCTTGGCGAGTTGCTCGAGCTGGTTAGGAGCGGAATCGGAACTGGAGACGATTTTGGCGATCAGGTCTCCCGGCTGTTGGTCGCCGGTGACGATGAGCGAGCCGATTTCGCCGGCTTTGAGGCCGAGTTGACCTAGTGGCACCTGCGTGGAGGACTGGGGAGCAAGTACAACGTCTTGGCTTGTTGTCGAAACCGAGCCGTCGACGTCTGTTTTGTGGAAGGCGATCTTGACGTGACTTTCAGCAGCGCTGAAATTTGCCAGTGTGACGGCGGTGGAATAGGGGTAGGCTCCAGGGGTGAGCGAATATCCGGCGCTGATCCCGGTAAACGCCAGCGCCGAGCTGTGCAGCGACGTGGGGTCGACGAATTGCAGCGAGCCGAGGAACCCTTTGGTTTTAGAAGATGTGTGGCGAGAGACGCCGAAGGCTGCGAACCCACCGTTAGGGCCGTCGCTATGGATTGAGATGCCGACAGCGTCGGAGGGTTCTGAGGTGCCGAGCAGCGAGGCCCCTCCGATTTGAGGTGAGCCACTTGAACAGGGGTAGATCAGCACCGTTCCGCCCGGCGCGAGGGTTGTGGTCTTAGTGTTGATCGAGCCTTGTTTGTAGCACTGCGTTGTGAGGTTCTGCGGCTGCGTACTGAGACTAGTAATGGCAATAAGCTGCGCATCGGCTGCCGACTCAGAGACTGAACGCAGGTCCTGGGAGTCGATGAGCATGGGCATGACGAGCTCCTCTTCCGTCAGGGCCACCGGGGTCGCGGTGATCTCCGACAGCGTGAGCTGGGCGACGATGACAGGAGTTTCAACTCCCGGCCCCTGAGCAACGAGGATACTGCCGGTGCGCAGTTGCGTGCCAATCTGCTGCAGAAGGTCCGCTACTCTGATCTGCATTTTTGCGTGTGCGGCGACTGGAATAACGAGCGACGGGTAGGACTTCCCCTGCAGGTCTCGGATTGTGAGCACTGCGGGAGAGGAAACGTTGGTGCCATTGATCAGTGTGGCAAGGCTTGAGATCTCGTTATCTTCGATGAAGAGGGGGAAAACCGACGGCTCAACCGTCATCGGCGCGATAGGGGTCGCTATCCCGGCCAAGCGCACGGCCGAGAAGTGCCGCGCCTTTGCTCCGGGAGGAGTCATTAGTGGCTGAGGCAGCGTAAGTTCTTGTTGGGCGTAGCCCAAAGAAGCAAACGAGAGGACTGAGATGACAGCCACAGAAAAATACTGCAAAGAACGTAGCACCATTTGCCCTTCCTCACTTTGAACGCCGCTTGAAACTCTTAGCCCAACAGACGCTCTATGGCTTCACCGAACCCGCAAATACAACATTTCGGAAAACGCGAACTTGTGCACATGTCTCCGCTTTGGCAACACATATCCGTCGGTCGCCGATCGCGTGGACCGGCTGCTCCCAGGTATGATCGTGTTCTTCTCACATAACCGCGACAGTTCTAATGCGTCCCGATCTCGGTGCTTCTCATATAACCGGGACAACTTTGCTGCGTCCCGACAGCGTTGGCGCTAAACGCTAGCCAAGCTCTCAGAGCTTCGGGGAAAAGTCAATTTCTTTCTTAAATATTCGCTAATTCGAAGTGGTACAGAAGTAATAATCCACGCTTCTTACCTCTTTGTGACTGAGTGATTCCGCGACGCAATAAACAGTTGTCGCAATCATCGTGAGAAATCTTCAGGGAACTGAATCGAGCCACCCGTATGAGCGGTACGAGATCTTTGTATACAAAGGAGTCGGCGATGCACTCCTAGATGATGGTCAGTAACGCTAAATGATCTTCTTTGAAATTAATCTAGCCTTCCACAGGGAGGAGGGCTCCTCCCTAGCTCCAGCCGCTTTCAGCGTCTTCCGCCACCCTCTTCAGCGGGCCTGTTCCTGCCGGCACGCCCTCCCTCACGATTCCTGTCCGCTGAAGCGCAGGCATAAAGGAAGCCAAACCTCGCTAAGGGGCTCTGCCCCGATCGCGCGGCGCAAGGGGCTTCCCCAATCTTCCGCGCTCCATCACCCCACCGAGCCAACGACGCTCGTCGGGGACCCCGACTGCGCTTGTGCAGACCTCCGCTGCACTCCGTCCTGTCCGCTTCGCTCCCAGGATGGGGAGACCCCTCCCCCTGCACCTTGCTACCCCCGCCTTCGCCAGGAGGCGTTCGGCATGTACATGCCGCGTTCCACGCGGACGTGCCAACGCCAAAGCCGAAGCCAAGGAGTAGACCACCATGAGCCGCACAGCCACCCTCACCGACCCGACCACTAGCAGCCGCAAAACCTCTAACACCAAACAGGAACTCATCGCCGCCAACATCAAGCTCTTGATTGAGCAGCTGGAGGCCGGACATTCCGACGCCCTCACCCACTACCTCACTGCCATGAGCCGCTTCCACAGCTACAGCTTTGGGAACGTGTTGGAGATTGCGCGGCAGATACCGACCGCCACCCGCGTGGCCGGATTCTGGACGTGGAAGAGAATCTGGGCCGCAGCGTGAACGCCGGAGCCAAGGGCATTCGCATTCTCGCGCCCATCATCGGCGTTCGCCGCAAAAAGGACGAGGACGCCGAAAAGGACATCACCCAGCAGAACACCCGCGCCGTGCTGGGCTTCCGCAATACGTATGTCTTCGATATCTCGCAGACCAGCGGCGTGGACCTGCCCGAATTGCATCAGGTCTCGGGCGACCCCGGCGAAAACATTGAGCGGCTGAGCGCGTTTCTGAAGGCGCAGGGTATCGCGCTTCTCTACAACGAGAAGATCGCTCCCGCGCTCGGGTGCAGCTACGGCGGACGCATTGCCATCTTGCCCGGACAGCCCAAAGCAGAAGAGTTTTCGACCCTCGTTCACGAGACGGCGCACGAGATGTTGCACAAGGCCGAGCGCCGCACCGCTACCACCAAGACGGTACGCGAGACCGAGGCTGAGGCTGTCGCGTTTGTCGTGGGTAAGGCGGTGGGGTTGGTGACGGGAACGGCATCCGCCGACTACATCCACCTGTACCACGGCAATGCCTCGCTCCTTGCCGAGAGCTTGGAAGTCATCCAGCAGACTGCCAGCGTCATTCTGGCCGCGCTGGAGCCGCCCTTGGCGAATGAAGAGGAGCAGGGAACCGAGGCCCCTCAGCTTGAGGAGGCGGCGTAATGGACACCCTTTTTCGCATCCTCAAAGAGGCTGGAGGCTGGAATCACGGCCTCCACCTTCATATCGAGAATTCGCCCTACATGGCCTTGGTCATCGAGGCCATGGATGAGTCCGGCCCGTGCGGTCTTCCGGCCATTTCCGTAGCGCACTACGGCGAACAGAACGGTGATGCCATGCGCGACCCCGAGATGTGCTTCGAGCTTGGCGTCGCCGGAGGCGTCCACCTCGACCCCTTTTACTTCCGCAATGACTATGTCGGCGTCGAGCAATGGTCGCGCTTCATTCGCGAAGGCCAGTACGTCTGCCACATCCAGCTTCACGCTGAACACCAGCGCTTCGCCACGCTGTGGGACAGGAACCTGCGCGAACAGGGCTTTGCTGAAGCCTTCGCACGGCAGCGACACCAACACGCCTAACCCAAGTTCTCCGCCTACGGAGCGGATACAGGGCAGCGTGTGCGCTCCACCACCGCAACTGCCAACCAACGCCCAAGGAGGGCATCATGCAGGACAGTTCCGCTTTCCAATTTCTTGCGATCGATACTATTCACGAGTCCACGACTAACCCACGCCAAACCTTCGAGCCGTCCAAGCTCGAGGAGCTGGCCGAGTCCATCCGCCAGCATGGACTCATTCAACCCATCACCGTGCGTCCCAACGCCGATGGTTTCGAGATCGTCGCTGGGGCAAGGCGATTCCGTGCCGCGCAGCTTGCCGAACTGTTTTCTGTTCCCGCTCGCATCGTCGAACTGAACGACGCCCAGGCGATGGAATGGCAGTTGGTCGAGAACTCGCAGCGTGTCGATGTTCACCCGTACGAGGAGGCGCAGGGTTTTCAGCGTCTCTTAGACCTGCCCGGCTATGACGTGAACGCGATTGCTGCGAAGTCTGGCAAGAGCGCCAGTCACATCTACGCGCGGTTGAGCTTGCTGCAACTCATCCCGCCTGTAGCCGAGGCGTTCGTCGAGGAGCGCATCACCGCCAGCCACGCCAACCTTATCGCGCGTCTGCCGCAGGAACATCAGGCCGAGGCGTTCGAGAACTGCTGGCGCAAGGACTGGCAGGATCAGGAAGCGCACCTGCTTCCAGCCAAACACCTGAGTGCATGGATTCAAGCGAATCTCTACCTGAACTTAGCTGACGCTCCATTCGACCGCGAAGACACTACCCTCAAACCGGAAGCCGGAGCCTGTGTCACCTGTCCGCGTCGCAGTGGGTTCAATACCAGCCTGTTTGCGGATGTGCAGGGCGACCAGTGCCTCGACGCTCCCTGCTATCAGGCCAAAGTGACGGCGCACATCGACCGCGAGATTGCCGCGCGGCCCGAACTCGTCACCATCGAAACATCATGGCGCAGCCCGAAGGAGCAGCGTCCCGGCGCGTTACAGAAACACCAGTACCGCGAACTCCCCGAACCCGACAATCCCGACGCCGAACCACCATGCCCCAGTGCCAAAGCCGCCATCATCGTGTTCGGAAAGAACGTCGGGCACACGCTGACGGTCTGTCTTGATGATGAATGTCCGATGCACACCAACCATCAGCCAAGCGAAGCGGTTGAACCGCCGCCGACCATGCCGCCTGCTCCCGAACAGGAGACGGAGGAGGAAGCCGCGCAGCGGAAGGCGGAGCACGAACAGCGCATGGCCGAGTACGAAGCCGAGCCGTATAGGAGGGAAGAGGAGCGTAAAGCCGAGTACGAACGTCAACAGAAGGAGTACGAGACCGAACAAGCCCGCCGCGAAAAACTGCGCAAGGCTCGCGTCTGCACCTTCGAGCGCATCATCGAACATGCCCCGGCATCGTTCAGCGCAGCCCAGATGCGTCTCTTTCTTCGCTTGGTCATCAACCTGGATTACAGCTTCCTTGAAGATGTGGCCACTCACTTCTCTGACGGTGACGAGAATTCGCAGCAGTCCGACGAGGAGATTGTTCAAGCTGGTTTGGACGGTACCGCAGACGAGAAGCTGACCGGCCTCGCCCTGCGTATCGTCCTCTCTGACCACGTCGGCATTCCACAAAAGAGCCAACCGGATCTGCTGACAGAAGCTGCGCAGGGTTTCGCACCGAAGAAGTCTAAGGCCATCAAGTCGAAGGTTGACGCCGCCGACAAAGGGAAGCCGGTAAGGGTCAAAGCTGGGCCGAGAAAGGGGGCGGCGAGGAAAAAAGCCGCATAGGAAACCCTTCCATTGCTGGCCCCGGATTCGTCTGGGGCCGTCTTGTCAGATCGGACAAAGAAACTTGTTTGACGAGCACTCAACGTTGGGGCTCAAACTGAGCCCGGTGGCCGCAGCCCATCATCTCGCCGGTAGATGGAAAGTGCCGTAGAGGTGACACCGGTTCCCAAAGAGCAGGTACAGTGCGGAGGAAGTGCTAAAGCTCTGCATGAGCGCCTCATTGCGCGCTAACCGACTCGTATTCTTTGCCGAGCTTGGCTATCGCCTGCGCGAGACCGTTCGGGTCGTCGGCTCCGGTGTGATAGTAGACGATTTTGCCTGTCCCGTCGGCTAGAACAATGAGTGGAACTCCGGTGGTCGGCAGGCCTTGGGAAACCGTGTGATTGAAATGGAAGTCCTGCCAATCGTAACCGCGACGTTTCAGTAGACTCGCAGCGATACCAGGTTGCGTGTCCTCGTCGATGGCGATCATCTGCAGATGAGTCTTCTCGGTGGACTTGCGGATGCGGTCGAGGATTGGTAGCTCGCTTATACAGGGACCGCACCATGTAGCCCAGAGATCGATCAGCAGAGGGCGGCCGGCATATCGGGTTAAAGGGATATCGTTGCCGTCGTTGTCGTGAAAGACGATCACGGGCAGTGGCTTTCCTATGTGGTCTATGGAAAGTTGCTCAGCGGGAGTAGGACCTTTCGGCGCGCTATCCGCTGTGTTTTCCGGAAACGGGCTGGGTAACTTTGCGACTTCCCGGGCATCCTTAGGAGGGGCGAAGGTAAAGGTATCGGGTTTGGGTTCAAAACCGAGATTGACGGCCTCGTAGGTTGTCGTTATGGTGCTCTCGCTGATCCTGCCGTAAGGAGCAGGATGCATACCGTACATGATGCGAGAGTGATTTCGCCGTTCGGTCTTGAAAATCTTAAGTGAAGACGGATCGATCCAGACGACGGTTTCGAATTTCGAATCGCTCTGCAGCCGCGGATCGGTACTATCTTGCCTGCCGAAGTGCACCACCACGCAGTTCACTTTCGCCCCGTGGCTTTCGACCAGCTCGTTGGGAGAAAAATGCGCAGCATCTGTGCTTGTTCCGAGTGCGGTAATGTCTCGTAGCAAGTCCCGAGCTTCCATGATGGCGCGATCGTCGCTTTGATAGGCAATGCGGCTGGCGAAGTATGTCCCGGTCAACTCTTCTGCATATTCTCCCAAGCTATTCAACAAGCGCCATTCGTTTGTGCCATCGGAGACAATGAGCCCCGAGCCCGAGGAGACAGCTCCTTCGTAGCGAAAGCGTCCTCCCGGGGCGGTATAGACACTGAAAATGCTCGTGCTTGTCTGGTCGCTGAGCTCTGTTTGGAAGTGGGCTCGAACCGTCGCTTCAAGATGGACAGTCTCGGCATTTTGATAGTGCGCTACAACGCGGTCAAGTAGTCTCAGAGCGTCATCGTCCGAGCGTTGGCCAAGAGCAATCGAACAGGGCGCTAAGAAAAGAATGAAAAGTCCCAAAAGACGCATACCGGTTCCATTTGTAAACGAGTTGATTTTAAGAGTAGAGAGCGCATGGGTCTAGATATAAGCTGGCCGCTCGTGTCTTGGTCTAGCGAATGGCGAGACTGTTCACTGACGGTGACATCTTCGGGGCGGCCACTCCGGAGCCGGATTGATGCCGATAAGTCGGCTTCTGAGAAGTGATCGAGCCCTAGCCGATCACTTCCGCTATGCACGTTTGGCGGTAGCGGTGACAATGAAAGCTGAGAAACGGCAGATGCGGAGCGCGGCCGACCTTGAGGGCGTGGTTTAGCGAGCCAATGCTAGCCTAGGTGCATGCGGATTACGGCCACACTGTTGATTGCATTCGGTTTGGTTTGCGCCAGTGCATGTGCTCAGGGCGCCGTAGCCGACTCCAAGACGTTATATGACGGACACCATTGGTTCCAGCTCCGCGATGAGGTCGCACGGAGCGATGCGTCTGGTTTCTATCTGGCCGCAGTCGAGGCCGCATTTGGTAAGGAATTCAAGGCGGAGGCCCACCTCAAGGCAGTCATATCCTCTGGCGACTCAGATGCGATCACCTTCGAAGCACGGGAGCTCTTGATTGGTCTCTATTTTCGACTCGGAAGATACAAAGAGGCATTCGTGCAAGGGAATCTCATGCTCGCACAAAAGCCCGATGCTGCTGATGTCAAGAACATGCTTCCAACCCTAGCGGTGCTGTCGTCTTTCCCAGACCAGAGCCTTCTTTCGAGGAAGGCTTCCTCAATCCGTATAGATATTGAGGATGAAAACCTCATATTGCCCGTAAAAATTAACGGAGTCGAAGCTCACTATATTTTCGATAATGGATTCAGCATGTCGGGAATGAGTGAACTTGAGGCGAAGCGTCTCAAGCTTACCATCCAAGACGTAAAGACGATGATCGACACAATGAGCGGTGCAGAAGTGAATATACGCATCGCGGTCGCCGACAACCTTCAAGTTGGCAATGTCCACTTGAAGAACGTCGCCTTTTACGTTCTACCAACGACTGAGCCGCCGTTTAACCAACTCGCTGAAGGCCGGCAAGGGATTCTCGGGCTGCCGGTGGTCGTCGCACTCAACCATTTTCAATGGAGTGCCAAAGACCGCACTTTCCTTGTTCTTCCAACCTCGGCCAAGGCCACCGTGAGCAGCGGCAACCTTGCCTTCGACGGCACATCCATCTTCCAGCAAGTTGGGTACGCGGGAACACCGCTCGACTTCAGTCTGGATATGGGAGCGCAAAATACTATGCTCTATCCATCCTTCGCTTTAGCGCATCCCAACCTCCAAACGAGCGGTTCCCCTGAGGCTCACAAAGTTACTGGTGTAGGCGGTTCTGTGGATATACCATCCGTTCTAGTTCCATCGTTAACCTTCACCGTAGGAGGCCGAGCTGTGTTGCTTAAGCCGGCCCACATCTTGCTCAAGAGCAACAACTCGACCAGTAGCTGGTTTTCTGGGAATCTCGGAATGGATCTACTGAATCAGGCGCGTAGTGTCGAGGTTGACTTCAACTCCATGGAGCTCTCACTTCATTAGCGAGCCGAGCGAACACAAGCTCTATACCCCCTGAAACGACAAACGCCGTTCCGAGTGCATAGTGCATTCTGGATGTCTCAATTTCCGATGCGTTTCGAGTGACGGGCAATCAAGGAGTAGTCCCGTGGTACGTGCAAGTCCCGTTACCGGCAAGATTGAGTGGGACGAGAAGCCGTAGTTTACAAGACCCTATTTCGTGTACCTCGACACCGAGCCCGGGATCGTCACTCGGCATGATCGTTTCCGAATTGCCGACAATTCGGGAGTTAGGTCGAAAACGGCATTTTTCGTTACGAGTCCATTTTGGGCAAGGGTCCGATCCGGCTCGCTATCCAGCCTGGTCAGGCTACCCGGCCGCCACGGTCTAGAGCCATTCCCTGGCTTCGTGCAGCTGCTCGAAAGACCGGCACTCGAGGCCGGCGGTAGCCGACGACTGGATCTGGCTGACGGTGAGCTGTCCAAAGTAGGATGCAGGCCTTTTACTGGCGGCAAAGCGCAGGCCGCATTCCACGGCCCGCGGAAACCACTCGTCGATAATCCAGAAGCGGTCTTCCGAAGGGATGGCAGGCAGAGCTGCGTCGTCGCCAAGAATCTTGTAGACGCGGTGCTTGCAGATGAGCGTGAGCAGGTTCTCATGGATATCCATCTGTCCCACCCCTCCAAAGTCGAACATGGATACTCGCCACCACCTATCTTGCGGTCGTTTTTTCCGTAGTATTGCAAGGTGGGCACACTTGATCTCTTTTTGAACAAAGTCGGCAGATTCAATCAAGAAGCAAACGATTTAAACAACAAATAAGAAGATGCGCTCGTAGAAAACGAGGACTTTCTTGATGGCTTGCATCCAAGGCGAAGGACGCATCACGGGACGTTATTTCCTGTCATGCTGGATGATCTTGTTCCAGTCCCAACCTGAATACTGCCGGCCAGGACAACCGCTCCGCGACCGTTGATTCGATTCTTCGACCGTCTTCTTGCTCCAAAGTACGCGGGACGCGCTTCCATATCACTTTAATAGTGAGCAAGACAGAACAGACGCAGTTCCTCCAAAAAGGCGAGAATATGATGGGCGCACGTACATCAGCCTTAGACCGCGACGGTCGCATATGGAAAGGGGCATTCTGATGATTGAGTCAGGCAACGCCAGATTTGACGCCGCCGACTTTCTTGCGAAAGCGGGGCTCGGAAGACGGATCGTTAAGTTAAAGCCAAAGGACGCCTTCTTTTCGCAGGGAAATGTTGCTGACTCCGTTTTCTACCTTCAGAAGGGCCGCGCCAAGATAACCGTGGTTTCGGAAAGAGGCAAGGAAGCTACAATCACATTTCTCTCGGCAGGTGATTTCATTGGAGAGGAGTCGATTGCCGGAGCCGTTGGGCTTCGGCTGGCGACGGCCACTGCGGTTACCGCGTGCACGGCGCTTAAGATTGAGCGAGCGGAGATGATCCGCGTGATGCACCAAGAGCATGCCTTTTCCGACCTATTCGTGAAGTTCCTGCTTGCGCGGAGCATGCGAACTCAGGCTGACCTGGTCGATCAACTTTTCAACTCCAGCGAAAAACGCCTTGCGAGGATTCTTTTATTGATGGCGGAGTTCGGCAAGCCGGGTGAGCCGGAAACGCTGATACCGGAAATCACTCAGGAGACTCTGGCCGACATGATTGGAACCACGCGTTCCCGCGTGAGCTTCTTCATGAACCGTTTTCGCAAAATGGGTTTTGTTGAATACAACGGCCGTATTCGGGTGCACAAGTCGCTGCTCAACGTGATTCTCCACGATCAACTACCCGAGCAGAATGCGGAAAAGCCGCCGATTGTGGAGCTGCCACATGCTCACTCAAAGCTGGCCAGGCCTGTCTGACGCGAGCAAAAGTGAACAGAATCGACGTCGGTGAAATGGAATACTTGCTTCGGGCTGCTGT
>Ga0206804_10042_pt1 | contig 35063 bp, 24 predicted proteins | sample Alteio_BWOrgCont_62_FD_152888 | JGI IMG/M metagenome (GOLD analysis project Ga0206804, IMG submission 152888) | Enriched cells from forest soil in Barre Woods Harvard Forest LTER site, Petersham, Massachusetts, United States -... | ecosystem: Environmental > Terrestrial > Soil > Temperate forest >... | reverse complement strand
CTCAAGACATGCGGCGTGGAAGTGGAACTGCTCACACTCGAAGGCGCGGGCCACGGATTCAAAGGCGCCGACGCCGACAAAGCCCAGCAAGCGTTGCTGGACTTTTTTGCAAAGCATTTGAAGCCGGGAACTTAGAACGGTCTAAATAATCTCGTCGCCGTTTTAAACGCAGAGAACGCAGAGAAAACAGAGGGCCGCAGAGGAAAAAGCAGCCCTCCTTTCCTCTCTCCGATATCTCCGCGCCCTCTGCGTTTCGTTTGCCGATGCTTCAGTTTAATAGATGGCTTCAGCTCAACTGAAACCGCTCTATTTCGGCGCTTTCTCGTTGGTTTCGATTTCCCGCCGGGCTTCCTCCACGCTCATCCTGGCCACGGGCAGCGGGAACCCGAGGGTATCGCCGTTGGGTTTGAAGCCCTGGCCGTCGAAGTCCACGAAGATGGGGTTGTGATAGGCGCACGGGTGCATCTTCGCCTGCTCGCTCGTGCCGTAGCCGACGGAGAGATCGCTGTGCTCGCCGCAGGCCACGACGATGAGGTGGGCAGCTTCGTGCAGGGGCACGGTGATCGTTTCCTCGAACTTCACCACGCCATCCCGGAACATCTTCGGGTTGGCCGCGCGGGTGAAATTTAATTCGGGAATCTGCCGGCCGTTGACCAGCACCTGGACGCGATCGATGTCGATCCAATCAGTGCATTGTACGCGCACCTTGAGCTTCACGCTGCCACCCACGGCGCGCGTGGTATCGCCGGGGCCGGTGCCATCCTCCGTTTGCACCTGGAGGAATGGACCGGTCGTCAAATAGGAATGGCCGGCCTTGGCATGCCGGCAGTTTTCCCGCCAATCAATCTCCGCGGGTTTGTCGCTCTTGCTCGGCAGGTACATGCGCCAGCCGCCGACTCCATTGTTATAGACGGTGTGCGCGTCATTGACCGCCATGGCCGCATAGCGATGACCACGGTTCAGCATTTGCAACCAGATGAATTCGCGCACCGTCGCGACGGCTTCCTTGCCCTCACTGTTTTTGTAGAACTCGAACGGCTGGCCGAGGAGAATCCGGCTGGTGACGCCATTCTGGGTTTCAATGCCGTCGATGAGCTCGGCGAGGCCATGAAATCCGCCGTCCGCGTAGCCACTGCCTTTGGAGTCGATGAAGTCCTTGACCATATCGGGGTGATTGATTTGCACCCAGCGGTCCGGTTCCGAGCCCTGCCAGTCGCGCAGCGTGATCGCCGCAATGCGTGGGTCGGGATCCCAAACCGGCGCGCCGTTGTCCTGCGTGCGGGGCACGGGCTGGAAGGGGAAGGAATTCAAGTGCGCCGCCGCCCCGGTCAGTTCCATCCCGGACACGGTCTGAATCTCTTCGGAAAGGCCGAGCCGATCGATGATCGGACGCCAGTCGAAGAGCCGGTTGTGCTCGGTGGTGGGCGCAAACTGGATGTGCTCCGCGACCAAATTGATGATGCGGTCCGGCGTGCCACAGGTGTTGTCGCCACTTTCGGTGGAGTGGTTGTGGTAATCCGCGCTGACCCAGCCGTGCGTGTCGACGAGCCGCTGAAGTTTGCCGGAAAAATCGAAAGTCACGCCCGGCGCCAGCGTCACCTGCTGCTCGAGGTGGCTGTATTCGATGCCGCGCGTGACGACGACGCGATACTTGCCGGGCGGTATCTGGACGCGAAAGTCGCCCTTCTCCGAATGGTACTGGTCCACGCAGCCGTGGGCGCGGTTGATCGGGCCGAGGTTCACGGGCTCGGTGCCGCCGACAGCGAGGAACTGCGCTTTGCAGGGGATGCTGCGCCCGTTGGCGTCGGTGATTTGAAAATGAATCGCCGCGGCGATCGCCATGGCGGCGTCCAGCTTCGCGGGCGTACCGGCCTTGACCTCCACGGTCTGCGGCACATCCGCGCGACCGATGTCCGTGAAATTCACGCTGTACTTTCCCTCGGGCAGCGCGAAGGCGAAGCGGCCTTCGGCGTCAGGATGCACCACGCCGACGTTGGCATCGAAATCGCCGGTCGTGCGGACGAGGATTTCCGCCGAGGACACCGGCGCCCCGGCGGTATCGCGCACGGTGCCGGATACCTGGCCGACTGGCCCACGTTGCGCAGCCACCAGCCCGAGGGCTTCCACCGGCGAATGGCCGACGGCGAGGAAGCGCGTGATCGTCACGCTCGCGCCCGGCGCCAGTTCGTAAGGTCTCGCCGGAGCCAGCCCCGCCGGCGCTTCGATCAGTCCGTAAGCGTATCCCGCCTTGTCGGCCGGATCGACGGCGTCGGCCCAGGCGATGCCGAGGGCGCTGCCCATGCGCAGGAAATTCGTCCACTTGTCCATCAGGCTGACCTTTTTCACCTCGGCGCTTTCGTTCACGAGCGTCGTCGTGATTTTCAACCCCTGCCAGCCATCGCGGAGCCGGTATTGGTGGTAGCGCGCCAGGCCATCGTGATTCGCGCCGGTGACCGCGCATTCGACCACCGCTTCGCCGTCATGACCGTCCTTGATTACCCGCACCCACGAGACGGTCCCTTGCTGCTGCGTCGGCGCGAAGATCGTAAGTTGGTCGTTGTTCTCGCCCTTGAGGGTAAGATCGTAGAGGCAGCCCGGCGTGATGCCGTTGGAACCGTAGAACGTGCTCATGTTCGCCCGGCGCAGCGGCAGGTTACCGGAGATCACCGCCTCGACCTTGTCGTTGCGCAAAATGAAATCGCCGATGATGCCATCGGCTTCCTTGCCGCGCGGCAATTGGTCCTTTTGCGCGGGACCGACTTCAAAGGCCTCCGGGGCGGCGTGGACCAACGCAACGGAGATGAGGAAAGTGAGAACAGCAAACAGGCGGAGTTTCATGGGAAGAGCAGAGTTGGCGGCGGCCATTTAAGTTCACTGGTCGCCCAAAAGCTTGCGCATTCCGGCGGTGAGCACCTCTTCCACGCCGGGCGCCACGTGCGATGCAGGGTGGCTGGTCTCGTAGCCACCTTGATCGTAACCGATGGATGTCCCGATATAGCCTGGTCCGTAGTCACCATAGGCGGCCATGGTGACAAAAAGGTCGGGCCGCATCTTCTTCGCCGCGAGCTGATACTCGACGAACAATTCCCCCGGCATGTGCAGGACGCGCGCCTTGCCGAGATGCAGGCAGCCCAGCTCAATCTTGTGTCCCGCCTTGCAACGCCGCAGCCAGACGAGGCTCGCCGCCGCGCCGTTGACGGTACTCGCCGTCGGGGCGTGCAGCAGCGTCTCCAGTTCCGGCACGGTGAGGAATGACGCCGGCGGAATGGCCACTGGCTCCACCTGCCAGCCGACTTCCTTAGCCGTGATGGGAAACTTCTCCGTCGCCTCCCAAGCCCGTTTCATCCCATCGGCGAGCCGTTGCGCCAGCACCCAGCGCATCGCGTGGGAACCGTCGTTGTATTTGCCCGCGCCGAGATTGCCGCCCGCGCCGTTGAAATGAATGTGCAGTGCGTCCGGCACTTCCAATCCACGCAAGTAGCGCGCGATGCCGGGAAAATCCGGGTTGGCCACGCCCGTGCGATAGTAGCTCTGCGGATGGCAGGCGTAATAGCTGAGCACGGCCACGGGCGCATCGCCGTTCCAAAAGCTGATAAGCGAGACGTCGGGATCGATCGTCCCCTCCGGCTCCGCACGCACCGCAGGATCTTTCGTGGCGGTGTAGCGCGTGACACGCACCTTGCCATCCGGCCCGAGGATGCGCCGATTGGACGCGACCTCCTTCACCTCCGCACGACCGAGACCGATCTGTGTGACCGGCTTCGCCTCCGGCAGCGCGGCCTGGATCGCCGCCTTGAGCCGCACCAGCACCTCACGGGCAAAAGTGCCATCGTAGCATTGCAGTGGCGCCTTGATTTCCTGGAGCAGACGCTCGCTGCCGAAGTCGCACATCGGCGCATCGTGCTGATGCAGCGTGTGGACCGCCACGCGGGACGGAGTGGTGCCGGCAGCATCGGCCAGGGTCTGGCGAAAGACATCGTTGCCGTCATTGGCAATCCCGATCCAATCGATCGCGCAAAGCACGATGGGCTCGTCCGCGCCGAGCAGCACGATCCCCCGGGCGCGCAGTCCGAGTTCGCCCTGCGCTTTGACCGGATCGTAAGCCATCATCGCACCGACCGGCGGTGTGGCATCCACATCGAAGACCGCCACCTTGAGATCATCGGCCCGCAAATGCGCGCAGAGGAACAGGCTGGCAAACAGGACGATTCGGCGAAGGGCTGTCAGGGGGGAAGACATAAGAATGGGGCCGCGGGAACAAACCTCGTTTATGTGGCTTCCTTAGCTCTACTAATCAATCACGATGATAAGGCAACCCGGCCTTGATGGTGTAGGCGCGATAGAGTTGCTCCAGGGTGAGGACGAGAGCGAGTTCGTGCTGGAGGGTCAGCTTGCTCAGCGACCACGTCCAGCCGGCAGCCTGGCGCAATTCGTCGGTATGACCATCCGCGCCGCCGATCAGCAAGGCGAAATCGCGTGGCCCGTGCTGTTCCCATCCTTCGAATTTCTTCGCCAACTCGCGGCTCGAGACATGGTCGCCGCGTTCGTCGAGCACCACCCGCCACATCCCTTTGCTCCGCTCCAAAAGAACGCGGCTTTCGCCGGCGCGATCCGGAGCCTTGAGATACTCGATTTGCACCGGAGCGAAAGGCTTTAGACGCGCGGCATACTCCTCCACACCCAGACGGGCGAAATCGAGCTTGGGTTTTCCAATGGCGAAGACGTGCCAACGCATGACAGGAAAGGATGAAGGCGGAAGGATGAAGGATGAAGGGGAGTGCCGCTGCGCGGATGAGAAGGTGGTGGCCGATGAGCGGCGCGTCAAATGCATCCGACCGCCCCAAAAAAACCGCGAAGCGCACTTCTCTTCATCCTTCATCCTTCCGCCTTCATCCTTTAATTAGTCCAGCGTTTGGCGGTAGCGCTTCACACCGATGGTCAACATGATGGCGGCGAAGAGGGCGATGGGCCAGAGTTCGCGGCTCACGTCGGGGAGACCGTTGCCTTTGAGCAGGATGCCGCGCACGATCCGCAGGAAGTGGGTGAGCGGGAAGACTTCCCCGATGGTTTGCGCCCAGACCGGCATGCCGCGGAAGGGAAACATGAAACCGGAGAGCAGGATCGAGGGCAGGAAAACGAAGAACGTCATCTGCATGGCCTGAAGCTGATTTTTCGCCACCGTGGAAAAGGTAATGCCCATGGCCAGGTTGGCCGCGATGAAGACGAGCGCGACCACCAGGAGGAGCGGAATGCTGCCATACATCGGCACGTGAAACAAAAAGTGCGCGGCGACGAGAATGACCGTGACCTGAATATAGCCGATGAGGATGTAGGGAATGATTTTGCCGATGAGCACTTCGCTCGGGCGGGTCGGCATGGAGAGGAGGTTCTCCATGGTGCCGCGTTCGATCTCGCGAGTGATGGCGAGGCCGGTGATCATGATCATCGTCATGGTCAAAATCACGCCCATGAGACCGGGCACGATGTTGTACTGGGTAATGACCTCGGGGTTGTAGAGGGCGTGGACGCGGAGATCGATGGGACCCGGAGTGGCATTCAGAAAATCGAGCGGGCCCTTGAGGTCGTTGACCAGGGCGCTGTCGAGCAACGGGCCGAGGGAGCCCAAGGCAAGACCCGTGGCGGCGGGATCGGTGGCGTCAGCTTCGACGAGTAATTCGGGCCGGTCTCCCCGCAAGAGATCGCGCGAGAAATTCTCCGGGATATTGATGACGAACTGCACCCGTCCCTGCGCGAGCAAGTCGTGGCCCTCCTTCTCCGTGGCGACCTGCCGCGTAAAATCGAAATAGGTGCTGTTCTTCAGCGCATACAGCACCGTGCGCCCCTGCGGACCGTGATCGGCGAGGAGCACCGCGGCCGGGAGATGACGCGGGTCGGCATTGATCGCGTAGCCAAAGAGCGTGAGTTGGATGAGCGGAATGCCGAGCATCATGGCGAAGGTCAGCCGGTCCCGCCGCATCTGGGTGAATTCCTTCACCATGATGCCGAGGAGACGTCCGAAAGAGAATCTGGCGTGGTGAATCATGGTGATTTCGGGAGAGCAGGCGCCGGGGGCGCATTCCCAGCGGTGGCAAAATTATCCTGCGAACTATCCATGAGATGAATAAAGACGTCTTCCAGGCCGGCGGGGATCTGCTGCCAGGTATAGGGCTCGCGGCGAAAAGGCGCGATGGCCTGCTCAAGAGCCGCCGAATCCTCCCCGCTGACATGCAACGCCGTGCCAAAAGCCACGGCCTGCTGGACACCGGGCCGGTGGCGGATCTCGTCCGCAATGGCGAGCAGGTCCGGACCGCTGACCGACCACGTGGTCAGGCCGACATGATCGACCACTTCCTTGACGGTGCCGTTGGCGAGCAGGTTGCCGTAGGCGATATAGGCAAGCCGGTGGCAACGCTCAGCTTCGTCCATGTAGTGCGTGGTAATGAGGAAGGTGAGGCCCTCCGCGGCCAGATGATGGATCTCCTCCCAAAAGTCGCGCCGCGCCTTGGGATCGACCCCGGCGGTCGGTTCGTCGAGCAAAAGCAACTTGGGTTGATGAATGAGGCACGCCGCGAGGGCCAGGCGCTGTTTCCAGCCACCGGATAACTGCCCGGCAAGCTGCTTTTGCCGACCCGCCAAACCGAGTTGCTCAAGGCTCCGCTGGACGGCTTCCCGTCGATTTTTCAAGCCATACATCCGCGCCACGAAGTCGAGATTCTCGGCGATGCTAAGGTCCTCCCAGAAGCTAAAGCGCTGCGTCATATAGCCGACCTGCCGCTTGATCAGTTCGCTTTCCGTGATGACATCATGCCCGAGGCAGGTGCCGCCACCGGCATCGGCGCGCAAGAGCCCGCAAAGCATGCGAATGAACGTGGTCTTGCCGCTGCCATTCGGACCGAGGAATCCGTAGATCTCGCCGGTCCGGACCTGCAGGGCGATGTCGTTGACGACAGTCCGATCGCCGAAGCGTTTCGTCATCCCGTGCACGTCGATGGCCAGTTCCTCGTTCATGGCGACTGGAATTCCACGTCCACCGGCTGCCCGGGATGCAACTTGGCGGCGATGGCGGAATCGAAACGCGACTCGACCATGAAGACGAGTTTTTCCCGGCTCTCCTGGCTGTAGATCACAGGCGGCGTGTATTCGGCCTGCGGCGAAATGTAGGTCACCTTGCCGGCAAACGGCTCGCCCACGCCATCGACGAACACGCTCACGCTCTGGCCGGGATGAATGGAGCCGACTTTGGCTTCCGGCACAAAGGCCCGCACTTTCACATTTCCCGGCGGGAGCAGCGCGACCACCGGTTTCCCGGCGGCCACCCATTCACCCTGTTGATACAACAAGTCGTAAACGAGCCCGTTTTGCGGCACGCTCTGGCGCTTCTGCGCGAGATTCCAGTCCGCCTGGGCGAGCGCGGCTTCGAGCGCCCGCACGTTCGCTTCCGCCGCGGCAACCTGGTCGTCGCGCGAGCCGAGATGCGCCGTGGCCAGGTCGGCCTCGAGTTGTTGCACCCGATGGGCGTCCTGGTCCCGCGTCGAACGCGCCCGGTCAAAATCCTCCGCCGAACTCACGCCGCGGTGATAGAGATCATCCTGCCGCTTGTATTCCTTCTCGGACATGATCGAGGCGGCCCGCGCCTGCTTGAGCGTCTCCTCGGCGGACTCCAATTCCGGCGGGCGCTTGCCCTTTTTTGCGTCCTCCAGGTTGGCCCGGCCCTGCGTGAGCTTGCGGTTCGCTTCATCGCGCGCCGCGGTCTCCAATCCGCACTCCAGAGCAAACAGAGGATCACCCGATTTCACGAGGTCGCCGCGTTTCACGGAGAGCGTCTCCAACTGGCCGGCGAAGGGAGAGGCCACGTAGACATACTCCCCTTCCACATAGCCCTGCACGCGTCCGCTGGACTGCCGGTGACATCCGGCAAGCGCCGCCAGGCCAGCGAGGATGACGCCGAGGTTTCGCCAGGTGAGCCGTTTCATCGCTTTTCGCCCCCTTCCGGAACCAAGACTCCTTCGAGAAAAATCGTGATGATCTGGTGAAAAGCCACCTTGGGGGTGGTGCCGAGTTCGCCCATCTTCGCGGGAATCACGACCGTGTCGACGGCGCCCAGGAGCATCTCGATCATCATCGTCACCGGGATGTCCCGGCGAATTTTGCCGGCCCTGCGTCCGTCCTGGAGCAGCTTGCCAAAAAAGCGCTGGATGAGCGCATGCCGGCGTTCCTGCACATGGGCGAAAAGTTCCGGCGCCTCGCGCCGGACATCGCGGACGTAGGGCGCGCTAATCTCTTCGGTGTGCCCACGCATGCAGGCGAGCAGGCCTTGCAGGCGCGCTGGAAAATCGCCTTCGCTGGCCGCCATGACTTTCTCCAAGTCCGCCTCCACGGCGTTCATTTTGTCGGCCATCACCACCGCCAGGAGGGCCATTTTGCTGGGGAAATGCGCGTAGAGGGTTTTCTTGCTCATGCCCAATTCGCCGGCGAGGTCATCCATGGTCACGCCCCGGAAACCGTGGGCGAAGAAATACTGTCGGGCGCCGGCGACGATGCGGCGACGAGCGGCATCCGCTCCGGCGGGCGGGCGCGGCACGGAGGTGAGAGGAGGAGATTTGGCGGGCATAACCTTTGGAAACTATTTAAGTATCTATAGTTTCCTGCCGGCACGCAACTCCTATTTAAGAACTGTTGTCGTTTATCACCTCAGCGCAGGGCGTGGCGTTGGCGAAGTGAAAGCGCCGAAGGCGCCCCAAAAAAGCCTGTCATCCTGAGCGGAGCGCGGAAGCATGGGCGGAGTCGAAGGACCTCCAATATCCGAAGGGCGGAGGCGGTGGCTTGATACGGGCAGCTCCGCGCCAGTTCCCACCCCACAAAGTTGGAGGTCCTTCGCTCCGCATCGCTCAGGATGACAGGCTTTTTTAGGGGCGCTTCGCGCAGCCTCCTCGCGTCATCTCCGCACGAATAATTGCGCCTGCGTTCTTCCCTTCTAAGCCACCGGCACGAAGTCGATCTGGCGCTTGTAGGCGTCCACCCGAGCCACGATGACCTGAAGCACGTCGCCGATCTTGTAGCACTTCCGCGACTTGCGACCGGTGAAGGAGAGGCGTACGCCGTCGAATTGATAGAAATCGTTGGGCAGCGCACTGACGTGGATAAGCCCCGTGACCAGGCAATCGGGAAGTTCCACGACCAGCCCGTAGCTGCGCACGTCGACGACGATCGCCCGCATTTTCTCGGGCTTCTTGCTGGCCAATTGGCGTTGGAAGAATTCCATCTTCTTGAGCTGCGTGCTATCGCGCTCCGCATCCGACGACGTGCGTTCCGTGGTGGAAATATGCGCCGCCGTCTCGCCCAATTCGGCCATGACGCCGACCTTTTCGCGGGCCAGGGTCCGGTGCACCAAGAGGTCGGCATAGCGACGAATGGGACTGGTGAAATGGGTGTAGTTCACCTTGGCCAGGCCGTAGTGGCCGACCGGTTCGGTCGCGTAGCGGGCGCGCTTCAGGCTCTTCAAAAGGTTGAGCTTGATCGCGTATTCCTCCGGCTTGCCCCGGCTCGCGGCGAGCAGCTTCTGGAGTTCCCGGCGCTGCGTGAGATCGCCGACGCGAAAGCCATAGCTCCCGGCGAGTTGCCGGTAGTCGTTCAGGCGGTCGGGATCGGGATCTTCGTGAATGCGAAAGATCGCGGGGCTGTTCCGATCCTTGAGTTCCTTGGCCACGACTTCGTTCGCCGCGAGCATGCATTCCTCGACGAGCTGATGCGAAATGTCGTTGTCCGTTTTCTCCAGGCGCACCGCGCGGCCCTGGTCGTCGAGCCACACTTTCACCTCGGGAAAATCGAGGTCGAGCGATCCGGCGTGGAAGCGATTCTTGCGCAGCAGGGATGCCAATTCCCACGCGGTCTTGACGCGCTCGCGCAATTCGGGCGTGACGTTGAGCGGCACGGGTTTGGAATCGAGATGCACCTTGCCGCCGCGCTCGTAGTTCGGGGTCGGGGGCACGGGCTGGTCCTCGAGGACGGCGAAAGCCTGGCGGTAAGTGAGGCGCGCGGCGCTCTTGATCACGCACTTCGCGAAACGGGCCTTCCGAACTTTGCCGCGCTCGTCGAAGTCGATAAACGCAGCGAAAGTGAGCCGCTCCACCCCAGGCTTGAGCGAGCAGATGCCGTTGCTCAAACGCTCGGGAAGCATCGGGATGACGCGATCGGCGAGATAGGTCGAATTGCCGCGCTTGAGGGCTTCGCGGTCGAGCGAATGACCGGGCCGGACGTAGTGCGAGACATCGGCAATATGCACGGCCAGCCTCCAGCCATGGGCCAAGCGCTCGACGTGAATGGCGTCGTCGAAGTCCTTGGCGTCGTCTGGGTCGATGGTGACAATGAATTGTCCCCGGCAATCCTCGCGGCGCGCGAGTTCGTGCGCATCTACGGTTTCGGAAATGCGGTCAGCCTCGCGTTCCACGGCCTCCGGAAAGGACATCGGAAGCTGATACTTGCGGACGATCGAGAGCATGTCCACGCCGGGCGCGTCGGCCCGCCCGAGGACCTCGATGATTTCCCCCTCGGGGTTGACCTGCCGCGATTCCCAATCCTCGAAGCGCACGACAACCTTGTCTCCCACGGTCGCCGTATCCGCCGCCGGCTTGACGTAGATATTGTGCTGGAGGCGCGAGTCGTCGGGAACAACGAAGAAGAAATTCTTCGTTGCCTGAAGAGTGCCGACAATGGTCGAGTTGGCCCGGATCAGGATCTTGATGACACTCGCTTCCCGCGCACCGGCGCGCTGCTGGCGGCCTTCGTGCATGAGCTTGGCCACGACCTTGTCGCCATTCATCGCCGTGCCGAGATTCGGCGCGGAAAGGAAGACATCCTTCACGCCGGGTGTTTCGCTCAGCAAATGGGCATTGCCACCGGTGTGCACTTGCAGCACCCCGGTCACGAGATCGGCGGTCTGGGGCAGCACATAGCGATCCTTGCGGATGCGGGCGACTTCGCCGGCGGATTCCAAGGTGCGCAGGACCTCGCGCAATTCGGCGCGCTTGTCGCTCGGCCAGCGCAGGGCCTGGGAGAGTTCGACCTTGTCGAGTGGGCGATAGGACGGCGCACGGAGAAGTTGAAGAATGCGGTCCCGGAGACCGCTGGGGTTGGTTTGTTTCTTGTTACGATTCATTTGAGAAAAATTGGGATGTGATGGGGGTGATGATGAAGCGAGGGCGCTCGGCGAAGGCCGGGGCGAAGCGACGCTTCGGGGACAAGAGTGTTTCCGAGCTGAAGCTCAGGAATGAGGTCAAAAGTAGACCTCGCGAATGGGTGAAGTGAGAAACTGATACGAAACGTGCGATTTGGAAACGGGCCGCCACCGGTTCCACACCTGACTGCGCTCTACTTACGCCAGAATTGGCGAAATGCAAACGGCAAAAAGAACTTAGTCTTTGATGAAGTAGCGCAGTGCCTCGAGATAGGGCGTCTTCCTGCCCGCCTCTTTGTGCAAAACGGCGCGCAGATTCTGGCCGAGAGCAAGCCAGTCGTCATGCGGAATGACGACCAACACACCGTCAGCCTCCAACCGCTTCTGTCCCAGGTAATGCAGAAAATCGTGAAACCATTCCGGCGGCGGCCCAGCGGTCGGGGGCAGGATCGTCCAGATCCGGGCCATCCTGCTGATTGAGCCGGTGAGGATGCGCGTGCCATCCGAGCTGTAGTGGGCGCTCACTTCTCCATTCGATTCCCCTGGTTCACCGAAGCTGGCCACCAACCGGCCGGTGGAGGCATCCCAGATCCGCGCCGGATGTTTCTCCGTCGCATTAAGAATGCGGGTGCCATCCGGGCTGAACTCGGCGCTATATATGACTTGATCGAACATCGGGTTATGGCGGGCCGCGGTAGCCAGCAATTTGCCCGTGGACGCCTCCCAAACGCGTATCTCATCGCTGGCGGTGACGATCCGCGTGCCATTCGGGCTAAATTGCGCGTGGTTCACTGGATCGTTATCACCGGCGAGAATGAATAGCAGTTTGCCGGTCGCCACCTCCCAGACCCGCGCCGTTTTGTCAGCAGAAGCCGTGACGATCCGCGTCCCTTCCGGGCTGAACTGTGCGCTCATCACGGCATCCCCATGACCAGCGAGGGTGACTAACAGCTTTCCGGTCGCCGCCTCCCAGACTCGTGCCGTCTTGTCGTTGGAAGCGGTGACGACACGCGCGCCATCTGGACTGAACCGCGCGTCCTTCAAGTAATCCTCATGGCCGGTGAAGGTGACCAGTGATTTGCCGGTGGCGGCGTCCCAAACGCGCGCCGTATTGTCGGCTGAGGTGGCGATGATGCGGGTGCCATCCGGGCTGAACTGCGCTTTCCACCAAGCGGTGCTACCACTTTCGAAGGTGCCTACGAGTTCGCAGGTCGCAGTCTTCCAAATCGACGCCGTCTTCTTTCCCGAGTCGGTAATGAAGCGCGTGCCATCGGGACTGAAGTGTGGGCTGGAATCCGCAAGTTCAGTCACCGGCTGGCGCGTGGCAACGTCCCACAGCCGGACACGCGGCCCTCCCGTAGCGCCGAACGCAACGCCACTGGCAAATGAACTCGTAATGATGTGAGTGCCGTCCGGACCGAACTGCGCTTCCACATGCTGATCGCCGGGATATGCGAATATGGCGACCCGTTCTTGGGTGAGAGCGGGTAACTCCCATAGTCGAGCCGTTTTGTCCTTGGAAGCGGTGACGATGTGCGTGCCATCCGGGCTGAATTGTGCGGTCAACACATCGCGCTCGTGGCCTGAGAGAGTGGTCAGTAGTTTTCCGGTCGCTGCCTCCCAAACTCGCGCCGTGTCGTCGGACGAAACGGTGACGATCCGTGCGCCGTCCGGATTGAACTGCGCGCTCACCAAACCAGCCTCGTGACCCTTGAGGATAGCCAACCGCTTGCCACTACGCGCGTCCCAGACCATCGCCGTCTTGTCCTCCGAAGCGGTGACGATCCAACGGCCATCCGGGCTGAACTGCGCGCTCGTCACGACGCCTTTATGTCCCCAAAGGGCGGTCACCATTACGCCGGACGGAACCGCCCAGATGCACGCAGTGTTATCTTCTGAAGCGGTGACGATTTGGGCGCCATCTGGGCTGAACTGCGCGCTCGCCACCCCATCCTGAAGACCGGAAAGGGTGGCGACCAGCTTGCCAGAGGCTGTCTCCCAGACCCGAGCTGTCCTGTCCGGTGAAGCGGTGACAATGAGGGCGCCGTCTGAGCTGAAATGTGCGCTCCACACGGGACGTTGGTGGCCAGAGAGGACGGCCACAGGTTTGCCGGTGGACGCCTCCCAGACTCGCGCTGTCTTGTCCTCGGAAGCAGTGACGATGAAGGCGCCATTCGAACTGTACTCCGCGCTATTCACGGCGCCCTGATGACCGGACAGGACGGCCACCAGCCGGCCAGTGGACGTCTCCCAAATTTGCGCCGTCTCGTTGTCAGTAGCCGTGACAATGCGCGTGCCGTCCGGGCTAAATCGCGCGCTCTCCATCGCGCCGTAACCGGTGAGAGCGACCAGCAGTTTGCCGGTGGATACGTCCCAGACTCGGGCCGTTTTATACGAAATGGTGACGACGCGAGCGCCGTCGGGACTGAACCGCACATCCGTCATGTAACCATCATGACCGGAAAGGATGGCGAGAGGCAGCGGATCGCTCCAAGTATTAAGCAACGCCACCGCCTGTTCCGCGGCGAGGGTGGATTGCGGAGCGTAGTGGATCGCGCGCGCCAGGTGCGCCAGCGCCTCGGGTCCGTTTCCGGTATCCGATGCTCTGGCCGCCGCAAAACAATCGGCCTGCATCGCCTCCTCGCCAAGGGCAAGCGCCCGGGCCTCGGCCATCCGCGCGTTTCGTTCGCCCTGCTCCGCGTGGATTTTTTCATTGGTCGCCCTCCACAAACACCACGCGTCAATCATGCTCAAGAGGAGGATCAACGTCACTGCGGCACGACGAGACCAGATAAACGCGCGATAACGTCGGGCCGCCATGGCTGATGCTGTAGCGGACGGGCGTTGATTGCTCAAGCCTCTCCGCTCTACCGCCGGGCGGCCTTCACGGCGCGGACAAAAGCTTGCGCCCGTTGTTTCAATTCCACCCAGTCACGCGTTTGCAGAATATCCTTCGAAACGAGCGCCGACCCCGCACCCAGCGCGACGCAGCCCGCGTGGAGGAACGCACCGGCCGTATCCGGCGTCACGCCGCCGGTCGGCACGATCCGCAGCATGGGTAAGGGCGCGAGAAGGTTTTTGATATAAGACGGCCCGCCCAGGTCCGCGGGGAAGAGTTTCACAAAGTCCGCGCCGCTTTCGTGCGCGAGCAGGCATTCCGTCGGCGTCAAAGCGCCGCTGGCGATGGGTTTGCCGAGTTCATTGGCGACGGCTATGACTTCGGGTTTGGTCACCGGCGTGACGATGAACTCCGCCCCCGCAGCGACGGCGGCGCGCGCCGTTTGCGGATCAATGACCGTGCCCACGCCCATCAAAATCGACGTCCCATAGTGGCGGGTGACGGCGGTGATGACTTCGAGCGCATTGGGCGTGGTCATCGTCACCTCCATCGCGGTCACTCCCCCGGCGAGCAAGGCTCCGGCAGCCTCGACGAGTTGTTCCGACGAGTCGGCCCGGATGATTGCGATGATCCCGGGATCGAGGAGACGCTGGACAATTTCAAGTTTGGTCATGGAAGGGACTGCTTTTTTGAGGCAGGATTTAGGCGATGAACAGGTTTTTGCGCGTGATCCCCCTTCCGCTCATCCCGGCCGGCCTCGGCATCGGCCTGCTCTTCACCCTGGCTGCCGGCGCTCAGGAACCGGCGAAAGCGATTCAAGAAAAGCTCGCGGCGCTCCATGGCCGCACCGACGCGAAGGTCATCGAAATCGCGTGGCCCTATCTCGATTCGCGGGACGCCGCGGTGCGCGAAGCGGCGCGGCTGATCATCGAGGAACATCCTTTTGCCGCCTGGCGGCAGCGGGCCTTCGACGAGAAAAGCACGTGGGCGTCGCTCGAGGCGCTCCGCGCGGTCGTCGAGGCATGTCCCCCGGCCCAAGCGGCCGAGGTTTCTCCGCACCTCTGCGAGCAGATCACCACCCTGCGCATCGATGAAATGAACGAAGCGCAACAACTGGCCGTGCTGCAATTGACGCGGTCGGTCTTTGTCCGCCTCGGACCGGTTTCCGCCGACGAACGGTCGCAGATCCTGGATCTCTGGTCGCACGTCAACGGTCCGCTGACCGAGCGGGCCAAAGCCGAACTGACCCGACTCACGGCGTTTATCGAAAAAGCGCCCACCCGCTAGGGCAGTCCGGAATCGTGACGCCAGTGGATCCCGTTTTACCGCCGACCGGCGAGCGATTGGGCAGCATCATCTGGCTGACGGGCCTGAGCGGTTCAGGCAAAACCACCATCGCCACGGCGATGGAGCATCGCTGGCGCGGCCGGGGCCGCCAGACGTGCGTCTTGGATGGCGACGGGTTGCGAGCCGGCGTGAACTCCGATTTGGGTTTCTCGCCCACGGATCGTGCGGAGAATGCCCGCCGCGTTGCGGAAATGGCCAAACTTCTGGCGCACTCCGGGCTTACGGTGATCGTCGCGCTGATCAGTCCCTTTGAAAAAGACCGCCGGATGGCCCGGGAAACGGTCACTGCAAGCGGCGTGGTATTTGTCGAGGTATACCTGGACTGTCCCTTGTCGATTTGCGAGCAGCGCGATCCGAAAGGGCTCTATCGAAAGGCGCGAGCCGGACAGATCGCCGCCTTCACGGGCGTCGATGCCGGGTACGAAACGCCGCGCGATCCGGAAGTCATTCTGCCAACCGGCTCGGAGACTCCCGAGGAAAGCATTTCCCGGCTGGACACCTTCCTCCGGGATCGCCTCGGTTTCTAAAGCCATTGGCAAGCGAATGTGACTCCGCTAGCGTCCGCGCGCAGGAGCATCATTTATGACTGAACTTTCCCCGCAGGCAGTGAAAGAAGTTTATGGGCGGATCACCGCCGAACTGGGCAAAATCATGGTGGGGCAGGAAACGATCATCCGCCTCCTGCTGGTCAGCCTGTTTGCGCGTGGCCATTGCCTGCTCATCGGTGTGCCGGGGCTGGCCAAGACCCTGCTCGTCCGCAGCCTCGCGGAGACGCTGACCTTGAGTTTTAAACGCATTCAGTTCACCCCCGACCTCATGCCGAGCGACATCATCGGTTCGGAGCTGTTGCAGGAGCGCGATCGCAAGCTGGAGTTCGAGTATTTTGCCGGACCGATCTTTGCCAACCTGCTCCTTGCCGACGAGGTGAACCGCACCCCGCCGAAGACCCAGTCGGCGCTGCTCGAGGCGATGCAGGAGCACAAGGTGACCGTCGCCGGGGCCACGCGCCCGCTGCCCGATCCATTCCTCGTCGTGGCCACGCAAAACCCGATCGAACAGGAGGGCACCTACCCGTTGCCCGAGGCGCAGCTCGACCGCTTCATGTTCTCCCTGCACCTCGACTACCCGGCGCACGAAGAAGAGGTGGAAATTGTCCGCCGGACCACCCTGCGCGTAGCCGAGAAGCTGGGGGCGGTCGTCTCGCTCGAGCAAATCCTGGCGGCGCAACAGCTCGTCCTCGCGGCCCCAGTGAGTGACCACGTGATCGATTACGCCGTGCGCCTCGCCGCGGCCACGCGCCCGAACAACGCCCAGGCCCCGCAGATCACCCGCGATTTCGTGGAATGGGGCGCCGGCCCGCGCGCTTCGCAGTATCTCATCCTCGGAGCGAAGGCCCTGGCGCTTTTGAACGGCAAGATCGCGGCGGAAACGGCGGATGTGCGGGAGGTGGCGCTGCCGGTCTTGCAACACCGCGTCATCACCAACTATCGCGCCACCGGGGCGGGCAAGAAGTCGCGGGACATCATCACGGAGCTGCTCGCCCAGGTGCAGGAGAAGAACTACTGAGACGGCCATGCACGTCGGCGCCACGAGAAACGGAAGAGCCATCGGCTCGAAGGCGAGCCAGCCCGAGCTCGCGACTCACGATCGATGAAAGGTGCGAAGATCCCACCCATGACGGCCGCGGCGCTTATTTTCGCCTTTGTGGTCGCGATCGGCACGGCTTTTTATATCTCCCCGGTCTTCGTGCAAAGCGGCGCCTTGGAAAAAAGACGCGGGTTCGGCCGGCAGACCAACGAACTCATGATGCTGAGTGCGGCGATTGAGAGTTACAAAACCGACCATGGTCACTATCCGACTGACCCCGCAACTACGGAACAACTTAAAGCAAATACGCCCTACGATTACGCCGCTTACATGCGGGCATCCGCATTTCTCTACCGGTGCCTGATGCACGCCGACGACGACAAAACATCGCCAAACGAAAACACATCCGGGAACAAACCGTACCTGACCTCGGAGCCCGGGATGGTGCACACAACCCCTGATGGAACGACCTATATTCTCGATGTGAATGGAAATTCCATCGGCTATTCGACGCTCAAGAGCGTCCATCCGGAAAGCCCGGATGGTCACAACATGACGTACGATCTCTGGTCGACCAGCGGCGGCGCGAGCCAGGCCGACCTGCAGAAATGGGTGAAGAATTGGTAACCCGATCAGGTTCCTCGATGCCTCCTCCTCCGCCGCCCTTACCCATCCCTCCCCGACAAACGGGGGTCGGCGCCGCCGCGGCGAGTTTGCTGCAGTTGCGGAGCCGGCCAAAACAAGAGCCGCCGCCGCTGCTCCTCAACCTGCAGGAACTGGAGCGCTTCGAGAATCTGCTCGTCTTCGCCAAGGCGGTGGTCGAGGGCTATTACTCCGGCAAACACAAGTCCCCCTACCGGGGCTCGGCCGCGGAGTTTGCCGACTACAAGGAATACGCGCCGGGCGACGACCTCGCGCGGCTGGACTGGCGGGTCTATGGACGCACCCGCCGGCTGTATTTGCGACAGTTTGAGGAAGAGACGGACATGACCGTCTACCTGATGCTCGATACCAGTGGATCGATGCGCTACGCGGGCGAGAAACGGCAATCGAAGTTTTTCCTCGCGGCGAAGATCGCCGCGGCGCTGGCCTACCTGATGATGGCCCAGAGCGACAAAGCCGCGCTGGTGCTCTTTGCCCAGAAAGTCACCCAGTACCTGGCGCCGGGCGGCACACGCCGGCATCTGCACCGTCTGGTCACCGAACTCGAACGGGTGCGGCCGGCGCTGACCACCGGCATTGCCGGGGCCGTGCAGGAATGCACCGCGCTGTTCAAAAAGCGCGGCCGGATCGTCATTCTCTCCGACTTTCTGGATGACACGGATGCGCTCTTCGATGCGCTGGCGCAATTCGTGCATCGGAAATTTGAGATTCTGCTCCTGCAAGTGGTCGATCCCGATGAATTGAACCTGCCGTCGTTCAACGCCGCAAAATTCGTCGATCTCGAAACCGCCGAGACGGTCCAGGTCGATCCGGAGGAAATCCGCGCCAACTACCAGGCCCACATCCAGCGGATGATCGACAATCTGGCCCGCGAGGCCGATTTGCGGCAGATCCAGCACCGCCTCATCGACACACAGCATCCGTATCTCGATGCGATCGAAGCCTACATGGGGTTCCGAGGGAAAAATGAAAACCAGCGATGAGAACGCAGCCAAGGCGAAAGGCGATGGTTTCGATTTCACGGAACGTTGAGGGCGATTCGTCGAATTTCCTCCCTCGTCGTCATGACCTACAGAAAATGATGCGATCATGAAAGCGGCCATCGCCTTTCGCCTTCCGCCCTTCGCCTTTCCCTCATGAGCTTCCTCAATGCCGCCCTACTCCCCGGGCTGATCCTGCTCGTCGGCCTGCCGTTGCTCATTCACCTGCTCAACTTGCGCTTCCCGCGGCTCTTCGAGTTTTCCTCGGTCAAACACATCCGCGAAACCATCGCGCAGCGGTCGCGGGTTTTTCGCTGGCGGCACCTGCTGTTGCTTCTGCTACGCACCGTCTTCCTGGTCCTGCTGTTGCTGGCTTTTTTGAAACCGCTTCTTCGGCGATTCGATTCCTCGGTCGATCAAAAAGCCGCCCGGGCCGTGCTCATCATCGTCGATCACTCCTTGAGCATGGAACACAAGGGCGGCGGATTGAGCAGCCGCCAGCGGGCCGAAAATGAGGCGGACAAGATCCTCGCCACGCTCGCGACGGAGGACAGCGTGGATATCGTCACCGCGGGCCAGGCCTCGCAGTCGTGCTTTTTTGAATTGTCACGTCACCACGCCGAAGCCCGGCAGTTCCTCTCCGCACTCAAGCCGGGATTTACCCGCGCGAATTTCACCCAGGCCAACGGCGTGGCCGCACGGCTGCTGGCGCAAAGCTCCAGCCGGCCGGAAATCTACTATCTCTCCGACTTTCAGCGGTCCAACTGGGCGAACGTCGACTTCACCGCCCTGCCGCCCACGGCCCGGCTTTTCTTTGTCGATTGCGGCCCGCCGCAGCGCGACAACCGCGCGATTCTCGGGGCCACCGTCAGCCAGGCGCAGATTCTCGCCGGCGATACCGTGACGCTCGAAATTGAAGTCGGCAATTTTCGCGACCAACCCATGCAGGAACCGGTCAAGGTGGTCCTCGACGGCCGGACGAGCTTTGAGAAGGAAATCTCCGTGGCTCCGTGGAGCACCGCCAAAGTGACCATGCCGGTACCCCCGGGTGGCCCCGGGCTGCACCAGTGCGAGATCAGCATCGCCCCGGACGACCTGGCGCTCGACGACCACTACTACCTGACGATTCCGGTCATGGAAAAGGAAGGCATTCTCATCGTTTCGGACTCGCCCGATCCAAAACGCGACGCGGTGCTCTTCCTCAAAACGGCGCTCAATCCGTACGATGACCTCGCCGGTTCGCTGGTCCCGGAGCAAGTCACCGCCGCGGGCCTGACCAGTGCGCGACTCGCCGCGGTGCGGAAGATTTTCTTCACCCATGCGGGAACGCTGAACGACGCGACCTGCAAGCTGCTCGCCGATTTCGTCTTTCATGGCGGTGGCCTCACCTATTTCCTCGATGGGGACAACGACCAGGCCAACCTGGCCGCCCTGGAACGTGCCATGGCCTCGGGGCCTCTGCCCCTCCGGTTGGGCGCCCGGCGGGTCGCGAAAAATGTCGGCACGGGCGCGCAACAAATCATTCGCGGCGATTTCAAGTCGCGCTACCTGCGGCTCTTTCGCGGGGCCAACCGCCAGAACCTCGCCCTCCTCGAGTTCTACGACATCTATGACGCCGCCGCGACCGGCACGGGCAATGTGCTCCTGACCTACGCGGACGACACCCCGGCCATGGCGAGCCTCAATCACGGTCTCGGGACCATGCTCTTCCTGAATTTCTCAGTGAGCGAATTCTCGAGCAATCTGGCGCGGCAACGCATTTTTCCGGCGTGGATGCAGGAGATCGTCAAGAATCTGACTAGCGAGGAGCCGCTGCCGCTCTCCTCGCAGGTCGGCGATGCCGTGACGGACGAAATCTGGAAGAGCGAACTGACGGCCAACCCTTTGCGCAAGCCATCCGGCGAACCGCTCGAGGTGAAAGTGGAGTCGCTCGGCGAGCGCGTGGGCATTGCCTTCAACCCGGACGAACTGGGCTTTTACACCATGCGCGGTGCGAAGCTGCTCCACTCCTACGCGGTCAATCCACCGCCGGACGAAAGCGATCTCCGGCCGATCGACCGCGCGTTGCTGCCGGAACAACTCACGGAAAAGGGCCAGACCGGATTTTTCGTGCAAGGGCACGACGATTTCGAGAACCTGATTTTGGGCAAGCCGATCTTCCACTGGTTCGTGCTGGCCGCCGTCGTCCTGCTGTTGGTGGAAATCCTCTTCCAACTCTTCATCCAACGCGCGGCGTCCAAACCCACATGAGCATGCAATGGCCCCAGCTTCTCTGCGCCGATCGTCTCGGGAGTTCCAAACCCGCCGGCGCGGAACCGCAACGCTCGCCCTTCCAGCGCGATTCGGACCGGATCATTTTCTCCTCCGCCTTTCGGCGTCTGCAGGACAAGACCCAGGTCTTCCCCCTCGCGGATAACGACTATGTCCGCACCCGGCTCACGCACAGTCTCGAAGTCGCCAGCGTGGCCCGTTCCCTCGGTACGATCGTCGGCACGGCCATTTGTGATCGGGGCGAGTTGCCCGGCATTCATCCGTCGGATTTCGGCGCCGTGGTGGCCGCGGCGGCCCTGGCGCATGATCTGGGCAATCCCCCTTTTGGTCACTCCGGCGAGGACGCCATCCGGGTGTGGTTCGAGACCTCGAAGGTCGCGCACGACGCTCGGACCCCGCTGAAAAAGAACGAACAGGAAGACCTGGCTCGTTTCGAAGGCAATGCCCAGGGGTTTCGCCTCGTCACCCGGCTGCAAATGCCGGACAATCCCGGCCTGCGGCTGACCTGCGCGACGCTGGGAGCTTTTACCAAATATTCCATCGAGGCGCTGGTCCCGGACAAGGCGCGGATTCATGAAGGCGCGAGCACCAAGAAATTCGGTTTCTTCCAAAGTGAACGCGAGTTATTTGCCGAAGTCGCCACCCGCTGCGGCCTCCTGCGCCGTTCCCCTCTCCATGCGTGGTGGGCGCGCCATCCGCTGGCCTTTCTTGTCGAGGCGGCGGACGACATCTGCTACCGGTTGGTCGATTTCGAGGACGGCTTTCGTCTCGGCTTTCTCGAATATGAGGAAGTGCGCGACCGTTTCCTGGCCGTGATCGGCGACCCCGCCCTCCGGGAGCGGGCGGAAGTGATGCGGGAGAAAAAGGAACGGATCGAGTTCCTGCGGGCCCTGGCCATTGGCATGGCTGTGCAACAAACCGCGGAGTTTTTCCTGACCAAGGAAGCGGAAATCCTCCGGGGAGAATTTGACCAACCGCTGATCGACCATATCCCCGCCGGAGACGAACTAGAAACGATCAAGCGGCGTTCCGTGGAAACCATCTATTCCACAACGCGCGGGGTGGAAATTGAGGCCGCCGGGTTTGCGGTGCTGGGCGGGCTATTGGACGATTTTGTGGCCGCTGTGAGCGACGTCGCCCGCCGCGGCAAACACGCCAGCCCGCGCAGCCACAAGCTGCTGCGCCTGGTTCCCGAGCAATCCCTCGGCCCAGGACGCGAGGTCGATGCCAGTCCATACCAGAGGTTGCTGCGCATGATCGATTTTGTTTCCGGAATGACGGACAGCTATGCGGTCTCTCTTTTTAAGAAGATCCGCGGGATTTCGCTTCCGGGACAGTAGTGGGGTCTTGAGGGTCGGGGAGGAAAAACAGGTCCGCAGATTAACGCAGATTCAAAAGGCGGGGCCTGTTTGCTGCAATCCGGGCGCCTCGTCTTCGCTTAGAAAGTTCCTCCAAATCTGCGTGAATCTGCGTGAATCTGCGGATAAATCCACGCCTCATCCCCTCTCTCCCCACGTCCTCTGCGTCTAGCGGCCTGTCGGGGGATCAGGATTAAGATAAAGAAGTCAGCTTTACTGGGCACGGAATATGCATTCTCTCGGGGAGAAACCTTTGCCAACTATGAAATACACCCTCCTCGCTTTGGGCGCTGCGTGCGTCTTTTCCGGCTGTGCCGGAGCCAAAATCTCCCACACCGACATCGCCTCCGGCGCCCACGATCCGAAGGCCATCTATATCCGCTCGTACATTGCCGATAATGCGCCCTTCCGCGGCCACCATGGGGACAGCATTGGTGAACACCCCGTCCGGCGTTCCCTGGCCCCGGCAGCCTTCTCGAAGGCCCTGCGGGAGGAGATGGAGAAAATGGCGCCCTCGATGGTGCTGGCCGACGACGAAACGCCCGCGACGGGCTGGCTCATCGAGAGCAATCTGGAATACGTCCACGCCGGCAGCCAGCAACTGCGTGCGGTCCTTGGTCCTCTCGGGGTTGGTCGCTCCTGTGTAAAAATCCATGTCCGCATCACCGACGTGGACGGACATCATGTCGCCTCGAGCGACAAGGACATGAGCAAAGGCGGCTCGGGCAACGTGATTTATGAGTTCGACATCGTTGGGGGTAGCGCCCTCAGCGGCCCAGCCGGCCAGACCTACGCGCCCGGCCTCGGAAACCCGGAAGAATTCGACTACAAGAACGCCGCCGAACGCATTTGCTACGCGCTGACCCTTGATCCGCAGAAGTACGGCACCCGCACTGTGCCGTCGATCAACTACTAGACCGCACTCCGAATTCCTTGTTGGTGGTTCCGGGAGGGCGGGCCTTCCGCCGGGCGATGGTGACCTGAGAGTCGCCGCCCGGCCGAAGCCCGCCCTCTCGCTTTTTTGCTCTCGGCGGTGGGGATTTTAAAACGCGGAGGCGCAGAGGCGCAGAGGACGCAGAGAAGGAGAGAGCATCATTCGAGGATTTACGGCCGAACGGCGCTTGCGTTTTTCAAAAACCCCGTCCCGCCAAGCGTCGGCTGGCCCGCTCTTAGAACGAGAAGCGGAAGCCTCCGGAGACACCTTGCGAGTTGTAATTCGTGCGGCCGAGTTCGCCGTCGTAGTAAACATAGGTCGAGAAGCGATCATTCCATTGAATGGAGAATCCAGCGCCGATCAGGGCACTGTCTCGGCCCAGCCTTGGCCCGGTCACGCTGAAGACATTGCCGGCGCCGCTGGCAAAACTGGAATCCAGGGCATAGGTGGTGTCACCATATTCGTGCTGCCAGGCGGCGCTCACTTCCGGCTTCACCGAGATGCCGCCGAACTTCAAGTCGTAGCTGGCCTTGAAACCAAAGCTCGAACGGATCGATTCCTGACCCTGGGCGCCAAAGCTCAGGGGAGCCAGCGAGCCACTTTCCGTGAATCCGCTGATACCCACGTAGGTGTAGTTGAAACTCGCGGTGGGGCCGAAGGAGAACCCGCCGACCTTCCAATCGTAGCCCGTGCCCACCAGCACGTTCAAATCGCCACCGTCCGTATCGCTGCGCGCCGTGCCTTCGAGCGCCGACCGGTGCATGTCGTAGCTGCTGTAGCCGCCCGTCACGGCAAGGTCCGTGTAGAAGCCACCCGCAAAGGCCGTCGCGTAGAGACCCAGTTTGCCGCCATCGACGAAGACCCGGCCTCCGTCCGTCAAGTCCACGCCCGTGCCGACGTAGCCCGCCATCAAGCCGACGGCAAAGTGATCGCCGATCTTGTAATCGACGCCGAGCGTAAAGCCGCCGGTCTGAACATCGTACCCGCGGGCATTGTAGTCGCCACCGACTCCCACCCAATCGCCAACGCCGGTAATGAAGAAACCCCAGCGCTTTTCCTCGGGAGCGACGGTCTTCATTTCCTTGCTCTCCTTGCCATCGTTCCCGTTCGGACCGGTAATGCCGCCGCTATAGCTCGGAGTGCCGCCGCTCGTGGATTGAAATCCCGAGGCGCTGAAACCACTCGCCCCGGAACGCAGGTCGCTGGTGCGGCGCAGCAAATTCAAGATTTGCAGATTGTCGAAGGAAGTGCCGAGCGTGAAGACCGAGGTCAATTCCTCAGCGGCAATCTTGTCAAAATCGCCCGGCAGTGACCCGAGCGGTTGTTTGGCGAGGTAGTTGATCAGCTTGGAAGAGCGGCTATCGTTGGCGATCTTGTCCAGTTCGTTGGCGACGGCTTGTTCATTTGGCGTCAGCCCCGGCAACGAGGCAAACGACCCCATTACCGCGTCAATCAGGACCCCATTGCTCTCGTAGTCCAAGCCGAACTTGAGGATCGTGCCGGTATCTGGCTGGAGGACGTTGGAAAAGGTCCCAGTCACACCGCCGTTGGCGGTGAGGAATTCAAACTTCTCGTTCCGCTTCAGCTTGAATCCGGTCAGCGGATCAATGACCAGCGTGCCGTTGAGATTGGCCGAACCACCAGCGATCACCCTGTCGAAAACCGTGGAGGAAGCGAGTTGGATGATCAGGGTGCCGCCCGCACCCTGCGTGAAGTTGCCGTTCATCCGCAGCGTGCCCGGTGAATGACCGGGACTGACCGTGCCAGTATTGTTGATCAGCGAGCCGCCGATCAGGCCGTTGCCCCCGATCATGCCGCCATTGAGAATCGCGTTTCCGGCGATCGAACCGTCCACGAACAACGTGCCACCCGTGTTCACGAAGACGTTCGGGCTGAGAATCGAGCCAGTGATGGACAGCGTCCCGCCATTGACGAAGGTATTGCCGGTGTAGGTATTGGCGCCGGCCAGGGTCAGCGTCCCGGTGCCCGTCTTGGTCAGCGAACCGCCGACTCCCCCGAAGACGCGATCGCTTCTGGACGGGGAATCCGTATCGACCTCCGGCGATCCATCGGTGATCACCCCGGAAAAGACCGTGCTCAGATTATTGCCGCCCACGATCAGGTTCTTCGACCCCAAATAAATCGTGCCGACTCCGCCAATGGCGCCGAGCGTGAGGCTCGATCCGTTGATCCCGGAAATATCGACATAGGAAGTCGGGCTGACGTTGATAATCGTCGCATTGCCGCCCGAGGCATTGTTGGAAAAGGTTACGTGGGACTGGGCGCCCTGGTTGATGATGGTGGCATTCGCTGCCGTGGGGCTGTCACCCTCCGCGTTGCCGAAATAAACCTCCGTGTTGGACGCCTGATTGATGATCAAAGCGTTCCCCGCCGAAGAAGTGTCGATGAAACGGACTGAGTTGAAAGAGTCGGCATTGACGATCGTGACATTTCCAGCCGACGACGAGTTGTGGAAGGTGATGGTGGGATCTGACTCCTCGCCGTCATCGTTGATGATCGTCTGCGTCTTCCCTGAGTTGTTGACGATGCCCGCACCGTAGAAATCAAGGTCGCTTCCATTCGTATGAATCGTGAAGGCGTCGGCGGTCAGAGCGCCCCCGCCTTCAGTGAGTTCTACGGGCTCCTTCCCGACGGAAGGACCTGGCTGAAAAGTGATCTGAGCGACCGAGGTGCGCGCGTTGAGGAAAATCGTCGTGGTCGTCGAGTTGGTGAAGGTCGCCTTATCATTCACCCCATTGGGCGCCGATTCGGTGTTCCAGTTGTCACCATTGTTCCAATTATTATCGTCTGTGAAATTCTCCCAGGTGGCATCCGTAAAGGCGATGACGGCGGACGCATACGGCGCGGCGGGAAGCAGATACAGCGCAAGAACCAGGGCAGCAGCCGTGGTGCGAAGCAGGCGGGAATGAATCGTTTTCATAGTGAGGATCAATCAGTGCGGTAATAGCCAGTATGGCACTGCGCGACACCCGTAAGCGCCTGCGCCTTTTCAATTCGGCGGCTCGTATGCCAAAAAACGCCTCCTCCTGTCAACAAGGGTCATCGGACGTTTGCCCCGGCGTCCAGTTCCCCCGGGACAACCGCACGACCCAATTCGGTCGACCAGCCAAATGAGTTGTCTGGATTTGGATGATATTGAGGAATCATCAGCCGTCCGCGAGTGAAAAGCGCAACGGCCAATCGCTTTTGGCCAATCGCTTTTTTCCTACGGCATCCGGCTTGCAAGTCGAGCCGTCGTGTGGGATATCCCACATATGCCAGTCGCCGCCATTTCCAAGGAATACGACGCCCACGTTGACGCCAAAAAGCGGGTGACGATTCGCGGGGTAAAAGCCAGCTTCTTTCGCGTGGTGCACCGCCCGGATGGAACGATCCTTTTGAAGCCGCGCGAATTGCGGGACGTTGAAATGCCCGTCTCGGCAAAGACGCTTCGCGCGACGGACGCGGCGATGAAGAATCTCCGGGCCGGAAAGCGCTCCAAGCCCGTCGATTTAAAGAAGCTGGCCGCGATGAAGCTCTGAGGGCGGCGGAAGCCTGACATTTTCCAAATGATTTAGCTTGCCAAGGCGCGGAGCTTCCCAAAGAGCGGTTCGCATGAGCTTTTCAATCGAAATGGGGTTACCCGAAATGGGCGCGCTTTGGACTGGTTTACTCGAAAAACTCGAGGCGGGCACACTTGACAGAGACGAAACACGGCTTCTGAAAAAGCTTCGCAAAGCGGTGCTCTTGCTCGCGGAGAATCCCGCGCATCCAAGCCTCGCTTCACATGAAATTTCCGACCTCTCCAAACGCTACGGCATGAAGGTTTGGCAATCCTATCTCGAAAACCGGACGCCCGCGGCGGGACGGCTTTTCTGGATTTACGGACCGGCGCGCAGTTGCATCACCATTATCGGTCTGGAGGCGCATCCGGAATCCGGCAAAAGCCGGGGTTATCAAAAAGTCTCGCTCTCGCGTCCCAAACCCATCGAGGTTGCGGACGAGAAGCAGAGCAAGCAAAGGCGGAAAAAATAGGCAGGTCGGGTCAGCTCTTGGAGGGGTGAATCGCGTCAATCCGTCCCTATCCCCAGCACAAAACCGCGTTTACGAGAATGTTGCTTTTCGCCCGCCAGTGCGACCGCTAGCCTCGCCGCCCCGATGAAGACATACGCGACTTCCCACTTTCTGAGCCGTGAGTTGAGCTGGCTAGCGTTCAACCAGCGGGTCCTGGATGAAGTGCTCAACCCAGCCAATCCCCTGCTCGAGCGGGTCAAATTCTTCACCATCACGTCGTCGAATCTCGATGAATTCTTCGAGGTCCGGGTCGCCGGTCTCAAGCAACAGGTCGAAAGCGACATCGTCGAACGCAGCTTTGACGGCAAAACCGCCAGCGAAACCCTGCGCGCCATTCACAAGCAAGTGCGGCGGATGATCGAACATCAGTACCGCTGCTGGAGCGAAGAATTGCTCCCGGCCCTGGCCCAAAATGGCATCCACATCCTGGATTACCAGCACCTGAGCCCCGCCGACCGCTCCTGGGTGGAACAGTACTATCTGGCCAATGTCCGCCCGGTGCTGACTCCGTTGGGAATCGATCCTTCCCATCCTTTCCCCCAGCTCCTGAACAAATCGCTGAACATCGTGGTGCAATTGGAAATCGAGCGCGAAGGCGAGATCGAGCGGCGGATGGCGGTGGTCCAGGTCCCCCGCGTGCTGCCCCGCCTCGTGCGGTTGCCGCGCGACGACGACAAGCTCGGTTTCATTTACCTCGGCCATCTCATCGGACATTACCTGGCCGACCTTTTCCCTGGGACGAAGATCCTCGGCTTCTGGCACTTCCGCGTCACGCGGAACAGCGAACTCTACATCGACGAGGAAGATATCGGCAACCTGCTCAAGGCCGTGGAAAATGAACTCCACAACCGCCGCCGCGGCGCCGCCGTTCGGCTCGAAGTGGATGCGGGCTGCCCGGCGGAGATCTATCAGTACTTGCTCGAGACCCTCGAATTGACCGAGGAGGACCTCTATCTCATCGACGGGCCGCTGAATCCCACGCGGCTGATGGTGATTTACAATGGCGACCATTCCCCGGAATTGCGGGACAAGCCGTTCGTGGCCCCGACCGCCCCGGCTTTTCGCGGCGTGCAGGATATTTTCTCGGTGGTGCGGCAGCGGGACGTGCTCGTCCACCATCCCTACGAAAGTTTTGGCAGCGTCGTTGAGTTCCTGGAACAAGCGGCCCAGGACCCCAATGTGCTCGCCATCAAACAGACGCTCTACCGCACTGGCGGCGATCCGCGCATCGTCGGCGCCCTCATGGACGCGGTGAAGAACGGCAAACAGGTGACCGCGGTCACCGAGTTGAAGGCCCGCTTCGACGAAGCGAACAACATCCTCTGGGCCCGTCGGCTCGAGGAAGCGGGGGTCCACGTCGTCTACGGCATCGTCCACCACAAGGTGCACAGCAAGATCGCCCTGGTCGTCCGGCGCGACGAAGACGGACTGCGCCGTTACGTCCACCTGGGCACGGGCAATTACAACCCGAGCACCGCCCGGCTTTACACCGATCTCTCCTTCTTCACCTCCCACCCGGACTACGGCGAGGACGCGACCAATTTCTTCAACTTGCTCACCGGCATTTCCCATTTCCAGGGCGCCAAGAAATTCATCATCTCGCCGTTTACCACCCATGAAGCGATGATGACGTTCATTCGGGCGGAAACGCAAAATGCCACCGCGAAGAAGCCCTCGCGGATCATCGCCAAGATGAATTCGTTGGTCGACCAGGAGATCATCGAGGCGCTCTACGGCGCCTCCCAGGCCGGGGTGAAGATCGACCTCATCATCCGAGGCATCTGCTGCTTGCGGCCCGGGGTCGAGGGGCTGAGCGAGAACATCACGGTCCGGAGCATCATCGGCCGTTTCCTCGAGCATTCGCGCATTTTCTACTTCGAGAATGCGGGAGCGCCGAAGCTTTGGCTCGGCAGCGCGGATTGGATGCCGCGGAATTTCTTCCGCCGCATCGAGATTGTCTTTCCCATCGAAGAACCGGTCCTGCGCGACCGGATCATCAATCAAATCCTCGCCACCCAACTCGCGGACAACGTCAAGGCAAGCATCCTCGGCCACGACGGCAAATACACCCGGGTGCCCGTCAAAAAGGAGAGCGCGCAACGGAGCAGTCAGGCGGAATTCATGGCCCTGGCCATGGGCGAAGCCAAGACCCGCCGCACCGGCCGCGTGGTGAAGAAAAATTACAACAAGATCCAAGTGGCCAAGGCCCCGCGCTAAAACGGCTTAAGTTGAACCGTAGCCATCCATCAAACGGAAGCACGGCCAAACGAAACGCAGAGGGCGCAGAGATTTCGGAGAGAGACGAGGCGTTTGGATTCGTCCGCAGATTGACCCATTCGACAAGCTCAGGGCAGGCTCAGATTAACGCAGATTTTGGATGAACCTGATGGACGGCTTCAAGAAAGCCGTGGCCAAGCCCCGATGCACCTCCATCGCCGCACCTATGATGGCAAAGGTTACGGATCTCCGGCTTTTGAATCTGCGTTAATCGGAGCCTGCCCTGAGCTTGTCGAATGGGTCAATCTGCGGATAATTCAGACCCAGATGGAAGTCCAAAGCATCGGGCTGAGCCGGGCAACACGCGCCCGATAGAGGGCTGCCTTTTTCCTCTGCGGCCCTCTCTGCGTCTCTGCGCCCTGCGTTTTAAATCAAATCTGCCCAAACCCTCCGGCGGCTTGGTTTAGGCGATGACTTCCTTCACCACATGGGCTTGCTCCACGCCGGTGAGTTTGAAGTCGAGTCCTTGCGCGCGATACGTGAATCTTTCGTGGTCGATGCCGAGCAGGCGCAGCACCGTGGCGTGGAAGTCACGCACATGCACCGGATCCTTCACCACGTTGTAGCTGAAGTCGTCGGTTTCGCCGTAGATCGTCCCGCCTTTCACGCCGCCGCCGGCCATCCACATCGTGAAGCAGCGCGGATGGTGATCGCGGCCGTAGTTTTCATGCGTGAGCCCGCCTTGCGAGTAAATGGTGCGTCCAAATTCGCCGCCCCAAACGATGAGCGTCTCGTCGAACATGCCGCGCTGTTTGAGATCCTCAATCAAGGCGTGGGTCGGCTGGTCGACGTCCTTGCACTGGCTGGGCATGCGCCCGCCGACATTGGAATGATGGTCCCAGTTGTTGTGATAAATCTGCACAAACCGAACGCCGCGTTCAGCAAGGCGCCGGGCCATGAGCACGCTGTTGGCGAAGCTGCCGGACTTCTTCGCTTCCTCTCCATAGAGCTCAAACGTGCTCGCAGGTTCACTGCTGATGTCCGTCAACTCGGGCACGGCGGCCTGCATGCGGAAGGCCATCTCGTATTGCTGAATGCGCGTATGGGTCTCGGGATCGCCAACGGCTTGGTAGGCCATCTCGTTGAGTTGATCGAGGCCATCGAGCTGGCGCCGGCGCATCTCAGGTGTGACGCCGTCCGGATTGTTGATGTAGAGAATGGGGTCCCCGGCGCTGCGGAAGCTGACTCCCGCGTGTTCGCCCGGCAGGAAGCCGCTCGACCAGAGCTTCCCGGAAATCGCCTGCACCTGCTCGGTGTTCGTGGGCTTCGCGACGAGCACGACAAAAGTCGGCAGGTTTTGATTCATCGAACCGAGCCCATAGCTCAGCCACGAGCCCATGCACGGCCGGCCGGCGACCATCGCGCCGGTTTGCATCTCGGTGATCGCGGGTTCGTGGTTGATCGCATCCGTGTGCAGCGAGCGGATGAAAGCCATGTCGTCCACGCTCTTTGCCGTGTAGGGCAGCAGCTCTGTGTTCATCCACAGCCCGCACTGGCCTGCCTGGCTAAATTTGAATCTCGAGGGGGCGACGGGAAACCGCGTTTGCCCAGCGGTCATGCCGGTGAGGCGCTGTCCATTGCGGATGCTGTCGGGCAGATCCTTGTCATACATCTTCACCATCTCCGGCTTGTAGTCGTAGAGGTCCATCTGCGAGGGGCCGCCGACCATGTGCAGGTAGATGACGTTCTTGGCCTTCGCCGCAAAATGCGGGAGCGTGGGCTTGGCGGCGACATCGCCGGCCAGCGCCCGCGAAAAGCTCTCGCCGAGCAGCGAACCGAGGGCGGCGGCGCCGAGGACATTGCGGCCCCGGGCGAAGAATTGACGCCGGGTGAGCGCGAGCCGCGTCTCGGCGGGGAGACCGGCAAAAAGGTGGGAGTTGCAGTTCATGGCGAGGGACTATTTGTTGAGGGCTTCGTCGAGATTGAGGAGTTCGCTCGCCACCATCGTGAACGCGGCGAGTTGGGGCGCGGGCAGAGCGGGATCGGCCTTGCTTTCGCCGACGGCGAGAAGCGCCTTGGCGCTGTCCGCGTTCGCGGCGAATTCTTGTTCGAGATCGTTTTCGGTCCGCAGAACGATCCCGGTTTCCGCGGCGGAGAGCGGCCGGAGCAGCACCCGTTCGGCCATCTTCGAAATCACCACGGAAGGCTCACCGCCCTGTTTCATCACCGCCTCCGCGAGACGGCGCGCGGCTTCGACAAATTGCGGATCATTCAGCGTGACCAAGGCCTGAATCGGCGTGTCCGTCCGCTCGCGGCGGACCGTGCAGGACTCGCGAGTCGGCGCGTTGAAGACCTCCATATTCGGCGGCGGCGACTCGCGCTTCCAGAAGTCATAGACGGTGCGGCGATAGAGGTTCTCACCTTTGTCCTGCGTATAGCGGGCACCACCGAGCCCCACGACTTCCCAGATATTGCCCGGTTGGTACGGCTTGGTCCCCGGACCGCCCATCTTCGGTGAAAGTGTGCCGCTGGCCGCGAGCGCATAGTCGCGGACCATCTCCGCGTCCATGCGGAAACGCGGACCGCGCGAGAGCAGGCGGTTCTGCGGATCCCTCTCCAGCTTTTCCGGGGTGATCGTGGCGGCCTGCCGGTAGGTCGCCGAGGTGACGAGGAGCGTGAAGAATTTCTTCACATCCCAGCCGGATTCACGGAACTCGACAGCGAGCCAGTCGAGCAGTTCCGGATTGGACGGGAGTTCGCCTTGCGAGCCAAAGTCCTCCGCCGTCCTCACGATGCCCGTGCCGAAGAGTTCCTGCCAGTAGCGGTTCACGGTCACGCGCGCGGTCAGGGGATTATTCGGCGCGACGAGCCACTGCGCCAGACCGAGACGGTTCTTCGGCGCATCGGCCGGCATGGGGTGCAGCGCGCTAAATCCGGCGGGCGTGACCTGGTCGCCGAGCTTATCGTAGGCGCCGCGCATCAAGATGTTCGCCATCGCCGGGCCGGCCTTGTCCTGCTGGATACCCGAGACGGTCGAGCGCTCCTCGATCGTGGTCTTTTCGTTCTCGAGTTCCTCGATGCGAAAGGCGGTCTCAATGCTGGGGCCATCGAGGTTGTCCACGTAGAAGTTCAGCAGCGCCGCCTTCTGCGCGGGCGCGCGCTTTTCGGGTGCAACCGCGAAGGCAGCACGCAGGTTTTGCTCGTCCGGCAGCGAACGGGCCTCGCCAGTACTCAGTTCGCGCAAATAGACGCGCACGTCCTGGACCTGACCGCCTTCAAATTTGGTCCCCGTCTCCCGCTGGCCGATGCGCAGCGGCACCGCAGCGAGCGTCGGACCTTTCAAGTCTTTGCCCGTCGCCACGACCAGTTGCATGCGGCCATCGACGAAGAGACGGAAACCCGCTGTCGAACCCGAGCCATCGTAGGTCACCAACACGTGCTGCCATTTGCCGGGGCGCACGGCCGCATTTTTCGAGATGACGCGGAGAGCCGCCGCCGGCTGACGCGTGGCGAGCTGGGCGCCGAACTTCCCGCTTTGCACAAACAGCTCCCACCCCTGCAATCCGTTGCGGTCGTCCATCCGCGCGACGATCGCGCCCTCCCGGAAATTCGCCGGCACATTGACCCACGCTCCGACCGAAAAAGGCTGATCGCGATCGAAGCCCGCCAGGTCGCCGAGGTCGAAATGCGTGTTGTTGGTGAAGGCGGGGGCTCGTCCGAATTTGCCGCCGTCGCGCCATTCGATCGGCCCACCCGACTTGAACGACACTTCCTCTCCGTTGCTCTCGGCGTGCACCTCGACGCCCGTACCTTCATCAAGGGGCAGCTTCACCGCGAGGGCCTCCGTACTGACTTCCACCTGTGCGGGCTTCGCGCCCGCCAGCCAGACCGCGAAGTCCTTCGCGGCGTCGCCGCGCCGTTTCGCGAGCGCGGCAGTGGCCTCGGCGATCACCTTGGGCAGCTCCGTATAGCGCGTCTCATCCGTGCCCACGGGCAGATAAATGACCGGCTTCGTGTCCTTCACGTTCCCATCCTTCGCCGGCTGCGTCGTGTTGCGGAAATACGCCGCCATGGAATAGAAATCCTTTTGCGTGATCGGGTCGAACTTATGGTCGTGGCAGGCGGCGCAGTTGGCCGTGAGCCCGAGCCAGACCCACGAGGTGGTCGTCACCCGGTCATTGGCGTAGATGGCAAGGTTCTCCTCGTCGATCGTGCCGCCCTCCGAGGTCGTGATGTTGCAGCGGTGAAAGCCGGTGGCGATGAGTTGATCGCGTGTCGGGTTCGGGAGCAGGTCGCCGGCGATTTGTTCGACGGTGAACTGATCGAACGGCATGTTTTTGTTGAACGCCGCGATGACCCAATCGCGATACGGCCACATTTCGACGTAATTATCAATGTGGATGCCGTGCGTGTCCCCATAGCGCGCCGCATCGAGCCAGTAGCGCCCACGCTGCTCGCCCCATTGCGGCGTGGCCATGAACATGGCGACCAGCTTCTCGTAGGCGTCCGGCGCCGTGTCGTTGACGAACGCCTCGACCTCCTCCGGCGTCGGCGGGAGGCCAGTCAAATCGAGCGCCAGGCGCCGCGCCAGCGTCCGGCGATCGGCTTCCGGCGCCGGTTTGAGTCCGGTCGGTTCGAGCCCCGCGAGGACAAAAGCATCGATCGGATTCCGCACCCAGGCCTGGTCCTGCACCTTCGGCAGCGGAGCGCGCTCCGGTGGCTCGAAAGACCAATGCTTCTGATATTTCGCGCCCTGTTCGATCCAGCGCTTGATGACGTCCTTTTCCGCCGCGCTCAGCGTTTTGTGCGACTTCGGCGGTGGCATCACGTCGTCTTTGTCGTCGCTGGTGATCCTCATCCACGCATCGCTCCCTTTCAAGTCCCCCGGCTTGATCGCGATGGCGTCGTCCTTCTTGGCATAAGCGCCATCTGGGCCATCCGGCAAATCCAGACGCCGTCCCGAATCGCGATGGGCCTTGTCTGTTCCATGGCAAAAGAAGCATTTGTCCGAAAGGATCGGCCGCACATCGCGATTGAAGGACAAATCGGCAGCCGTGCTCGTGGCGACGGCAGCGGCAAAAAGGGCGGGAAGGAGGTGGCAGAAACGACCGGAATACATGTTCAAAGGGTGAGCAGCAAACGGCGCAGATGCTACCCCGAGAAAGCCGCGGGTCTACATACGGAGTTACGTAAGCCGCGCCGTATCAGGCAACTTCGCGATCGACGAAGGGCTGAACAGCCCGACGCGGCGGCGATTGACAAGGTCGCGACGAAAAGAGGACGGCAGGGATTCTTTGTCGTGTCGACCTTGTCCAACAGGAGCAAGAGTCACAGCGACCACGAACGGCGACCGTCCGATTGGAACCGCACTAATGGATTTCGCTAGCCTCGACACCCACCAGATCGTTCCCCTGAAACACTTCGACCCGATAGCCGAAGTAGGCGTGACCGCACGCGGGTTCCATGGGGGCGATGGGACCGCCTCGTTTGGCAGTGCCTCCCGCCCCGGTGCCGGTCTTGGGTGCTGGACCCCGGTGGGCGGTCATGTGCGTAAAGGGGACCTCCTCGGTGGTAAATGACTCCGGCCGGTTGGGCAGGAGGGTCACTTTGTTTTCCAAGG
>Ga0206804_10041_pt1 | contig 35173 bp, 29 predicted proteins | sample Alteio_BWOrgCont_62_FD_152888 | JGI IMG/M metagenome (GOLD analysis project Ga0206804, IMG submission 152888) | Enriched cells from forest soil in Barre Woods Harvard Forest LTER site, Petersham, Massachusetts, United States -... | ecosystem: Environmental > Terrestrial > Soil > Temperate forest >... | reverse complement strand
AATTACAGCGAGCTAATCAGGACGTTGGCGGCACGCTTGTCGAGCGAGAGAAGTCGCTTGCAGATGCTCTGGGCCGCCTGGCAGCGCTGCAAAGTTCCTATGTAGACACACGAGCCATGCTCTCTGAACAAAATAAAATACTCGCCGGCGCCACGGAGGAAGGCATTGTTCTGCGGCAATCTGTCGAAGACGGACAATTGTTGCTGGCTGAACGCGATCGGTCATTGAGCGCTGCGAAAGAGGAGCTATTTACCGCACGGGAAAAGGTTGATGAACTGCAGCAAATCAATCGAGTAATTAATGATACGCTGCTTGAGCGCGAGAAGTCGCTATCGAACAGCCAAGATCAAGTTGCGTTGTTACTACGCTCAGAAGAAGACGTTCGCGCGATTTCCTCCCATCGGGATAAATTGCTCGCCGATTCGAACGAGGAAATAACGGCGTTGCGACGATCTATTCAGGACGTATGTGCGCTCTTCGCCGAGCGCGATCAGGCTTTGAGTGTCGTTCAGGGGCAACTGATTGCTGCGGAGCAGAAAGTCGATCAATTCCAGGAAGCAAATAGGGAAATAAAAGAGGCGTTAGTTGAACGGGAAAAAGTTTTGGCTGGTGTTCATGGGCAATTAGAATTACTGCGGCATTCAGAATCTGACGCTCGAATCGTGCTCTCCGAACAAAACGCTCTTCTCATCGAGGCCAGAGAGGAAGCTGTCAGCTGGCGAAGATCGGATCAGGAGGCGCGCGCTGTACTGGCTGAACGTGACCAATCTTTGCTCGCCGCTCAGAGGGAGCTCGAAATCACACGGCGATCGGACCAAGAAGCCCGCACGGTACTAACGGAGCGTGATCAGTCTTTAATTGCTGCTCAAAAGGAGTTGGAGGATCTGAGACACGATTACCAAAACACTCATGCTGCATTGGCCGAGCGCGAGAAGGGGTTTGAAGTTACGCTGGCGGAAAGTGCAACCCTGCGCGGAGAAATAGCGACAATACGCCGAATAAACCAGGAACTTCTTCACGCTCTTCGTAACAACATAATTACTGAATCAAAATTTCATCAGAATGTTTAGGAAACTTAGATTTCAGGGCTTGGTCACTCGCGCTGATCGTGCCCGCGACGCGAAGCAGTGGGACAAAGCCGCACGCCTGTACCGCAGAGAGCTTCATCGTAATCCGACAAGGTCCTCTATTTGGGTTCAATATGGCCATGCATTGAAGGAAAGTGGAAAATTGGCGGAAGCAGAAGGCGCCTACCTTCGGGCAATCGCCCAAGAGCCAACAAATGCTGATGCCCACTTGCAATTGGGACATGCTCTCAAACTTACCGGCAAAGTCGAGCACGCTAGATCTGCTTACCTACGTGCATTTGCGCGCGATCCGATGCCTGAGGTCATTCGAGAATTGTCAGGCCTTGGGTGGTCAGGACATGAATTAGCGGAGCTGCACAAGAATCTGACGCATCCTGATAATCCGTTAAGAACAACGGAAAGTTACGGCTATGACATTGCATGCGGCGAAAAAAGCAGCTCCCCCTTTAAGGACTTATCTGCAGAACCCGCAGAATCGAAGCTAAATGACGAACAGTCCAAGAAGCTTCAGATTGATAAGCCGGCAGTCTCAAGGGAAGGTACCGCTCAATTAATAACGACATCATTGCAACTAGAGGGATGGGCCGTCGCGCGCGACGGCGTTGAAATGATTTTGGTATCAATTGATGGTATGAAAATTGGCACAGCAAAATATGGCCTACGACGTCCAGACGTTTATGCGTCTCATCAAGACTGGCCAAATTCTTTGCTTAGTGGCTACGCAATATCCATTCCAGGTGTGAAAGCTGGCGAACATCTAGTTCGTGTGGAGTTGTGCACGAAATCTGGGTCCACCAAAGCTGAGGAATTTAAGCTGTTTGTTGAACCCGACCAGGAGGTACATGCTCCCTGGAAGTTGCGGAAGAAAATATCGCGCGCGGAGATCACTTATCTCGAGAACTCACTATCAAGCGCTAAGCAACATCCTTCTTTCGTTATCATAATTAGCCCTAGTGGTGATCAAGACATTTTGGAACTTAAGGAAACAATCGCAAGTCTTCGGAGTCAGGCGTATGGCCACTGGCGCGTGATAATTATATGCGAAGACGATGTGAGCCGCGCAGAGCTATCGGTGCTTCTTATCGGCGAATGCCCCGAGCGATTATGCTTCGTTACTGAGCATGAGGCGGGGAGTTTTTCAAACGTTTCGGAAACCTCAGACGGGGAGGATCCGTTTGTCGTTACTTTGTCCCCCGGAGATGTTCTTGGTTGCGATGCGCTTCTCCGCGTGGCCGCCTTCTCGGTGTCCTATCCTAACGTTGACTTTCTCTACTCGGATGAACTTCGCAGAAGTCCGATAACAGGGGCGCTTGAGCCGTTCTTTAAACCGCAGTGGTCTCCCGACTTGCTCTTGGCAACCAATTATGTTGGGCGAATCTGGGGTGCCCGGACGAGCCTTCTAGGTAGGGTTGGTGTTGAGTTAAACGATTTCCATCGCCTTGGCGAATATGACGCTGTTTTACGATGCACAGAAGAAGCAAAAAACATTGGGCATATTCCATATGTACTATGCGAGCGCGGGACAGGAGTGATCGATGAACCGGCGAAAGAACGGAGCGCTCTAATTAGAGCCATGGAACGCCAGGACATAGATGGAGAAGTCATCGAAGGCTGTGCAAGCGGATACTATGGTATTCGTCGTAAAAGGGTATCGAGCGGGCTTGTCTCAATCATTATTCCTACTGGTGGCAGGGTCGAGTTACTCAGCAAATGTCTCCATGGAGTACTCAACAAAACCGGCTACCAAAATATAGAACTGATCTTACTTTACAACACGAGCACTCGACCGGAAGCTTTTCCCTATTTCGATACGCTAAAAAATGACACAAGAATCAGAATTATAAATTCTAATGGTCCATTCAATTTTTCACGGATATGTAATTTGGGCGCAGACGCCGCCCGCGGGGAATTCCTTCTTTTCCTGAATGACGACATTGAGGTGATTGAGTCCGATTGGGTAGATCGGATGATAGAGCATGCCGAGAGACCAGAGGTAGGTGTGGTTGGGGCGCGACTGCTTTACCCAGATGGGAAGATACAGCACGGAGGTATCTTCTGGGTCGCCGGTCAAGGCGGACGCCACGCGTTTCGTTACCTTCCAGCGACTGATCCAGGTTATTTCGGTCTTGCTTTAACTACACGCAACGTTCTTGCTGTTACGGGTGCGTGCATCATGTTGCGTCGCAGTTGGTTTGAGAAAATCGGCCGTTTCGACGAGAATCACACCATCGTTAATAATGATGTAGATCTCAGTTTGCGATGCTGGAGGCATGGTGGACGCGTTGTGTATGAGCCGTCAGTTTGCTTAGTTCATCACGAACTTGCTACGCGTCACGATCTCCCAGATGATTACGATGAAGATTTGTTCGATCAGGAGTGGAGTCAACTGCTCAATATCGGTGATCCCTATTATAATTCGAACTTGGCCCATGACCGCGATGACTATTCCGTTCATGGGGAGCCAGCCGAGGCGGTTTTCGTAAAACGGCCGCTGTTCACTCAAAATGACATCAAGCGAATATTAGCATTGAAGTTGGACCATATCGGCGATTTGATCACCGTGATCCCAGCACTGAGGCGGCTAAAGAGCCACTTTCCGGCGGCAGAGCTTTACGTTTTAGCACCGGCAAACCATAGGGACTTGGTCGCTAATTTGATTCCAGATATCAAGGAAGTCATCCCGTTTGAATTTTTCCACCAGCGATCTGAGCTGGGAGAGCGTGGCATACAAAATCGCGAGCTGGAGCAGCTGCGGGAACGGCTCGTGCCTTATCAATTCGATCTGGCAATAGATTTACGCAAGCACCTTGATGCGCGCAAAGTCATGCGTTTTACGGGTGCGCAATGGTTTGCTGGTTACGATCAAGCCAATCGCTTTCCGTGGCTTGACATCGCGATCGAATGGGATGGCGACAATCAGCTCGTTTCGAAGCGGGCGCACATCTCGGATGACATGGTGCGTTTGGTTGATGCGATTGCCGCAGCGACACTTCAGAAGAATGACACTTTGCCGACGGAAAGAATGTCGAATGACTTGTTTGATGATCATATCCGGAAGTTTGTCTGCGTTCATCCTGGTGTCGGTTCTGAGACCCGGCGGTGGCCGGCACAACATTTCGCGACACTCATAGATTTGTTGATCGCGAACCATGACGTGGACGTCGTGCTTGTGGGTGGGATGGATGAAAGCGAAATAGCGAATGATGTTCTATTGAGAATTAGGAACAAGGACGCCGTGAGATCGCTGGTAGGGAAAATTAGTTTAGATAAACTCCCGACAGTAATTGCAGGTGGAATACTTTTTGTTGGGAACAACAGCGGTCCCAACCACATCGCGGCGGCTTTGGGTGTTCCGACGGTGGGAGTCTATTCAGGCGTGGTCGACGCTCAGGAATGGGGTCCATTTGGCCAAAGCGCAGTCGCTGTTCAGCGCCGCATGAGCTGCAGTCCATGCTACATCGCGACAGCTAACCAATGTCCACGCGGCCTCATATGTCTCAAGGAACTGTACCCTGCAGCAGTTTATGAAGTCTGCCGGCAGCTGCTATTGCGAAGTGCGGGATCGGTTAGGCAGGGGCGATCAGGTGAAGCACACACCGTGAGTAATCAATATTCTGACAGTAAATTACTTGTGACTGAGGATGCCCTATAAAGCAATGCACGAGGGGAAGGGCTCTTCGCGCTCAGACACTATTTGGAATATGGGAAGTGGGAACGAAGACAATCGCTACCGTCACATTCACGCAGAGCTGTGCTCCCTGACACCTGCCAACAGTAACCAACAAACGCCGTAAGCCACCAAAATGGAGGCCAGGGCAACAGCAAAATCCAACACTCGCCGAGGATAGATCGCATAGTCTGGCAGGCTGGGTTCGGCGATATGCTCGATGTAAAGATGCTTACTCTGGGCTTCAGTTTCAGCTGTTTCCAGACCCTGGGTTGCGGCTTCCAACATCTTGGCCGCAACATCTTCAGACAGAGTAAGTTGGTCGTAATCCCCTAGCTTATCGGCGATAGAATTCGTCCCGCCGGTAACCTTTTGTGTAGTGTCCTTCAGTTGTGCATCCAGCGCATCCAGTCTGGTCTTTAATTCAGGAATGGCGGGACTACTTGGCGAACCCTTGATCAATTCCGCGAGCTGCGTCGCGGTATTTATCCGTGCGGCCATGATACCGCTGACGGTATTGTAAACGCTGCTCGAATCCAGCTTAGGATCCAGTATCTTCCTGCTAATCCTGAAGGCCGTGAGCCGACGCTGGATATTACCAAGTTGGTATTCAGCCTCGTCAACTTGCTTCCTAGCTTCAGCTAAACTATCCGCTTCCGCCCTGGCATTCAGGTTATTTACCATTTGCTCACTATAGTGCAGAAGGGCCAGGGCGACCGCCTGGGCGTCGTCAGGGCTATAAGCTTCGACTTGCAAAGTGATAATGCCAGTGGAGCTATCGACTTCTACATCGATGAAGCGCTGGGAATGGTTGTAGAGCGCCTCAAATGTTGAACCGGATATCAAATTTGGAAATCGAGTTATGAAGTCGGCACCTTCGCGATTAAATGCGTCCCGCAAATGATTGTTGCGCTCCAATGCTCGTATGGCGTCCCGCGAGGTCATGAAGCTCTGTACCGCGTAGGCGTCATCGCTAGAGCGCTGGAGTCCAGCTGACTGCAGAACAGAACCCAGCATGGTCGGCATCTCACGGTTTTGTGAGCGAACAATGAAACGGGCTTCGGACATATACTGGTCGGAAGCAATCACAAAGAAATAGAGCCCAGCCAATATGGAGGGGATTATGATAATGCCCCATTGCCAAGGGTTGAACCGGCGAGCGATGCGTATCGCTGTGGCGCCAAGCCCCAAGGTGCTGTCCTCGGTCAGCAGACCGGGATCTGCGCGGCGCTGAAATTCGAGCTGGCTCATTTTCTAGCTTTCCTCGCTAACGGACCGCCAAATTAGCAGTTTTGCCAAAACGATACCGCATGGTAAGTTTACATAATTTAAATGGCGCGTGTAAACGGGCTGAAAGCGAGCGCGGAGCTTGCCGCGCGGATGCTGACCGTTATCTTGAGGGTTGCATGCTGTGGCAGCAATTTCAAATTCAGCAGCGCGTCATTGGCGCCCTGATGATTCGAGAAGTGGTAACTCTCTATGGTCGAAGTAGTCTGGGCCCTGGTTGGCTGATCGTAGAGCCGTTGACTTTCGCCCTACCGGTATTGGTTCTTTGGCACTTTGTTCGTGCACCGTTTGAGCACGGTCTGCCTTTGATGCCGATGCTTTGGAGCGGCTATATGCCAATATTGTTATTCCGCCACATCGGCGGCCGCATGCTCCATCTTATTCGTCACAACGCTCAGCTCATGTACCATCGTAAGGTTACGGTGATCGATATCGCGATCGCACGCTGCGGCATTGAGATCATTCAAAATTATGCTGCTACCATTTTTCTTTTTATACTTTTCCATTTCTTAGGGTTGTTGGATGTGCCCCATAACTTCCCAATGCTAATCCTGGGCTACCTATTTATGACTTGGTGGTGTGTTGCTGCCGGGCTGATCTTAGCCGGGCTGAGTGAACGCACTGAGTGGGTTGAGAAAATCTGGCAACCTTATAGCTATACCTACATGTTTTTCAGCGGCTTTTTCTTTATGGCGGATTGGTTACCGGCCAACTTGCGGCAAGTTGCGTTACTTCAGCCCTCATTGCAGGCTTATGAGATGCTTCGTGCAGGATTGCTGGGCAACACCATTAAAACGCACTACGATATCCCTTATACTTGTTTCGTTTTGGGCAGCCTGACCCTGCTTGGCTTGTGGACCTTACGTGATAGCCGTCGGTTCGTTGGGCTCGCTTAATTGAAACAATGAAATCAACCTTCCATGCAGCAAAAGTCTTGAGCGCGGGGCACCTGACTTTTATTCGCTGGTTTTGTTGGCCGCTGGCTCTTAAACCCTACTAGCCCCATGAGTGAATTAAGCTCGAGCTCTTCACGGCCTTCTATCTCACACTTTGACGAAAAAAATGCCGGCGCATAGCAAGAGGATGTAATGATCCGACATCTTGGCCCTGAGACGGGAAACAACTTCGAGAGGCGCAAACGCGATCGAATTTTGGAAAAATATCTATCCGGTAACTCAATCCTAGATATCGGATATCGTGGTGGCGATCCCCAAAGCCAGCCTATAACAGAAGCTGCGATCGGAATTGATCTTGATTATCCCGGATACGATGGGAAGACGTTACCATTCTCCGATTTCAGTCAAGATGCGGTCTTTGCGAGTCACGTACTCGAACATATTGTCGATTGGAAAAGCGCGCTTGTCGATTGGTATCGAGTATTAAAGATCAACGGCTATCTAGTGATAGCCGTTCCTCATCGTGATTTATACGAGCGCAAAGCTAATCTGCCTTCGCGTTTTAATGGAGACCACAGGCGGTTCTATACGCCGGCTTCTTTGCTAAACGAGATAGAGACAGCTTTACCCGTCAGTGGATATAGAATTCGCGTGTTACATGACGTCGATGAAGGGTTTGACTACACGGTGCCGCCCGATCGTCATGCAAAAGGATCATACGAAATAGAACTCGTGCTCGAAAAAATAAGAATACCAGAATACGCGGTCGACTTGCGTCCTCCGCCACTTCTCGGAGAGCTGGTCAGCCTTTACGCGAGATTGGTCTGCAGGCAAATTAGAAATCAAGAAGCAGGAATTTTGTCGGAGAAAGACGGTATATTGTCGATATTAGGTTCTCTACCACTGCCACCATTTCCATTATTACTGAACGAACTCAGATCGATCATGGGTCAATTTGTCGACGGCAGTCAAACGATGACAAATGTTCAAGCTCTTCTGATACCGCTAATAGCAAACGCCCCTTTTGATTCACAAAAGTATCTCAGCAAATATAATGACCTTAAGGGTCAAGATCACATTTCACCACATCAACATTATGTAGCGTACGGGTATTTTGAAGGACGCTCATCGCAGATTGTGAGCGAGGTTTTCGGCTGACTGTATCGGAGGTTTCTGCACTACCATGGCGCTAGCCCGGCGTCGGCCCGTGGAGGAAGCACCAAAAACTCACATAAATGCCAAGCGCTTAGGGATGAGCGGCAGTTGAATTAGCTTTCTCATGCGCGCAAAGTGCCGGTTATCCACGCGCTAACCGCTATGATAGTACCTAACTAGAGCATCCCAGGCGCCATTCTCTGACCAGTCGTATTCGCTCGGAGCAATCACGTTGGTATTCGTACGAATTAGCGGTTCTGGAAAATCGGTTTGTGTGAGCAAATTAACGCGACACTCCAACCCAAGGCGTTTGCGGAATTCCGCGGCCACGCGCTGCGCGAAGGCGCCTTGTGTTTCAACATAGCCACACGGACCGAAGCGGCCATCCTGCTTTGCCTCGACAGTTTGTTGTACAAAGCGAGCATAAGTCGATGCCAGGAGATCGACGTGAATGTTGTCACGCACATAATCTGGGGTTCGCACTTGCGCTATTCCGCCTTCGCGCCAAGTTTTTGCTAGATAATTAACAAAACGAGGCTCTTCCATTGGCCCAAACGGATTCGCGATCGTAAATTTACCCAACGAGATGCCAAGACAGGTGCACCAGTAGCGCAGCACTTGCCACGTCAACCCCTTGGACAGGCCATAAGGGGAAAAGGCGCGGAGGGGGCGATCACCGGTACCTTCGTCATTTTCAAACACACTACCAGTAGCAATCACAACCCTAAGTCGACGCTTCGCCATGGTTGTGAGCACGGCACGCAGATTATTCGTGTTCTGCGCTAGGGCAACTGCTACGCGAAAATCAGGGCTGCGATAATCGCCGACCACCGCCGCGTGATGACACAATGCGTCGAAATCCTGGCCCCGGATCAGTTCCTGGAAAGCTTCGTCGCCAAATCGGGCGTTGGGAACTATTTTTGCTGCCCCCGCAAGCTTATGCAATCGCAATGCACGTGTGCCGCCATAGGCGTCTAGTGCCTGCTTTAGAGTGACAGTTACGTCGAACCCTGCAGCGTGCAATGCTTCAACAAACCAGGCCCCCGTAAAGGACGTGGCGCCGGTAAACAGAATTTTCACCGAACCCCTCTGAGCGTTTCAATACCATGAAATACCGGATCGAAATCCGGCCAAATAGCGTCCTTGGCTGAAATATCAGTAGGCTGGATCGGCCATTTTATGGCGAATTTTTGGTCATTCCAGCGCAACCCGCGCTCGCAATTCGGGGCATAGAAGCTGCTTACAAGATAGAGCGCCTCCGTGTCTTCGGCTAGCGTGAGGATCGCATGAGCAAAGCCCCGAGGGACGTACATCATGCGCCGATTATCGGCAGTCAACTCCGCCCCGAACCATTGAGTGTAATTGGGGGAGTCTGGTCTGAGGTCCACGATTACATCCCACAAGGCGCCCTTTACGCAACGCACAACTTTAACTTCCGAAGACGGCATCAATTGATAATGCAGTCCCCGCAGCGTGCCTTTTTTTGCCGACAGGGAATTGTTTGCCTGCACGAAACGGCTCTCCAATCCAGCAGCACCAAATTCATTTTCGCAATAGAGCCTGGCGAAAAAGCCACGATCGTCACCGCGTTTTTCTAATTCAATTAGATGGGCGTCTTTCAGCGGAGTGGGGTTAAAAATCATCGTATGCCGTCCAATTGATGAGACGAGCTATTCATTAGCAAATGCGAGATCACATTTACAACTCTCGCGAAGGTCCTTCGGGGGCTGCGCAATTGCGGATGAGCGGCTTGAGAGTAGTGGCAATCACAACTATATTTTCCGTCCCAAATTGTTCGATCTAATATACGCAATTCTAGCCGAAATGGATGCCCTCTCAGTGTAAACCTTAACGTGCCAACGCTACAGAACGGCGGGAAATGTCCCGAAGTATGGGTAAACAGCCCCAGCCCAGCTTGCGTGATGCTACACCCACGGTGCATTGTCTCCCCGGAGGGTATATTGTGACGTTCCAATGATTTATTTTTCGCTTGGCCTCCCCGGATGGCTCGCGGAATGGTGCGAGCGAGCAATCGCGCTAATCGCTGATGCAAACGGTCGCCGAGTAACGGCTGCTTTGGCTGCAGGTGGCGCGGCGATCGATGATGCGGCGCTTTGCGCCATCCGCGATGGGCGAGAGGTCGTGTTGGGAGCGCGCTGGCCTGATAGGCGACTCGAGAGTTTCTTAGCGCACACGCGAGCTCAATTTATCCTGGCAATGGATGATCCCAGAATCTCGGCAACCAATATGCACGATCCGGATGGAGTGGATTTCATTCAGGCCGCCCGTGCTGTTGCCAACATATGCCCCCTATTAATGAACTTGGGTAAGTTGCCAGGCGCACTGAGGGTTACCCGTACTGATGCAAGCACGCATCCTATTCGCACATTGGTTGAAATTGCAGCACATCTCGGATTTTCATCATTGAAAAAAGATGAAGCGGAAAGAATGGCGGTTAGTTTGCCGAGCAATCTTGGCGAAAAAAGTTGGAGCGAGCAGGTGCCAGTCGCCATGCGAAACCTCGTTCAAGGTGCACTTGGTTCTTATGCTGTGTGGTTCGACGGGGAACCGTTGGCCGAACTCGTGTGGACCCGCGAGCTATTTTTCATGGCGGGCAACAAGGCTAGCCCTACCATTCCTATTGATTTGCGCGATACCAGCAATGGTCGGATTTTGGTTTTCGGTCCTTATTTGGAGCTTCCATCCGGCTATTGGTCTGCAAAGGTGGTTCTAGGCCTGTCATCGGAGGCGATCGGCCAGACTCTCACAATCGAAGCAGTCTCGGGCATCGTGCTAGCCAGCGCCCAATTATTGGTGCGGGGTAGCGGAGTGCTTTCGACTGAAGTCAACTTCACAATCGATGAAAAACTTGCTCGTCCGGTTGAAATCCGAGTGATCGTTGGGCGCGATAGTACACCGGGCCAACTCGCGTTTGGGCATGTCGAGGTGCGACCCGTGGTGCTGCATTGCGGCGCAGGCACGGCGCTTGAGCAGCGCCACTTTCTGGAAGCGCTAGCGCTATGACCGATTGTGTCAGTCAAAATGACGCATCTAACAGTCTCAATATTCAGCTCGCGAAGCAATGTTTCATTTCGTAATCGGGCTCCCGGGGCGTTTCACTCAACGGTGCACTGATATCGCGATTGCGTGCATATCAAGCAATGGTGATCAGGCTAACGCCTTCACCGTAAACACGCCGGAAGAAATCGCTCGAGCCCTCTTGGAGGCGAACAATCGCGACACCATCCTAGTGGCCTCATCTGCTGGCGGAAGAATTCGTCGCGCGCTTGCAGAGGGAGGTCGCCCCTTTCTGGTCGCGATGGATGATCCACGCCGTGCACTCTTTGATCTCGTGGTAGACATGCATATGGATTTCGCTGCAGCGGTGCGCGAAATAGCCTCCGCCTGCCCCCCCGTTCTTAGCTATGCGCAAATCGAATGTGCGGTCTCAGTACATGGCAATGACCGTTTCTCGCATACTGCTGCGAAGATCGCGAGCTATCTTGGGGGGAGATTCCAAGATCCCACCATTTCTGCTCCGTTGAAATGTCAAGAACAGCGACCCCTTGCGGAAGTTCAACGGTGGTGGAATTCCCTCGGCGCTGCTGATCGTTCGTTGGCGGAGGGTGCCATCTCAGCGTATTTGGCCCAAGATGCGACGCAATCACATTCCCTGCGTTGGGAGCCGCGACTATTCTTGGGCTCTGATTCGGCCGAACTAGGACCGATGGACATCACGGGTCGCAAGCGTACCCTCTTCGAAGGGCCACGCATCGTAGTAGCCGACGGTGCCTGGCGCCTAACTCTGACGATGGAATTCTCGCGCGTGGCTGCGGATTACGATTACCGGCTGGAAGTACTCGCCGGCGACGTACTAGCCACGCTCGATTTTCGCCCCTCCAGGGACGGCGAGCAACAAAGCGTGGTGGATTTCTGTGTCCCGGACAACACTGACTATCCTCTGTCCATCCGTCTGTCGCTCCAGCGTTCCGCCTTTGATGGCACAGTAACACTAAAAAATGCAGTGCTGAATGCGCGACCGCTCTCAGCCTAATGGGTGACGGTCGGAACGGACAACGGATTATGGTAGACTCCTTGGAATCGATTGAGCAAGGACACGAGATTAGCAAGCAGCGCTTCAGACCAGCCTTGTTCCTCGACCGCGATGGTGTAATCAATGTCGACCTTGGGCATGTCGGGACAATCGATCGATTTGTATGGATAGAAGGCGCGCGCGAGGCGATTAGGAATGCCAACGAACTCGGTTACTATGTGTTCGTAGCTACCAATCAAGCCGGTATCGCCAAAGGTTGCTACAGTCTAGAGAACTACTTTGCGTTGACTCAGCACATCCGCGCTGAGTTGAGCCGTTTCGGCGCACATATCGATGACGAGCGTTATTGTCCATACCACCCCGAGGCAGTCGTGCTCGCGTATAGACGCGATTCCGACTGGCGAAAGCCAAAGCCCGGAATGATTATTGACCTTCTTAGTCATTGGGCGGTCGATAAATCAGCTAGCCTGATGATCGGCAACAAGAATTCGGATCTTGAAGCAGCGCACGCGGCCGGTATTGTCGCCGGCCATTTGTTTACGGGAGGACGGCTTGACGATTTCGTCTCTCCGTTGTTGCAAAGCCGCCGCTTGTCCATCAGCGAGAGTAATGCACACGAAGGGTGATGGCGGTGCTCGGGAAGCTGCGCGTCGAGTACGAATCTTTGCGAACATGGCTATGCGATCAAGCTTTACCGCTTTGGTCCAGCAAGGGCCTCGACAGAGAGTCCGGAGGTTTTGTTGAACGTCTTTCACCCTCGGGTGAACCTAGCGAGGAACCACACCGCGCTCGGCTAGTCGGACGGCAACTTTACGCGTTCTCGCTTGGCCCCCGTTTCGGATGGTTAGGACCTCCTGATGATGTGGTCAGGTATGGCCGAAGCTTCCTAGATAGTCATTTTTGGCGCGAAGACGGCATGCTCGTATCCACCGTCGATCGGTCCGGGAGGGTCATTCGTGCCGACTTCGATCTCTATGACCACGCGTTCGTGCTGTTTGGGATGGCAGCGGTTTTCGCTACCAACCCGCAAGCTATTGAACTCGAGGCAAAAGCGGTTGATCTTCTAAGCCGCATGAAGGAGCGTTGGGGGCACCCGAGCGGCGGATTCGAGGAAAGCGTCCCCCGATCGTTGCCACTGCTCGCGAACCCGCACATGCACATGTTAGAAGTTTCGCTCGCCTGGTATGAGATAACTGCAGGCCCAATTTGGCGCGCTCTTGCCGATGAAATAGTAGAACTCTGCCTTGGTCACTTCTTGGATCCTGAAAGCGGGGCGCTGCTCGAGCGGTTTGATGGCGATTGGCGCCCAATGGTTGGTGACTCACAAGCGGCTATCGAGCCCGGACACCAATTCGAATGGGCGTGGCTTCTAATTCGCTGGGGCCGGCTTGCGCATCGACCCGACGCCATAGTGGTAGCAAAGCAACTAATCGAGATCGGCGAAAACAAGGGCGTAGACCGCCGGCTTAGGTTAGCGATCAACGAACTCGATCTTCGCCTTAAGGCTAAGGATCAACGGGCCCGATTGTGGCCGCAGACCGAACGGATCAAAGCCAACCTTGCTATTGCCTCTCTCGGTGGGGACGACGAGACAGTCGCCATCGGTCGCGCGTTGGAGGCTGTGCAAGGGCTGCAACGCTATTTTGTGCATCCGATACGGGGTGCTTGGTGGGAGCATCAAGGGGTCGATGGAAGGCCAATTAAGGAGCAATCTCGCGGGAGCAGCCTTTATCATATAGTTTGTGCTATGGATGAGATGCGGAAGTTTTTGTCCCAATCCCTTATTTAGGAGAGTTGGGTCGAAGTGGTGAGATGATTACGCTTCTGTGCGGGCCGAGTTCTGTCGGCAAGTCAACATTCTACAGTTCCGGTCTTCTTGGACGCTTGCTTGGCGTTGAAACAACGCCGCCGGCCACGTTTGCATTTCAGATGGAAACGACATCCAGCTTATCATCCGGCAACCATGTTGTTCATTACAATATGTTGCGGCCGGTTCATGTGGCGGTCGGAAAAGTCGCCCAACTAGGGGCGACGCACAGCGCGTGGCCTTACGGGCTCGGCTCGACCCCGCATGGACCAACATACTTGCACTGCCTGAACCCAAGCACGCGATCATTCTCGTAGCGCCGAAACAAGCACTCCTTGAGCGGGTTGAGGTTAGGCGGGAAAACGAACCTAAAATGATGGTGCAAAGTGGGAATTATGACCGCAATTACTGGCGTCAAGTTTACGAGCATACCAACTTGGCCACACTTTATACTGCGTTCACGAACGAACTGCGCAGACAGGAAATTCAATTCCGATTTGTCGCCTCTCACGCGGGGGAGTTTTTGCGAAATAGACGAACCCACGGCGTATGCGCTTATGCGCCATGAGCGCGCTCTCCGATACACGGCCAACCAGATCGCGGAGATGATAAAACCACCAATCTTCGAGTACCAGAAGGTGCCCCTGCCGTTTGGGCTCTCGAGCCCGGGCCATGATCGCCGTGAAACTTGTGATCTTATCTTTCCCACTACGTTGGATAGCGCGTCGGTACTGGACATTGGCAGCGCTCTCGGGGCAGTCTCCTTTGAGGCGGAAAAAAGGGGGGCTGCTCGCGTCGTGGGCCTGGAGCCGCGGGCGTCTCGCTTCCAGGCGTCCATCATACTCAAGGAAATCCTCTGTAGCGAAGTCGAATTCAAACGCAACACGTTGAATGAATTTTTGTTACAAGAAAGTGTTAGTGGTGCAACGTCGCGACGTTTCGACTACGTCCTCTTACTAAATGTCATTCATCACTTAGAATACCCGATTTCTAGCCTCATCGACTGCGCGCGGCTCGCAAAGGCCAAATTCATTATCGAATTTCCGACGCTGGACGATCCTATCTTTGCTGGCGTTCCTCCGATGCTCGCCATCGATTTGAACAAGTTGGCTCTGATAGGCGTGAGCACGCGTGCGGCTGATCAAACCTTCGTCTTCACCCAACTTGCTCTTGAACGTATTCTCCTCGATCACCACAAAATATTTTCCAAGGCGCTCTTCACTCCTTCTCCTATGCAGAGCGGGCGTGTTATCGGCGTATTCGAGAGATGAGCATGAGGCTCATACTGGCTCGGTCCTCCGTCTTTCGAAGCTCCCACTGTTCACGTAATCGTTCTACCAAACGATCCAAACGATCTTCGACCCCCGCGTACCACCACACGCGGCAACTTGGTATACTTGCGCGTTCTCGCCAAAGGATTTTCCCACGCCGGCACGATCGGATGTTTTCTGCGCGGATCGGTACTTTTCGATAATCAATTTCTAGCGAGTTGGTCGTCGCCCATGCTGAGGCCTAACCTGGCAGCGGAAGCGCCCAGGGGAAAAGAACGGCGCCGCGCGTTAACAATATGTTAGCCTTAACAACTTATGGTGCGGCACAAACTTCAACCCCATACCAACCGTCGGTCAAGCTTTGGGTCTTCTTTAGTCCAAGGAACTGATAGCTCCGGAAAGGACAGATGCGATGCATTTTAAGACCGCTTTAATTCTTTCAGTTATTGGAACGGCATTTACGTTCGGGGTAGCGGCAGGATTTCCTGCCCAGTTCGGAATTGGGCTCGTTTTACCACGCAGTGAAGTCATGACGGGTCTCGACAACATTCGGCTGCATGAAGATGAACTTTGCCGGATCGTCTTGACCGGCACACATGAAGCTGTGAGCGACTTTGCAAGCGAAAGAGGCAATCCTCCGTTGACGGTGTCCGACTTCCAAAACATCGGTCAGGAGCCTGCGACAGGATGGAAGACGTCCTTTCCGCCGTACAACAACGGCATTAATGGTTTTGAGCAGATGTCGTGCGCCGTTGTCGGGGAAAATGGCGATTTACCCGATCATCTCGCATGCAAGCTAATGTTCGTTGGTTGGCAAGAGGCAGACAGAGCTCTGACGAGGTGCCTCTCTGGTTGGTCACGGGCACCTGGGTCTGGGTACACCGGTTTTGCAAATGGGCAAGTGGCCACAATAGTCAAGGATGGGGGCGATGGGACGCTTCTAGCCATAGAACAGGTGCCAGCTAAGATAGACGCGCGCGCGCCGTAAATTTGGCAAACCCGACACCATTGTTGTAAATTCGCTGGGTCGCTTCAGACGCAACCTAGAGACGGCACGCTGCAGCGCCGCCTTTCAACGACCTTCTCATTGCCACCACTAGCTAGCCCTTCGCTGCGTCGAAACGCCTGGGAACGTCGGGCGGTTCCTCTAAGCGGTTTCATGCGCGCACTTGCGGCCTGGTCGAATTATGGGCCGGTCGTCCTCCCAAAGTTCGTTGTGAGCGGCGCAGCGCTGGCTAAGGCGCGCCCCAAGCACTTGATCAGGATTGCCCATCAGAAAGAGCGCATGGTCCATCCTTGCGGGGTACCGGTCGCGTCGACTGGATAATTCGTTGCAGGCGGTCACGTGCAACACCTCCACAAGATTTTATACGTTGCGCATAAAGGCGTGGGTTTCACAGCGGGTCAACCCAAAGAGCTGACAACAAACCTGGCGGCGGATAGCAAACTCCGTGACATAGATAGAGGCGCGCAATGGCCAAAAGAGATTGTCGACATCATAGACGATTTTCGCCTGAACGTTGGTCGATGGAGAGTGGAGTTGGCGGCTGCGCGCCGAGAATCTGCTCTCTGCGGCTAACGAGCTAGTGGCACAACTTTTAGGCCATTAGCCAACGCGCGGCTTTTGCACCGTTACTAAACACCCATTTTATGTCGAGGTCCGCGCGAGGGTTTCCATCGAGACCAAATTTGCTCTAACGGCGAGGGTTTCACTGAGAAAACAGGGTATATAAAAAATAAACGTAAGCGCTTTGCTATCATGGCCAACAAAATTCGCCGCATTAACGGAAACGCAAACCTGCTCGGTCAATATCAACGCGTGCGAGAAAATTCTTTCACATGAATTTGCCTGATCCAGAATCGCATCGGCGATGCAAGGCGCGGGTATTAGCTACGAGGGGTAACCAAATGAGCAAGATGAAAGTTATCGGAACGGCTGGCGCGGTTGCAGCAATGCTTGTGCTTCAGGGATGCGTTGCAATGGTCCCGCTTGCAATTGCTGGGGCTGGTACAGGCGCTCTTGATGTAAGCACCTTCCATGGATGTATCGGTATTACGATGGCGAATATGCTTCCGTGGACCCAAAAATATGACTGCCAAGCCAGACCGGTATCGGTCGCAAAGGCGGACCAGGCCAACTGAAAAGTGATCGGCCGCGGAATGCGGCTGACACCTGGAAGCAATCTGGATAGTGGACACGGTAGCGAATGCGGTTAGGGAGATGGCAACTCGGGCGACAGCACAGTTCGCCAGCGATGGCATAGCCTTCATCTCATGGGCGGAGCGAGAGCAGAGCAAGGCTTCAGCTTCGCCCAACCCCTTTTTTCATCTCTTTGCCCAATCGGCTTGGCTTTAGCGATGTCCTTCAGTCTGGTTTCAAAAGCGGACTTGTCTCGCGTATGACCGCGCTATAGCGATTGTTACTAGACCCCATCCTAACCCACGCTGGCGCATCCAGACTGATTGCAGCTCGCAAATGACCGGCAATCTCGGCGGCTTGGCGTGAAATTTCTGGAATGCCAGTGATTTACTCCCGCACTAGCGGCTGCAATTGCCTGCATGCCATACTGAGATTTATAGATGCACACAAAGCGCTCAAAGGCGTATGCCGGGTCGTCATGGGTGACTAAAGAAAAGCGAGCACATGGTGTTAGGCGACAGTCAGGCATCGCTCATGTCCGATAGCGGTGGCAAGCGCGATGAAATCCCGCTGGCTATTGATCTGGACGGTACCCTTATTGAAACAGACCTGTTGGTGGAGACCGCATTCGAATACCTGGGCCGGGAGCCACAGGGGGTCTTCAATCTATTCGTCTGGTTGTCCAAAGGCCGGGCGAACCTTAAGCGAGAGTTGGCGCGCCGCTCGCAAGTAGACGTGGCTTTGCTGCCATATAGTCCCTCCGTTCTTGAATATATCCGGGAGGCACGCCGGATTGGGCGCAAGGTTTATCTTGCTTCCGCTTCCGACGGCCACCTGGTTGAAAAGATCGCACTTCACTTGGAGCTTGATGGCTGGTTCGCCTCCGATGGAACCTTGAATCTTTCAGGCCGCCACAAACTCGCGCGTTTGACCACCGAATTTGGGCACCAAGAGTTTGATTATTTGGGGAATAGCACCGACGACCTGCCGGTGTGGCAGGGCGCGAGGAGAGCCGTGATTGTCGGCTCGCGCTCAATGAGTGAGCGAGTCAAAATATCAAATTCAGACTATGAGGTTCTCTCGTCGAGGACTTTTCAGCCCCGAGCCTGGTTGCGGCTTTTACGGCCACATCAGTGGGCCAAGAATACGCTGGTGTTCATTCCGCTTCTTGCGAGCCATCTATTCAACGGAACTACAGTACTGCAATCGTTGGGCGCTTTCGTTTCTTTTTGCCTTTGCGCTTCAGGTGTCTATGTTCTGAACGACCTTGTCGATATTCATGCTGATCGAAAGCACCCCACCAAGAAGAACCGCCCGCTCGCTAGTGGCACAGTTAGCCTGCAGGCGGCGATTATACTGGCGCCGATCCTGATCGCACTCGCATTTCTGCTGGCTTTCAGAATTTCGCACCTGTTTGTGCTGGTCTTAGCGCTCTATACCGCCATTACCGCGAGTTATTCGTTCTTCCTTAAGCAGAAAATGTTGCTCGATGTCGTAACCCTGGCCCTCCTTTACACCATAAGAGTAATTGCAGGTGCAGCAGCTATAGATGTTGCTGCCTCGCAGTGGCTGCTTGGCTTCTCCTCTTTTCTGTTTCTTTCACTTGCGTTGATAAAGCGCTACTCGGAGATGGCGTTGCGATTTGATTTGAGCCTACCGGACCCGGAAAATCGGGCATATAGGGCGAGTGACCTGCCGATCTTATCAGCCTTAGCAGCCGCTGCCGGATTCAGTGCCGTTGTGGTCTTTTGTCTTTATCTGTCAAGTGATGTTGTGAGCAGCCTCTACCATCGGCCAAATGTACTTTGGCTCGCATGTCCTCTTTTAATTTATTGGATTTCAAGAATGCTCTTGTTGAGCCATAGGCGGTTTATTGACGACGATCCGGTTGTGTTTGCGCTTCGTGATCGCACGAGCCTTGCAACAATTATCTTAATAGGGCTCCTGGGAGTTCTCGCCATCTGATGCTTACTGGGCGGCAGCTAATCTTTCGGTATAGCACATTCGCTGTTCTGGCTACTGCAGTCAATTTTATCAGCCAAACGGCGGTTCTCACTTTGGTTGGCTCAACTTACGGAGTGGGCATTTCGCTCGTCGCGGGGACACTTGCCGGTTTTATCGCGAAGTACGTCTTGGATAAGAAGTATTTATTCTTTGACGAGCTTGGTTCGGTAAAACGCGAGACGACAAAGATGTTACTTTATGGTTTGACCGCGGTAATTACCACTTTGGCCTTCTGGTCGCTCGAACTGGGCGCCTGGGGTCTGTGGCATACACCGATGGCCAAGTATACGGGCGGCGCCATCGGGCTGTGCATTGGCTATTTTGCCAAATACAGGTTGGATCGTCGGTTCGTGTTTTGTTTTGAACCATGAAGATTGGTGGGTGGGGAAACTATCCGGTCGCCACCACGGACCTTTGTTCGGCATATACGCCTGATGCAATGCAGGCGCTTTTAGCTGGGGATAGGGCGATTCTGGCGCGAGGCGCTGGGCGTTCGTATGGCGACGCCGCGATAGGTATTGATCGTACGGTTGATCTGACAAGGTTGGATCGGTTCATAGCATTTGACGAAACCAGTGGCCTTTTGACGGTCGAAGCTGGGGTGATGCTCAGCGACATCATCGCTACGCTTCTTCCGCGCGGGTTTTTCCCGCCAGTTGTTCCTGGCACCCAGTTTGTCACCGTGGGAGGGATGATTGCTTCCCATGTCCATGGAAAGAACCATCACCGAGATGGAGCATTTGGCCGTTATGTCGAGAACATGCGGCTAGCTCTTGCCGACGGTTCTATCCTTGATTGCAGCAAATCGACTAACGAAGCGCTATTTCGAGCCACAATCGGAGGCATGGGCCTCACTGGCATTATTCTTACCGCGTCTTTCAGGATGCGCCGGGTCGAGACAGGATTGATGCGCCAGGAAACGCTAGTCGCCACAGATCTAGACGAGATCATAAAGCACTGCGAAGCATCGAGAGATTGGCCATACACAGTTGCATGGATCGATGGTCTAGCGAGGGGATCCAAACTCGGACGTGGCTTGGTCTTCCGGGGCGATCACGCCAGTTGCAATGAGTCGGGGCCCGGTCGAAAAACATTGGAGAGGTGGCATCGTCCGCAAAAAGCTATACCATTCTTTTTTCCTGAAGGCGTGCTCAATCGGCTCACGGTGAAAGCATTAAACGAGATCTATTACCGACGGGGTGCATCAAATCAAGCGAACATCGTGGATTGGGGGCGCTACTTCTTTCCACTTGATGCAGTGTCCGAATGGAATCGAGTTTATGGGACGCGAGGGTTCATCCAACATCAATGTGTGATCCCAAAATCGCGAAGCCGCGATGCCCTCGGCATGCTCCTTGAGCGTGTTTCGCAGCGAGGTAGTCCATCATTTCTCGCTGTGTTGAAGCTACTAGGGCCGGATGATGATGGGCTTCTAGGTTTTCCCATGGAAGGCTATACACTCGCGATTGACTTTCCTGCTGACACAAAGAGCCTTGCACTGGCCGATGAGCTTGATCAGATCGTCGTCGCATACGGTGGGCGAAATTATCTCGCAAAAGACGCGAGGCAAAGCCGCTCAACGTTCGAGAGCGGTTATCCGAACCTCGGCGCCTTTCGCGAATTGCGCAGGGCCACCGGTGCTAAGCGGAAATTCTCCTCGTATCAATCGGAAAGACTGGGACTATGACAGGCAAGACCGTTTTGATCCTGGGCGGTACGTCGGATGTCGGGATTGCTACTGCTCGTATCTACGCGGGCAAAGGCTGGCGTGTCGTCTTGGCCGGTCGCAATGAAGCCGAGCTTGAGCGCAACACCAACGATCTAAAAGCCCGTTATATCAACACCGATGCGTCTTATTTTCGATTGGATATACTCGACGTCGAGGAATTCCTAGAAGAGCGTCTTTCCCCGCTGCCCGATACCGCGATTTGCGTTGTGGGCTTGCTTGGTGATCAGCTGCTTGCGCAGCAGAGTGCCACACGAACCAGAGATGTCTTCAGGACAAACTTCGAGGGCCCAGCGCTCGTCTTTGAAACCTTGGCTCGTCAGATGGCACAGCGGGGTGGAGGAACTCTCGTGGGCGTCGGGTCAGTCGCGGGCGATAGGGGACGTGCTTCGAATTATATTTACGGCGCCGCGAAGGGCGGCTTCGCAATCTTTCTCTCGGGCCTGCGCAATCGTCTCGCAGGCACAGAGGTCCGCGTATTGACCGTAAAGCCAGGATACATCCGCACTCGGATGACCGCCGGCCTGAAACTCCCCAACCTACTCACCGCAGCGCCAGAGGATGTAGGACGCGCAATCTACCGTGCGGCGGAGATTACAAAACGTGACGTAATTTACGTAAGACCGATTTGGGCTCTCCTTATGATGATCGTGCGAAATATTCCCGAAAAGGTTTTTAAGAAAATGAAACTCTGATCGGAGCGCGGCGCTTGCCTTGCGCATGCCCGCAACGCCGTCTCTAGATTGAGCTGACTAACTTGCGGCGCTCCTATTTTTTGGCCCTCGAAACTCGATCAGCTCAGGACAAAAACACTCGTATGGCCAAATCGCAACCGATGTGAACTATGATAATTCTCGAACGCGTTGATCACGCGCTTAGCCTTCTCGCCGGTCGCCAACCTATCCGCAATAATGATATATATCTTGCCCTGGACGCGACCATGGTAAGATATGGGCAAATTTGAGAGGGGCGTAAAGTCAACCTCTAGCACCAAGGTTCTCGCTTGATAGGGAAGGATTACTTCTTGGTCGGCCGACGTTAAAACAAAAATGGATGAGCGCCGATCACGTTGGAAAGCCTGTTGTAGATAATCGATCGCCCCCTTGTCTGCAGTTGGCTGAGCGGTCCAACTATAGGTCTCCGTCGCCGTCATATTTGCGGTTGCATGAACGGCAAACGACGCCAGGCCGTAAAGACTCGAAAGCAACACTGGTAATACCCAGTAGATTTTACGCGCACTTATAAGTTCGTGTGCCGCAACTGCGGCGCAGATTATAAATAGTAGGCCTATCAACCTGAAGTGACGCTCTTCCGGATCGATACCCCCATGCAAAAGCAGCTCCACAAAGATTAAGCCATTAAGTACGAAATAGATGCCGGTGAATAGCTTCAGCGCGCGAGTTTGCTCGGTTTGAGGCTTCCAGCGCAAAAAAAGAAACAGTGCTACCAACGCCGCAGGAGTCAGTATAGAAATATTGAGATCGCTGTTTCGCATCAGCGCGTGATGGGGGTTCTGAAGGAGAAAGCTTAGCGCGTCGCCTAATGAAAGGCCGGCAAACCATGGCAGAACGAACGGCGCAATCAATCGCGCCAAAGACACGTGCCAACCCGAACCGCTCAAAGCGGTCCACCCCCTTGCGATATAGAAATAGTATACAAACGCAGTAACGATCAGCGTCCCCGCGCAGGCCGCTACTAGCGAACGATTAAATCTTCTCTGCCTCAGGAGAAAAGTAAGCGCGGACGCAGAAATCAAGACCACCACTACGATTAGCCCACTTAACTTCGCAACGAACGCCGCGAGAGTAAGACAGAGGGCCGACAATAGAGCTGCCCCTGGCTTTTTCCGCGGTACGTCAAAAGACCAAAGGGCGAGCCATGGCAATAAACCCTGCAGAAGAATTTCGCCCCCATTATAAATTCCGTAAGGCAATGTCGCGTAGCGCGCAGTTAGCAAAAGTAAAACCAAACAGAGAGCAGCGTACTCGTTCAGAGTGCTAAAGCGTGCCAGTACCTTGAGCCATCCGATAGCCGCGGAAATCGAACAAGCTGTTACGACTAGGATGATAGCTTCGCCAAGTTTCAGCCCGAGCAATGTCAAGACACCCGGAAGAAGATATTGGCCCGGACTCCAAGTCGCCAGAAATGCGAACGTATCTTTCGAGATATCAATTTGACTCGGTTGGATGATCGAATTGAATTGGTTTTGGAGTGTGCCGTGCCATGCCGCAAAGCCGTAACCGGAATCGGCGAACATCGCTGGCGGGATGGTGATCGACACGGCGCCGAACAGGCAGCTGACCGCCAAGGCAACCACGATGGCCAGTTGATTTTGTACAATGAAGCGTTGCAAATCGCGCCGTGGTTCTCTGTTCGAAACTGGAGAGGACATGGTGATCTCCCAATGAGCAAATCTTGGGCCGCCGACTATCCTAGAATTTTTCAGAAATAGCTGATTCGGTCTCCCCAGGGTTCTTTTTTCCGCGCCTGGCTTGGCCCGAACTGCGGCGGCGCCGGTTTGCTAGGGCATGAGAGCTCGCACGAGGTGTATGGCTAGTTCAAAGTAGCACCGCGGTCGTTTCTTGTGGAGAGCTTGCCGGGGGGAAATGTCTTGATAGACTCCCAGAGGGAGTGTCCTAGGGCAGGGAATTATATGGATGAAAGCTCTTCGTCGGCAGGGGCGCCGCTCGTTACTCTAAGTCACGGAACAGCAATTCTGATTGTTATCTGCCTAGCGCTCTTGTCGATGGAAATCTCGATCAACACGCGGTCGGTTTCCTTCGACGCGGGCTTCAATTGGGCTCTGGATACGATGGCGGGGCATGCTGATCCACCCGAATGGCAGAATCGAGTTCTCTTTCCGCTTTTTCTTCTCGGCATTCGAGCTTTAGGTCATGGTTTAATCAATATTGGTCAGGTTTGGCGCATCGCGCGACTCGGAGCAGCGGTATTTGCTTATTTAGGCGCCTATTTCGCTTTTGTGCGTATTACGCGTGATCTTCGTTTCGCGGTGGTCGCTATCGCGCTGATTACGTACGGTTACCTTTGGACCACTATGAGTGCTGGCTGGGAGGCGGGGGGAGATTTTTTCGATATTTTTTTCCTCGCCATGTTTGCCCTTTGCTCCATTCAGAAGAATTACCTCTGGATGCTCGTGGCGGTCGTAATGGCGGCAAGTAATCGCGAATCAGCGTTGTTTGGTGGAATTGTGTGGGCATGTGTGGCGTATGCCCGTGAGCGGTTTACTGTTCGCGCACTTAGGGATTATGCCTTTGGTCTATTTTGTGTACTCCTTGCGGCGCTCACTGTTTACTTGCTGCGAGCGTTATTTGCCCCTGGCATCGCAATCAAACAGAGCCTTGGGATCATAACTGTGCTGGTGCATTGGCGATGGCTTCTGATGCCTTTTGGATCTGTGTCGATGATCGCCGCAGCGATTTTTCCGTTGGCCTGGATCGCGCTTCACCTACAGAAGCCATTACCAAAGGAAGCAAAAGGGCTGTTTTGGGCTACACTTATATGTGGTGTTATTACGGGGACTTTTGGTCGTATGGAAGAGACCCGCATTTGGGTTCCATGCTTGGTTCTGGCTGTCACAGCGATCATTTTGGGTCTCGCCAATGATGCTGGGGGCTTGGGGTTTTCCGTGGTGTCCCGAAACGGGTGGAATGATTAGGTCTTGTCTGGCGGCCAGTACCCCCGTCAACTTGCCTAGTCTCAAACAGGTTAGGATCTTCATGCAGAGCGTCACATGAAGAAGATAGAGCCCCTTTTCACAGAACCTGCGTCGAGAACGGCGTTCCTTTTGCTACTCTTGGCTTTGTTGGCGCGAATCGTATGCATACTCGTGCAGCAGGACAGCGTCGGGGATCCGGACAGCACTGAATATCTTGCTTTAGCTCAAAGCATCAGGTTTCACGGCGTCTTTTCGTTTGGTGGCCCACACTCATGGGGGTCTTCTCTCCCGCTCAACAGTCACGGTCCCTTCCTTCCCACCGCTGCGCGAGCGCCCCTCTATCCATTGCTGATCGCTGCCTTATGGTGGAACGCGGCCCCTCCTATTTTTGCAGTCCAAATTGTTCAGGTCGGGCTCGGAGCAACAGTGTGCGTGTTGACCTACTTGATCGCGCTAAGCCTGACCAATTACCGTACGGCGCTATTTGCTGGCATCATTACGGCCCTTGCCCCGCTAAGCAGCTTTATGACTGCCGCAATAATGAGCGAAACACTATTCACATTTTTGCTGATCCTAGGGTTATGGTTCTGGAGTCGGAAAGAAGGACTCCTTGCGGGTATTATTTTTGGTGCGGCGGCACTGACCAGACCGATTGTGCTTCCCTTCGTCATTCTCATCGCGATATCCGCCGCCATCCTTAAGTTCAATCGTGGGATGCATGCCCGGATAGCTCTCGGGGCGTTTTTGATTATCGTACCGTGGACAGTCCGCAATCTTGCCACTCAGAATGCGTTGGTCCCAATCCAGACTGAGGGCTGGGCTGCGAACCTGTTCCTCGGCACCGTAGATATTCCTTATGGTGCAAACAGCAATCAATGGATGAATTTTCAGGCAGATCCGGCCTTTCGGTCGATCGTCTCCTCGTCCGAAACTGAAACTGACGCGGAACGGAGAATGCTCACCGCGGCTTTAAATAGAATTCGCACAGATACTAGTCGGTGGTTGTGGACACGGGTGAAAGAATTTCCGAGGTTGTTCGCGGACTCTGGAATGTACTTTGTCCCTTTTATTCCTATAAGCCCACGTCTTATAAAGTTTATCATGCTCGGCTTCAGCTTCCTCTTTTTGGGCTTGGCGGGAGTTGGCATGATTGCAATGCGGAAGAACTGGCGGCAATTCTATTTCTTGGGCGCCTTTCCCATTTTCATGTGTTGCATTCAATTCCCAGTGTACGGCGAGCCACGATTCATGATTCCCGCCTTCCCATTGCTCGCCATTTTTGCGTCAATTCCCCTAGCTAATTTCTCGTGGGGTCAAAAGTTGCATCATGACCTGGCAGCAAATGACGCCGGTTAAGGCCCGGACGGCGTAAGTTCTAGAAGAGCCGGGATCAATTTCCTGCGCTCAAGGTCATTACTCTGTAAGAGTGGCGCACCAAATGCCGCAAGATGAGGGGGGCGAATGCAATATTGTTTGCCCACTCTGGGCAAGTTTACGTGATGACGCCCCATGGAGTTGAAGCGCTTAAAATCAGTGCCGATGAGCCTGATCTAATATTGTACGAATTCTGCCCGCCAATTCTTGTGGCCGATATGGTTTGGCCAAAAGGTTGATCTTTTCGTCGGGGGAACCCTCTTCGAGCGCTATACCTTCGGCATAGCCGGAAGTGAACAGAACGGGCAGCTCGGGGCAAAGGATACGGGCCTGCTTGGCCAAGTCCACCCCATTCAGGCCGCGTGGCATTAGAATATCGGTAAACAGCAAATCGAAGGTATGCTTCGTTTGCAAAACCTCCAGGGCCTCAATGCCGTCCTTTGCCGCTACAGTTTCGTAGCCCAACGCCGCCAAATGCATCGTGACCTGCTGGCGGACCAGTTCATCGTCCTCGACGACTAAGATTCTTTCGTTACCACCTCTAATGTCGGTTGTCCTTGGTTGGAGTTCAGTATGAACCTTTTCCTGAATTTCTCGCGGTAGAAAGAGTTCGACCGTCGTACCGCATCCAAGTTCACTTCTTATCCGTGTGTGTCCTTCTAGCTGAGCAATAAAACCATAAACCATGCTTAGCCCGAGCCCACTGCCTTTGCCGATATCCTTGGTTGTAAAAAATGGATCAAACGCCTGTGATACCACTTTTTCGTCCATACCAATCCCTGTATCAGATACAGAAATAAGGACGAACTCCTTCGCGCGACGCTCCGGCGTCAGGCCAAGGGCTGTTTGACGCTCACGATTGAGCTGAACGTTATTCACTTCTATCGTCAAAACGCCTCCGTTTGGCATCGCATCACGCGCGTTGACGGCCAGATTTAGGAGAGCGTTTTCGAGTTCAGAAACATCTATGCGCGCGGGACACCACGTGGCAGATTCGACGATCTTTATTTGGATGTTGCTGCCAAGAGCAGAATGCAAAAGGTTCTCCATTCCCATGACCGTGGCACTTATGTCGACTACCCTTAGGTCAAGATTCTGTTTTCGTGAGAAAGCAAGAAGTTTTTTTGTAAGACTGGTTCCTCTTTCGGCTGCGCGGGTTATCAGCGCGGCCATCTCTTTGAGAAGTTGGTCTTTCTCTATTTGACTTTCTAGAAACGTGGAGTTGCCAAGTATGACGGTCAAAAGATTATTAAAATCATGCGCAATGCCGCCCGTCATTTGCCCAATGGCTTCTAACTTTTGTGATTGACGCGAGCGTGTTTCAAGTTCCAACCGCTGCGTGAGGTCCGTCACCATGGAGCAAATGGATTTCTTCCCATTCCAGCCGATTGGAAAAGAGCGGCTCTCGATATCAATCCAAGTGCCATCCTTGCGGCGACACTTTAGACGCACCGCATTACGAGCATCTTCTCCGTGACCTAGCGCCAGTCTTGTCATACGCACGCGCTCTTCCTCGGCGAAAAAAGTCCGAATATCGGGCACGTCGAGAATCTCCATCTCAGTGTTATATCCGAGTAGCTTGGCGAACTCATGGTTGGCGATCACCACTTTGAAATCGTGGAACACGACGATGCCTACCCGAGCTTCAGCGATCAAAGTTTCAAGCTGGGTTTTTACATTGAGAGCCTCGGTCTCAGCTTTGCGTCGTTCGTCAAGGTCGGCTTGAGCTTGATCGAATGCGGTTCGCAGTGACCGCGATGCTCGACTTAGTAAGAAGAGTGTAAGCCCGATGTAAATGATGTTTATCCACCATAGCGATAAAGCGCTGTAGTGAAGAGTTTGCGGGGGTAGGACGCCATGCTCCTCGGCCAGAACCAAACCCAGCCCGATGACGGCGCAAACGATCCCAACCGCTATTCCCGCCCACTCTCCGAGCAGAAGCCCTGCGGCTAGCGCGAAAACGTAAAACATCGTGACGCCCGGAGAGCGGATCCCGCCAGATGCCAGCGCCCTAAAACTAGAGAGCGCGACGATCATGACAATGAACAGCCAACTGGAAAACTTGGTCCAGCCTCGCCTGTTGAGTTCAAGGATTGCTAGCCCCATCGGCGCCAAGACGATGAGGGGCATGAACGCTCCCCCAAACACAGTGGGTTGAACTCCAAGAAGCGCTGCTATCGCCGCCGTAGCGAGGAGCACAGATATCCAGACCAGCGCAAATAAGGTGGTCGCCCGCTCCGTTTCTTCCGGTCGTGCCAACGTAGGTGGATAAAATAGGTGCCGCATACAGCCCCGCCATGGACAATTTAGGTGAAATCTATCATTCCCCAGCCGCAAGCAAAGCTGTGAAATGACGTGCGCCGGCCGGGCGTGAGTTATGGCTGCAAACGGGGCCTCCGGAGCCAGCTCTGTCTGACGCAAACGCGGAACAACTACCGCCTCAACAACGAGAAGTAGAAGGCCTCACGGGGCTCTCAAATTGCAATTGGAGGCAACAATGAATGAAATCGGGGCCTAGCTATAAGCCAGTCTTTTTCCTTGACCTTAGCTATGAGTCAGATAGCTTCCGCGCGCATTGCACATCGTGTGGCGTCCTGAAGTGTACGGCAATAGAATTTAATTAGAGCTAAGGATGCCACCTAAAGAACCTCGACCTTCCCGGGATAAACAAATCCAAACGGTTGATCCCTTTTCGGGCACAAGTGGCGACGCCAGTCGTCGCATTTTGGTGATCGATGACGATCGGGACATCGTAGAAACAATTGAGCATATACTGAGGGCATCAGGCCATGACGTTAGATCAACGACGCATGGCAAAGATGCCTTCCGGCTCGTCGCGTTGCTGAATCCCGATCTTGTAATCACCGATGTTATTATGCCGGAGATCGATACGATCGATACGATCGCCGAGCTACGGCGCTCATATCCCGCGCTTAATATAATTGCGATTTCTGGAAATCCGCATTTGCTGACACTCGCGTCAAAGCATGGCGCTAACCATGTGCTGGCGAAGCCGTTTAGCCTTCATCAGTTGATGCTTCTTGTAAAAGTGGCTTCGTGATGACCGCCGGCGGGAAAATTGATCCTGTGATTGCCTGACAATATTTGTTACGGAATTTGCTGAGAGGCTCAGGCCAAGCCGCTGCTTTCGGTCAAATGAGCCGCTGCAAGCGCTCAGCATGTCCAGTGTTTGCTCAGCAATCAAAGCCACGTCAGATAATGAACGATGTCCCAAATACGTTGGGCGAGCCAAGAAAGAGCGAGACCAGCCAACCCGACCGCAAGCCCAATCGGTATGACTATCCAAGTTAGGCCCCAATCCAATCTATCGGACACCGCGTCAGCGGCGGCAGCCAACGCAACGCAAAGGCCCAGGGCCGCTACGACAATGCCAAAAACTTGAGCGAGCCTTACAACGATCGGACGCGGAGTAGCATGTGCATCCCCAATTTGATTCATGAAGGCGACCAAGGGGGCATGATCTCTCTTCGGGCGTACCCGAAATTATGCAACGCATCGAGCATGCGATACTTTTCTCGCATCTAAAGCGTGTTAGCAAGAACCTTACGCGAATCTTACAGCGACAACACCGCTTTTTGGCCTAATTCCCGCGCATCGTCCGCTGAGTCAGCAGTGTCAACGAATCAGAATTGCCCGGCCCAGCTGCGGCCAATTATCTAAATGGATTTTCATTTCCGCGCATATCAAGTGGGCTGTTCGCTACATATCCATCGATAGCGAGAAAGGCTTTATTTGCGGCGACGCCCCTGCGTTTTCGCTTTGGTCAGATTATCCGGAAGAGAATGCGCGAGGCTAATCACTTCACATAGAGGCGGAGCGGCGAGGGAGCTCTCGACCGAGCAAAAAGCCATTATGTCGCCCGATCCATAAACCAGATATCGGAAAGCAGCTTCGGCTCTGTAAATCCAAACTGATGCGCTAAGGCTGTTAATTCTTGCTCAGCTTCCAATCTCTCGCCGTGCCACTCGATGCATATGGCATCGACTCGATTTAGCCAATCACAGTCTCGCGAAAACAATACTTTCTCGTGCCCCTCGATATCGACTTTCAAGAGCCCGATGCGGTCCCAGCCCATCCTTGTCATCAGAGTGGGAATACTGATCGTAGGTACATCCATCAACTCTCCGGCCCCCGCAGTATTCGAGTTCACTATGCGATGCCCGTAATCATATTTGTGGCGCTCTAACGAGACGTGGCCATCCTGAATATCGATCGCGACAGGGAAGACCTGTGCCTCGACACCATTCATACGCAGGTTTTTATCCAGCAGTTGGATATTAGCTGGAAATGGCTCAACACATGCGATTGCAGCCCGCGGAAACTGACGAGCAAAATAGACAGCCGTCAATCCGATATTGGCACCCAGATCGAGAACGGTGCTTGGAGGAGTTTTAAAAGGAAGGCGGTAATAGCCATGCTCAAAAACTTCGCCCAGAATAAAAGCATCGGCGCCCCAATTTACACGCAAACAAAGATGAATTTTGCCCAAGGGATTGGGATAGCGAAGGGAGATGGTGAACTCGCGGCCAGCAAGCCCTAACTTCGGGCCATAAATCCAAGTTAGATAGCGAACAAAGTTATAGAAGCCAGCGGAGCGTCGCCACGCCGTCGCAGTATTGCGCATTAGCCAGACTGGATCCATCGCCCCTCAAGAACCGCATTTTCGAAATCTTAGAAGCTCCCCAGTGCCCCGCGGTAAGGCAACTCCTCCATAGCACGGAACAAGCCTGAGGCTGGCAAAAAGATTAAGTGGTTCTAGTTCTGTCATAGCAACGCGATAAGGGTACGCGCTGCTGTCGGTATTATCGTGCATATGGGCCGGGATATAGTCCCATGGCGAAAGTGAGCATTTGATTCGCGAGAAGCCCGAACCAAAGGAGATTGGATCTGTGCCACTAAAGCGGGCCTTTAAGGTATGGTGTGGTCTTTTAGCGGCGACAGTCCTGGGATGCGCGATATCTATCCGCTGGCTAGATATTCGGATTGCTCTTTTTTTCATCAAAAACGTGAACCGATTTGCACTGCTCGGGATGGGATTGGGCAGCGGCATCTTGGTGTCCGGCGAGATCATTCTCATCATCGGGCTGGCCATAACCCACATGGTAAGAGGGAGCCTCCCTAACTTTGCCAAGGCGCTCTTCGTCTCTTGCTGTGCGTCGTTGTCAGCCTTTGTTGCGAATGATCATGTCTTGAAGGTTGTCTTTGGCCGGCTGCCCCCGGCTGTCCTTTTGCACCGAATTCCTACCCACGTGTTTCATTTTTTCCGCGGTGGTCAGTTCAGCAGCTTTCCCTCAGGCCATATGGTGATGGCCTCGGCATTCGCGCTCGCCATGATCCGGCTGCAATCTCGTACCTTGCCAATCCTTACCGTCCTCCTTTGCATTGGGGCGTCCCTCCTCATCGTGGGTGATTGGCACTTCCTCGGTGACGTCATCGCCGGTGCCTTTATCGGGGGCACAGCCGGGTTCGCAGCGGGGGAGCTTTGGCTGGAACACGAGAAGGGACGTGGCGGTGCGAGACAGCATCACGCAAACTCTGCAGAGTTCCGCGGAATTCTAGCCCAATCGACCCCCCCCCGTATTCGCCGAAGGGAGCTCAGAACACTGACAACAATGTTATGATTTCTTTGTAGGCCGCATGTCTGGCGGGATATTGCTCACATACTCATCAATGCCAAGAAAGGCTTCGTGAGCTTTATGCGGCGGTATCCCATCCCTCGCCACCAGCAAATGAAACTCGATAAAGGTCCAAGCTACGGCTTCAATCTCTGACAGCTTGCGAACACCGATATAGGCCCCCCCGCCCGTGCAAGCGTAAGAGGCTGTCCAATCTAGCTGCCCCGGCTCAACAATCGGCCCTACCCGGACCATTCCAGCCGTTGGACCGCTCGCCGTTGCCGGCGTCCACGCTATGACTGATTCGGCAAGTTTCATGAGCGAACCTTATGCCTTGCTAGGCCATTCCACCAAAATGCTGTCGTGTCGATCGGCGGGCGAAGGTCTGCAAGCAACCCGGATCAGGACCGGCCATTCATACTTCTACGCAGCCGCGCGCTCTTCGCATTGGTGTAGTGATATTCCTTATTAGGATAAGCTCAGAACCTCTAAATGCACGAATGGCGTGGTCACTCACAACGGGTGTTCAAAGCGTGGCTCAAACACAGTCGCCAAAATGCGCTGTAATTCTGTCCCCGAGACGTCAGCGGCCAATTAGATCTTTCTGACGGTTAGGCCGAAACTCATGCCGCACGCCGACCGGTCAATTTTCTCGATCAGGACGTGGCTTAGTGAGTTCAGGCAGCGAAGGGGATAGGTTATCGATATGGGCCTGTCCCAAACCCGCGTTGTGCCGTCGAGGGTCACATAATTCTCTGTTACAAATCCTACGTCACGGAGCATCTTTTCCATGATGTGCGGCCATGGAGTAAAGACGTGATGATTGCTATCAAGGTCGGCCTGAGTAAAACACGCAGGGACCCCGTGGAAAAGAGCGTGTACACGGCTTCTGCTCCACCGCGGATTAGGCATGGTCATGATCATGGGTGTATTCGGAAGCAAAATTGCTGCGATATTTTTCAATGCCAGACCTGGATTGACGCAGTGTTCGATCACGTCGAGTAATAGTACCGCGCCCGGTGGCAATAGCGACCCGGAATAAGGCTCGTTCAAATCCCAACGTTGCGACCCAGGAGAGGGATTAAGATCGAATCCGTGCCAAGAAAGACCGAGGCTTTCGATGCGGCGCATTTGGCCCTCACCGGAGCCTATGTCGAATACGAGTTTCGACGTTAATGGCTTGAGTGCCCGGAGCGTATCGAAAGCAAATTCGTACCGATCTAAAGCCAAGTTAGCTGTTGGTTGTCTCAGTGCCGCCATATCACCAAACCTCGCCTCCCCTTTCCGGTGGAATTGTTCTCTTGACGACTCGCGCCAGCATAGCACTTTGCCACCAACCTGATGGTGCCATCGATCAGAACTACTCTCTTGACGTGGATGCATTCCGTCGTTCCCCCGAACCAAACTGGCAAGGAAGGGATCGGGACGTTCACCGGCTCCGTGCCGTCGGGCTTCAAACCGAACAGCTTGTCCGCCACGTCGGGGTTGAGGAAGGTGCGGTCGTCGCGGGCGCCTATCAGAAGACAGCACCAAGTCCAACACATCTTGTCCAATCGCCGAGGACCGAAACGGAACCTGCGAGAAAGCGTGCAGGGCGATATTTCCTCGATTTAGACACGGGAGATCGCAAAGCATAACGACACCCGCGCTTGCCGCATCAATCGGTCTAATGCTCGGAGTAAAAGCCGCGGAAAGCGGTGCGCCGACTATGGCGCGATGCTGTCGCGACCAGAGAAGCCCCCCGGTGACCTGAACGGCGCGTAAGCGCGGTCACTGTCCACGCGCTTCGATCACCTGGCGAATTTTTTTGGCCACGGCGTCATACGGGTAAGGCTTGACGAAATACGACAGAGCCTGGCTGTTGCTGTACTCCGCCATTGTGGTGACGCGTCCCCGCAACCCGCTAGCGACGATGACCGGCAAACCGGGGTGACGCTTTAACAGCCAGTCCACCAAGTCCAAGCCGTCGAGATCGCCCGGCATCGCCAGATCGGTGAAGACGAGATCGATTTCGGGATGGAGCGCGATCACGTCGATCGCGCCCGCCGCACCGGCCGCTTGAAGCACGGTGAAGCCCTGCTCAGTGAGGTAGTCCGAAATGGCCAGGCGAACGCTGGCTTCATCCTCGACCACCAAGATTGTCTGCTCTCGCCTACCCACGTCCCCTCCTAGCGCCTCCCAACCGATAAACCCACGACCGGCCGTTCAGTTCCGTACCAGCGCGCTTTCCGCAAGGTAACCAGGAACTTAGGAAATGGAGTTCCGACCCCTGCTGGTGGAATCCATGCCCGAATATTTACCAAGGGTTGCACGGTGCTGGCCGGACCTAGGCGATTTCGTGCCGCCCGCCGCGTGAATCGGTAACGGCATCCGAAAATTGTCCGGCCAAAAATTAATGGCCGCGGGCGATCACAGAAGCCATTTTCTTTGGAGGCAACATGGTCAAGAAATCAACCCATAACGACGTAAAGATCCGTGTAACCAAGCTGGGTGGAGGCAAAGTCTCGATCGGCGTGCATATGCCGCCTCCGGTGATGTGATGGCCCAGACGGCGACATGCTCACCGTGCCGCAGGCGGCGGCGGACCAATTGGAAGCGCGGGGGTTGGACGAGGTGCAATGACCAACTGCCGTGTCTCGCTGCTTGCGGAACATGACGCCACCCATGAATGGATCGACAACCAGACGGCACTTTCACGGCGGCGTCACACCAGGATGTAAACGCCCCGCCGTAAGCCTTCTCGTCATGGCCCATGGCGTCTTCGTTCAAGGGCGCATCAGGAATCTCAAATAGAACACCAGGAACACCAGGACGATTCCGATATTCACGATCAGCCGCACCCAGAACCGGTCTCTGAGAAACGCGAAATCCACGCCGGTTATGAGGGCTGCCATCGCCACCACGTAAATCACGAGAACGAGTTGTCTGGTCATGTTGAGTCCCTGTGTCCGATGAATTGCCTGAACCACAAGCGGAGCGACGGACCCACGAACGCCGCGCCAAATACTATCAGGATCAGAAACGGCCAGACTATCACCCTGTTTGCTATGTCGGGATTGGGAACCCATTTTCCCGCTTCGCTGAGTGCGGGAATGAACCAGGCAAACGCCAATGCGATCAGGACAAGCCCCGCGATCAGAAGTTTGCGGCTCTTCTCCTTGCTGAGGCGCAGGGCCGCGATCCTGTAGTGAATCACCGCGATGGCGGACACGATTGCCGTGCCCAGGATGCCCCACTCCAGAACCGAAAGGGCGAAGGCCGGCCAGTCGGCGGAAGGGTTTCCCGAATAGGCAAGATGCGCCGCGTGTCCGGCCGCAAAAATCACGAAAACCAGCGAAGCATACTTTCCGTAATCGGCGCGCTTGGGCTGCATTGGCTGTCAGCGATAGACA
>Ga0206804_10040_pt1 | contig 35590 bp, 34 predicted proteins | sample Alteio_BWOrgCont_62_FD_152888 | JGI IMG/M metagenome (GOLD analysis project Ga0206804, IMG submission 152888) | Enriched cells from forest soil in Barre Woods Harvard Forest LTER site, Petersham, Massachusetts, United States -... | ecosystem: Environmental > Terrestrial > Soil > Temperate forest >... | reverse complement strand
ATGATGTCGCCGCCACGTCGTTGACGATACTTGCACCCGCTTGCAAAGCGGCACGCGCAACCGCAGGTTTCATGGTATCAATCGAAAGCGGAACCTTCACTTTCCGCGCGAGTTTTTCGATGACAGGAATGACGCGGCGTAACTCTTCTTTTTCACTGACGGGTTTGGCGTTCGGTCGTGTGGATTCGCCGCCGAGATCGAGGATTTCCGTACCTTCGTCAATCAGCCGCAACGCATGTTTGACGGCGGCAGCAGCGCTGGAAAATTTTCCGCCGTCAGAAAACGAATCCGGCGTGACGTTGACGATGCCCATGACGAGCGCCGGTCGCGGGAAAACGAATTCAAATTGTCGCGCGCGGAAAAGCATTCGGCTGAATTTACGATATTTGATTTACGATTTACGATGCGGAAATTTTAACAGCGCGTAAATCGCAGGTCGCAAATCGTAAATTTATTGGAGTCTCTTCACGCTGCCGCCAATTCAAACCTTCGTGCGGAAATACGCAATCGTGTCCGTGAAACCGTCAGCGAGTTTCACTTTCGGTTCCCATTTCAAAAGGGATTTCGCCTTGGTGATGTTCGGCTTGCGCTGTTTCGGATCGTCCTGCGGCAGCGGTTTGTGAACGATTTTACTTTTGGAACCGGTCGCCTTGATGATTTCTTCGGCGAATTGAAGCATCGTTCGTTCAGTCGGATTGCCGATGTTCACCGGCAGATCGTAATCGCTCATCATCAGGCGATAAATGCCTTCGATCAGATCAGAGACGTAACAGAAACTGCGCGTCTGTTTGCCATCGCCGAAAATCGTGATCGGTTTATTCGTGATCGCCTGACTGACGAAAGCGGGAACCACACGACCGTCGTTGATACGCATCCGCGGGCCGTAAGTATTGAAAATGCGAACGATGCGCGTTTCGACTTTGTGTTCACGGTGATAAGCCATCGTCAGCGCTTCGGCAAAACGTTTGGCTTCGTCGTAACAACCGCGCGGGCCGATGGTGTTGACGTTGCCCCAATATTCTTCGGTCTGCGGATGGATGAGCGGATCGCCGTAAATTTCGGAAGTGGAGGCGACGAGGAAACGCGCTTTTTTATTTTTGGCGAGGCCAAGCGCTTTGTGCGTACCGAGCGAACCGACTTTCATCGTCTGGATCGGGATCTGGAGATAATCAATCGGGCTGGCAGGCGAGGCGAAGTGCCAGACGTAATTCACCGGCACATCGAGGAAAATAAATTCAGTGACGTCCTGCTGGATGAATTTGAAATTTGGATTGCCGCCGAGGTGGGAAATATTATCCACGCTGCCGGTGACAAAATTATCAATGCCAATGACTTTGTGGCCGCGCGACAAAAGCAGATCAGTGAGATGAGAACCGAGAAAGCCGGCGGCGCCGGTGACGACGGAAGTGGGCTGTTTCGTTTTTTTCATGTCTGATTTTTTGGAAGCGTAGGGCAACCATCAGTAAATTCAATCTTAAACAGGTTCACTTCGCGCCGCTGCCGAAAAACACAGCGGGAATCGTGCGGAGCAGAATCGTCAAATCCAGCCAGATGGACCAGTTATCAATGTATTCCAGGTCGAGCCGAACCCATTCTTTGAAATCGGTGATCTTGTTGCGTCCGCTGACCTGCCAGAGACAGGTGAGGCCGGGCTTGACGCTCAAGCGGCGGCGGTGGGCGAGATCGTTGAAGCGTTTGACTTCATCTACGGGCAGCGGGCGCGGGCCGACGAGGCTCATTTCGCCGCTCAGAACGTTAAAAAGCTGCGGCCATTCGTCGAGGCTGAATTTGCGAAGCCATTTGCCAACAGGCGTCACGCGCGGATCATTGGTGACTTTGAAAACCGGGCCGGTCATTTCATTCATGGCCGCGAGCTCATGTTTGAATTGTTCGGCGTTGCTCTGCATCGTGCGGAATTTAAAAATACCGAACGGCGCGCCATTGAGGCCGGAACGTTGTTGCCGGAAAAAAACCGGCCCCGGCGAAGTGAGCTTGATGGCGATGGCGACCAGCGGAATCAGCCACGAACCGACCAGCAACAGCAGCGTCAGCGCGCCAAAAACATCCAATACCAATTTGGCCAGCATCTGCCAGGAAGCTTCGGGCGTGGTACGGAAAACCAGCAGCGGCTTGCCGAACATCTCGTCAAAACTGGCGCGCGCGATCTGCGTCGCAAAAAAATCCGCAACCAGCCAGGCTTCGACACCTTCGGTTTCGCAGAGCAGGATGACGCTTTCGACGCGTTCCAATTCCAGATGACGGGTGCTGACCAGCACGCCGCTGACGGAATGTTCGTGGAGCTGTTCGATCAGGATTTTGGTCGGCAATTCGGCGAGGTTGAATTCAGCCACAATTTCTACGCTGTCGCCGCCGCGATTCTGGATCATCCGGCGCAACCGGGCGATCTCTGAAGGTGTACCGGCGATGATGACACGGCGTTTATATTGCGACCTGGCCATCTTGCTGCGTAACGCCAGCCAGAGCATTTCTTCTTTGATCCAAACCATCAAAAAGCTGACGATACCAAATAGCACCAGCACGCCGCGCGGCATGATTTGTTTGAACATGAACACCAGTAACACCAGCCCGATGGTCAGGATGAAACAGCTTTTCAACAATGGCCAGAGCATGGCCGAACGTGAACTCACGACCGCGCGATTGTAAAAACCCTGAGATTCGAGGATTAGCGGAGCCGCGGGGAAAATCACCAGATATAGCCAAATAACTTTGTCGAAAGTTTGATCCGGCAGTGCCGCGAAGCTGAAAAGGCGGGAGAATATGTCCGTACCGTGTAAAACATAAGCCAGCCAGAAACTTACGGCGAAGACACAGGCATCGGTGATCTGATGCACCTGAGTCCGGAATTGATGGTCACGTCGCAGCATGAAATTGTTCAACCTTCTCTGACAAAAGCCAGTGGCTCAATCATTGATTGAGCCACCGGCTCGCGGCACAAGTTGGAACTCCGGCACGCTGGTGGCAATCATTTTTTTCATCCGTTCAAAGGTGGCGTCTTCCTGCCCGGGCGGACAGGCCGAAAAATAGGAGATGTAAGCCCAGCGTTGGAGGACGCCATGCAGTAACAGATCGCGCGGCATCCACCAGAGCATCCATTTTAACTGATTAGCGGTCAGATGATCTGCGTCCACATACCAGAAAACGTAGAGACCGCGATACGTTTGCGGGTTACCGTCCGCATCCTTAACGGTTTTGGTGGCGACCAGTTTATTGACTGTCAAATCATACGGAACCGGCTGCGTCATCTGGATGGTTTCCTGTTTGGATGCCGCGCCATCTACGGCCCAGCCCTGACCCGTCAGACAGATTTCGGGACGATGAATGCTGGTGCGGTCGCTGCCCATCAGCACTACACTGATTTGCGTGAAAAAATTGTCTACCGCGTGATACAGACGCACCCGGAAGCTCGTGTCTTTCGGCAGATAGCTTTCCAGGGTTGCTTCACCGTTCGTCTCAATTTCCGAGACATAACCGGGCAAAGTTTCCGGCAGCATGATCTCCAGATTTTTACTGCCGGCTAATGGCTGCGTTTTTACGCCAGGCTGGCCCAGATGTTGATGCAATCGCGCATTGGCCAACACTGCGGTCGTTAACCCGATCATCAACAGAATCAGGCCACCGAAAAGAATTTTTGGATTTTTCATGCCGTTGCCGCCGTTGCCGTCGGTGGTTGCGGAGGATTATTTTTGGGGGCGTTAAATTTTTCCAGCCAAAGCGAAAGAAAATAGACGGATACAATGGCCACGCCGAAAGTCACAAAACCAGCATCAGTTTCCACCGCCTTACCGGCGTCCTGCCCTAATAATTCCGCCACGGCGATAGTGAAACAAAGGCGTGCCACATTGCCCAATACGGCGATGGGAATGGAGGCGGAAATCAGCACTGCCCGTTTCCATGACACCTTCAAGGTCATAAACCCGTAGATGGTTGTGAAGGCCACCAGCATGGTCAGACTGCGGATGCCGCTGCAGGCCGCGACCACATCGTAAGCAAACGTGTGTTGAGCATCGGTTAAGATCGTGCCGTCACGAATCAGATCCGGCGCGAGCCCCAGATGCGCGATATGTTCCACCAGCCAGCAAACGAATAGCCTCAACTTAAACGTAAACGCCAGCGTTGCCGTCGCACCGATCGGCACGGAAAAAATGACGAGAAAGAACGGGAAAAAACAGGCTTTCAACCAGTTTTTGCCCCAGGCCAATCCCATCAACGCGTAGAGGCCGATAAAAAATGCCGTGGCCGAAACGCGTGGCTGTTGAATGAGGTAGGCCACCAGATGCAACAGCACCGCCAAGGCGAACAACCAGATTCCCCCGCTCCAGAAAGTGAGCGGCTGCGTTACCAGTTCCTTCCGCTTCCACCAGAACAGAGCGATGATGACAAACGGAATGAACAGACAATACGCTGAATCCGTGCTGGGAATATTATACTCATAAAACATCCAGCTGAAAATCGAACTGGAATCCAGTATGCCGAAAACGGAATTACCCAGGAACGAGAATAGTAAAATCCAGACCGCCGTCAGACCGAAAAAGAAAGATTTATTTGGCAGCATCCGCCATTCTTCCGGGCAACGCCCAATCAGCACGCCCACGGCTCCCAACACTGCGGTTCCGAACAATAAAGTGGCTTTCCATGAAGCGGCCAACGGTTCGCCGTTGAAATAAAAAAGCGACGCGCACAGCAGGATCAGAAACGCAATTTCGTGCGGCTTGATCCCATACGGCAATTCTTTTGTGTTCATATCAATCACGGAACCCGACAGGCGGACGGATAATAGATAATAAATCGGCAGGTTTTACTCAAATAAATTCGTGTCCGCCAAAGTTCAGGGCAACGGGTATTTTTTCAGCTTGAGCAATTGCGCGGAGAATTTTAAGACAAACAAGGGATTATTACGGCAATAACGCTTCGCCAGCCGGCGCGGTTCGCTGCATAGCCGGTAAAACCATTCCAGCCCTGACCGCTGCATCCAGCGCGGTGCCTGCTTGATGCGTCCGCTGTGAAAATCAAAGGCCGCGCCCACGCCGACCATTAATGTCACGTCCAGTTTTGGCAGATATTCCGCCATGAACTTTTCCTGTTTCGGCGTGCTCAAGCCGACCCACAAAATGTCCGGCTGCACGGCACGGATTTGTTCTGCTAACTGTTTTTCTTCGGCAGGATTCAACGCGCGAAACGGTGGCGTGAACGTGCCCACGATGTTTAGCTTCGGAAATTTCGCCTTCAGTTTTTGCGCCAGCAATTCCGCCACGCCCTCTGCGCCGCCGTAGAAAAAATGTTTGCAGCCGGATTGCTCGCTCCACGCGCAGACATCCAGCATCAAATCAGGACCGTACACGCGACTCATTTCGCGGTAGCCATTCAACTTACCTGCCCAGACCATCGGCATCCCGTCCGGCGTACAGAGAAAAGCGTGGTTCAAAATGTTTTTGAAATCCGCATCGTCCTGCGCTTCCATCACGCCGTGCACGCCGGTGACGCAAATATAACCTTTGCGTCGCGCCGATACTGCATCAGCAATAGCGTTGAGCGCGGTTTGCAGATTCAAAACGCTGAGGCCGACGCCGAGGACATTGACACGCTTCGTCATTTACGATTCACGACTGATGATTTACGATTTTTCAAAATGGGACGAAAATCAGCCTCAAATCCTAAATCGTAAACGGCCAATCGTAAATGAAATGATGAAGCTCGTTGTTTTCGCTCATACGCCGCCGCCGCATCACGGACAGAGCTACATGGTTCAGCTCATGCTCGAAGGTTTTGGCGGCGATGCGCGGAAACGTTCCGCCGGTTCGCCGCCGCCGTCAGCCGGCATCGAATGCTACCACGTCAATGCACGATTTTCGCACGGGCTGGAAGACATCGGCGAATTTCAGGGTACGAAGTTATGGTTGATTCTCCGGTTTTGCGCGCAGGCGTTGTGGTTCCGGTTCCGTTACGGCGCAAAAAATCTTTATTATGTTCCCGCGCCCGGCAAACGCATCGCGCTGTATCGCGATTGGCTCATCATGTTTTTGTGCCGGCCGTTTTTTAAAAACGTGATCCTGCACTGGCACGCTGCCGGGCTGGCGAAATGGCTGGAAACCTCCACCAGCATCCATGCGCGGGCAACGACTTACCGGCTCTTTCGCCCAGTGGATTTAAGCATCGTGCTTTCTAAATATAATTTTGCCGACGCCGAAAAATTGTTGTCGCGCAACATCCGCGTAGTAGACAACGGCATCGCTGATCCCTGCCCGGAATTTGCGGAAAAAATCCTGTCGCGGCGACAAGCGCGGTCAGTGGCGCGCGCTAAATTATTTGGCGGCGAATCGCTTTCACCGGAAGAAACCGCCGCCGCCGATGGTAATCCACAAATCGTAAAGATTCTTTATCTCGCGCATTGTATGCGGGAAAAAGGATTGTTTGATACGCTGGAAGGCGTGGTGCTGGCTAATGCGGAATTAAAAAAGCGTGGATCGCCCCTGCGCTTACACCTGGAAGTGGCCGGCGAGTTTGCCAATGCGGCGGAAAAAATCGAATTCGATCAACGCCTGGCACAGCTTGCTGCTGAAAATGCTGCCGGCGTCACCTGTCTGGGATTCGTCAGTGGCGCGCGGAAAAACCACGCGTTTGCCACGAATGATATTTTCTGTTTCCCGACCTTTTATCACGCGGAAAGCTTCGGGCTGGTGGTGGTGGAAGCGATGGCCTTCGGTCTGCCGATTGTGACGACGCGCTGGCGTTCCATCCCGGAATTATTGCCGGAAAATTATCCCGGCCTGGTGGACATCAAATCGCCGCCGCAGATTGCCGCGGCACTCATCCGTTTTGCCGCCAACGCCGATGATTTGCCGGCACAACTGCGCGATATTTTTCAAAAACGTTTCACTTTTGAACAGCATTTGGCCAGCCTTGGTGCCGCCATCCGCAGCGTGGAAATCGAAACCACAAAAAAATAATCGAAACCGCAAAAGCATCAGACACTCCGGAAAAATCAGCCGGAAACAAGCGCTCCTGGGAATTTTCTTTCGCCACTGCTCTGCGGGCGCTGATGTTTTGTAACACAATCATAACCTTCAAATCTTAGAAAACGATTGCCTCGTACCGGCGGTTTGGTGAAATTGTCGGCGTTGGAAGAAAAACCATCGCAACCGAAGCTGATTTTTGTCGTAGGTGTATGGCGTTCCGGAACATCGCTGCTTTATACGCTGCTGCAAAACCATCCCCGGATCGCGCTCACCTACGAAGCAGAACCGCTGGCCTTGTTTTCCCGCACTGCGGGGGCGGTGTGGCCGGATGACTGGAGCACCCGGCTGGAATTTTTCAACCGGACGTTCAGCCGCCACCGGCTGGATACAGCGGAACTGCCGGTAAGAAAAGGTGCGCGCGAATCCATGTTGAAACTGTTTGCAGCCTGGGCGACGCGCAAAGACGCGACGATCATGGGTGGCAAATCACCGAGTTACCACCGCTTTCTGGTGGACGTTGCCCGGATTTTTCCCGAGGCGGATTTCATCATCATCTGGCGCGACCCGCTGGATATCTGCCGGAGCGTGATGAATGCCGGGCGCAATGACCGTTTTTTCCGGCGTAAAGGAATTTTAAGAGAGGTGCTTTTCGGGAGCGAACGGATGGCGAAAGGGGTCAGAAATCTACGCTCTGCTGGTCGCCGCGTCCATGAAGTGGTGTATGAAGAACTGATCTGCACTCCGGAGGCGGAATTGCGGAAAATCTGCGCCTTTGCCGGTCTGGAATTTGATCCGCAGATGCTGGATTTAAAATCGGCGGATCAATCCATGCTACCGCCGGGTGAACATCATACCCGGGTACGTTCCGGCGTAGTGCAACCAACGCGCGGGCGTACCGGTACTTTGCCGGCAAAATTCATTACCAAAAGCACCCGGTATCTGGCTCTTTGGCGCAAAGGCTACTCCGATCTGGCTTTTGCCCGCGTGCTGCCGGAACTATCAGTGACCGGACACCCCGGCCACCTGGAAAAGCTGGCTGATGCGGGAATTTATCGGGGACTGCTATTGTGGGTAGATTTGAGATATCTCGTTCTCCGTAAAATGCCGCTTTCAGTCTGGCGACGTTGGCGCACTGACGCTACCTTTGAGGCATTAAATAATTCTGCGGACAAAGTCGCATGAACGACATAAACATCTTTAACATCGGCGAACAGGCATCAACCCGGCAGAAAATGACCGCGCGCGAACGCGCCCGCCGCAACGGCCGGCCCGGCGCGGTGATCTGGCTGACCGGTTTGAGCGGCTCCGGTAAAAGTACGATCGCCACTGAACTAGAATGGCAACTGGTCGCCAATGGCATTCCGGCGTATCTGCTCGACGGCGACAACGTCCGCCATGGCCTGTGCAAAGACCTTTCGTTTTCCGAAGCTGACCGGCACGAAAACATCCGGCGCATCGGCGAAATCGCCCGGCTGTTTGCGGAAACCGGACTGGTCTGCATCGTCGCCTTCATTTCTCCGTTCCGCAGCGACCGGGCCGCCGCGCGTGAATTGATGCCGCCGGGACAATTTCTGGAAGTTTTCATCAACGCGCCGCTGGATATTTGTGAGCAGCGCGACCCGAAAGGTCTTTACGCTAAAGCCCGCGCGGGCAAGATCCCGGAATTCACCGGCTTGACCTCGCCTTACGAAAAGCCCGATAATCCGGAAATGGAATTACGCACCGACCAATTGTCTGCAGGAGATTGTGTCTGCCGGATTTTAGCTTTGCTGGAAGCCCGCCTTTTTATTGTGACGGATGACAACTACGTCATCTGAACCCGGCGCATGAAGTTTTCCATAATCACCCCCAGCTTCCGCAATTCCACGTGGCTTAAACTCTGCATCGCGTCCGTCGCGGATCAGCAAGGGGTTGAACAGGAACACATCGTTCAGGATTCCTGCTCGGACGACGGCACGCAGGACTGGCTGCCGCAGGACAAACGGGTGCAGGCATTCATCGAGAAAGATCAAGGCATGTACGACGCGGTGAATCGCGGTTACCGCCGCGCCACCGGTGATATTCTCGCTTATTTAAATTGCGATGAAGAATATTTGCCCGGCGCACTCGCGGCGGTGCAGAAATTTTTTGAAGCCAATCCGCAGATCGAAGTTCTCCTCGCCGGCAGCATTGTCACTGATGGCGATGGAAAATATATCTGCCACCGGCACGCATTAGTGCCTAATTCGCGCCACATCTGGTTCCGTTTTCCGGTATTGACCAGTTCCATTTTCATCCGCCGGAGCGTGGTGACTGAACGGAAAATATTTTTCGACACCCGCTGGCGTGATCTCGGTGATTTCCATTGGATGCTCGCTTTAATGAAAGCCGGGGTGCCAATGGCCAAGAGCGATGTCTTCACTTCCACCTTCGCTGATACCGGCGAAAACATGAACTTGAAACCCAATGCCATCCGTGAATCAAAAGAAACCCGAAAGATGATTCCGCCGTGGTTAAAGCTATTGCGCCCACTGTGGATTTTAAGTCATCGTTTGCGGCGTATCCAAAACCGTCATTTCTGGCTGCCGGCCACCAGTTACGCGATTTATACGAAACAAAGTCCCGATCAGCGCGTGACCATTCAGGTTTCCAAACCAACAGCGATCTGGTGGAACCGGATTTGACGCTTTCCTGATGACCCGATTACTGAAGCCATTTTCCAGGATCACAACTTCCGGCCGGACTTTCCTGCCGCAAATTGACGGGCTGCGCTTTGTCGCCATCATGGCGGTCATCGCTTACCATGTTCTGGCCATCACGTCATTTCACTATGGCGTGGTGCAGGCGGATTTCGAGCGCAGCGGAAATTTCATCGGTGAATTATTCGGTTCCGGCAGTCTGGGCGTGCAGTTATTTTTTTCCATCAGCGGCTTCATCCTGGTGCTGCCATTTGCAAAGCACCATTTGAAATTGGGTGGCTCCGTAAAGCTCCGCTCTTATTTCATCCGGCGACTCACTCGTCTGGAACCGCCTTATATCATTCAATTACTAATGCTGTTTGTGCTCTGCTGTACACTTTACCGCCACACACCTTCGCGGCCTGAATTTTACCATAATACCGGATGGTTCACTTACACCTGGCAACACTTGACGGCCAGCCTGTTTTATTGCAATGGATTTATTTTCAAAACTCACCCGATGCCGAACATTGTTCTGTGGTCGCTGGAAGTGGAAGTTCAATTTTATCTACTGGCACCACTGCTGGCTCAAGTATTTAAGCTGACCAATACCGGAGTCAGAAGGGCCGTCATCACCAGCCTGATTTTTCTCGTTCCGATCATCAACCATGCCAGCATTTCAGGATATCTTTCAACCTGTTCGCTGGCAGGCAATCTGCAATATTTTCTGGCGGGTTTTTTATTGTGCGATCTTTACCTGACCCGCTGGAGCGGTGATCCAGCCCGCACCTGGAGATGGGATTTTCTTTTTGCAGCCGCAGTGCTCTCCATAGTGTGGCATCAACATATTTCTTATTTTATCTGGCTGTTGCCGTGGTTGTGCCTGGCCATGGGAATGGCTGCTTTCCGAGGGATTGCGACCGGATGGTTCCTGGGCAATCCGTGGATCGCAACCATCGGCGGTATGTGTTACACAATTTATATGTATCACTGGCTGATGATTTCCGCTTTGATGCGCGCGACGGTGAATCTTCACGCTCATGCCTACTGGCTGACTTTGATCATTCAATTCCTAATCATGGCCCCGGTCATCGTTGCAATCTGCGCCATTTTATTCGCCCTGTTTGAACGGCCGTTTATGCAACGTGACTGGCCGGCCCGGTTATGGGCTGTTTTAAGCCGGCAAAAAATATCATCAACAATAGGGCAGCAAGGATAGGAAATAGTGCGTTGTGATTTAATCTGAAAAATTTCATGAAAATCCTACTCTCAACTTATTCCTGTTTTCCCTGCCAGACAAGCGAGCCGGGCAATGCCTGGCGTACGATCAACGAAGCTTTGCGTGAACACGAAGTCTGGGCGGTCATTGCTGACGCGCACCACCATCGGGAATTATTTAAACCATGGTTCGCTGAAAACGCGCCGCCAAATTTTCATCCGATCTTTTTTAAACTGCCACCTGCCCTTCATTGGTTGAGTCACCGTCCCGGACCGCGGGCCGCTACTTATTACCATCTTTGGCAACAACGCGTCGGCAACCTTTTTCAGGAACTGCACAGCAAAGTCAATTTTGACCTTGTCCACCACGTCACCTATGGACGTTACTGGTCGCCAAGCGGTTTACGTAAATTAAACCTGCCGTTTATCTGGGGGCCGGTCGGTGCGGCGGAAACGCCGCCACGTTCATTTGTCCGCGAACTGCCTCTGCGTTATCGAATTTCTGAATTCATGCGCGACAGTGCGCGTAGTTATTGCGAACGTACTTCCGCATTGCGTGACACGGCCACCGCCGCCACGATTGCTATTGGTGTGACCCGCGAAACCTGCGATGCGCTTAAACGGCTTGGGGCCCGCCGTGTCGAACAGATGCCACAGCTTGCGCTCACCGACAGCGATCTGGCTCAATTTGCCGCGCTACCGGATCCGCCGCCAGGACCGTTTCGCGCTCTTTGCATTGGACGACATGTCCATTGGAAAGGATTTTATCTGGCTATCCGCGCCTTTGCGCAGTTCGCCAAAAAAAATCCGGAAGCCGAACTATGGATCGCCAGTGATGGGCCGTTCCGCCGCGAGCTGGAAAAAACTGCCACGCAAACCGGCATGGCATCGCGCGTGAAATTTCTCGGCAAACTGCCGAAGTATACAGACGTTCTGGAAAAAATCGGTGGCTCACACGTCCTCGTTCATCCGGCTCTGCACGAAGGTTTCGGCAATGTTTGCATGGAGGCGATGGCCGCCGGCCGGCCGGTGGCGTGTCTCGACATCGGTGGTCCCGCTTCCCAGATCACGCAGGAAACCGGTTTTGCGGCTCCGGCGACGAATCCGGCTGAAGCCGTTGCTGCGCTGGCCGGTTTTCTGGAAAAGATTGACCGTGATCGCGCTTTGCTGGCCCGGATGTCTGCTGCCGCCCGTGCCCACGTGCAAAAAAATTTCACGATGCGCCGGATCAATGAACAGATGCGGACATTTTATACTGAAGCAGTGGAACAGCATCGCGCATCGTCAAAAAAATAAAATGTCACGGCTGAAAAATTTCACCCGCTCACTGCTCTCCGGTTATGCCGCTTTGGCGGCGAACATCGTTTACACACTGGCAAGTGTGCCGCTGGCCTTGCACTATCTTAATAAAGAGCCGTTCGGTAAAGAGGAGTTCGGCCTGTGGGCACTGGTTTCCCAACTGGGCAGTTATATTACGCTGATTGAGATCGGGATGAGCGGATCGGTATCGCGCATTTTGATTGATCACAAGGATGAACGGCATAATGGTGTTTACGGGAGTGTGATCAAGATCAGCGCGCTGGTTGGGTCATTGCAAGGCTTGTTGATTATTTCTTTGGGCATATTGATTTCCATGCTGGCCGGTCCACTGTTGAAAGTGCCGGTGGAACTGCGGCAGGAATTTTTCTGGCTTATGGCCGGACAATCCGTCCTGCTGGGAGTGAGCTTCACGACGAAAGTTTTCAGTCAGATTTTATTTGCCCATCAACGGCTGGATATTGGCAATTATAGTTCGATATTTTTCTTCTTCCTGAGCGTGGCCGTCATGTGGGCGGGTTTTGCAGGAGGTTTCGGTGTTTATAGTTTTTTGCCGGGCCAGGCCGTAATTGTATTAGGTAGCGGCATCATCAGCATCTCCGGTTGTATGCGGCTGGGATTTTTGCCGCAACCTGGTGAATGGGGAAAAGTCACCGGCGCACGATTCCGTGAATTGTTTGCTTATGGGCGAGGCGTCTTTCTTATTTCTGTAGGCGGTCAGATTATCAATACCAGCCAGACTATTTTATTAACACGCTTATTAGGGCTGGAAGCGGCGGCCACCTGGAATATCTGTACCCGCACTTACAATATGATGACCATGCTGGTCTGGCGCATTCTGGATTATTCAGCCCCGGGATTATCCGAAATGTGCGCGCGCAAGGAGTATGGCAAGTTGCAGAACCGGATCCGGGACATCCTAGTTTTGATGGCTGGCCTAAGTCTTGTTGGCGGAACTATTTTCGCCGTTGCTAACGGGCCGTTTGTGGCAGTCTGGAGTCTGGGAAAGTTCAGTTGGCCGCCGATTAATAATATTTTACTTGGTCTCTGGTTTATCGGGTGTAGCATCATGCGCGTGTATAACGGACTGATAGGCGTCACCAAAGATCTTCATTTTTTGCGTTATATTTATCTGGTGGAAGGTTCTGTATTCATCGGGTTAAACCTGCTGGCGTATCGCATGGAAAGTATGACTTTGATGCTGCTTCTATCGCTTGTCAGCACGTTGACCTTTACATTGCCGTATGGGATGTGGCGGACGCGAAAATATTTCAAAATCGGCTGGCCTGAATTGTTGGGCTGGCTTTATCCAGCTTGGCGACTGGCCTGGCGACTCATTCCTGTGGCATTGGCGACTTGGTGGCTGACGCAAAAACTTCCGGCCCGATGGCAACTGGCCTTAAATATCGGATTGACGGGGATATGGGGATTAGCTCTTTTGCTCCGGTATGGTCTACCACAACCGCTTTTGCTAGAGTTAGCCGTTAAATTACCGGAATCTATTCAGCCTATATTCAAACGGTGTATCCGCGCATGATTTTAACTCTTTAACCATACATCAGTAATATATGATTGTCCGGCCATTGTGAAACCGGCCTGTTGTAGTATTGCCCGGCAACGATTCACTCCTTCTGCCCCGATTGCAGCTTCGTGCAACTCAAGGATGATCAGCCGGAAACTCCGCAGAGTTTCAGCGGACGACTCAAGGAGTTCCAGTTCACTGCCTTCGATGTCCATGATCAAAGCTGAAAACGGACCATGGCGGGCGGTTAATTCTTTCAAAGACCGTCCCGGCAGTCGCACAGGCATTTCAGAATAATGCCCCACGCCGCTGCTGGTGATGTGGGTGGGATTGATATAAAAAGTCACTTCTGTCTGATTGCTGACCGCACAATGTTCAACGAGAAATGCCGCCCGGTTGCGGTTGCGGTTATGGTGAATGGCCGGAAGGCAATAAGGGTTTGCTTCGACGACCACATGGCGGGCGGGATCATGCAATAGTTTATTTGTGATGCACGAAAGAATTCCCAGACAGGCGCCCAGTTCTAATACGCTGTCTTCCGGCAGAATATATTTCTGTACCAGCCGGCGTTCGTCGGCTTCATAACTCCGCAATAGAAAGCTGGAGCGCAAAGAAAGTGATGTGATATTTTTGGGGATGATGAACGAACACCCGTTCGCTTTAAATCGTCCGCCGGACAGATCAAAAACCAACCCTAAAAATGGAAAGATCAGGTATGAACGGAGCCAACCGCAAAAATTACCCAAAGACCGGCGTAAAAACGGCGGAAGCCACAGACGGGCGCGGCTCCGGATTTTTTGTTCAAAATTCATTAGGCAGCGGAAGGCTAACGCGGCGGATTTTTCTGTAAAGAAAATTGCCTCTTAAACCATTTAATTCAATGGCTTTTAGCGGCCCGGCTTCTTGCGGATGCCGGCCAGAACCATTGAAACCCGGCGCAAACTTTGCGGCCCGGCCAGCCGCACCAAAAATTGCAGTATGGCATAGCGCCAGTGTGGCGGCCGGCTGCGGGTGAATAGCCACCAGTTATAAAACAGAATCCGGCGTGTAAAATTTTTTGCCGGCCAGATCACATAACGTGATGGAATGGGCAATCCTGTCAAAAGTTTTGCCCGGTCGAAGCGAACAAAGATTCCCCGTTCCCTGTAAAGCAGCGCAATATTACGTTTGCGTTGAACGTTGTCCAATGCCCATTTCCAGCCTTTTTGCAAAACGCGCGAAGTACCGCGGTCTATTCCTTCATGCGAGCGTGAAACGGCAACTTCCGTTGATGACTGGGCGGCACCGGCTTTCAGCGCTAAACGGAACCACATATCCCAGTCGCCGGTCAGGTGGGAAGCGGTGTTGAAACCACCGATCGTTTGTGCTGTTGCCACGCTGAAGAGCTGGCCCGGAAAAAAAAAGGGGCAGTTGTCAACCGCCGCCAGCAGATCCATTTCGCACCAGCCGTTTTCCCATGAAACCGGCGCCGATGGATAAATTTTCCCGTTCTTATCTTCAAGCGTGGCCTGGCGGCCGAAATACAAAGCTCTGTCCGGAGCTTTTTCCGCCAGAGCAATCATTGTTTCAATAAAATCAGGACAGAGTAGATCGTCATCGTGCAGGATAGAGAGCCATGGTGTGCGGCAGTATTCCATGCAGGCATGCCAATTATCAAACAGGCCGCGGTTTTCGGGATTACGGAAATATTCGATTTTATTGCCGAATTCTTTGAGGATGAAATCTTTCAAGGCTGGGTCAGGCCCGCAATCTTCGACGACGATGACCTTGACGGGCACCGTTTGCGCCAGGGCGCTGCGGATAGCTCCGGAAACATAATCGCGCCGGCTATAAACGGTAATCGCAATCGTGATGTCGTCGGGGCGCAAATACATACATTCTCATGCTTGAGTTTTGTCCGTAATTTTTCAAGTAAATTGCCCCGGAACCGCACAATGCCGCAGCTGCGTCCGGGATTAGTCTCCCATTACCTTGAGTGTCGAGGTTAAGGCGCGGAAATAAGATTGGTGTGCACAGGTGTGACCCAATAAAGGTAGTTATTGGAGTTCCAAAATGTCCCGCTGGTAACAACCGGCGGCGGCGCATGACTGGTCAGGGTCAAACCGGTGGCGGTCACGGTGCCGTTGTATACCTTGTTTCGGGCATTCTCGTTGTAGAGATATAAGACTTCATTCGCCAACAATGCGCGGTTCCAGACTTTGACGTCATCCATGATGCCGACATATTGGTAAACCCCATTGTTCCCCAAAGAAAAGCTGTCATAAGTGTCCCGCTGCATGGTGGAAGAGTCATTGTTTTTGCCGGACGCAACCATCCGGCCGTCCAAATAAAGAAACATATTATTTCCAGCGGACGCATTGGTGGTTCCGGCATAAGTCGCCACGATATGGTGCCATTTTCCATCAGCCACTGAAGGGATTGAAGCCGTAATGTTGACCGGTTGATTCGTGTAACAATACACACGCCATGTCAAGTTTGTCGAACGGTCGTAAAACAAATTGAAAGCGGGCGCAGGCGATGCAGGCGTCTGTTTGGATACTAAGGCCACGGCATGGGACATGGTCGTATTGATCCACAACGCAATCGTTAAATTTGCCGGCTGACTGAAGGCGGTTGTATCCGGCAGATACAAGGCACCTCCGGCATGGGCGTTGAAAAACTCGCCACTCCCTGAAATTCCATTGGTCAACCAGACTTGACCGAACGAGTAGGCCAGCAATTGATAGCCGTTTTGACTATAATCATAAGCGGCATAACCAACTCCGACGCTCTGGTTGGCGGGGCTGGAAAAAGGAATATCTAATTGCAGCCCCTCATTAAGACCGTCAAAACCGGACTGCGACAAGGTCATGCCTTTTGTCTGGTTGATCGAGCTTACGGCCCAACTGCTGGTAACCCTTCCGTTGGACGCAGACACCGACAACGGGTTTTCCGGCGCAAAAAAACAAATGTACGGGCTAAGATTCCCGGCAATGGCAAACAACAGATTGGTGCCGTTCCAGTCGAGTCCCTCCGGCTCTAAAACACCGCCGGGAATAATATTGGAATCGGTCATTGTCCAGAGAATCGAATTTGTTCCGGTCAGCGGATTGATCCCATACATGATTGCCCCCTCTCCGTAATTCGCTTCCAGATACAACAAATGGTCGTGCAGGCAGATGCCTTGCAAAGCCTGCCTTTTCGAAATGCCCGGTACCAGCAGCAAAGTGCCCAGGAAATTGAAATTTGTATCATCAAACCGATAAAGCCGGCTGCCATCATACTCATCGCAAGCATACAGAATATGGTTGTCCGGATCGTCCACCAGCGACGAACATTGAACCATATAGTTGCTGATTCCGTGGGTGGACAGCACATTAAGGTTGGTGTCCAGAATGGCGAGCTGCAGGTTAAAAGTGCCCCCATAATTGATATTAGTATAAGTCATCTGCGGGATGACGAGATGGCCGTTGTAAAAATCACCGTCTTCCATCACCTGCTGTGCCGGCCATGTCAGCGGCAGGAACACATTGTTTGATAAAGCCAGCAGGTTCCAGTTTCCATCAAATTTTTCGATAGTATTATTGAGGCCGACATAATAGACAGCGCCATCAAACATGATGGCTTGCAATTGACCGGCGGCGACACTGGCGGGTTTCACGGCAACCGGGTGGCTGAAATTGATCGGCACCATCTCCGTCACGCCGGTCATCTGCGCCGGCGCACCCGCCCCGATTAAAAATGCAAAATTAATAATTAGAAATAGTTTCATAATCGGGTGTAGCGTCACGCTCACACCGTGCAGTAGTAGTAATGTTTGGGCCGATAAATTTCAAAGTGAAATTGATGATCTCACCGGTCTGTCCACCTGGGGATAGATTCACAAAAGGCGTCACGCCGGGACACTCGCTCCACAGCCCAAATTCAATTTGGATCACTACCTTAGGCATAGCCGGCTTGACGCAATCCGTTGGGTGTATCAAAATTCCAAAAATGAACATTGTTCTTGCGTGTGACCGCCACATTTTCCATGGTCTCTTGACAACGGTGGCAAGTCTTATCTGGCACGAAAAACATTGTCCGTTGAAACTTCACATCCTGGACGGCGGATTAACCCAGGCACAATGGGAGATGCTTTCCGCAACCACAACACGGCTTAATCCAGCGACGATTTTGATCCGTCATCGTTTTGATCAAACGCAGGTAAGCCATTTTTCCAGCCAGCGTGAACTTGGTTTAATGACGTATGCGCGGATTTTTATCCCGGCCATCATCAAGGTTCCATCTGCTGTTTACATTGATTCCGATTTTCTGGTCACCAGGCCTGTCAGTGGCTTATTGCCATATTTTAACTCCGGTCATGCCGTATGCGGTGTGGCGGAAAGCGGAGTAAATCTTTCAAAAGATTTTCCGGATATGAAGGAACCCGATATTGCTGGTTATGATTATTTTAATGGCGGGCTAATGCTTTTGAACCTTGAAAGGTGGCGGGACGAAAAGATTTCCGAAACATTGATGGCTTTTCTGCAAAACGAATCCAGCCGGTGTCCTTTCGCCGACCAAAGTGCGATCAATTGGGTTTTAAGAGGTAAGATCGGCAAAATCCCTGAAGTATGGAACACTTTTTCGCATTATGTTGATTGGGGAGTGAATGGAGCCAGCGAGCAGCCTGGAACAGTTAATCTGCATTTCATCGGTCGAACGAAGCCGTGGAAACGTCCGGTTCCGGGGTTGTCACATAAACTCTGGTGGTTATTTACCCGCCGTTTTGCCGGCAACAAACATCTGCCCCGTCCATTACTCAACCCGCGCAATGTTTTTAGATATGTCCGGCGCACGATACAAGAACCGCCGCCTTTCAAAAAAGATTTATGGAATGCCTGGAAGTTGTTCTGGGATGATTCAAAAAAAATTTAAGATGACATCTCCAACGGGTTCTTCCTTAATAATCCTCCTGTGAAAAATAATGGTCCCATCCTGCTTGCCATTCCCTTGCCATTCTACGATGGCGAGACGTTTTGGGTTCGGGACATGGGCTTGATTGTCCTGGGCATCAGAAGCCTCGGCATAGATGCGCGGCTGGTGGCTTATGGCCGGCGGGAAAATCATCCGCCCGATCTGCCGCTTATCCTGGGAACGTCAGACGATTTTCGGAATCCGCTCTGGTGGCAGAAATTAGCTCCGCAGGGCATCGTGCTCAATACGTGGTCAGCCTCCCGTTACAATGACATCCGTAAGGCCGCTTTGTCCGCCACCCCGCATATTCTGGAAAAGCTGGATACGGACGGAGTTCGTTCGCCCCGGATCTGGCTCTGGAAATATATGCGGACATCGTTCAACTCCTGTCAGGATAACGGGCTGTTGCAGAGGATTTTCTCTCCCTGCCGGGCGATATCCCATACCCTGGCAGGTTATTGCCTGGTTGACCGGAAGATTACCGCCGCCATGAATCTGATGCCCGCACTTGCAGCCGAGTCCCCCCTCGCCGCCGAAAGAATGAGGCGACTGATGCGTCTATATCATGATCCAATTCCTAAGATTATTTGCATTCCTCATGCCGTAAGGGATGATTATATGCTGCCCGATTCAGGCAGTACTAAAGAAAACCGGATTGTCAGTGTCGGCCGGTGGCATTCTTATTTCAAAAATTTCCCCATGCTGTTGACGGTGCTGGAAAAATTTCTGAAAATCCATCCAGCTTGGGGAGCGGATGTCATCGGAGAATTGCCCAAAGGCTGGCGTCCGGAATCCCGGTTCAGCACAGAAACATTACGCAGCCGGTTGCGCTTTCATGGTTTCAAAGCGCACAAGGAAATCAGCTCCATTTCTAATAAGGCAAAAATCTTTTTTATGTCTTCACGCTCCGAAAGTTTTAATATCGCCGCCGCCGAAGCCCTTTGTTGTGGTTGCAGTGTGGTTGGCGCAACGGATATCGCCAGCGCCCATTTCTTTGCCGGCGAATCTTCCGGGACCGTGGCAACCCGCCAGCATCGCGATCATTTTCTGGATGCATTGGGAACGGAAGTAGATGCCTGGGAAACCGGACGGAGGAATCCCGAACAGATTTCTAAAAAATGGGTGGCGACGGTCGGGTCGGTTGCCGTCGGGAAAAAGGTCGTAGAATGTCTCGAAAGTCTGCGGGGGTGACTTGCGAATGCGCGAAACAAATAATGAAAATTGCTATTCTTACCACCGACAATCGCGAGGCCTATCGCGATTACGAAAATCCGGAACCAGTGGCCGGACGCGCGCCGGTTGCGTTGCTTCAAGGATTGGCAATGATTCCGGAAGTGGAAGTCCACATGGTTTCCTGCGTAAAACAGCCGGTGGTCTCGCCGGAAAAAATCGCTCCGAATACTTATTATCACAGCGTCATTGTTTCTAAACTCGGCTGGATGAAGACGGGCTATCAGGGTTGTATCCGTGCCACCCGGAAAAAATTGCGGGAAATCCAGCCGGATATCGTCCATGGCCAGGGCACGGAACGTGACTGTGCAGTCAGCGCGGTTTTTTCTGGTTTTCCCAATGTAGTGACTGTGCACGGCAACATGACGGCGCTAGCTCAATTACATAAATCTCCCATCGGCAGTTTTCACTGGCTGGCCGCCCGGCTGGAAGGCTTTACGTTGCCACGAACAGACGGGATTATCTGCATTTCGGATTACGTAGCGAATCTGGTTAAGGGATACAGAGTCAAAACCTGGCTGGAACCGAATGCGCTGCAAAAAATGTTTTTTGATTTTCCGAAAGATAAAAATTCGCCGGATGGCAGGCCACTTCTCATCAACGTGGGAGTTATCGGCGAAAGAAAACGGCAACAGCAATTGCTGACAGTTTTGGAATCATTGCGGGCCGAAGGACTTGATTTTGACACTTTGTTTGTAGGAATAAATGATGCCAGTTCACCTTACCCCGCAAAATTCGCCACCATGCTGGAACAGGCTGATCGTAAATACGGCGGGTTTAAACATATCCAGAAACTGGATGATGCTGCTTTCTGCCGTTTATATGACTGGGCTGCTGCGATGATTCATTTTTCAAACGAAGAATCTTTTGGCCTGACTTTTGCCGAGGCTATCGCACGCGGATTGTATCTGTTTGCATCAGATGTGGGTGCCATCCGGGACATTGCCAAAGGCGTTGATCGCGTCCAGATTTTTCACCTGGATGACTGGGATAAGATGAAAACATCCGTTCGCCGCTGGCTGGTGACGGGCGAATATAAACAACGCCGCCCAGAAGCTCCGCCACAGGAATTTCTGGAACGCTACCATCCGGTTTCCGTGGCGCGACGGCACCTCGCGATTTATCGCGAGGTGTTGCAGGCGAAATAAATCAATCTACGGTCATTGTTCAACTTACTGTTTCCATGTCATCTTTTCCGGAAATCCCGATTGTCCTGACGGCGACTATCACACCGAATGTCGCCGGGGCGGCAGCAGGAAATCCTGAAGAACGGCTGGCGGAATATTTGCGGGTACTCCAATTCTGTCAACAATCCGGGCCGGTGATCTTTCTGGAAAATTCCAGTTACCCGTTGAAACAACATCCGGCGTTTAAGGAAACAGCGCGGCTGCGTGTGCATCAGTTTCCACCTTCGGCCAAACCTGAACGCGGCAAAGGTTATCAGGAATTTGAAATGCTGGATGCCTGGCTCGCCGCCGAACCGCAGCCGCCGGCGCGATGGCTCAAAATTACCGGCCGCTATCATTTGACCAATCTAGACAGGCTGCTGAACGAGTGTCGCTGTGAGCAAAACTATTCACTATTGATTGATCAATTGGTGAAGCAACGGCACGCACGCACGCAATTGTTTTGTGCTACGACAGCATTTTATCAGGAACACATCAAAGGCCTTTATCAGCAATGCGATGATCGCACTGATATTTGGATTGAAAACGTGTTGTTTCAAAAACTCCAAAAATTGCCTTCCGCGAAAGTAAGGATTTTCAAAACGCAGCCGCGTTTTATCGCCCGGCTGGGTTCTACCGGACTCGCGCTGCCCAGGGGAAACATCCAATGGCTGGCCAAACAATGTCTGCGCCGGTTCAATCTATTGGTGGATGAACGGCATCTCCGGTATGTCCGCTGATCTTCCGGGTGAGAAGCCCGCATTTTTTCAGTCGCGCAGAATTTGTTCGTAGATCACCTTGAGCTGTGCGGCCACTTCGATCCAGGTCAAAGGTTTTACCGGGGTACATAAGCCCGGTGCTTTATTGTAAAATTTTCGCAGAATGGCTGCCGTCGTGGCCGTTGAATCCGTCACGGCGCAGAATTCAGTTCCGGCTGAAAACGAACCGTGCGCCCATGGCAAATCACTCAAAAGCAACGGACATTCGCAGGCGGAAGCTTCAAGCGCAGAGAGGCTCAAACTTTCCATCGTACTTAATAGCACAAAACCGCGCGCGGCACGATAGATTTCCGCCAGCTTTGCGCGGTCATTGATGGCACCTTCGTAACGGATGAATTGCGGGTTTTCTTTTGCCAGTTGGAAAAACTTTTGCGCGTATGTGTCATTATCCGCGTAGGCTTTGCCGATAATCCAAACCGGTGTTTGCGCAGCAGCGGCAGCTTGCGCCAGTTCCAACACACGCTTGCGTTCCGTAATGGTGGCGGCACAGACGAGCCACGAGCCACGTTTTACTCCGGGCGATTGAAAAAAAACTTCTTCTACACCATTAGGTACGACAAAAATTTTCCCCGGCGGCGCGTCAAATTTATACGTCATCAACTCTTTTTCGCGCGGGGTGAGCGCGATAAGGGCGTCCGCCAGCCGGTAGGATTGCCAACTGAAAACCTGCGACAGCCCGGGCGGTGCGAATTTTTCCGCCGCCCAGCGGAAACTGCGACGGAGTTGCAACTGAAAAGCGGTTTGCGAACCGGCGGCAGTAAGAAATTCTGCCATGACAATTTTGAAATTTCTTTGATGGGCGAATTGAATCTGATCCGCCGGCATCCGTCCAAAATAATGGATGATGTCACCGGTCTGTTTTTCATCCCACCAGCAGAGCGGTTCGGCTTCCACACCAATTTTCTGTAACGCCGCCATGGTGCTTTGAATCTGGATAGCCTGCCCGCCATGCGCCAGTGCGAACGGAAGCGGACAATTGACCAGAATTTTCATACCGGCAATGTGCCGTTCGCCTGCATGACGGGCAATGCCATTTTCCACCGGAACTGGAAAAAACTGGAAAAAGCGAAAGTTAACCGGGAAGCTGAGCAGCGTTATGAAGTTACACGAGCCATCATTTGCTAATCGTACAGGTAAAAAATTAGGCAAACCATTGAGCCGGATTGTTTGTTCTTCACTATTCTATAAGCCGGTCAGAATGATGGACGCATATCTTAATTTCCTGATGGGTAAAGGTTCCGGTACCGGCTGGGATTTGAGCGAGGAGGTAAGAGCCGCAGTGATTCGTATACATCGCCCGCAACCGGTAGTTTTTGATGTGGGAGCAAATGTGGGAAATTGGACGCAAAGTTTGCTGCAATTCATCCCTGATGCCAAAGTCTATATGTTTGATCCCTCCCCGGGATGCCAACAGACTATTCGCTCAAAAAAATTGCCTGGAATTACACTGATTCCGTCGGCGCTTGGAGAAGCTGCCGGACAGATGCCCTATTTTTCCAGTTCCGCTACCGATGGCAGTGCTTCGTTGCACCTTCGCCGTGATACTCCTTTTCAGCAATTTAAGTATGAACAAAGTTTTGTGGAAGTCCGGACGCTGGATGAAGTAATTGCTTCGGGAAAAATTGATTTCGTGGACTTCATGAAGATGGACATTGAAGGGCACGAATTATTTGCATTACGAGGAGCCAAACAGGCATTAGCCGCTGGGAAAATCGGAGCCCTGTCGTTTGAATTCGGCTGTGGCAATATCAATTCGCGTACATTTTTTCGTGACTTCTGGGAATTGCTGACCCAATACGGCTATAACATCTATCGCGTGACTGCCAGCGGGCGGGATATTCCAGTAAATCATTATTATGAAGATGACGAATATTTCCGCGGCGCGACTAATTTTGTTGCGGAATTAAAACAGAAAAATAATGTTCCGGAGACACCTGAATTCACTCAAAACGCTAAGTAACTGCGGTCATACTTTTAACAAATTAGAGGTGATCCAGGAATGTGTTGTGTGGCAAATTTTTCTATGCGCAACCAGACTTCTTCCGTTTTCACATCGGTGAGGCAAAAAGGTTTATCGTAGCGGCAGTAGTCAGAGCACGGTTTATAGGGACAGGCTTTGCCTTCAAAAACTTCCGCCGCCGGATTTACCGGAACAAACCATTCCGGCAGTTGCGGTCCGAAGATGGTGAAAGTCGGTACGTCGTAAAATGCCGCCAGATGGCCGGGGCCGGAATCATTGCCGATGAAAATGCCCGCGCGCTCCACGAGCGCGAGTAATTCCGTGACACTGCGCGGACAAATCGGCTGTTCGCCTCGTTTTTGCCACCAATCAGACTGGTTGGCATCGCAGGCAATTTGGACAGTAATATTCTTTTCGCGCAGCCGGGTGGCGATGGTATGAAAATTTTCGAGCGGCCAGACACGCACCGGCAACCGCGCACCGCTGTGGAGCAAGGCCACGCCGGCGGGTTTTTTGGAGATCGCATGGATAGTTCCGGGTTCCGGCAATTGCAGGCCGAGGGCGGCTCCGGCCACGCGCCAATATTCCAGGCGATGCGCCGTTGGAGCCGGATGCTCCAGTTCTCTAGTCAAAAATCCGTGACCTTTCAGCCGGGTGAAGCCAAGCCGTTCCCGTGCCCCCGAAAATTTCAGGATCAAATGCTCGCGCGGATCCCAGCGGGCGGCCCAGCGGGCGGAAACTCCGTAATCAAAACACTCCGTTGTAAGTTGACGTTGCAATTGGAATATTTTCGGCCACGGCCAGCGCCAGAGTTGATATTTGCCATGAAACGCCGTCCAGGGCGCGGTGAAGGGAATGACTTTTATTTGCGGCCAGAAACGCGGTTGGATTTCCGCTGCAAACGGGTTGGCCAGCAACGAGACGGAATATTTTTCCGCTGCCGCGCGCAAAAACGGGGTGGCAATAACCAGATCGCCCAGACCCCAGAGTTCAAGAACCAGAAGTTTGGGTTTCACGGCCGGCAGCTTATATGGGTTGTGGTTGCGGGCGGCGCAACAGGATGGTTCGGCCTGGCAACACACTGACTGGTTTAGGATGCGAGCCGCAGATACCACCATTCAAGGCTATACTTATCCCCGTAGCGCAGGAGGTAGCAAATATACTGTCGGTATAGGATCCGAAGACCGTCAGAAAACATATAAAATTCCACAAGGCATTTGCCAGGAAAAATATGTTAATTACCCGCAGTTCCGGATCACCGTATTTAAAATTGCGATAGAGAATGCGCAAACCGGCCAGGGTGACAGCCAGGTAACTGATGGCTCCCCAGATGCCAAAAGGCATCAATACGGATAGCGGACCGTTGTGATAATCACCGGAAATGGCCAGACCTTCCTGGCTGGCATCCATGTGCGCCTCGGCACCATTGGCAAACATGCCACGCCCCATCATCGCAAAATCTGTGGCTGTTAAGGCATAACCTTTTCCTAATAGCAGATATTGCGGAACTTTGGGCCAGGTATCACGCCAGATCCGTAACCGCCACTCTGAAGATCCCTGAGCATCCATTACCGCAGCGGGATCAAGATTCAAGGGCAGAACCGCCAGAGAACGCTGGATCGTATAGGGCAATTTATCTGAAAAAGGAACCAGCAAAGTGATGCAAATGACTCCGATAAATAGAAAAATCGGGAAGGCTTGAGTACGGTGCAATCCCTCCAAAAAAAACATCAGGCCAAAAACCGCAATAATCCCCAACAGAACAATCCGGTGTCCGCCGACCAGGCTTAGGGCAACCATTGCTAAAAATAATGGAATCCGCCAGATGGATTGATTGCTGGCAAAAATGCCACGAACCCCCCACATGGCCAGCATAAAGTAAACCACAGCATTGCCGGCAAAACCAAACCCTAAAAACCGGGTAATGCTGCCGATACCAGTCTCATCTCCGCTCTGGGTCGAAGAAATCAGCAGACCGATAAATTGCAAGGGGCCGGGCAGAACCTGCACCAAATCTCCCATGAATTGCAATATTGCAGGCAAAAAATACAGGCATAGGTAAAAAATCCGCCGCTCTTTAGGAATTACCCGGCTAGTGAGCGCAAAGAAGGTGACGGCCGCAAGGAACAGGAAAATATATTTTTTGCCGCCGCCCACGTCATTACCCTCGCCGCCGCCCAGGGCGTGCAAGCCGATTCCGCCGGTCAATTTTGCTGTCAGCAAAGCCATGGCCACCGTGTAAATCAGTGGCCAAGTCATGCTGGGTGGAGAAATAAACCGTTTCCGGGCACTCAAGGCGCGTTCAACGATAGCGATGCCAAAGCTCAAGATGACTGCTACTTGCCAAATAGGGGGGTTGCCTTTCAGAAAAAAACAATGAATCGGCATCCATAGACAGCATAAAAGAATCGGATAATGCCATTTGATAAAGACCGGCATGAGCATCAATGCGATAACAGCACCTAAAACACCTAGCGTACCATAATTCGGTGAATTGACGGCGTTAACCAGAAAGTAGCCCGCAATCATCGCCACCGGGACAAGAATCCCGTAAGTGACCAGCAGGCGTATCGTGGCAGTAGGATTTGTCATGGCAAAATTCTCTTAAAAGGGCGGTGGGAAAATACGATAACCACCTTGTCCTTCGCAATTATAAAGACAGGGCGGCTACTAAAACCGTCAGATTTGGCCTTTTCTTTTTCCGATAATTTCTCAAACTCCCGTCATGCCTTCATTCGATATTGTTTCGCAGGTCAACTCGATGGAAATCGAGAACGCCGTCAACCAGGCCAAAAAGGAACTCGCCAACCGTTTTGATTTCAAGGGCAGTAAATGGGAAATCATATTAGAAAAGACGGAGATCAAATTATCCGCCGAAGACGCTTACAAAGTTTCCACGCTCAACGAAATCGTCATTGGCAAGCTGGCCAAGCGCAGCATTAGCCTTAAAAGCGTGGAACAATGCGAGCCTGATATTTCCCCGCTCGGCCACGCGCGGCAGAGCATCAAGATCAAGAACGGCATCGAATCTTCCGTGGCCAAAGAGATCACCGGTTTTATCCGCGACAGCAAATTCAAAGTGACGACGCAAATCCAGGGCGATGAAGTGCGTGTCCAGGGCAAAAGCCGTGATGATTTACAGGCAGTCATCGCCGCCGTGCGGAATCACGAATTTTCCGTCGCCGTGCAGTTTGTGAATTTCCGGGATTAAATTTATGGATGAAGGCAAGTTCATTGCTTCGATTGATTGTTGTTTTCCTTATTCAAACCCAAACAAAGCCCGCCTGTTGGCTGAAGAGGCTATGAAGATTTCTCCAAACGCTGTTTTCATGGTCATGCATGAACTGGCGCGTTTGCCAAAAAGCAAACGTTCTTCTCAATCAGAACGATTAGTTATACTGGAATTTATCGAGGGAACGTTTGTGCACCCGTTAGGTGGAATTATTGCAAGTCTGACGCGGAAAATGATTTTAAAAAAGAAAACAAGTATTCAGGAGTCTATCCATCTCATCCAGGTTGTCGGAAAACATAACGGTTGTTACAACGCTTTGAATCTCGCCTATTTTGCAAACGATTCGGCAAGTCCGCTTGTTGATCAAGCATACGACGTTGTTAAAGAAAGTTGGGAACGGACTTCTAATCAAATCTCCACCGTCTGTTTATAAGTCGGCACGATGACCTGCGCCTTGGGCTTCAGGCCGCGCAAAGTTTCCGCGTGGGCCAGACATTGCGTTTCTTCACCGTGAATGCAGATGATTTTCTTGATATCGCCGGAAAGGTTCTGGACGAAATTCTTCAATTCATTTTTATCCGCGTGGCCGGAATAAGTGTCGAGTGAAACGATTTTCGCACGGACATCGTATGGTTCGCTGAAAATATTCACGGGTGATTTGCCGGCGGTGATCATGTTGCCGAGCGTGCCTTCGGCGCAATAACCGATGAATAGCACCAGATTTTTCGCGTCGCCGAGATTGTTTTTCAGGTGGTGCCGGATACGTCCGCCTTCGCACATGCCGGACGCGCTGATGATGATCATCGGTTGGTGCAGGTCGTTGAGTTTTTTGGATTCTTCGGCGCTCGCGACGTATGTCAGGTTTTTCATACCGAACGGATTTTCGTCGTTGCACAGCGTGTCGTAAATCGTCGGCCGCAGTGATTCCGGATGCTTGTTATAAATATCCGTAGCGTTCACGCTGAGCGGACTGTCCACGAAAATGGGCACGCGCGGCAATTTTCCGGCGCAGGTCAATTCGTGCAGCACATAAACAATCTGCTGCGTGCGGCCAACGGAAAACGCGGGAATGATGATCTTGCCGTTTTGTTTGAGCGTTTCGCCGACGTATTTGCCCACGAGATCGTCAGCGTCGGGACGTTGTTCGTGCAGACGCGCGGCGTAGGTGGATTCGATTTGCAAATAATCCACGTTCTCGACGGGAATCGGGTCGCGCAATAATTCATCGCCGCCGCGGCCGATATCGCCGGTGAAGAGGTGACGGAATTTCCGTCCATTTTCCTGCACATCAAGAATCACCTGCGCGGAACCGAGAATGTGTCCGGCATCGCGAAACGTCACGCTCACACCGGGCACGACTTCAAACGCACGTTCGTAATCGTGCGCCACGAGTTGGCCGGCGCATTTTTGCGCGTCGCGCGTGGTGTAAAGCGGTTCGACCGGCGGCTGATGTTTGCGCGCACGGACTTTGGAGACAAAAATCGCATCCTGTTCCTGGATGTGCGCGGAATCCATCAGCATGATCGCGGAAAGATCGCGCGCGGCGGAAGTGCAATGGATCGGGCCGTCGTACGTTTTGCACAAGCTCGGCAATTTCCCCGCGTGATCCAGATGCGAATGGCTCAGGACCACGGCATCCACTTTTTTAGTATCGAACGGCAGGCTGCGGTTCAGCAATTCTGATTCCTGACGATGACCTTGAAACAGGCCGCATTCGAGCAACAGATTTTTGCCGTTGACCTCGATAAGATACATGGAACCCGTGGTGGTGCGCGCGGCGCCGAAGAAGTGGATTTTCATAAGCCAAAGATGCTCCTCCGGCCATGAAAGTCCAGCGCGCGCTTCAATTTTTTGCCACAAAACGCAGTGGACATCCGCCGTTAATCCGTTAAATTCAAGCACCTTTATGAAGAACGATCCGATGACGACTTTTCTGAATTTCGTACTCGCGGTGCTGGTGGTGCTTGGCGTGGCTTTTGCGCTGCTCTCCATGAGCCGTGAACGCGAACTGCGACTGTTGACCACCAATGCGACGATTGCCCAAACGACTTTGGCGCGCGCCAATGCGTTGCTCAACGACACTGCCAATTACAATACGAAAGCGCAAAGCCCGGAACTTGCGCGTGCTATTCAGACCGTTGTTCAAGCCGCTTCTCAAAAACCTGCCAATCACTAAAGCCATGAACGATTCAAACAACTCCAGCGAAATTTCCGCCCTCAAAGGCCAGCTTTTTACCCTGCTGGTCGCGCTCATCGTCGTCAGCGGCACGGTGACCGTTTATCTTTTTCGTCAGGCCAGCCTGGAAGGCAAAGCGATTACCGCTTCCAAGCCGCAAGCGGAACAAATCATCAAAGTGTTCAACCAGAATCAAGCCATGATGGAAAGCTTCGTGAAACAGGTTGTCGTTTACGGTGAAAACCATCCCGATTTCCGTCCGATTCTGGCTAAAAATGGAATCGTGCTTTCGACCAACACACCCGCAAAGTAAAAAACCCTAAGTCGCCTTCACGCCGCAGTTCGGACAATAGTTCGACTGCGGCGGAATTTTTTGTCCGCAGCCGACACAATCCGTATGCGCGCCTTCATGCCGTTTATGGATGACGATATTGCGAATGTAAGGAATCCAACTGAACGCATAGGAAATGATGAACACTGAATCGCGTTGATGGACGGAATAGGCAAACAGCAGCAGTGCACCGATCAAACTAAACCACCAGAAAGTCATCGGCACCGTGACCTGCTTCATTTTTTCTGTGGCATACCACTGTACGAGAAAGCGCGAAAAGAAAATGATTGAACCGGCATAGCCCACCATTTTCCACGTGCTCCATTCGACGCCGAGAAATTTGCCGTCGTGCCAGATCAGATGTTGCCAGATGAAATCCATCACTAAATTAAGCCGCAGCAATGGCGCGCTGACAAATCATTTCCCCGCTTCCTGCTTCAAATAAACCGTCTGACTCGGGAACGCGAAATCAATTTTCTCCGCGTCAAACTGTTCCTTGATCTGCAAATTCATCACCTGCATTTCCGCCAGTTGCGCCTTGGCGTCGGTGCCGTTCCAAACGTGGACGACCAAAATATTGAGCGCGGAATCGGCAAATTTATTGAAGCTGATGATCAAATCCACTGTTTTCGGATTCGCCTGAAAAACCTGTTCCAGAATCAGCGTCGCGCGTTTCACTTTTTCCACCGGCGTATCGTACGTCAGGCCGAAATTCATTTCCGTACGGATCGTCGGGCGGCGCGTCACGTTGGTGATGATTTCGTTGCCCATGATCTTATTCGGCACGGCGACATGATGGCCATCGAGATTGCGGATGCGTGTGCTGCGCAGGCCGATGCTTTCTACCGTGCCATCCACCGATTGCACGCGGATGCGGTCGCCGAGATGAAATGGTTTGTCCAAAAAGATCGAGACCGCGCCGAACAGATTCGCCACCGTATCCTGCGCGGCCAGGCCGAGCGCCAGACCGCCGACCGATAAACCGGCGAGCAAACTATTGATGGGCCAGCCTAAATTTTCTGCCGTAGTCATGATCGCCAGAATAACGATGGTTACCTTGGCAGCTTTTTTGACCAGCGGCAGCAACTGGTCGGCAAACGGTTTGTCCTGCGGCGAAATAATTCTTTCATGCCAGATGCCGAGCAGCAGATCCACAACTTTCAACGCCACATACGTCAACGAACACGCGACAACGATGATGAGCCCGTGCGACAGGATCAATTGCATGTGTTCCGGCCATTCAAACAAACTCAACCCGATGTTGAGAAAAACCACGAACGTCACCACCTTCACCGGCCCGCGCAACAATTCCAACAGCAGGTCGTCATACTTTGTTTCCGTTTTGGCCGCCCACCGTTTCAGCCAGACGTTGACGATGTAATCCAGAATTTTTGCGATGTAAAACGCCAGCAGGATATAGACGAGCGACGCGGCGTATTTCCAAAGCGGTTGCCCCATGAACGAGTTGTCACGCAAGGCATCCACCCGATTCAGCCCAAACGACAACGCGTGTTGTTGGAGATGCTGCTGCAGATTCGTCAGCGCCATGGATAATTTATTAGTGGTGGGGACAGCGGAATTTGTCGGCGGCAAATTAGTTTCCTGCGCGCTTGCCCATACTGACCAGAAGGCCACGATCAGCAAAGTCGCGAGACCGAGCCGGTAAATCCATTGAAATCGCCAATTCATATTTATAAAACGGGGCGGGAATTTAGCCGCCCGCGACGATCTTGACAATTTCAAGTTTGTCGCCCGCATTCAGAATGCGCCGTGAAAATTCCGACGGCGCGACCGCTTCGCCGTTATGTTCCACGACCACGCTGCGCGGCAATAATTTCTGCGCGAGCAAAAACGCTTCAATCGAACACGGCAATTGTGCTTCGATGGATTTTCCGTTGGCGGTGATTTCTTGCATTGCAGTTGCTTTGGCTGATTTCACGCCGTCAACGCCGCGTCCCAATCTTTCCACACTGGCTCATAACCGAGTTTGCGGATGAGTTCGGCGACTTCACGTGGGGAACGGTCATCGGAAATTTCAAATTGTCCGGTCGCATTCGTCGCACGGTTTTCCGGCGTTGCCCATTCGCTGGCACCGGCAGCAAGCTCAACGATTTTTCCGCGTTCCGTATGATGAATTTTTTCTTTGCCCGCGCCGGTGTAGCCGCCGGGCTCAGTGTGGCTGCCCGCGCTCATCATCGTCACACCGAGCGGAATCAGGCCGTCGCGCAGACTTGCGGGTTCGCGCGTCGAGAGCACGATGCCGATGTCAGGAAACATCACGCGGAACGCAGCGACGAGTTGCACCAGTTCGCGGTCTGACAGATGCGTGAGCGGTTGAAATTCGCCTGCGCACGGACGCAACCGCGGCAGCGCGATGGTGATCTGCGATTTCCAGCAATGACGTAATAAATAATCCGCGTGCGCGGCGACGCACAACGCTTCATAACGCCAATCCGCCAGACCAAATAGCGCCGCGATACCGAGCCGCCGGAAACCGGCGGCGTAAGCGCGTTCCGGCGTTTCGAGGCGCCAGTCGAAATTTTTCTTCGGACCGGTGGTGTGCATTTCGTCATAGATTTGCCGCTCGTACGTTTCCTGATACACGACGAGTCCGTCTGCGCCCGCCGCCACGAGCGGACGATATTCCTCCGTTTCCAGCGGCCCGACTTCAAGCGAAACGCCGGGAATTTCTTCGTGCAGCGCAGCGACGCAATCGCGCAGATAATTATTCGAGACAAATTTCGGATGTTCGCCGGCAACGAGCAGAATGTTGCGAAAACCCAGATCGCGCAGCGCAGCGGCTTCGCGGCGCACTTCGTCAATGGAAAGCGTCACCCGCAGAATCGCATTGTCGCGCGAGAAGCCACAGTATTTGCAATTATTGATGCACTCGTTGGAAAGATACAGCGGCGCAAAAAGCCGGATGACTTTGCCGAAGCGTTGCTGCGTGATCTGCTGTGAACGGACGCAGAGTGTTTCCAGCATTTCCCCGGCGGCGGGCGAAATCAGGTTCGCAAAATCCGCAAGCGAAAATTTATTTTTCGCCAGACTTCCGGAAACAGATCGGCCATCCGCCGCGAGCGAACCTTTGACCAGTGACGCCAGCGGCAACGAATTAAATTCAGAGACAAAACTCACGGAAACAATCTAGCAAACTTTCCGGAGAGTTGAACCACGAAATGCAGGAAGGAGATAAAATTTACCAGTCTTTGACCGGATGCGAATCATCGTGCGGCTTGCCGGTGGGAATCATTTTCAAAATCTGTTCGTTGCCTTTTTGCTGATCCAGCAAACGTTTGGCGTCTTCGGGCGTCATTTGTCCGGCTTGTGCCGGTTGAGCTTGAGCATCCTGACCGTCTTTTTTGTCGCCGGATTTTTCAGCTTGTGGTTGCGGTTGCTGGTCGCCGTTTTTCTTTTGGTCTTCCGGTTTTTGACCTTGCTGCTGTTTTTGCTGGTCGTCTTTTTTCTGACCGGACTGATCCGGCTTATCCTGTCCCTGTTGCGATTGATTTTTTTGATCCTGCGATTGCTGATTCTGTTGCGAATTTTGCTGCTGTTGTTTTTGTTGATCTTTCTGCTGCTGCGATTGGTTCTGCTGGTTTTGTTGTTGCTGATTTTGTTGCTGCTGCTGTTCTTGTTGTTTTTGTTTCAGCAATTTTTCCAACTGTTGCAGCTTTTGATCATCCGGATAAAGTTTCAAGCCGGTTTCCGTCTGCGTGAGCGCAGCGGGAATGTTGTTGGAAATATAGAGCTGCGCGCCGCTGTTGAAAAAATCATCAGCGGGCGCGAGTTGCGCCTGGGCACGTTGCCAGGCCAGCAGCAACAGACTAAGACTGATGAGGAGTCGCAATTTCATCGATGTCCTTTAATTTTTTGATGTAGTCCTGAAATTTTTTGGTCGCGATCGGATTTTTCAAACTTTCCATGATCTCCAGCGCGGTATGAAAATCCGCACGACGGACGGCCGCATCGGCATCCGCTTTGGCATGGCGCATCGCGTCGCGCAAGGCTTCGATCAAGCCCATTTGTTTCTTCACAAAATCGTAATTGTATGCGGCGTCCACATCGTTCGTATCCAGTTGCGCGGCGTGCGCGTAATTTTGCGCGGCCTCTTTCCACGCAGCTTCCACGTTATCGAGACTTTGTTCGCTCGGCTCGAATTTCAATTCGCCCTGACGATACTGCGTGTTGCCGAGATTATAATACGCCTGCTGTTGCATTTTCAGATCCGGCGCGGCGGCCACGATGGTAAAATTTTTAACCGCCTCGTCAAAATTCGTCGCACGATACGCCGCCGCGCCCGCGTTGAAAACGTAGCGCAGATCGTTCGTGTAAACGGACGCCAACTGTTCATAATCCGCCAGCGCGTTGGTAAAATTACCGGAGTCATACTCTTTCAACGCATCCGATGGCGCGGCTTTTGACGCATTCGGCAAAAACAAAAATGCCAGCAAAATCGCAACTGCCGCTGCTTTGGTTTTTGGATTGGTGGCCGTCCGCAAGGACCGTTCCGGCAAGAACATTTCCGCGAGCAAAAGTAAAATGGCCGGCACCAAAAACCACTGGAATTGTTCGTGATAGCGACGGATAGTTTTTTCTTCCGACTCTGATTTCGGCAACGGCGCCAGGCCGCGTTCGTACAAGGCGTCCATCGTATCCGCGCCTTGCAACGGCAGATAAAATCCGCCACTGATCGTGGCGATCTGTCGCAGCAACGGTTCATTCAGATGCGATTTCACGACGTTGCCCTGATCGTCACGAACGTAATCCGAATTGCCATTCGCATCCGTAATACGGATCAAATCGCCTGCGGCCGTGCCGATGCCGACCGTAAAAATTTTCAAGCCCGATTTCGCCGCATTTTTAGCAGCTTCAAGCGCACCGGTTTCGCTCTCGTTATCTTCGCCATCGGTCAGCAACACGAGTGCTTTATGATGCCCACTTTCCTTGAATGCCGTGAGCGCCGTATTGATGGCATCGGCGAGATCCGTGCCGCCTTCGGGAATAGAGTTCACATCTAGCGCTTGTACGCTTTGCTGAAACGCAGCGTTATCCACCGTCAGTGGACATTCGAGAAACGCATCGCCCGCGAAGGCCACGAGGCCCAGACGATCCGCGCCCGCGCGCTGCATCAATTCCAATGCAGCAAGCTTAGCGCGTTCCAGACGATCCGGCACGATGTCCGTGGCGAGCATGGATTTTGAGGTATCAATCGCCACCACGATGTCCAAACCGTTTTGCTCCACGGTTTCCAGATCATAACCATATTGCGGCTGCGCGATCGCGGCGATCAACAGCATCACTGCGACGATCAAAAAAGCGAAGCGCACTTTCTGTCGCGCCGGCGAAACGCCGACCGTCAAAGCAGAAAGCAACCGCGCTTCGATGAAACGTGATAAAATTTCCTGCCGCGCCCGCAACGCCCACCAGAAAAAAAGCATGAGCAACGGCGGAATCACCAGTAACAGCCACAACAAATTTCCATGTTCCCATTTCATGGCAACCTCCGGAAAATGGTTTGGCCCAATAAAATTTCTAACAGCAAAACTACCGTTCCCCCCGCGATGAACCACGGAAATAATTCTTTGTATTGCGTATATTTGCTCACGACAGCGTCGGTTTTTTCCAGCTTGTCAATCTGATCGTAAATGGACTGCAGCTTTTCTGAATTGTCCGCCTGATACGCCACGCCGCCGGTCATCTGCGCGATTTTCTGCAATGTGCTCATGTCCGGCAAATAACCATCCGGCAAACCCATTTGGTGAACGATGTCTGCGTTGCCGAGGCCGATAGTATAAATTTTCACGTCCAGAGTCTTGGCAGCTTCCGTCGCGGTGACGGGGTCAATCTTGCCGGAATTATTGCCACCATCCGTCATCAGCACGATGATGCGGCTCTTGGATTTCAGATTCCGCAAGCGGTTCAGCGCCGTCGTCAAACCATCGCCGATCGCCGTCGCGTCGGAATTGATCGTGCCGATCTGCAAACGGTCAACATTGTCCAAAAGATAATCGTGATCCAGCGTCATCGGGGCCGCGATGAATGATTGCGCCGCAAAAACCACGAGACCGATACGGTCATTCGGACGTTCTT
>Ga0206804_10039_pt1 | contig 36339 bp, 28 predicted proteins | sample Alteio_BWOrgCont_62_FD_152888 | JGI IMG/M metagenome (GOLD analysis project Ga0206804, IMG submission 152888) | Enriched cells from forest soil in Barre Woods Harvard Forest LTER site, Petersham, Massachusetts, United States -... | ecosystem: Environmental > Terrestrial > Soil > Temperate forest >... | reverse complement strand
CCGCGCAACTCTTTTTTTCAATTTATTTAATACCTGTGCGTATTCTGACGTAGTACGAAACTTATAAGTAGTTCTAATGCATTCTTGATTAGTCGCTGCTATTCACCCAAACTGCTTTCCATTAGCATGTTACATCAAAATCTCTACCCTGATTCCGGTTTTCCGGCCCGTTCCGTGGGCGAGGAGAAATCAGGACAACAGTCCCGATAAGAGAGGTAGAGGCCATGGCGGTCGCATAATCCGTCCTGTGCCCGGACCGATGCCGTGGCCGAACCCATCGACGAAAGTCCTTGGAACGCCGCCTCCAGGGCCGCCGGAGTGTTACAGAAATGCCGGCAGCGGCCGCAACGGCGCTCGGCCGCCTCGGTCTGCTGACGGGTTCCCGTTTTCATGCACCTTCAATGGGCCAGGGTCGCCCAATGCGCGCCAAAGACGTGAACGGACAGGATATAGCCGAGGATGAGGTTGACCACGACCCCGGCGCTGAAAGCCCAGAAGGGTCGACCACCCGCCGGCGCAAACTCGCGCAGCCGCGTGGTCAGGCCGATGCTGAGAAAGCAGAAGGTAAAGGCCCAGGTCCGCAAGGAGACAATCGGTGCGATCAGGGCGGGTTTCACGATCTTGGTGTAATCCGCGAAAGCGACATGGCGCACGGCAAAGGTGATGAGGAGGGAGGCCAGCAGAAAACCGACGACGAACTTGGGAAATCGCCACCAAATCTGCGCCGCATCCGCCTTTCGTCCTGTTTCGGATTTCTCCCAAACGGTGATCGAGATGATGGAAAGGACGAACGCCCAGATGCCGATCCAGACATCGCGCCCCACGACCTTGATCAGCGTATAGGCATTCACCGCCTGATCGGCGGTGCCCGAAATGCCATTCTCCGGGGTCGCCAGACCACCATAACTCTGGGCCGCCGCAAGGCCGGCGGCATCCGCAAACTCCGACGTGCCGATCCAGGCTCCCCCGACCCCGGCCGGCAGCCGCAGGGCACGAGCCACGAAGGGCAGGCAGAACACCATGACAATGGCAAACATGACGACCAGCGTGATGGCGATCGGCGGATGCTCTTTCTTCGCCCGGACGGCCCCGGCGATGGCAATCGCCGCCGAAACACCGCAGACCGCCCCGCCCGCACCCAACGTCGCGGAGAGCTGGCGGTCCAGGCCGAGCTTTCGGCCCATGAAGAAGATCGTCAAAAACGTGGCAATGGAGACGATGGAAGCCTGAAGAATGGCGATCGGACCCGCCCAGAGTATGAGGGTGAAAGGCAGCCCGCCCCCGAGCAGTACAATGCCGGTTTTAACGTAGAATTCGACGCGAAATCCCGCATCGAGCCAGCGCGGCAGGCCGATGAGGTTTGAGATCAGCAATCCCACGAGGAGCGCGACCAGCGGCGGCTCGAGATTGTACATGTTGGCCTTGTCCCATGCCCCGCCGATATTGATCAGGAGCGAAAGGACGAAGATCAAAAGAAAGGAAGGAATAAACTCCCGGAGGCGATGGCCCAGTACTGCACTGGCCCCGCCGAAGAGCGTGAGCATGAGGCCGAACAGGGCCAGGTAACGGACGCCTTTCACGGCGCAATCCCCGCTGAGTTGCGTGAAATTCGACCATTTCTTGGGCGCGACCGCGAGCCAGTCGATACTCGAGCCGGAGGTGAACAGGAGATAAGCTGTCAGGACCAGCCCGAGGCCGATCCATACCGCCCACCAGTCCTCCTTGAGCCACAGCTCCTTCCATCCTGGCGATTGATTTGCTTCTGAAGACACGACGGGGGCGGGGGTATCACTCATGATAGAATTATTCAGCTTTGGAAAGGCCGCTCGCGATGATGCGAACCAGCAACTGACTGAGCACCACCTCCGGCTCCATGGACGACGTCACCAGGCGAACATTGGCTTCCAGACAGGCCACAAACGCCGCACGCAGTTCGGGCATCGAATAGCGATGAGCGTGAATCGCCGCCAGCCCCAGTGCGAAGGCATTCACGGTGCCGTCCTTCTTTCTCGGCAAATGAGCGGTGGCAGCTTCGGGTAATTTCTCCAGCGTCTTGCCGAAGAAGAACGGCTGTGACGGGCGGGACAGCTTGTGCCGCGCCATCAGGTCTTTGGCGATCAGGAGGCTGCGCACGGTCGGAATGATCGCCACGAGCAGGATGCCGATGGCCGATTCTCCTTGGAAAAGCAGTTGGTCCAGCAGGGCCAGGGCGCGATTCAGATCCCGCGCCGCCAGGGCGTTGCCCAATTCAAAGACGATCCCGGCCCGGGATAGGGGGACTAATTCCCGCACCTGCTCCACCTCGACCTGCCGCTGCTCCGGTCCCAGATACAGGTCGAGCTTCTCCAATTCGTTTTCCATCACCCGCCGGTCGCCCCCGGTCGAAAGCGTGAACAATTCCAGGGCCTCCCCGGAAAATCGCAGTCCTCTGGCCTCCGCCCGGTCCCGCGCCAGGGCCGCCGCTTCCTCTTCCCAGCCGCTTTTGCTCGCATCGACCTTGTCGAAGACCTCGACCTTGCCCAATTTGGCCAGCCCTTTGTAGAAGGACCGCCGCTTATCCACGTCGATCGCGCTGAGGAGAAATCGTGTGGATTCCGGCAGGCCGCCGCTCAGCGTTTCCGCCAGTTTTTCCAAGGCCTCAAGCACCCCCCCCGCCCGGCCTGTCACCGAGTCCGCGAGAAAATTCACGTTCTTCAGCCAGACCAGCTTCTCGCCTCCAAAAAAGGGAAAAGTCAGCAGTGCTTCGATGGTTTGGTGAATCCGCGTCACCGCCTGGTCGGCGTTGTCGGCCACGCCATCGATGACATCCGCAGCAAAGTCCCCGCCTTCCGGCGGGGTCATGCGGTCCGCGTGTTCCCGCGCCACGCGCTTGACCTCCGCTTCGTCCGAACCGACCACCGAATAAATCTGCCCCACTGCCTTGGATTTGGTCGCGGGCATGGCCTTACGTACAACCGCCGGAAATCCCTTTCAGGACACGGATCGGACTGGATTCAATCGGAGTTGGAAACGCCATTTTGCTGGATGGCGTAGCTTTTAAACTCCCGATCCAGAGCGTCCAAGTTGATAAATCGCGCGGCAAACCCTTTATTCAGCGCCGTTTCGAACCGGTTGCCCTTCGACATGGCATCCAGGAAGACTCCGAAACCGTGTTTGTCGGCGCGTTCCAGGAAGCGCACGAGGCGCTCTGATTCGGCGTAAAACACTCCCACCTGCGTCACCTCCTGCGGGTAGGTCAGCATGGAAGTCAACTGCCCCACCGGGATGTAGAGATCGGCCGGCACGAACCGGGAAGTCGGCCGCGCCGAGTAGCCCCGGGCCCGGTTGAAGGCGGCGTAACACCGGGTCGCCGAATACTCCGCGTAGCCTTCATTCAGCCAGAGCGGCACGCCCGATCCGAAGAAACGCTCGATAACCAGGTGCGTCACCTCGTGCCCCAGGGTGTTGCCTTTGAATTTCTGTTCGGGATTCCGCTGAATGAACAGCGAGCCCGCGGAATGGATTCCGCCCGTCCACGGATCGAGCGAACCCTTGTGCTGGAAGGCCGTCCAATCCTCGTTCGTCTCAAAAACGAAGATGTGGCTCTTGCGTTCCCACTGGGTCGTGTCCTTCTCCAGATCTTTCGAAATCACCCGATAATAGAACTCCGCCTCCACGGACACCGGCGCGGCGATGAATCCGTGAAAATAATGGTAGATGAAATTGGTCGTCTCCGCATGCTTCCAGTCGTTCGGATGAATGCTCATCGCCGCCTGCCCCAGCGGAGTCAGGTTCCGGTCGCTTAAGCTCTGAAACGGCACCTCCTTCAGCACACCATCCGTCTCATCGGCCATGGCTCCAGTCAGCAGGATCAGAAAAAAGACTGCGCCCAGAGCGCGAAGGGTGGGAAAGAAAAGCATATAGGATTCCAGGAGAGCATGCCGTAACCCAAAACCGTCCATTCCGCGACCGGATATGCTCAACTGGCTTTCTTTAGGGCAAAGTGCACAATGGTCGCGATTAGAACGTGTTCTGTACTCTCCGGGGCCGAAGGCCCACCATCCCTTAGCCCCGCCCAACGGGCTGGTTAAACCAGCAAAAAGCCGCCACGGCCTGAAGGGCCGTGATCTCCGAATTCAGTCACCGTTCTTCCGCGTGTGAATATCCCGTGCTTTCGAGACGAAACGGAATCGCTCCCCGTTGGGGCGCGGATTGGTTGTTCTATTTACCCAGCCCGTTGGGCTGGGCTAAGGGATGGTGCAAACCGGGCGGATTATTTACAGATTGATCCGGGAGGATGGTTTACAGATTGAACCGGGCGGATGGTTTACAGTTCTGAGCCGGGGAAGGGTCGGGGGAAGATGTGGGGATATGCCTTTTGAACCAGAATTGACGACGGATTTACGGGTGCGGTTTATGGGAGAGTGGGCGAGTAAAGAGACGGATTTTTCGAAGTTGTGCCGCCGGTATGGGATCAGCCGGCCGACGGGCTACAAGTGGGTCAAGCGGTATGAGGAAGAAGGTGTCGGCGGCTTGGAAGACCGGGCGCACGACGCCAAAAAACATGCGAATGCGCTGAGCGCCGACCTCGAGGATTTGGTCTTAAAAGCGCGTGGGAAACATCCGACCTGGGGGCCGAAGAAACTGGTGGCTTGGATCGGGCAGAAAGAGGGTCAGGAAAAGGTCTGTGCGCCGAGTACCGCGGGCGAGATTTTGCGCCGCCATGGACTGAGTTACCCGCCCAAGCGCGCGCGGCGCACGACACCCTGGAGCGATCCGCTGGGGAAGTTCGAGGAGGCCAATGCGGTGTGGTGCGTGGATTTCAAAGGGTGGTTTCGGCTGGGCAACGGCGCCCGTTGCGATCCGCTCACGATCACCGACGGCTACAGTCGCTATCTGCTGCGCTGCCAGGCGCTGAAGGCGATTGGACTGGAGAGTAGTCGCCGGATCTTCGAGGCCGCTTTTCGAGAGTATGGACTGCCGCAACGCATCCGCAGTGACAATGGGGCGCCCTTTGGCAGCGTGGCGATCGGCGGTCTCTCGGCGCTGGGCGTCTGGTTTATGCGCTTGGGCATCGTGCCGGAGCGGATTGAGCCCGGGCAGCCTTATCAGAACGGTCGGCACGAGCGGATGCATCTGACGCTCAATGAAGCGGTGGAAAAGCCCGCGCAGGATCTGCGCGCCCAGCAGCGGCGGTTCAATATCTTTCGCCGCTGTTTTAATGAAGAGCGCCCGCATGAAGCCCTTGGACAAAGGACGCCGAGCAGTGCGTATCAAGCTTCCCCTCGAAACTACGATGGCCAGTTGCCGGAGATGGAATATGAAAGTGGAACTCTCACGCGCAAGGTGCAGGCCAGAGGGGAAATCAAATGGAATGGAGCGGGGATATTTTTGAGCGAAACGTTGCGCGGAGAAACCATCGGCTTGCGCGCGCTGCCAGAGGCGCAATGGGAAATTCGATTTGGCCGGATGGTGCTGGGCACCCTGGACGAAAGAACCCAAAAAATTACGCCCAAAGAAAGGCCCCGCAAACGGCGGCGCCGATAAGGGGCTGGGGAAAGCGTCGGATTTGGGGAAGCCAGGCCGGGAGCGTCGCTCCGAGCCACTCGCTACGCTCGCGGCCCTGCGCTCGGCTCCCGGCCTGGCTTCCCCAAATCCGAGAGACGCAAAAGGACATGGTATGTCCTCTTTTGTGTAAATGATCCTCCCGGTCTAATGTGTAAAGGATCCTCGGCTCGCACCGAATAGCCGGGCCTTCGGCCCTGATAGCTACGAAACGGTGGACTTCTTCCTCACCGCGCCGCGGCTCCCGGCTCGTTGACGTTCGGCCAGTAGCGTTCGCGCGTTTTCCAGGCTCATGCGATGCGCCTGGTCAGCCAGGATCACGAATTCCTTTCTTTCCGCCGCCGTGAGCTGACCTTCGTTGTTCTTTGACATCAGCGTGTCGAGGCGCGCCTGCGTCTTCGAACTCAGGCGGCGGAGGCGCGTATTCGGTTTTTCAAAGGTGATGAGATCGCCTAAGGCGATCCGGAAGAGCTGGCAAATGGCGGCCGCAATTCGCAGGTCGATTTTTTGCAGCGGTACTTCTTCCACCAGTCGATAGAGGCTCTTGACGTTCACCGGCACTCCCGCGGCGGCGAGTTTGCGCTGCAGACCCAGCACGCTGACGTTCTCCCGTGCCAGGATCAATCCCAGTGTGGAATACGCATCTGGCAAAAGTCCATTCATATGGATCGTTTACCATGTATCTGGTAGGGTCCTAATTGCCATGAACGGGGGTAAATCCCCGGGCGAAGCCTAAGGCCCAGAAGAGCCACTGGGCCTCGTTTGCTGCCGGGTCGGCCACAAAAGTATGCCGACCGGCACTGAGCCAGGGTGCACCCTCCGTGACTTTGTCGTCCCACGTCCCCGTCACGGCCTTGCCGAACGAGTCGAGGACGACGTAGGGCGCCCCCACGGCGATTTCCACCACCATGGGTTGCCGCAGGATTTTCCTCTCCTTGTTCAATTTTTTGCCCAGCATCCAAAGGCCGTTTCCCGTCGGCAGATAGTGATTGCGAACAAAGGCTTGGGATAGTGCCGTCAGATCTCTGATGCGGACCACCGCAGTGTGCGTCTCGACCATGCACTCCGCGATATCGTCCGTGATCAGGCCGTTATCAATTCGGGTCCGGGTGAATGTCTCCAAGGCGTAATAGTAAGGCCGCCTTCGGAAGACGGTCTCACCGGTGGCATCCATGACGCAGTCATCTGGCTTGGTTGCTCGTAAGACATCTCCCATCATGGCGATCTCTGGCTTCGTATCGTTCTTCCAAGGCGGAGCTTTCACGATCAAACCGGCAATCTCGAGAACGAGCAGGAGTGGGAGGAAACCGCGCGCGATCCAGGCCCCGGCCCGGGAGGAAGACAGGGCTCGGCGAGAGTGGAGGAAGAGGAGCACAAACATCAACACGACCAGCGGAATGAAGGGCAAGTCGTCCTGCCGGGCCAGGCTCGGAAATAAGGTCTTCAGTGCCGTGAAATAAAAACCGGCCGTCAGCGTCAGCCACACCGTTTGGCTGGAAGCGATACTGAGGACGCGGCCCTTGGTCGCGGCTACCGCGGCGATCACGATCCCGAGAAAGATCGGCAACCACAGCAGATGCGCATCGTAGTGGGCCCAGTTCTGCGTGTGCGGAATGAGATTGTGTTGGACGTTGCAATAGAGAAGCAGACGGCCGGAACCGGCCGCCACAAAAGAGGCAATGACGATTCCGGGAGCCACTGCGAACCCGAGCAAGCCCACGCCGAAACTTTTCCAGGGAATATTCCAAGCCCCCTCTTTCGTCCCGAACCGCCGCCACAAAATCATGATGACCGACGCGGAAACCAGGGCGCCGATCATCAAACCGGTTTTGACCGTCACGCAGAAGGCCATCCCGAGCAGCAGACCGGCGAGAAATGCGTGACGCGCTCCCAGCACCTTCCGAGTCGCGACCACCAGGACCAAAAGCCAGAGGAGCGTCCAAAGGTCGTCCGTGCGAAACTCTGTCGTCGTGAGGAAAAACTCCGGGTAAAAGGCCGTCAGCAGGACCGCCCAGATTCCGGCCTCTCGGGAGCGAAGGGTGCTGCCGAGGCGGAAAATGGACCAGAGGCTCAACGCCAGGAGCGGGAGCATCGCCAGGCGCATGAGCACCAGAAGATCGGCCCGCTCTCCGAGCAGCCAAAACAAGGGCACGCAGCACAGGTGAAAAAGCGGCCCATGGTTGTCAAAGACCTCGCGATATTGTGTGTGCCCCGTCGCCCAGCCCCAGACCACGTGAAGATGCTGCGGTTCATCCGTATCGAAACGGAAATGAAACGCGTAAACGACGCGGAGAATCAGCAGGACTCCCACGGCAAAGACTACGAGGAACGACCGGTGGTGGTCGCGAGGATATGTCGTCGCCGTTTCCATCATGGGCGGGGGGTTAATACGTGAATCGGAATCCCGAACATGGTGGAGGTGAATTGGATTGAAAAAGGAATGCGAGCCACGCAGCGGGGTGAGTCCTGCGGTGGAAAGGCTCCGTTCACCAATCGGGCAGCCTCTTAACAATGGCTCAGGAAAAACCTGAATACAAGTTGCTTCCAGAACCCCGTGATGGATGACAGAAGAGCCGTCCCTTGGGCTCCGCACCATCGCACATCAATTCCCCTTCCACCCAATAGTAGCAACCGCGATTCATGCCCACCCGAGAGGCGCGAAGACCAAGTTGCACTAGAGGGAAATCTGCTGGGGTTAAGGCCTTGGGCATTTTTTGAGAAGAGATCGAGCCGGCACCCCTGCTTGGTCGTCCTATTCTGCCGCAATCGCCCCCCGGCAACAATGGCCGGCCCGTGTTGGTCAAGTGCTTTAGTTGGGTATTCTTGACTGGCCGATTTGAACGGCCAGCGGAAAGAAGTAGTCTTGTGACCAGGCCCAATGGGCCACCCTTACTATGTTTGCCTCTTTTAGCCTGCGTTCCTTGTTCATTGCCGCCGCTGCGCTCGTCCTTGGCGTCACCGCGAGCCCGGCCAGCCCAACCTATATTGAAGACAATGGCGGGTTTTTCTCTGAAAACGCCAAGGCCACCGCCACCCGCGCCATTGTGGATCTCGAGCAAAAGGAGAAGAAGGAACTCGCCGTCGAGACGGTCAAAGAACTACCGGCCGACGTCCGGCAAGGCCTGGATCTGAGCGACAAGGCGGCCGTGAGCCAGGCCGTCGAAACGTGGGCGAAGAAGCAATTTAAGCTCAAGGGGATCAATGGCGTCTACATCCTGCTGGTGAAGTCGCCCTCGCATCTTCAGGTCGAGGTGGGCAACGACACCCAGAAACAGGCTTTCACGCTGCATGATCGCGAGACCCTGGTCAGCCTGATGATCGGCCGCCTGCGGGCCAAACAGAATGACGACGCTTTGATTGATGGGGTCAACTTCGTTGCCACAACCATGCGCGCTCACGCGCCGAGTGGCGGACACGTGAATTTGCTCCAGTCAAATACCGCAAATGCCGCAAATACCGTGCACCGTCTTGTCGAGAGTCGTTCCTTTGGCGGATACCTTCCGATCATCATCGGAGTGATCGTGGTCTGGCTGATCATTCGTCTCATCGGGGCGCTCTTTCGTGGCGGTGGTGGCGGGGGCGGCGGTTATGGTGGTGGCTACGGCGGTGGATATGGTGGGGGCCCGATGATGGGCGGAGGCGGTGGTGGCGGCGGTGGATTCTTTTCCTCTTTGGTCGGCGGGATATTCGGCGCCGCCGCGGGAAACTGGATGTACGATCAATTCTCCGGCCGGCGTGATTCCTCGGGGTTCGGGGGTTCGGAACAGGACACCCGCCAGGTGGATGATCAGGGCTACACGGGAAAAGACACGGATTCTTCCGGTTCCGGGGACAGCTTCGACAGCAACTCCGGCGGTGGAGATTCCGGTTCGGGTGATTCGGGCGGCGGCGATTTCGGAGGTGGTGGTGACTCGGGCGGAGGTGGCGACTTTGGCGGCGGTGGTGATTCGGGTGGTGGCGATTCAGGTGGTGGTGGCGGTGATTTCTAAAGCCTGTTCCGCACGCATCTCCAAGGCCGAAGGCCCGACCATCCCTCAGCCCACCCAGGCAGCCTCAGGATTCGCGTTCGAAGAACCGGGCGTCCGCGAGATCGATATCGCGCTGCACGACCCGCAGCGTTTCGTCGTTGATCCGGTGCTCGTTGCGCAAATCGATGATCGCCTCGCGTTCCACGCGCAGCGCCTCGCGGGCGATTTGGTCGAATGGCGAGAGCGGCACTTCCGTGTTGTCCTCCTCCGATAGATTCGGATCTTCGACATTCTCGAGTTGCGAAATGCGCTCGTGATACTGCGCCTCGAGCAGGCGGAGTTGCGGAGCATATTTGGCGTCCGTCTCCTTCCGGCGCAGCACGTAGGCCAGGGCTTCCTGGTTGGCCTTGAGGCGCGCCATGTGTTCCTCGCATTCCGCTTTACCGTCGCCTTTGACGCGCATCAGCTTGATGAGGAAAGGCAGCGTCAATCCCTGGGCCACGAGCGTGACCAGGATGACCGCAAACGAAATGAAGATGATGATGTCGCGTCCAGGAAAGGGCGTTCCGGCCGCGGTGACCAGGGGCAGCGCGAGCGCCGTGGCGAGGGAATCCACGCCGCGCATTCCCGACCAGCCAATGATGGCGACGTGCCGCCAGTCCGGGTAGGGGTCGCGCGCGCGCAGGCTGGCCGACAGGAATCTCGGCAGATAGGCGGACGGATAGATCCAGACCAATCGAACCAGGATCACCACCCCGCTGACCGCGCCGGCTTCGAAAGCCAGAGTCCCCCAAGCTCGGTGTTTCAGCCCTTCCATGACTTGCGGCAACTGCAGGCCGATGAAGATGAAGATCAACCCGTTGAGAAAGTAGACGAGCATCTTCCAGAAAGAAGCCACTTCCAGCCGGGTCCGCGCCGTGAAGATGCGGGGCGCACGCCACCCGAGGTAAACCCCGGCGGTGACAATCGCCAGGACGCCGGAGCAACCCAGGCTTTCGGCGGGCAGATAGGCCAGGAAGGGGGTGAGGAACGAAATGGTGATCTGCACTGGGGGATCGTCGAGTCGTCCTTGAATCCAATTCACCCCCAGGCCGACCGCCCCGCCGATGATCGCCCCGCCGATGGCGACGAGCGGCAATTGCACCGCCGCGGCGGCCGGCGAGAAGCTGCCCATGACCACCGCCGCGATGCCGAACCGGTAGGCCACCAGGGCAGCCGTGTCGTTGACCAGGCTTTCCCCTTCCAGCACGGTGACCACGCGCCGGGGCACGTCCAAAGTCTTGAAGACCGCCGTGGCGGCGATGGCATCCGGCGGTGAGACGATGGCGCCGAGGACAAAGGCCGCGGACCACGGGAGTTCCGGCACGAGCGTGTGCGCCAGCCAGGCGACGGCCACCATCGTCACCACCACCAGGAACACGGCGAGCAGGATGATCGGTCGCAGGTTGCTCTTGAAATCGTGCCAGGAGGTCAGAAACGCCGCAGGAAACAGCAGCGGCGGCAGGAAAATCGGCAGCACCAGTTCCGGGGCGAGCGTCACCCGGGGTAGTCCGGGGATCAGTCCGAGCGCGAGCCCGCTCACGACCATCAGGACGGGATAGGGCAGGTCGATCTTGCGCGCCGCGATGTCCAGCACGGCGACCAGCATCAAGATCCCGCAAATGAGTTCGAGTTGAGGCATCAGGAAGAAAACGTGTGATCTGGAAGACGTGCGCGCCGGGTCGGCGGCGCGAATGTTCCGAGCGCCGTCATGGGCACGATCCGGCGCGGACGCTCAGCGAGCGCTTTTTCCATGGACGGTATGATGATTACCTCGGACAAGATCGCGCCATTTAACAGCAATCACGAGCGATGCAGCCAGCCTGTTCAGCGCTGCGCGCCGTGAAACCCATCCCATTATGCCATCCGAAGAAATCACCCGCGAACTCGGTTACAGCGACGCGGTCCGTCGGCAGATCGAACACGAAGACATGCTCATCGTGAACCGCCTGTCCTGGCTGATGGCCTCGCAATCTTTTCTTTTCACCGGCTACGCCATCCTCCTTAACGGACCGACCCAACTGCGCAGCGCCGCCTTTGAATCGCATGGAGCGCTGCTCATGAAAATCATTCCCGCGATGGCCATTTGTGCCTGCGTGCTGATCTATCTCGGGATTTGCGGAGGCATCGGCGTCATGGCCAATCTCCGGCGCGAGTTGGCCCGCCATCACGCGGTGCTCGGCAACCTGCGCCCGCCGGTGCAAGGCACTTCCCCAACGCTATTCCTCGGTCACTGCGCCCCCCTCGGCCTTCCACCCATTTTTGCCGTGGCTTGGGTGATTCTTTTGATCACCCAATAGCGATCATTGGAAATACAGTTTCACGAAGTCGTTGTTGTCCAGCGGCAACGTCAGCTCGACACTTTGCGGCGAAGTCTGCCGGAAGGAGAGGTTGCCGAAGCGCACGGACTCAGCCCTGGCGATGGGGCGTGGCACCTGCACTTTGAGGGAGAGTTTGGCGATGGGCTGGTTCGTCCAATTGGCGAGCGGCACCAGGACTCCAGGTTCTCCGGGCATGTAGACCGCGTCGACCAGCGGGACGCTGCATTCGATCGGCACGCTCACCGCCGCCTCTCGGACTGGCCGGAGGATCAGGTCACGGATCGCGGCCGGAAAGTCCCACGGGTTGGCGGAGCGTTCGAGCAGCGCGGTGTCTTCCGCCGAGAGCGGACCGGCGTTGCTTTTCGCCTTCTCCTCCAGCGCGAATCGGGCATCGAGGGCGGGCTTGATGTAGGAGAGCCCGGGCAGAAAACCGGCGCAGTAGACACGACCTTTTCCGGAGGCGCCGCGGACCAGGGCGGGTGATCCGTCCTGGAAATTTCCGACCACCTCGGCGCCGTCGCGCGGGGTGAGCGCCTGTCGTACCGCCAGGACTTCCGCGTTCGCTTCGCCACACTTCACGGCGTCCGCGGTTTTCAGCGTCCTCAGGTAGTGGCCCGAACTGACAAACTTCTCCAGCTCGACAGCGTCGCCGCGGATCACGGGCAGCACCTCATCGAGGGTGGGCAGCGACCGATTGAACTCGTCGTGCGAACCTGCGCCCGCCGTGAGCCACAGCGTCCCTCCGTGTTGCACCCAGAGCCGAAGCTGTTCCGCCGTCGCGCGGGTGAGGTTGGGGCCGCTGAAGTAGCAGACTTGATACTGGTCCAGCGCCCCGCGCGCCGCCTGCTCTTCGGACACGATGTCCACGGGGACCTGGGCGTGCGTGAGGGCGAGCCAGGTGTGCATGCGGTCGAAGCCGGAGGCCAGGTTGCCGTCGACCGTCCAGATGTCGCTCGATGAACTATACAGGATCGCGACTTTGGCCGGCGCGGGCATCGCCGGGAGCAGCAGGTCTTCCGCGCCGCCCACTTCGCGCGTCAGGGCAGCGTTGGCCAGCCAGGTTTCCGGTTGGCCCTGCCAGACGTGCGTCCGCCAGTACGGTCCGCCTTCGTGGGTAGTCCACGTCGGGCCATAGGCAAAGTTGTTCAGGATTTTTACCCCGCGCGCCAGTTCGCTCGTCGCCTTGAGTTTGATGTCCCAGGCTTTGCGGCCGGCATGGGCCACGAGATGATGAGCAATCACCTGGCCTCTTTCCCGGGCGGCGGCTCGCATCAGATCGACGTTGAAGGAAGCGCATTGATAGGTGGACGCGCCGTTGGACCAGTCCTCGCCCCAAATGGCATTCTGGTCCGGCGAATCGAGTAACTCGAAGTAATCCACGCCCTGCCAATAGAAGTTTGCTGTATAAACCGCGCCGTCGCTGAAATTCGCAAGGATTGGAAAGGCGCCGCCGTAAGCTCGCTCCGCGATCCTCCCTTGCGTCGCCATGAATTCACCGAGCGCGCGCGTCCGGAACCGTTGCGAGTAATAGTAGAGCGCCGGGAACTCGGAGCGCTCTCCGCCGGTGACGATCTTCACGTCATCCCAATTCTTCACCAGCAAATCGGCGGGCGTTCGGCCCAGCGATTTCAACCACGCGCGAAAGTGCTCCGCGTAGGCCGGATCATGCGCGGCGAATTCCAAGGGTTGGCCGGTGGGCTCATCCATGACTTCGCAAAACACGATGTCCGCTGGCCGGCCTCCATCGGCTTTGAATTGTTCCGCCGCGTGTTCCAGGTGCTCGTGCATCTTCTCGAGGTCGGGATTGCAGTAGGACTTTTCCTTCATCAACCACGCGCCCCCGATGTGGCGCAAATGGCCCGGCGTGAAGCCGAAGTAATCGAGCGTTTTCTGTTCGCGTGCCCGGACGGCCGCGTCGAATGGGGTGTACCCATTGTCCACCCCGGCGCTCACGAAAAAAGGAAATTTCCGGAGGGGCTGCCCATGCGTCGGCCAGGCCTGGGCGTCGGCGAGCCGGCCGGTCGCCTCGGCGATTTCCCGATCCGTCTTCAATAACTCGAGGTTCTCCCTGGTCAGCAGGTTCGGGGGCAGGAAGATCGCGAGCGTCGCCGGTTGGTTGTCGATCTTGAGAGTGCGCACGATGGACTTCTCCTCGGGCGCGGTGGCGAACTCAAACGTCGCGCGCAACCGCTCCGCGTGGTCTGTGTAGCTATGGCGTGCCGTGCAGAAGAGCATCGCTCCGGAGTCCTGGAAAATGAGCGGAGTGATATTGCACCACGGCGTGCGCTCTCCCGATTTCAGCAGGTCGCCCGGTTTTGGCGCCAGGCCGGCGAGCGCGCCGGCCCGGCCCAGGGCGTAGTGTTGATACCAGGGCGCATGAAAGTGATCGGCGAAGATATGAATATAAGTGGGCTGCTCATAGCCCTCGCCCAGCGTGACTCGCACGTAGGTCTGGGCCCCGTAGAGCAAATGGTTCGGCGTGAGTTTGCCATCCATCGTCAGCAGCAGGCAGTCGACCCGTCGCGCCGTGCCGGCCGTATTCCTGGGTTCGTCCTTGCTCAAGCGCAGCAGCACTTCGCCTTCCGGAAGGTTGATTTCAAATGACTGCCAGATGAACGGCTCCGCCGTACGCTTCCCTTCGTAGGTGGTGTCAAACATTCCCTGCCCCAGCACCCGTTCGCCCGACAGCGCTGTGACTTGAAACGGTCCGCGCGATTTCGGCTGGCTGCTGTAGCGCACCCAGACCCAGTAGTGTCCCGCGTCCTTGATGCTGACCGTGGCGGTCGCGACGCCGTCCGGCGCGCCAGTAGCGCCGTTGAGCACCGCCAATCCGGAAGCTTGCCGTGTCGTCGGGCCCGTCTCCACCACCCAGCCTCCGGAGGATTTAAAGTTCTCTGCTTCGATGAACACTTCGCTGCCGCGGACGGAAGGCAGGATCGCCGGGGTAAACAGCAACAGGGAGATGAGGAGGGAGAAGGTGCGTTTCATGGGGAGGTTTTCGCGGCTGATTCGCTTCATGGGATGCTGGGAGTTGGCGGGTAGAGGTGCGCCGCGGGGGACATCGCTTCCCTGTTCCAACCGTCTGGCGCGCTTTTCATTTGATGCGTTTGCCGCCCGGTGTAGAGAGTCCGTCCAATACCATGCCCTCGTCGCCCCGTGCAGGATCTGACCTCTCATGAATTTACCCGCGGAGCGCGAATGGTCCCAGGGTGAGGAATTGGCCAATAGCATCAGCCACGGCGCAGGATTTCTCGCGGCCGTGATCGGGACTCCATTCCTGCTCATGCGGGCCGTGCATCTTGGCGGAGGGAGAGCTCTCCTCGGCATGGGGGTCTTTGCCGCGACCACGCTGTTGCTCTATCTCAGCTCCGCGATTCACCATTGGCTCGCTCCGGGCAGGGCCAAGGATCTTTTCGAGGTATTCGACCACGCCGCCATTTTTTTGATGATCGCCGGAACCTACACGCCCATTGCCCTGGGCGTGCTTTGGGGTCCGTGGGGCTGGAGCATCCTCGGCCTCATCTGGCCGATTGCCATCTTTGGCGTGCTCCTAAAAACCCTGCGCGGGCTGCAACCGCCGCGCTTCACGATCTCGCTCTATGTGCTCATGGGTTGGCTGCTGTTCATTGCCTTCAAACCTTTGACGGAACACATGCCGTTGCCGGGCCTTTTGCTCATCCTCGGCGGTGGCCTTGCCTATACCGGCGGGCTGATCTTTTATAATGCCCGGCGGTTTCACTATCACCATTTGGCCTGGCATCTGGCGGTCGTGGTGGGCACCACCTTCCACTACTTCGCCATCTTGCGCTACGCTTGATAGGAAGACGCCAGGCGGACGATGGCGTCGCGATCGGGAATCGACGATTGCGCTCCGATCCTCTGGGTCGCCAAGGCCCCGGCGGCGTTCGCAAAACGGACCGCCTGGGTCAACTCCTCGCCGCCGGCCAGGGCCACCGCAAAAGCGCCGGCGAAGGCATCCCCGGCACCGACAGTGTCCACCGGCGTCACGCGCGGCGGCGCCACCCGGAACGCTCTTTCCGCGGTCAGGGCGAGAGTGGGGTTCCCACCGCGGGTCACGATGAGCTGACGGCAATGCATTCTCTCCAGCGCCCTCCGAGGCTGCGCCTCCAGTTCGTCGAGGGTCGTGGCGGAGAGCATCGTCGCCTCGTGTTCGTTGACGATGAGCGTGTCGCAGGGCAGCCCGGTCGCGATGAATTCCGGCGAGAGCGGAGAGGGATTGAGGATGATCGGCACGCCGCTCGCGACCGCCATCCGCGCGGCGTGGAGGATCGTGGACCACGGGCATTCGAGCTGGAGGAGGAGGACCGCGGCGGAACGAATCAAGGAGGCGTGGGAGTCGAGGTGTTGCGGCTCCAAAGCGTCGTTCGCGCCGGGGTTGAAGAGGATGGTATTTTCTCCCGCGTCATCGACCGCGATGAAGGCGGAACCCGTGGGGGCCGCTACTTTCGTGATCCCGTCCGTCCGGATCCCTTCGTCCCGGAGATATTGCAGATACCGGTCGCCGAAAGCGTCCCCGCCCACGCAGCCGATGAGCGCGACCTCCCCGCCGGCCCGGGCGGCGGCCAGCGCCTGGTTCGCTCCTTTTCCGCCGAAACACGAGTGGGCCCCGCTGGCGCGCAGCGTCTCGCCCGCCGCGGGCAGACGGCGGACACGCAGGGTGTGGTCCACGTTCAGGGAACCGACGACGACGATTTTCGGGTGCGTGCTCATGGAGCGTTAGGCGACCATGTTATCGAAGCCAGTCGCTCTCACTGTGGCTTCGTGGCGTCCGGCTGGGCAGCGGCCTCTTCCTTGGTCAACTCTTCGCTCCACGGCCCCTCGTTGCCGACGAACCAATGTTTGGCTGATTCGGCCTTGCCGATATCCGTATGCGGACAGCGGCGTTCGATCGCTTGAATGAATTTGTCGGCGCCCTTGTCGTCCCGGTCACTGATCCACCCCCCGCCGGTATTCAGCACGTCGGCCAGTTCCTCCGTCCCATCAATCATCAAGCCTGCCGCCCGCCATGCGAGATCCGCGGCGACCCAGCGATAGTGGTAGCGCCTTGTCGGGTGAGGACTGTTCGCGGTAATGCGTTGTTTTTCCGCGGCGGTCGGGGGAATCGACAACCTGGTCCGTTTCTTCTTCAGGACGTCCTCCTGCTTTTTGTCGTCGTACTCCGTACTCACGCGGACGCCTTCGACGCGCTCCGTATCGAGATTTCCCTGCGGATAGTTACCCTCACTCAGAAATCCATCGGGTTCGACTTCGGTGCCCATGATCTCCAACCCGTCATAACGGGCGACCCAAGCGGCGGTGAACAGCGCCTGCGCGCGCTTCATCTTGGGCAGCTTGCTGTTGTCCGCTTCCTTCAAGGCGGCGACGTAGCGGTCGAGATTGATCGCTTCCTTCTTTTCAAAATACGGACGCGCCTCGTCAAAACGGTTGGCCCGCACCAGCCGCCGGCCGAGCATCCAGCGCATCCGGGAGCCATTGTCGTCTGAAGTGGGATGGTCTGGGTTCGGGGGCGGAACGGCTTTGGGGTAATGCGTATCCACATACTTCTTCAGTTCGTCGACCGTCAGCACCCGGTCGCCGATGAAGGCCGCATCTGCCCAGAGATCGCCCTGGAGGAAAGCGTCCATGGTGTCGATAAATTCGCCCCGTGTGAGGTGCAAGGCGGCGAGGTCGCCGGCCGCGGATTGCTCGGGCTGGTAGCCGGGTTCACCATAGGTGAACATCGACTCACCACGCGGGATCACGTCTGCTCGGATCGCTTTGAAAGCTTCGGCCATCGTGGCGGTGGCCGGGGCGATCTTCCCGTCGCGCCGCTCGAGCTTGGCTTTCAGCCACAAGGCGGTGGGCGTTGTGGGGTTGGCCATGGCCAGCCAGCGCGCGGCTTCCTTGTAACGCCCTCCCGTGTACGCCACCCAGCCAAGATGATCGGCATCGTCGATCTGTTTCAGCCCGGCCTTTTCCACCGTCGTGAGCCAGCGCAGACACCGCGCCGCGCTGGGTGGGGCGGTGCCGTCGTCGGGCGCCCCGGCTCCATAACCGCCGCCATACGACCACGACGATTCCTGCGTCTCAGTGGCCAGGACGTGCGCGGTCTCCAGTTGCCGGAGCACCGGGCTCCGCGCGCATTTATCGAGGCGTTGCTGTCCCACCGAATCCTTGTTTTCCTCCCACTTTTTGAATTCCGCCACGTTGGCTTGATCCGGCGCGGGATCGGCATAGCTCACCGTACCATCCACCTCGGGCCGGTCCGGAATGACTGCCTTGAGCGACACGATCGCGCTCTCGTCACCGAGCGCCAGTTGCGTCAGATAAAGCTTCGCCGCCGCCTCGAAATGCCGCTGGCGTAATTCGCTTCTTCCTTCCCATCCGTAACTGTCGGCGGCGAGGCCGAGCGCGTCCGCAAACCCTTTGCCCGCCAGCTCGCGAGTTCGCCGAAACCATTTCACCGCCGTCGGGTGATCGTCCACCGCCTGCGCCAGCTTTCCGAGCATGAATGCCGCCCACACACTGCGATAGTGCCGCTCGGTCTCCGGTCGTTGGAGCAGCTTCTCCCAGGCGGCGCGGGCTTCGTCAAAAGGCGTGGCCCCGTTTCGAAAAGCGAAGGCGCCGCGGTGGTAGTCGGCAAACTCCGAGTCGAATTCTTCCGGCAACTTGACGCCACCGGTGACCAGTTCCCGCGCGGTTTTGTGGGCTTCCCTCGCCTTCTCCACGTCGGGCGGTTTGATTCGGCCGGTCTTGATCGCGTCGTCGAAATCGGCGGCGTCCACCTGGGCGGTGACATTGATCGTGGGTCCTTTCGCGGGCGCTCCGTCCTCGACCGGTTGGCCATTCGGTTCGGGAGGCGCGACGCGCTTTTCCGGAGGAGTGAACTTCCGCGCCATCCGTTTGATCTCCAGTTCCCAAAAGAATTCCGGCGACATGTCTGAGGCGATGCCTCCATTATCGAGCCATCGGTCCGGCTCGAAACCGCCCGTGGCTTGAAGTTTCCCGGGAAGGGCCGCGCCGAACGCGGCGAGGCAGAGAGAGCTAATGAACAATTTCCGCATAGGTTTGGTTGGGTTGGTGAAAGCGTAGCCAGCCGATGTTGCGTCGGCCGCCCGGCAGCAGGCGCGGCATGGCGGCCTCGGTCCGGGTGAATCTGGCTTCGTGTTCCGAAAGCGCTACGGTCCAGCCGCGCAGCGCCTCCGCCGTCTCCGCTGCAGGGCCATCCCAGTGCACGCGGACGGCGACGTTTAGGTTTTCCTCCGCCTCACCCGCGTTCGCCAGGCTGAGGTCGAGCGGGTTGTCGCCGCCGGTGAGCACTTCCAACTGATGCGCCGGTTCGCGACCTGCCATCACGGCGGCGAAAGTCGGCCAGCGCCAGTTTCGCTGGCCGGTGGTGACCGGCAGGCGGTACCACGCCAGGCCTTCCATCTTCGCCGGCCGCGCCGTTTGCCATGCAGCCACCAATTGAGATATTTCTCCGGCATCCGAAGCGCACTCCACTACGCGCGTCCCGGCCGGCCAGGCGGGCTGGACGCCATCCAGCGCCATACCCAGCAGCCGCCCGTCGCGGTCGTACCCGACGAGCGCCGAATAGGTCGGCAACGAAACCGTAAATGGGCGACCGAGTTTCGCCGCCTGCGCCACCCAGCGCTGCGCCCGCGCCTGGTCAAACAACGCCGCGCGCTCGCCCTCGGCGTGGGTGGGCACGGAGTGAACCTGCAGGACAAAACCATCCGCTTCCGCGACGAGCCGGCCCATTTCCCTTTCTTCGAGCCACGCCGGCAAAGCCGTGATCACGAATCGTCCCGGCCAAACCGCCTCGCGCAGCACGGGCAGCCATGATCGATAAGCCGCGAGCTTTCCCTGGGCGCAGTCAAAGTCCACCTGAAATTCCGCGCAACGCACTCCGTTCTCCCGGGCCTCAGCGACCAGCGATTTCGCCAGATTCGAAAACAGCCGCGTCCGATCCTCTCGTGGTGCCGTGTCGAAAGGGTCAATCCGCAAGGCAATCCCCACAGGCTTCCCCGTCTCTCGCAGCGCCCCCCAGTCCACCGGTGGACGCAATACATGGGCGGTTCCGTCTTTCCAGGCGACCTCCGCGCCGAGGACGACAAAGCCGTCCAGGTGTGGCCCAGCCTGCCGGATCGCCGCGCTGACCGCTGGGGTCCACTCGCGTTGCCACACGTAAGCGCTTTGGCGCATCTGGCCCGAGGGGCGTGGAGAATATCGGGCTATCGCCCAGACCAGAAGCAGCAGAACCACCGGAATGCCGCCGAAGCGGAGAAAACTCCGGGCGAGGGTGGTCCAGCGATGCGGGGGATTCATTGGGCGATGAGGAGCTTCTCCATTCACTCCTTGGTCGCCTCTTATACCGCACTCTTGGTCCTCCAATGCGAGACGCAAAAGTGGCCGCCCCTTTCCAAATCGACGTCAGGCCGGGTGCTGCGGCATCGTGGGCGCACCTTTCAGGATATGAGCACCACTACCCCCTCGGCCTACCCCATCGCGCGCGAACGCTACGCTGAACTCGGCGTCGACACCGAAGCGGCGCTGCGCACCCTGGCCACGGTTTCGATTTCGCTCCATTGCTGGCAGGGCGATGACGTCGGCGGCTTTGAACACACCGGCGCCACGCTCGACGGCGGCATCGCGGTCACCGGCCGGTTCCCCGGCAAAGCCCGCACCGCCGACGAACTCCGCCGTGACTTGGAAAAGACGCTGTCGCTCATTCCCGGCCGGCATCGGCTCAATCTCCATGCCTCCTATGCCGAGCTGAGCGGAAAGAAAGTCGAGCGCACCGATTATACCGTAGCTCATTTCCAAGGCTGGATCGATTGGTGCCAGGCGCAGGGGCTCGGTTTCGATTTCAATCCCACCTACTTCTCGCACCCGCTGGCCGCCGATGGTTTCACCCTCTCGCACCGCGACCCCGCCGTGCGGCAATACTGGATCGATCACGGGATCGCCTGCCGGCAGATCGCCGCCGCCGCCGGGCGCCAGCTCGGCCGGACCGCGGTGACGAACTTCTGGATTCCCGATGGTTACAAAGACCTGCCGGCCGACCGGAAAGCCCCACGCGAACGGCTGGCCGCTGCGCTCGACGCCGTCTTCGCTCCACCCATTGACCCGACTTTGAATCTCGACGCTGTCGAATCAAAACTCTTCGGCCTCGGCAGCGAGAGTTACGTCGTGGGTTCGCACGAGTTTTACCTCGGGTACGCCATCTCCCGGCGAAAACTCTACTGCCTCGATGCCGGCCATTTTCACCCCACCGAATCGCTGGCCGACAAGATCTCGGCGCTCCAGCAATTCCTTCCCGGCCTGCTCCTGCACGTCTCGCGGGGGGTCCGCTGGGATAGCGATCACGTCGTCCTGCTCGATGATCCCACCCGTGCCCTGCTCGAGGAAGTCGTCCGGGGCGGCTTTCTAGAGCGCACTTTCATCGGCCTCGACTACTTTGATGCCAGCATCAACCGCGTGGCTGCGTGGGTCATCGGCGCGCGCAATACGCTCAAGGCCGTGCTCCTCGCGCTGCTCGAGCCGATCGCCCGTCTGCGCGCCGCCGAGGCGGCGGGAGACTACACCGGCCGGCTCGCCGTTCTCGAAGAGCTGAAAACCCTGCCGATGGGCGCTGTGTGGGAAGAACACTGCCGGCGGATGGGGGTGCCTGAGGGGCTGGCCTGGCTGGAAGAAGTGCGCCGCTACGGGACCGAGGTGCTTTCGCAGCGGACGTGAACAAATAATTTCCGCATTGGGAGGTTGGAGCTACTGTCCATTCGCTGTTCATGAGTCAAACCCCGCCGACCATTCTCTATTGCCACTGCCAGTATGCGCAGGTTGTCCCCAAGGAGGTGAAGGATGCCGTCCTCCGGCAGTTATGCGAATCCGGAGTGGCCTTTGAAGCCGTGGCCGACCTCTGTGAAATGGCCGCGCGCCGCGATCCCGCCCTCTCCCGCCTCGCCACCGGCGGCCCGGTGAAAATCGCGGCCTGCTTTCCGCGCGCCGTGAAATGGCTGTTTCATCAAGGCAATGCCCCGCTCCCGCTCGATGCCGCCGAAGTCCTGAACATGCGCATCCAACCCGCCGCCGAGGTCCTGGGCCGGCTGCTCTCTCCGGAACTCGCTCCCAACCTGCCCGCCGGGAAAGTCAGCGTCTCCGACGCCCCGCCAGCCGCCGCCCTCGCTTCATGAGCCTCGCCGATCCCGCACTCCGCATTGTCCTCTACGAAGGTTCCGGCGCCGCGCCGTTGGACGCCGCGGAACGTTACGCCGCCGTCAGCGCCTTGCTCGAACGCGGTTACGCCGTCACCCGCGGCGCCGCCGACCGACCTGTCGCCCCCGCCGACCACTCGCCGCTCCTCATTCTCGGACGCTTTGGAGGTCAACCGCCCGAAGTCGTCGAAAGCGATGTCCCTCTGCGCTTTCACGACATCACCGCACTGGCGCCGGCGCAACTCGGCGACGTCGTCGAAACCGCGCGCAATGAAAGCGGCGCCGCGCGGCACGGCGCCTGGAAGCCTTGGTTCCCGGTCATCGACTACGACCGCTGCACGAACTGCATGCAGTGCCTCAGCTTCTGCCTCTTCGGTGTCTATGGGGTCGATGCCGACAAGCAGATCCAGGTGCAGAACAACGACAACTGCAAAACCAATTGCCCGGCCTGCTCGCGCGTCTGCCCCGCCGCCGCGATCATGTTCCCAAAATACAAGGCCGGCCCGATCAATGGCGATGAGGTCAGCGAAGCCGATCTGGCCAAGGAAAAGATGAAAGTCGACATCAGCGCCCTGCTCGGAGGGGACGTCTACTCCATGCTCCGCCTGCGCAGCGAAAAGGCGAAGAGTCGTTTCAGCAAGGAGCGCGACTCCGACAAGGCGCTCACCGAGCGCCAGAAGTGCCTGATCAAACTCGCCGCCGCCGGCGACATTCCGCCGGAAGTGCTGATGTCGCTCCCCTCGCCGGAAGAAATTGCCCGCCGCGCCGAAGAAGCCGCCGCCAAAGCCCAGGCGGCTCTTGCGGCCCTGCGGCCAGCGTAGGTTCCAGGAATGGCTTTTACCCGGCGCGGACAGCGGCTGGGGAAACGACGACCGCGGAAACAACTTAGCGGACTCGACACCGAGTCCTGCGTGAAAATGCGTCTGCGGTCATCGTGTTTAGTCTCGGCAATCGAGCGGACAAAGGTGTAACCAAGCGGTTTCCAATGTCCGGCGATGGTTAAAAATCATCTCATCCCGATGCTTCGCCGCCACGCGGCCGGCGCGCTTTTCCTCGATGTCTGGCCGGGCTATCGAGCGCTTCACGACGGAACCACCCGTCGGCTTCCGGGCAAGGTCCGCTCGCTCATCGAACTGTGGTCGACGAACCCGACGCTGCTCCGGGAATCGCAGGAATCCTATGCCGCCTATGAGGGCGGAGACATGATGGATGTGGGCGCTTTTCACGGTTGGTACTCCTGGCTGCTCGCGCCGAAGGCCACGCCGGGCGATCGTTTCGTTTCCTGCGAACCGGATGACCGCATCATCAACGACCTTTTGTCCAATCTCGCTACCTTCGCCAGGATCTTCCCGAAAATCTCCACCGCGTTCATCTCCCAGCCCATCGGAGACGGAGGCGGACTGGCCATTCAAAATCCGGGCGGAGGTCATCCGCAATTTGGGAGTGACCCTTCAGCCGATGGGGCCAGGCGCACGGTCACTCTCGATGCGCTCGTGGCCACGCTGGGGCTGCGTCCGACGTTCGTCAAAATCGACGTGGAAGGCGCGGAGTTCTGCGTCCTCCGGGGCATGGAGCGGTTGCTCGCGGATCTTCACCCCACGATCATGCTGGAAATTCATCCGAAATGGCAACCGCCGGGGGTGACGGTCGAGCAAGTGCGCGAGACTCTGCTCCAGCATGGCTATCAGGCCAGCGAGGCTGACGTCTCTTCCGTGGCCGTCCGCCAGATCTGGAAATAGCTATCTCCCGGCACGGCAGACATGGAGGATTTTCACGTGACGGTCAGCCGCGTCTTCCCAATAAATAAATCGCGAAACCGGCGTGCAGGTGCACATCGAGCAAACGTTGCGTTCTGTCAGGCTCGGCATAGTCCACAAAGCGGTGTGGCGCTTCACCAATTTCACGAAAACGCTTCCAGAGAAGCTGTTGTTCGCGGCGGGGAAGCGATTGCGCGAAGTCCAACACCTCAATGGCGATGAGGAGTTGGTAACTCATTCATCCTGCGTCAGGCCGAGCCTCCGCCCAAATTCTTCCGGCGTGATCCAGCGTTCCGGTGATTGGTCGTCGATTCGCTGGGCCATGCTTTCGATGAACGCGGAATCCTCCTGGCGGACCCGCAAAGCGACCACGAGCGCCTGTAGCTTGCGCAGCTTCGCGTCATCCCAAGTGACAATTTCCCGCTCTATGGCTTCGAAGCTCATGCTGCGAGTCTAGCCCGGTGCGCGCTTGTTGCAAGAATCTGACAACGCTCGTTTCCGACGTGGGTCAACATTTACACCCACGCAAAGAATTTCTCACTCGTGCCCGGACCGCCAAGCGAGTTTCCTCTACACCATGCACTTCCCCCGCACTGCTCTCGCCCTCGTGACTGCGCTTTTTGGAGCGGCAGCCATCGCATCACTCGCCGCCGAAACCAAACTCCCAAATGTCGTGATCATCATGACCGATGACCAGGGCTATGCCGACGTCGGCGTCTTCGGCGCCAAAGGATTTACCACGCCCAATCTCGACCGCATGGCGCACGAAGGCCGCCGCTTCACCGATTTCCACGCCGCTCAGCCCGTTTGTTCGGCCTCGCGCACCGGCCTTCTGACCGGCTGCTATCCGAATCGCATCGGCATTAATGGCGCCCTGGGACCCGCTTCGAAAATCGGGATCAGCGACGATGAGATGACTCTCGGACAGTTGGTCAAACAGCGCGGCTACGCGACGGCCATCTACGGCAAATGGCATCTTGGCGATCGCCCGCAATTTCTCCCCACGCGCCACGGTTTCGATGAATATTTCGGCATCCCGTATTCCAACGATATGTGGCCGAACCATCCTGAGGCCAAGCAAGGCACCTACCCGCCGCTCCCGCTCTACGACGGCGAAACTCCGACCAAGCTCGGCCTGACGCACGCCGATCAGGAACAACTCACCACTTGGTATACCGAACACGCGGTCAGCTTCATCGAGCGGCACAAAGACCAGCCCTTCTTGCTCTACGTCGTCCCTAACATGCCCCACGTGCCGCTGCACGTGAGTGACAAGTTCCGGGGGAAATCCGAACGTGGCCTCTACGGCGACGTCATCGAGGAAATCGACTGGGGTGTCGGCGAAATCCTCGCCGCGCTGAAGAAGAATGGCCTCGATGACAAGACCATTGTCATGTTCACGTCCGACAACGGCCCCTGGCTGAGCTACGGGAACCACGCCGGCTCCGCCGAACCTCTCCGCGAAGGCAAAGGCACCACCTTCGACGGCGGCCATCGCGAGCCGTTCATCGTCCGCTGGCCCGGCAAAATCCCCGCCGACACCGTGTGCCCCGACGTCGCCATGTCCATCGATATCTTCCCGACCATCGCCAAGCTCATCGGCGCCGAGTTGCCCAAGCACAAGATTGATGGTCTGGACATCTGGCCTCTCCTGGCCGGTGAGCCCGGCGCGAAAAACCCGCACGAAGCCTACTTTTTCTACTACGACGTGAATGCCCTCCAAGCCGTCCGCAGCGGGGATTGGAAACTCTTTTTCCCGCACACCTCACGGACCATGAAAGGCCAGACGCCCGGCCATGACGGCATCCCTGGCAAATACAAACCGCTGCCGGTCGGTCACGAACTTTACAATCTCAGCGACGACATCAGCGAAACCAAGGACGTCGCCGCCGAGAATCCCGACATCGTCAAACGCCTCGAAGCCCTCGCTGAACAAGCCCGCGCAGACATGGGCGATTCGCTGACCCATCGGGTCGGCAGCGGCGCCCGCGAACCCGGCCGCTGGACGCCTCCGCCGCAATAACGTCCGTTGGATTCACCTGGCTCCTGGCCTAAGGAATCGCCACCAACCCGGCTCTCCCCGCTATGTTCTCCCGCTTCCTCTTCGCCGCCCTTTTGCTCGGCGTTTTCACCGCAGCCGTCGCCGCTCCGTCGATCCCGGCAAAAGACCGCGTCGTCATCCTTATTACGATCGACGGCTTCCCCGCTTGGCTCTGGCACGATCCCGCGCTTCCGGTGCCGACGCTGCGCAAACTCGCCGCGGAAGGCGCCGTTGCCGACAGCATGGAAGTCGTCAATCCGTCGATCACCTGGATCTGCCACACCACGCTGGTCACCGGCGTCGGTCCGATCAAGCACGGCGTGCTCTTCAACGGCCTCCTCGTCCGGCAAGGCACCGACAAGCCTCCGATGATCGAGCCCTGGCACGACAAATCCGAACTGGTCCATGTTCCGACCATCTACGATGTCGCCCATCAAGCCGGCTTGAAGACCGCCCAGGTCGATTGGGTGGCCATCCTCAATTCCGGCACGATCGACCACGAGTTCCTCGAAATTCCCAAGCCCACCGGCGAGATCGAACGCGAACTCATCGCCAAGGGCGACCTTACGGAAAATGAAGTGCGCAACTTCATCAAAGGCAAAAGCCCGGCCTGGCGCGACCTGATGTGGAACCGCGCCGCGATCGAAATCCTCACCGTGCACAAGCCGAACTTCCTGCTCATGCACTATCTGAACACCGACGCGCTCAACCACGCCGACGGTCCCGGCAGCATGGCCAGCTACGCCGCGTATGCGCTCGTCGATTACCAGATCCGCGACCTGCTCGCCAGCCTCGAAACCGCCGGTCTCAAGGACAAAGCCACGGTCATCATCACCACCGATCACGGCTTCAAGAAAGTGAAGACGGGCATCTGGCCGAATGTCGCGCTCCGCCAAGCCGGCCTCATCGAGGCCAATGGCGCAACGGTCACAAAATGCGATGCCTATGTCGTCGTCGAAGGAGGCCTCGCTTTCGCCTATGTCACGGACCCCGCGAAACGCGCCGCCGTCCTGCCCAAGCTCCGCGAAATCTGCGCCGGCCTGGAAGGCGTGGACAAAGTCATCGACGGCGCCGACGCCCACAGCATCGACATTCCGACGCCCGCCGAGAATCAAGGCACTGGCGATCTCATCCTCGTGGCCAAACCCGGCTACGCCTTCCAGGCCAAGGTGGACGGTGACGCCACGACCGGCGACCCGAAGAATTACTACGGCACCCATGGCTACCTGGCCAGCGACCCGGAACTCGACGGCATCTTCCTCGCCTGGGGCTATGGCATCAAGCCGGGCACGCAGCTCGGCAAGATCCGCAATCGCGACGTCGCCCCGACGATTGCCGAACTCCTCGGTGTCCCTCTTCCGAACGTCGAAGGTCGCGTGTTGAAGGAAATGCTCGCGCCGTAACCGGGTCCGGGGCTTCCGGCCATTTTCGCTCTGCGCAACCACCCGCCGCCCGCGCGGTTTCACCCAGCACCCATGAAAGCCGCCCCCCTTCTCGCGTTCGCTCTGCTCGGCTTCCTCGCCGGCACCGCCTTCCCCGCCGAAACGCAAAAGCCCAACGTCCTGTTCATCGTCGTCGACGACCTGCGCGACTGGGTCGGTTATCTCAACAAAAATCCCCAGACGAAAACCCCCAACATCGACCGGCTCGCGGCGCGTGGCGTCGCCTTCACCCATAGCTATTGCGCCGCGCCGGTCTGCAATCCCTCCCGGGCCGCCCTCATGAGCGGTCTCCGCCCTTTCACCACCGGCGTTTACGAAAACAGCAACGACTGGCGCACCGTCATCCCGGAGAACCTCACCCTGCCCACCGCCTTCCGCCAGGCCGGCTACTACGTTTGCGGGGCGGGCAAGGTCTACCACGAAGCTTATCCCCGCCGGACCGAGTGGGACGATTATCTGGCCAACGAAGGCCAGCGTGGCGCCGAAACTGACGCGCAAAATGAGGGCACCAGCGGCATTCGCTTCGCCGCGCTCGATTGCCGCGACGACGAACTCGCCGACTGGAAAATCACCGACTACGCCATCGCCGAACTGGGCAAGAAACACGACAAGCCCCTCTTCCTCGCCTGCGGCCTCCACAAACCGCACATGCCGTGGAACGTCCCGCGCAAGTATTACGACCTGTTCCCCCTCGCCTCCATCGAGCTCCCGCCAAATAGTGCGAGTGAACTGGACGACGTTCCACCCGCCGGCGTCAAGATGGCCAAGCCGTGGGGCGACCACGCGGAAATGCTCAAAACCGGAAAGTGGAAAAACGCCATCCAGGGCTATCTCGCTGCGACCGCCTATACCGACATGAACATCGGCCGCTTGCTCGATGCTTTTGACAAAAGCGCCTATCGCGACAACACCATCATCGTCTTCTGGTGCGACAATGGCTGGCACCTCGGGGAAAAGCAGCACTGGCGGAAGTTTGCCCTGTGGGAGGAAGCGACGCGGTGTCCGCTCATCTGGGTCGCGCCCGGCGTCACCCAACCCGGCGGCCGCTGCGAACGCGCCATCGATTTCATGACCGTTTTTCCCACGCTCTGTGACCTCACCGGTCTGCCCATTCCGGCCCACATCGAGGGCAAGAGCATCCGCTCCCTCCTCGCCGATCCGAAAGCGCCCTGGGCTCAACCCGCCCTCACGACGTATCAATTCAACAACCACGCCGTTCGGAGCGAAGACTGGCGCTACATCCGCTACGCCAACGGGGACGAGGAACTTTACCACGACTCCGAGGATCCCAACGAATGGGTGAACCTCGCGAAGAAGCCCGAGTTTGCCGCCAGGAAAGCCGAATTGGGACAGTACCTCCCGACGGAAAATCACCCCGATATCGGCGGGGCCAAAGACGCCAACAAGCAAAAGAAAAACGAGTAATCCCCCAATGAAACTGTTCCTCATCGCCGCCGCGTCGGCCTTCCTACTGCTGACCAGCTTGACCGCACGCGCGGCCGAACCTTCACTGACCCTCGCTCGCGAAAACAACTTCCTCGTGATCCGCGGGCCGCAAATCCCCGGAAACGAAATCCGCATCAACTATCTCGAAGCCTACTGCCGCGCCGGCTCGACCGATGCGGACTGGGTGCAGCACACCGTCATCAAGCACACCTCGGAACTCATCTCCTTGAGCGACGACGCGCGCATTCTGAAACTCCGCGACACCCTCTCGGACGGGGTCACCGTGGAGCACACCATCACCGCCGGCCCTGATGAAGTCGATTTCCGCCTCATCGCGCACAATCCCACCGCCACCCGGAGTGAAGCGCACTGGGCCCAGCCTTGCGTGCGCCTGAGCAAATTCACCGGGTTCGACGAAAAGACCGCCGGCAACGCCGAGGACTATCTGCCCAAATGCTTCCTTTTCCTCGACGGCAAGCTGACCCACATGCCCACGCCCCAATGGGCCACCAAAGCCCGCTACGTCCCCGGCCAGGTCTGGTGCCCGGCCAACATCCCGCGGACCGACGTCAACCCGCGGCCGCTCAACCCGTTGGTCCCGAGCAACGGCCTCATCGGCTGTTTCAGCGGAGACGACCAAACGATCTACGCCGAAGCTTGGGAGCCGTACCAGGAACTTTTCCAGGGGGTGATCCGCTGCTTGCATTCCGACTTCCGCCTGGGCGGTCTCGAACCCGGCGAAACCAAAAACATCCGCGGCAAAATCTACCTCGTGCCCAACGACGTCGACGCCCTCCTCGCTCGCTATGCGAAAGACTTTCCGGAGCATACGCGGTAAGCAGAGGGGTTGGCGCGAAGCGCCCCAAAAAAGCCTGTCATCCTGAGCTTGCCGAACGACCTCCAACATCCGAGGGCGGAGGTGGTGGCTTGATATCAGGTCAGCTCCGCACCACCGCTGCCCACGGGATATTGGAGGTCCTTCGACTCCGCCCATGCTTCCGCGCTCCGCTCAGGATGACCGCGTAGAAAGGAACGCGCCACTGTATGCCATGGGCCCTCATTGTTCCGGCTTGCGGCGCGCCCGCCGTGTTGCGACAAACACCGCCCCACCTTCATGAAAACCCTTGGCATCGCCATCGTCGGTTGCGGCGGAATCACGCTGCAAAACCATCTCCCCGGTCTCGCCCTCTGCGCCGAGACCCGCGTCGTCGCGCTCTGCGACACCAATGCCGCCACCCTGGAGAAAGCCAGCCGCGACACGGGCATCAACGTCACCTCCACGAAGTACGAGGAGATCGTCACGCGCGACGACGTCGATGCCGTGATCATCGCGACGCCCAATATCTCCCACGGTCCCATCGCGCTCGCCGCCATCGCCGCGGGCAAACATGTCCTCTGCGAGAAACCCATCGCCATGACCTACGCCGAGGCCAAGTCCATGGCCGACGCCGCGGATGCCGCCGGCGTGCGCCACATGGCCGCTTTCACCTATCGCTTCGTCCCCGCGATGCGTTACCTCCATCATCTCATCGCCCAGGGAGATCTCGGCCAGCCGTACCACTACCGCTCCTGCCGTCTCCAGGATTGGGGCACGCGTAACCTGGGCTGGCGCCAGGTGAAGGCCCTGGCCAGCACCGGGGAACTCGGCGACATGCTCTCGCACCGCATCGACTTCGCGCAATTCCTCATCGCCCCGATCACGCGATTGGTGGCCAATATGAAACGGCTCATAGACGTCCGTGGCGGCCAACCCAGCGACCTCGACGATTGGGTGGCGGTCCTGGCGGAGTTCCGTGGCGGCGCCACCGGCGTCCTGGAAAGCTCGAAACTTGCCAGCGGCCGCAATGAAAGCTGGCGCAGTCTGGATTGGGTTGAGCTGAACGGCAGCGAAGCCACCTTCGAATTCACCACTGGGAAATGGAACGAGTTGCTCCATGGGAAAGTGGGCGGCCCCGGCCTCGCGCCCCTCCCGGTGCCGCGCGAATTCTGGGTCTGGCCCGGCTGCCCGCGCGATCCCTCGGTCGGCGATCCGCTCATCACGTTCCGCTACGACCAGGCCTTCGAGTTCATCGACGCCATTCGCAACCAACGGCCCTGCGTCCCCAGTTTCCACGAAGGCGTCCGCACGCAGGCCGTCATTGATGCCGCCGTTCGTTCCGCCGAAACCCGCGCCTGGGTTGACCTTCCCAACTCCTGATCCATGACCATGAATAAGACCGCAGTTATCACTGGAGCCGGCACCGGCGTCGGCGCCGCCGTCGCGCTCGCGCTCGCCAAACAAGGCTGGCGCGTCGCCCTTCTCGGCCGCCGCCGCGAACCCCTCGAAGCCGTCGCCACCCAAGCCCCCGGCGCTTTGGTCATCCCGTGCGACGTTGGCAACAACGACGACGTCAGCGCCATGGCCAAACGAGTCCTCGCGGAATTCGGCAGCGTCGAAGTTCTGGTCAACGCCGCCGGGACCAACGTCCCGCACCGGGCCCTCGAAGTGCTTTCCCTCGCCGACTACCACGAAATGATGAACGCCAATCTCAACGGCGCCTACTATTGCGTGCAAGCGTTCCTCCCCCAGATGCGCACCCAAGGCTCGGGCACCGTGGTGAACATCATCTCCGATGCCGGCAAAGCCGCCTCACCCAAGGCCGGCCCCGGTTACGTTATCTCGAAATTCGGCATGGCTGGTCTGACCTCGGCGATCAACGCGGAGGAACGGACTCGGGGCGTCCGCGCCTGTGCCATCTTCCCCGGCGACATCAACACCCCGATCCTCGACAAGCGCCCCGCGCCCCCCGACGCCGCCGCGCGGGCGAAGATGATGCAACCGGAAGATATTGCCGAGTGCGTCCTGCTCGCTATCAATCTCCCGCCCCGCGCGATCATCGAAGAGCTGATCGTCCGTCCACGCTGATTTGTATCCCTATTTTTAACCCTTCAATCATTCTCCTTCTCCCTGTCACGACTATGCGCACCATCTTCTTCCTCTTCTCGTTGTCTTTGTTGTCGGCCACTACGGTTTGGGGGCAGGAGTATGAAATTCGTTTCAATCGTCCGGCCAAGATCGGGCAGACCTGCCTCTATGAGGGCGAAATGAGCCAGGAACAGAGTCAGAAGGTGGACATCGACGGCCAACCGAAAACCGACAAGCAGTCAAAGATCTCCGCGAAGATCAAGGGGAAGGTCGAGGTGACTGCGGTCACCAAGGATGGATCCATCCAAGGGATCAAGATTGAGATTGTGGACTGGCAGCTCCAGTCGTCCGCGGGAGAAATCCCTGGCCCGAAGCCGGGCGACATCGTGGAGAAAAATGCGGGCGAAACAAAACAGTTCAGCATCAAAGGCAATGCCCTCACTGGGCCGGTCGCCGAGGCGCTCGGCCAGTTCTTCTCTTTGCATACCGAGACAGACAAGGACATGGACGACCTGGTCATGGGACCGGGCAAGAAGGTCAAGGTGGGCGATTCCTGGCCGATCAATTCGGAACTCGGAGCGAAAGACCTGGCCGATAAGATTCATAGCTCGATCTCTCCCGAAATGATCAAGGGTCAGACCAAACTGGATGCGGTGGAGGGCTCCACTCAAAAACTGAGCGCTCATATCGCCGTGGATGCATCCGGCATGCAAATGCCGGGTGCACCGAAGGGATTTCGCGCTCAGCGTTTCACCATGGAAGATGAGGTCGCGGGAGATTTTCCTGTGGACGTGGAGCAGCAATCGTCCAACCAAAGCGAGGAAATGAAAATGGATCTCGAAGGCTCAACCACAGTCGATGCCGGTGGGAAGAACGTAACCGTGAAGCTCGCCATGAGCATGCACCTGAAGAAGACCGCAAAGTCGGATTGGAAGAAATAGCCGCGCGGCATTTTTCATTTTTGGTTCGGTGACCAAGCCCATTGGATGTTGGGTGCGGTAGGAGATGCCCGCTCTCACCGGCTTCTGATTGTCTCTCTTGCGACCAAGCCTTAGAACTATCCCCATGTTCTTCCGCTGCCTCGCTCTCCTTCTCGCACTCGACCTTGCTGCGGTCGCCGAATCCGCACCGGACCTCTTCGCCAAGGACAACCTCATGGCCTGGTGCATTGTGCCTTTTGATGGGCAAAAGCGCGGCCCCGAAGCCCGCGCCGCCATGCTCGAAAAGCTCGGCTTCAAACACTTCGCCTACGATTATCGCGCCGAGCACATCCCGACTTGGGATGATGAACTCGACGCCTTGAAACGGCACGGCATCTCGCTCGATGCCTGGTGGTTTCCCGACCATCTGAACGACGAGGCCAAAAAGACCCTCGAACTTTTCCAACGCCATAACGTGCACCCCCAGCTCTGGGTCACCGGAGGCGGCAACCCCACCAAATCGCCCGAGGAGCAAGCCCAGCGCATCGAGACGGAAGTGAAGCGCCTCCGTCCCATCGCCGAGGCCGCGGCGCAGATTGGTTGCACCGTCGGCCTTTACAATCACGAGCAGTGGTTCGGCGAACCCGAGAATGAACTCGCGATTCTCGAACGCCTCGAGCGTGACGGCGTCAAGAACGTCGGCCTGGTTTACAACTTCCACCACGGCCATTCGCAGCTCGACCGCTTCCCGCTGCTGCTCGAGAAGATGAAGCCGCACCTCCTCGCGGTGAATCTCAACGGCATGTTCCGGGATGGGAACAAGATCGGCCGGCAGATCGTCCCGATCGGTCAGGGAGACCTCGATTTGCAGCTCCTCCGCACCCTTCGCGACAGCGGCTGGCATGGTCCGATTGGCATCCTCAATCACACCGGAGAAGACGCCGAGGTGCGGCTCCAGGACAACCTCGACGGCCTCGCCTGGCTCGACGGGCTGCTCAACGGCGAGCGCACTCCGCAGCCCGTGCCGCATTCCTGGAAGGCTCCCGCCTGGCCGCCCACGCCCGGGGATGTCAGCACCGGCGACGAGATCATCATCCCCGCCGCGACCGACGATGAACTCACGCGGGCCAGTGGCTGGCCGACCGACAGCGAACTCATGAAATGGGAGCGTTCCCTCGGGGGCGCAAGCTCCAATCGCTTCACCGCGCTCACGCAGTTGGACAAAACCAATGTCGCGAAACTCGACGTCGCCTGGACCTATCATTCCGCCGACGGCACCGCGAACATCCAGTGCAATCCCATCGTCGTCGACGGGGTGATGTTCGCCCCAACCGGGGGCTGGAACATTGTCGCGCTCGACGCCACCAGCGGCAAAGAACTCTGGCGCTTCACCCCAGAGCACCAGGGCAAGCGCCTCGAGGATCAGCCCGCGCGCCGTGGACTCCTCTACTGGGCGGGCGACGCTCACCATTCGGCGCGAGTCATCTTCGGTGCTGGAAATTGGGTCTACGCCCTCGATCCCAAGACGGGAAAAGCGATCGACAATTTCGGCCAAAACGGCCGCACCGATATCCCGACCGCCGCCACCGCTGTCGGTGCCATCTATCGCGACGTCCTTGTCATGGCCGGTTATCTCGGCGACATCTTTGGCTACGACATCCGGAGCGGCGAACTCCTCTGGACCTTTCACACCAAGCCGCTGGCCGGTGAATTTGGTCACGATACCTGGAGCCACCTCGAGGAAGGCGCCAATTGCTGGGGCGGCATGGCGCTCGATGAATCGCGTGGCATCGCCTACGTCTCCACCGGCTCACCCAAGCCGAATTACCTCGGGATGAACCACACCGGAGACAACCTCTTCGGCAATTGCGTCATCGCGGTCGACGCTCTGACCGGCCGCCGCCTCTGGCATTTCCAGGAAATCCGGCACGACGTCTGGGACTGGGATATCCCCGCGCCGCCCAACCTCGTCACGGTCGAGCGCGACGGCATCAAGGTCGACGTCGTCGCCCAGGTGACCAAGATCGGCAATACCCTGCTCCTCGACCGGACCAACGGCAAACCGCTCTTTCCTTTCCGTCTCCAGCGTGTGAAGGCCGAATTGCTGCCGGGCGACAAGTGCTCGCCCTTCGAGCCGATGCCGGAGCTGCCGCAGCCCTTCGCCCGGCATGGCTTCACCCCGGCCGATCTGGCGACCGCCCCGGAAATCCAGGCCATCGATATGCCGCTCGTCCAGCGCTCGAACCTCGGGCCTTATCCCTCGATTACCGAAGGTAAGCCCACCATGCTTTTCAATATCCATGGCGGTGCGGAATGGACGGGCGCTACCGCCAATCCGCACAGCGGAAAGCTCTACGTCACGGCCAATGAAATCCCGTGGTTCGTGACTTCCTTCCGCGACGATGACCCGGCGCCCGCCAAACCGCCCACGGCCGGCGAGCAAGTCTACAACAGCATCTGCATCGCCTGCCACGGCCCGGATCGCAAGGGGATCGGCACGGCCCCGCCCCTGCGCGGGGTGCGGCATCGCCTCAAGGCGGACGAAATCCACCAGCAAATCAGAACCGGCAAAGGCTTGATGCCGCCCATGCCGCAGCTCAGCGACGAGCAGGTCACCGCCGTCATCGACTTTGTGCTTTGTAACGATCGTCCGATTCCTCCGGTCGATCCCAACGCGCCGCCCAAGTGGACCTTCGGCGGCTGGAATCGTCTCGTGGACCCGCAGGGCTATCCCGCTTGCACTCCTCCGTGGGGCACCTTGACCTGCCTCGATCTCAACACCGGGCACATCGCCTGGAAAGTGCCGTTCGGCGAGTACCCCGAGCTGGCTGAGAAAGGCGTCGCCAAAACCGGCCAGGAAAACTTCGGCGGCTCGATGCTGACCTCCACCGGGGTCATCATCGCCGGCGGAACCCGGGATAAAAAGCTGCGCGCCTTCGATGCCGACAACGGCGCCGAACTCTGGAGCTATCAACTTCCCCTGCACTCCACCGCCCCTCCTGCGAGCTACGAAGCGGGTGGCCGCCAGTTCATCGTCGTCCCGGTTACCGGCGGCGGAAAACTGGGCGGCCCGACCGGCGATGCCTGGATGGCCTTCGCCCTGCCGAAATAGGGCGAGCCGGCGGGCCGGGCGAAATTGCCGCCAAAGAAATTCCGCATCGAAATATTTGCCGAGCAACGACGGGGAAATGACGAGGGCCGCGCTGGCATTGTCGAACCCTTCGCCCGCCGCACCATCCACGGGAAACTCTTTCGTGGGATAGAGCGTCGGGACACCGGTGAGATCGCGGATGGAGTAGAGATACTCGGCATTCGACAGGCGCCGCAGGGCCACCGGTCCCGGATCACCCGCCGTCGCCTGCGCGACTTCGTCCAGGGTCCCCTCCACCCAGGCCGTGAGCTGGCGTCTTTGTTCCGGCGTCATCTGCGGCTTGTCCTTCGGCGGCATTTCCCGGTTCGCCAACTGGTCGAAGACGTCCTGCCAGGTGCCCGGATCCTTCTTCACCTCGGCGACCGACGCGAAGCGCTCCAGATCGAGATCGCCTTTCTGTTTCTCGGTCGAGTGGCACTTGGTGCAGTATTCGGAGAGAATCGGTCGGATTTCCTTTTCAAAATCCGGGGGCGCCGCGTTGGCCGCGCCGCGCAAGAGCGCGAGCAGCACCGGCACGACAGAGATGCGAAGCCGTGGGTTCATGCAAGGATGGATTTCCCTCCACGGACCTTCTTTTCGGAGCGGTTGGAA
>Ga0206804_10038_pt1 | contig 36418 bp, 26 predicted proteins | sample Alteio_BWOrgCont_62_FD_152888 | JGI IMG/M metagenome (GOLD analysis project Ga0206804, IMG submission 152888) | Enriched cells from forest soil in Barre Woods Harvard Forest LTER site, Petersham, Massachusetts, United States -... | ecosystem: Environmental > Terrestrial > Soil > Temperate forest >... | reverse complement strand
GCGGAATCAAAGGGGACCCCGCCTCTGCGGCAGCCCGCAGGGCCCGGGTGGCGCTGAGCATGGGCGCGGCGGCGGCCAGCAGCTTGAGAGCGGTGCGACGCGAGACGATCATGGGAAAGTGGGGAGCGAGGATGCGGGTGAAAATGCGGGACTGCGAAGGCAATGGAAGTTGAACTCCCGCCAATCCGGTTCAACCGGAATGGCGGGGCCCTACACTCTACCCTATCAAAAATCGAAAGTCGTCTGGAGGTACCACTGTCGCGGGGGTATGATGCGATAACCTTGCGCGCTTCCGTCAGGATTGACGTTGATAACCAACAGGTAGCCATTCGACCATGCATCGCGGCAGTTGAGCTGCACGGTCATGCGGATGCGATTGTCCAGGAACGGCAGCTTCGTCTTGTAGGAAACCCACAAGTCTTGGTGCAGGACTTCTTTGCCCAGGATGGGATTGAAGGGCTGCAGCGTATCGACCGCACCGAGCGCGGAGGGATCAGGCGTTCCGCCATAATAGCCGATTGCCGCTGGCGTCTCATAGCGGAGAGCCGTTCCCGCTCCAAAGCCCGCAAAGCGGCCGGTGACGAACTGATAGTTGGTCAGGTAGTTGTAGTGGAACTTCGACAAATCAGGCGAAGCATGGTTTTGCTGGGCGAGCTCGACGTCCAGACCCGATGCGTCCACCGTGCCGGCGAGCCATTGCTGCGGAGAACCGCCGCCGTCGTTGCCGACATTGCCCGCGCTGGCCGTAGTCCAAAAAGGTCCGAGGACAGGATCGGTGGCCGTCGTCCAGACCGGCAAACGAGCGGCGAGGTATTTCTGCGTCCCAGGATAGACGCCGCTGTAAACCGCCACGTCCCGATCGGCCGTGAACTTCATGGTCCAGTTGCGCAGCGGATTGTAGATCAAATTGAATTCCCAGCCTTTGGCGGCGACGGTTTGCGTATCCGCCTCGTGCTGGTCGCCGTTGACAAAGCCCTGCAATCCCGTCGGAAACTGTAAGATCGTCTGCGCGTAGTTGTTGATCGCAGTTCCAGAGGCGGAGGCGCCCAAGTTATTGGTGGCAATTTCCTGCGCCCAATAAACGAACATGCTAGCGTCGATGCGATAAGCGCGGTCGAGGAAGGTGGTCTGACCCTCACGGCTGTTCGCGGCGTTGGACTTGTACCAATTCATCTCGGCCACCAGCTTATCGTCGAAAAAGGACAGGGAGAACCCGTAATCCTTGCCGGTACCGCTCGGATTCGGGAGCACATTGCCGAACGAGTCTTCGCCCAATCCAGCGACGGTGAAGTTCGCGGATTGGTTGTAATGCACGCTCAGCCACTTGGTAAGGTGCGCTACACCGCCGGCTTGGCGCGTGATCCCATCCGCATAGTTCCAGTTGCTAAATTGCGACAGATTGTCGAGGTCGGTCAACCCCGTGGTGGGATTGACCCCCAGTCCCAGCGTGTTGCGGATACGCTCGTAATCGTGGCGTTGACCGAAAGTGAGCACCAGCCTGTCGTCGAACAGATAATTCTGCATGCTGCCGGAATAACTCCAGACCTGTTGCTGGGTCTTGCTCGTCGATGCCGGGAAAGGAGTCGGCCCGAGCTTTACGTTTTCGTTCGTCCAGGTGCCGCCATTGAGCTGCGTGTTGTACCAGGTGATCGGAAAGGTGAAATTGGTGTTCACGAACTCGCCCGGATTGTAGCTGATGGCCGCGCCTGAGCTGCTCTCATAAAATCGCTGCACATTGGCGCCGCTCGGGCCGCTGGCGTTGGCGCCGATGTCGGTGGTGCTGTTCCAGCTATGCGCGTCGAGGACCTCCAGACGGTAGCGCCAGGAATTGGTGTCGTTTTCGCGGTGCTGGTAGAACGCCTGCAGCGTATGATGACCGAACCATTTTGTCCAATTGCCGTTCTTTGTGAAGTCCAGCTGGTATACGAGTGACAGGCGCTCCTGCTCGTTCAGGTCCTGGTTGGTGATATCGTCGCCCTGACTCATATCCAGGTAGGGACGGCCAAAGAAGGGATTGGGGGTGCCGTTGAGAAGCCGGACATTCGTATCGATCTGGGCGGCGTTGCCAATATTTCCGCCCACGTAATTGTGCTGAATGGTGGTGAACTGCTCGCGGTACCACCCCGCCTCGAGAAAGAGACTGTCGGTAATCTGCTGCTCGACTTCGGCGTTATAAGTCACCGCCTGGTCTTCGCCGACGTTGTCGGAAAATATGTTGACCCCCTGCCAATTGAGCAGCTGAGGGTTGCTGATGCCCGGATCACGGTATAGCGGATAGGTGACCTGGCCCGCCGGGGCGGAAGAGCCGTACTTCCGATAAATCCCGCTCGAGCTCATCAGCCGCTCGTTGCCGATCGGGCCCCAGATGTTGACGGCGGCGTTCGTCCCGGTCCCATTGACGGTTCCAGCCGCGTTGGTGGGCGTGCCGGGCGAGGCGAAGTTGGTGCCCAATTGCGCCTCTTCCCATAACTGAGCCACCCCGTGAACGATATAAAACTGGGGGTCGCTGATGCTGGCGATGGGAGTATACATGCCAGTCGGCGTCAGGGTGTTGTTCGTGATCGGCGCCGAAGTCACACCGTTGACCGTGGCGGTGTAGGTGATCGGATCCCACGTCGGGCGGCCGGCATTGAGCCACGGGGTGATCTCGTCCGCCGGCGTGACGCTGTCCGCCCGGCGATTCGGGTTGTCGTAATATTCGATGTTGGCCCGTATCGTGGTCGTGGGAAAGGGCTTGATCGTGACGGCGGCAAATTCGCGGCGCTGAATATCATAGGAGGGTTCCTCCGCAGTGGGGTGCGCATTCGCGTACAGTCCGGCGACCGCGATCGCGAGTTTGTCGGGTATCAGGGCGCGGTTGAGGTTAAGGGTCGCGCGGAAATCGCCAAAGCTGCCGAACCGGGCGGCAATTTCGTTCGTATCTTTGTTGAGGACGGCTTTTTCGATCGATTCGTTCAGAATGCCCGAGGGACTGCCAATGCCGAACAAGGTTGAATTCGGGCCGCGGCTGAGCTCGACGTCGTCGATGTTGTAGGAATCAAGCTGGATCGCGGGATTGGCCAGAAAGAAGTCGCGGGTAATATCAACGGAGCCCAGGCCACGGATGCGGTTGGCCGTTTGGGGCGACGACTGGATACTGTCGGCGATTCCGACGTTCTTGGCAAAGCCGCCGGTCGCCGTATAATTTTCGGTGCCTTCCGTGCTGGCCTCATAGAGGAAGAGGTCATTGATATTGACCGAGGAGGTGTCCGTCATCTGCTGCTTGGAAATGACCGTGATCGACGCGCCCAAATCTCCCAAGTTAGAATTGAGGCGCGTGCCCATCGTGGTGTTTTGCGTGTAGTAGCCAATATCCTTGCTCGAGGATTGCACCTCGAACGGTGGCAGCTTGGTGACTTCCGGCGTTGAAGTGGCGGCGCCGGCATTGACTTGATCCGGCGTTGGCACTGGTGCGGTGGTGCTGACCGCCGTTTGATCGCTCGATGCCGCTTGGGCCCGGCTGATCGCCGGAAGGGAGAGCATCGACATCAGTGCGCAAAAGGGAAGCGCGGGCGAGGTGCTGATCAATCTGCGAGGTGTGTTGGTCATAGGTGGGGTGCTGACTTTGCGACGATGGTCCGGAAAAGAGAGGGCCGGATGCTTTGGCAACTGGGGTACGAACGTCAGAATTGCCGAACGGGACTTTCCCGCGCAAAATCTTTTAGAGGTGATATTGCGTCTCCAAGATTTTTGAAAATCTGGAAAGCCGGTCGGCGCTCCCAATCTTCCTGCCACGGGCACTCCGCCATATCCATCAGATTGCGACAAAGGTTTCGGCCTCTTTTCACTCCTAAATAGAGGGGCCTTCTATTTTTCTGGATGCTTTTATATCGCAGATTGCGACAGGGAATAACGCGGTCGTGAAATCGCAAAAACTGGTCCCGATCATCGTCCAGCAGCCGATCCGCCCATTTGTGCATCTAAATGCGACAAACGGCCGAAGAGAAAATCCTCGCGCCGCCGCAATTCACTCCCACGCGTCGCAACCATTTGCCAGGTCGCTCGTCGATTCCATGCGCCGCACCCCCGGCTTATTCCCATGAGCAAAATCCGCCGCCTCCTAAGTTCCATCGCCCTTGCCAACGCTATGGGAATGATTTTTTCTTCGCCGCTGATTGCGCAGCCGGCGCCCGCCGAAGCGACCGCCTCGGCCGCTCTCCCCCCCGGAGGGCGGGGCGGCTTCGGGATGGGGCCGCCTGCCACGCCGGCCATCGTCAACGCCGCCGCCGCCGCGAACACCCCCATTGTGCCGGGGCCATTCCAGCCCACTTGGGAATCTCTGCGGGCGAATTATCGCATGCCCGCCTGGCTGATAGACGCGAAATTTGGCATCTTCATCCATTGGGGGCTCTATTCCATTCCGGCCCACCACAATGAGTGGTACGAAAAGCACATGTACGGCGAGGACGCCGCCTGGCATGTCGAGCAATACGGACCCCTGGATAAGTTTGGCTACAAGGATTTCATTCCCCTTTTCACGGTGCCGAAGTTCAATGCCGACGAGTGGGCGCTGCTGTTCAAGCAGGCGGGGGCGCGAATCGTTTTGCCCACGGCGGAGCACCACGACTGGTTTTCACTGTGGGACAGCGCTATCAATCCTTTCAATGCCAAGGCCCTCGGCCCCAAGCGCGACCTGATAGGCGAGCTAGCAGCCGCGGTGCGTCGGCAGGGGATGAGGTTCGGCGTCACCAACCATAGCATCGAGCATTATACCTTCATCAACGAGCCCAAGGACGGCACCCGGACCGATCTCCACGATCCGGCGTACGCCGACTTCTATTGGGTCGAGCATAATGATGCGCGCCTGCAGAAGTTCCTTGAGCTTTGGGTGGCGAAAAACGAGGAGCTGATCGACAAATACCATCCCGACATGCTGTGGTTCGACAACGGCATCAATCCCCGGGCATACGATCCCATCAAGCTCAAGGTCGCGGCCTATTATTACAATCGCGCCCTGCAGTGGGGCAAGGAGGTGTCGATCGCGACCAAGGATTCGGCTTACCTCGCCGGCAGCATCACCGACCATGAGCGAATGATGCGCGCGCCCACCACGCTGCAGGAGACGCCCTGGCAGGTACACGACACGGTAGGCTCAACCTGGGGTTATACCGAGGGCATGCGTATCGGGAAGCCCGGCGGCTTTATTCACACCTTGATCGACGTCGTAAGCATGAACGGCTGCTTCCTCTTGAACGTATCTCCCATGGGCGATGGTTCGATACCCAGCGACCAACAGCAGGTGCTTGCCGCCATGGGAAAATGGCTGAAAGCCAACGGCGAGGCAATCTATGATACACGGGCTTGGACTCACTCAGGGGAAGGCCGATTGCAGATTCCCCGGGGCCAAGAACCCACGGGCAAGGACATACGATTCACCGCCAAAGGGGACATCCTTTACGCGATTGTCCTGGGCTGGCCCGGCGAGCAGGCAGTGATCACCTCGCTCGCGCAGGGCAAGGTCGCCGGGACGGTGGTGGAAGTGGAATTGCTTGGCTCTCCCGGCGCGCTCCCCTTCCGCCAGGATGCCGAGGGGCTGAAGGTGCAGATGCCCGCGGAAAGGCCGAACGACTTCGCTTATGCTCTCAGGATCACGGGATTGAAACTCTAAAGCCTGCCTTCGCCCATTGCTCGTGCTGGACGGCTCTCCGATCAAATCCCGGCTGAAGCGCGGCGCCCCGACCATCGTGGCCGGCGGAATCCTCGCGCTCGGTTGCTGCGGCTTCCCGCCGTCCGCACTTTCGGCGCAATCCGACGTAAATGATGGGCTAAAGGTCAGCGATAACCACCGGTACTTGGTGAATGCCGTGACCGGAAAGCCGGTATTCATCCTGGCGGACACCGCCTGGAACCTCGGCGCGCTCAAACGCGAGGAAATCGAACGCTATCTGCAGAGCCGGGCGGATCATGGATTCAACACGGTGATGTTCGCCTTGAATTTTGCCCCGCAGGCAGACGAAAGAAATGCCTATGGCCAGGCCGCCTATGTCGGTGCGGAGAAAACTGACCTGAATCCGGCATATTTCGACTTTTGCGATGCCATTGTCCACATGTCCGCTGATCGCGGCTTTTATGTGATGTTGTACGCCATGTGGGCCGGGAAAAAGGCCGGGACCATGAACAACTACACCGCCGCGCAATTGCACACCGTCGGCCGGGCTTTGGGCCGCCGGTACCGGGGCGTCCAAAACGTCATCTTCTGTGCCGGGGGAGAGGCATCGCCGCATTACATCGATGAAGCGCGGGTAAATGCGCTCGGGCGCGGGCTCAAGGAGGGATGCGAAAGCCGGAATCTGGTGACCGTTCATCCGGTCTCTCCCAATTCCTCTTCGAGATTCTATGCTGCTTCGCCGTGGCTGGATTTTAACCTGAGCCAGGCCAAGTCGGGCAATGGCCCGGAGAACGCGGCTTATGATGCCGCCGCGCTGGTGCTGGGAGACTGGAGCCTGACCCCGGCCAAGCCCACTATGATGGGCGAGCACCGCTATGAATCTGGCACGCAGGAGGATCCGCTCATTCAGCGCCGAAGCCTGTACCAATGCGTCTTTGCCGGCGGCTGCGGCTATGCCTATGGCCATGACGCCCTGTGGCAGATGACTCCCCATACTGCTCAGCCCTGGATGTTGAAAAGCTGGAACCCCGGAGTGGAGACCTGGACCCAAGCACTCGACACCCCGGCGGTCCGCCAGCTGCAGCACATCAAGACGCTGCTCTATTCCCATCCGTATCTCGAGCGCATCCCCGACCAAAGCCTAGTGTTGGGCGGGCAAGGCACGGACGTCGCCACCCGCACGCAAGCGACCCGGGATGGCACGCCGGGAGGCACCGATGCCACCTATATCATGGCCTACGTCAGCTCCCCCCGCACGGTGACTCTCAACACTGCGGTGATATCCTGCCGCTCGTTAAACGCCTATTGGTTCAGCCCGGAGACCGGTTTGACCGAGCCGATTCAAGAGCACTTCACCAATCCCGGAAGCCTCACGCTGCAGCAAAGGTCGCAGGGCCGGGACTGGGTCGTGGTGATCGAAGATGCGGCCCGCAATTACACCCCGGGCAACCAAGCTTCTGCCGTTGCCGCTCGCTAGATGGAAATTCAGCCAATCATCCGCCTCCGGCACAGGGCCGCTTGGGCTCCCCGAACTGCGCTTCCTGATGCTTTTTGCGACACAAGGGCGGACATATGACCCCGTACACGAGAGTAGGATTTAATTTGCCCAAAGGTTTCCGACCTTTCAAGCATGCTTGAAATGCGACATGTGAACTGGCGAGCCCACGCGCTTCCGCTCAACGACCGCCTATTCCGCGAGCCGTTCTATGTCACCCACGCCGGATGGGAGCGCGTGAGGCCGCATCAATCCTATCCCCATTCCGGGCAGCCCTATTATTACGACATGACTTGGACGGAAGGCCGCATTCTCGGCGAATTCTGCCTTTCGTTCATCACCAAAGGTCAGGGCGAGGTGGAGACCAAGCGCGGCCGGCAGTCCGTCCGAGCCGCCCAGGCGTGGCTCTATATGCCGGGCGAATGGCACAGGCACCGGCCCACCCCCTCGGTGGGCTGGAGCAATCAATGGATAAAATTCAACGGCAGCCTGGCCCATCAATGGATGCAGGAGCGGGCCTTCGGCCTGAAGGGAAATCTGGTACAGCTCGCCGATACCCGCCTCTTCCAGCGCCAATTCCGGCATCTGGTGGAATCGATCGACGCGGCGGATGGCCGCAACTCCCTCCAGTTTTCGTGGCAGGCAATCGGGTTGCTGTCGCATTTTCTGGTGGATCAAAGCGCGGTCGACCAACCCAAGGTCGCTCAGTCCGGCGATGCGGTAGTGGACTCCGTCCGGGCCTACATTTGGAGCCAAAGTCACAACCAGATCAGCGTGTCGGACGTGGCACGCCACACCCGGTTGAACCGCCGAACGCTGGAGCGGTGTTTCAAGGCGGTGACCGGCACCACCCTGCTCAACGAGATTCAGCAGTGCCGCATTTCCCGCGCCGCCCTGCTGCTGCGCGAGACCGACGTGCCGATCAAATACGTGATCGGCCGGGCGGGTTTCAGCAGTTACCAACAGATCCGCCTGGCGTTCCAAAAACATTTTGCCGTCTCGCCCGAAGAGTACCGAGCCAACGCGCGCTCCACTGCCAGCTAATGGCGCCTGGCCTCTCCCAGGAAAAGCGACGTGGGCCCACCGCAGATTCCCATGAAAATCCTCCTTCACCGCGGCTCGCCGCGGATGTTTGCAGCCGCGGTCGCCGCCGCGCTTTGCCTCGAACCGCTCGCGCTCCTTTGCGCCCAAACCGCCGCTCCAGCCCTTCCGATAGAAGAGACCAGCGTCGTCACGGCACCGCCCGCACCCAAGCAAGGCGGCCTGCGGCCAATTCGCGAGAGCCCTGAGATGATCGCGGCGGCGCTGCGAGGCATTCCGTCGCCGCCAGCCGGACCGTTCGAGGAATCATGGCAATCAATCGCGCAAAACTACCAGGACCCCGACTGGTTTCGGAACGGCAAGTTCGGGATCATGATGCACTGGGGAATTTATTCCGTTCCAGCGCATGGCAGCGAATGGTACGTCCGCTACATGTATGGCGGCAATGTCCTCGCCGGGGATAAGGGCAATTCCACGAACGCGAGCGTGGTCCAGTGGCACACCGAGCATTTCGGGCCGCCCACCCAATTCGGGTACAAGGACTTTCTGCCGATGTACACAGCGGCCAAATGGGACCCCGACGCTTGGGCCGCGCTCTTCAAGAAGGCGGGGGCCAGATACGTACTCGCCCCCGGTGAGCACCACGACGGTTTCTCCAACTGGGACAGCGCGATCAACCCCTATAATGCCAAGAACTATGGACCGAAGCGCGACTTGGTCGGGGATCTCATCAAGGCACTCGAGAAGGCCGGACTGAAGACGGGGGTCTCGAATCATTCGAGCATCCATTTCGATTTTATTCCTCCCCTCCCCGGCAGTGACCAATATGACCCGAAGTGGGCCGCCTTTTACAATGTGGCCGATCGCAGTGATACGGCACGGACGAAATTCCTCCACGATTGGGTGGCGAAGAACCTCGAACTCATCGACAAATACCATCCCGACATGCTTTGGTTCGATATGAGCGGGGGCCGCAACTGGGATCCGCTCAAACTGCGAGTTGCTGCGTACTACTTCAATCGGGCGAAGGAATGGGGTAAGGAGGTGGCCATCAGCGCCAAGACCGATGCATTTGTCACCGGTCAGATCATGGACTACGAACGCGAGGGACGGGCGCCGATGGAACTGACCGATTGGGTTTGGCAGCCGGATGATCCGATCACCAACAAGTTCGGCTTCGTTCAAGGTATGCCACCCTACCCGGCCGACCAGTTTGTGTGGAAACTGGTCGAAAACGTGAGCAAGAACGGGAACCTTCTGCTCAACGTTTCGCCGCGGGCCGATGGGACCATCCCGCCGGAGCAGCAGGACGTCCTTCTGGCGATCGGTCGGTGGCTGGACGTGAACGGCGAGGCGATTTACGGCTCGCGGCCATGGATCAAGTATGGCGAAGGCCCGGCCGCCGATGCGGCTGCGGCCACGATGGTTGCAGCCAAGGCAAACGGTTTTGCGGGCCGGCTCAACGGGCAAAACCAAGGCGGCCCCGAGACCTTGGGCGGCGGGCTGCCCCGCCACGGCTACAAGCCCGCCGACATCCGGTTTACCACCCGTGGCGACACTCTCTATGCCACGATAATGGCCTGGCCGCCCGACGCCGTCGTCATCACCTCGCTGGCCGCCGGCCAACCGGTCCAAGGCAAAGTGAAAAAGGTCCAATTGCTCGGGCACGACGGCGATCTCGCCTTCACCCAGGACGCCGAAGGTCTGAAGGTGAAGTTTCCCGCCGACAAGCCGTGCGATTACGCGTACGTGCTTAAGCTCACCGGATTGAAACTTTGATGTCGGAGCGAATTTGAAGAACCGTCGGTCACTAATCCCTGTTCTCGGCCCGTTTGGGCGTGCCAGGCCGGTCAACGGTTTGGGCGTGAGCCGGATCGGGCGCGCGGTCTACACGCTGGCCGGCGCGGTGGTGTCTGGCATTCTGGTTTTGTCCGCCGCGGCCGCGGATTTGCAACTGCCGCGCTGGGAGCCGCATGATTTTGTGTTCACGTGCCCGGTCGCGCCAGCCGACCCTTTTCAGGTCTCATTTTCCGCGCAGGCGACCGGTCCGGGCGGCGCCGAACTCACCGTACCTGGATTCTACGACGGCAACCGGACGTGGAAGATACGCTTCTCCGCGCCGGCCGAAGGCGACTGGCGCTTGACCACGCGCTCCGACGTTGCGGAGCTGGATGGCCTGCGCACCGCCGTCACCTGCGTGGCGAATCGCTCGCCGTCAATTCACGGCGGCGTGCGCGTGGATCCCGTGCGGCCGCATCAATTTGTCTTTGAAGATGGAACTCGTTTCCTGCCGGTGGGGTACGAATGCGACTGGCTTTGGGCGCTCGATTCTAATGATCCCGGGTTGCCGGTGACCAATACGTTCCTCGATAAGCTTTTGGCCAATGGCTTCAATTTCGTCATACTGAATGCGTTCGCGTACGACACTTCCTGGCGACGGGGGCACACCGGCGCCGACGACTTCGGCCCTCCGCCCTTCTACCCGTGGGACGGCAGCAATGACCAGCCCGACTTCGGCCATTTCGACCTGCGGTATTGGCGGCACTATGACCGGGTGATCGACGCGTTGTACCAGCGGGGGATTTGGGCCCATATGCTGATTAAGGTCTACAACAAGCATGTGCAGTGGCCGGCGAACGGAAGCCCCGAAGATGACCGATATTTCCGCTGGTTGATCGCGCGATATGCGGCCTATCCGAACATCACCTGGGACCTTGCAAAGGAGGCGAACTACGAAAAGGACACAGGCTACAAGCTTGGCCGCCTCCGGTTCATCCGGGCGAACGATCCCTATCGCCGCCTCATCACGGTTCACGATGACCGCGCCGGCTACGACCGCGGGATTTACGACGATCTGGCGGACTATCGGTCTGACCAGCAGCATCAGCTCTGGCGCGAGACGATGCTCGCGCATTTGCAACAACGGGCGTGGCCAGTGATCAACGCCGAATTCGGCTACGAGCAGGGTCCGGGCGGATCGGCCGACAAGACGTACGGCGTGGCGCAGTCACCGGAGGAGGTCGTCCGCCGCGCGTGGGAAGTCTACGCCGCCGGAGGCTTCGGCGCCTACTATTACACTTATACGGCATGGGATATCATCCGGCCAGAGGACACGCCGCCCGGTTATGCATACTTCAAGCATCTTCGCGATTTCTTCGAAGGAACCGCCTATTGGCGGATGCGTGCGATCAACGGGATAAGCAGCGCGGGGTCCTGCCTTGCCGAACCCGGCCGGGAATATGTCGTCTTCCTCGGCAAAGCCGCCCGCTTCACCCTAAACATCGAAGGCGCAATCGGTCCCCTTTCGACTGAGTGGTATCACCCGCTGACCGGCGAACGGCGGAAGGCATCCTTCGTTGAAAACGGAATGACGATGCTGACGCCGCCCGCTGACTGGGGGACAGGGCCCATCGCTCTGCATGTCACGGGATCCTCGATGCCTGGTGACGAGTGGAAGCACTAAAACGCTCCCGGCAGTCCTCCTTCGCTTCCTTGGCGCGGAGGTGCCGTCTGGGAAAAGTAATCCCGGCAGCGGGACGTAGTGGAGCCTTCCAACGGGCGATAGGCTCATCCATTTCACCGCTTCTGCAACTTCGCGATTCAACAATAGCTTGAAAAAAACTTTGGGGTGGTTCGATCCCAGCCCGGGCAGCCATTTCCATCAAAGGGATGGCCAGCATTGCCGGCTTAGCGCCAGCCAAGTCCCGGGGCGACGTGGGTTAAGATCGCTTCCAGCACGTGCGCATTGTAACTCACGCCCAGCTGGTTAGGGATGGTCAGCAGGAGGGTATCGGCCTCGGCGATGGCCTCGTCTTGGCTGAGCTGCTCAATGAGCACGTCTGGCTCGGCCGCATAGCTCCGGCCAAAGACGGCCCGCGTGTTCGCTTCAATAATGCCGATCTGGTCTGCTTTCTCACCGCTGTCCCCAAAATAGGCGCGGTCCCGCTCGTCCATCAGGGGGAAGATGCTTCGGCTCACGGAAACGCGCGCAGCGCGACCGTGACCTGCTTTGGCCCACGCAGTCCGAAAGGCACGGATTTGGGCAGCTTGCTGAACGTGCAGAGGCTCGCCGGATTCATCGAACTTGAGGGTAGAACTCTGAAGATTCATGCCGAGCTTTGCCGCCCACACCGCCGTCGCATTGGTGGCCGAACCCCACCAAATCCGTTCCCGCAAACTCGCGGAAAAAGGCTCCAGCCGCAGGAGTCCCGGCGGGTTGGGGAACATCGGGCGGGGGTTGGGCTTCGCAAAACCCTTCCCGCCGAGCAGCTCCAGAAAGGTCTCGGCATGACGCCGTCCCATGCCGGCATCGTCCTCCCCTTCCTTGAGCCGTTGGCCAAAGTAACGCCATCCGTCGACGACTTGCTCGGGGGAGCCGCGGCTGATCCCCAGTTGCAAGCGCGAGCCGGCGATGAGATCGGCGGAGCCCGCGTCTTCGGCCATGTAGTGAGGATTCTCGTACCGCATGTCGATGACGGCGGTTCCGATCTCCATCTTTTTGGTTCTGGCGCCAACCGCTGCCAGCAAGGGAAACGGCGAAGACAATTGCCGGGCAAAATGGTGAACCCGGAAGTAGGCCCCGTCCATCCCGAGCCGTTCCGCCTCAACGGCCAGGTCAATCGACTGTAGAAGCACATCCGCCGCAGACCGCGTCTGCGACTGAGACGAAGGCGTCCAATGGCCGAAGGACAGGAAGCCGATCTTCTTCACTGGCTTAAGTGAAATGCGTCAGGTTCGATTCGCAAAGCCTCCCTCAACAAAAAGTTCTCCGTCTATTTTCCTAATCGTCCTCAATATCAGGCGGCTTGATGGCGGTGAGCAGGCGATCGAGTTCGGCTTGGGTCGGGTTGCGGATGGAGCGAACGGTCACGATCGCTTCGCCGGCGGGGAGCGTGACCTTGGTCGGAGTGTCGACCGCGAGTCCCAGCACCACGGTGGCGAGCGGGGAGTTGTGCGGAAGGCATTCGATCCCTGACTCCGGATCGCTCGCCGTCTCGCCGTGCGTGGTCACGAGAAACGTGAAACGGTGTTGGCGCTTCGTCGACACGTCCTGCCTTTCGATCGTGGCCACGTGCCCGAGCTGCAGCCTGTCCGTCGGTTTGGCGAGCCATGTGACCGGATCGACTTCGATGAAGGCATTGCGGGCGACAAAGCGGTCAAGCGCGGTCATCTTCCGGTCGACGGCGCGGATGGCGTCCTTGGCCGCCTTGAACCCGAAGTTCTCGCGCAGATCGCCTTGGCTGTGAGCCTCGACCTTGTCTTTCACCAGGTCGACTCGCTTGAGCTTAAGCGCCTCGAACTCCTCGGCTAAAACACGGTTATAGCCCGGCCGCACGTAGATCGTTGTGGGTGCCGGTGACGGAGGGCGGAAAATCTTCTTTCGATGCAGTGGCATGCTAGGCGGCCTAGCAGGATTGAAACCTGCGCGACGAGAGGCTTCAAGCCGCCTGAGCGGCAACCAAAAGAATCCCACAACAGGTCGCTCAAGGGCGCGCGACATAAGCGATCGACTGTGCTAAGGTTGGCATGTGACAACGGCGAACACTGAGCTCTCTCAATCAACCCAAGTTCAAAACAGGAGTCCAAAAATGAACAAGCGCAGACTCGGCACCGGCAAACTGGAAGTCTCAGCGATCGGACTGGGCTGCATGGGCATGAGCTCGGGATACGGTCCGGCTGGAGAAAAACAGGCGATGATAGCGGTGATTCGCTCGGCGGTCGAAAGCGGCGTCACCTTCTTTGATACAGCGGAAATCTACGGTCCGCTAAAGAACGAGGAACTCGTAGGCGAGGCCCTTCTCCCTTTCCGCCGGCAAGTGAAGATAGCAACCAAGTTTGGGTTCAAAGTCGGACCCAATGGGGAGCGCATGGAGGGCTTGGATAGCCGGCCGGCTCATATCAAGGAAGTTGCCGAAGCCTCTCTTAAGCGGCTCAAGACCGATGTTATCGACTTGTTCTATCAACACCGCGTCGATCCGGACGTGCCGATCGAGGATGTGGCCGGGGCCGTGAAAGAATTGATCCAGGCCGGCAAGGTGAGGCATTTTGGCCTCTCGGAGGCAGGCGCGAAGACCATCCGGCGCGCGAACGCGGTCCAACCGGTCACTGCCCTGCAAAGCGAGTATTCCCTGTTTTGGAGGGAGCCGGAGAAGGAGATCATACCCCTGCTCGAGGAACTCGGGATAGGCTTCGTTCCCTTCAGCCCGCTGGGCAAGGGGTTCCTGACGGGCAAGATCGACGAAAATACGAAGTTCGACGCTGCGGATTTCCGAAACATCGTGCCCCGCTTTTCTCCCGAGGCCCGCAAGGCGAATCTCGCCGTGGTCGATGTGCTCAATTCACTCGCCGGCCGAATGAAGGCCACCCCGGCCCAGATTGCACTCGCCTGGCTGCTCGCACAAAAGCCTTGGATCGTTCCCATTCCAGGCACGACGAAGCTGCCGCGCCTGGCCGAAAATCTCGGGGCCGCATCGGTCGAACTTTCTCCCCGCGACCTTCGAGAAATCAACGCCGCCTCCGATAAGATCGCGTTGCAGGGCGCCCGCTATCCGGAGCACCTGCAAAAACTGATCGACCGCTAATACGGTGGCGGAGATTCTGGCAAACGCATGCCCGGAATCACTCGGTGCGAGCGAGGCCGGTCACGGATTTGTCGGCGATCACGTCGGGCCCCTTGGCCGCCGCAATCCGCACATGGGGCAGGAGGATATCCTTCGTCTCGTTGTTCCCCGCTATCCGGGAAGACTTGTTATAGTTGGTTCATTCATATCTATCGAAGCGCGCATTCATAAATACACGAAATCAACATTAGTGTTGATTTTATGTATTTATGAATCAGGTTCATCGCATGTGGTCCAACCGTCAGGCCATTGAACTATTCCATCTTGTCTTCGTCGCCCATCTGGGGCGCCGGGTGGACAAGTCGTTGTTCGCTATCAAGGGCGGCTGCAATCTTCGCTTCTACTGCCGCAGCATTCGCTATTCGGAGGACATCGACTTCGATATCCGCACGATGGCAAATGCGACGTTGGAAAATAACGTGGACACCATCCTGAAATCCATCGCTTTCACGCAGGAGCTCCGAGCCAAGCAGATCGAGGTCGAGCATGTCACCCCAGCCAAACAGACAGACACGACCCAGCGCTGGAAAATTGGCCTCCGGGTGGCAGGCGGACTGGCGATCCCCACCAAAGTCGAGTTCTCCCGCCGTCGCGGCTTGGACGATGGGCACCTCCTCGAACCCGTGGATGCGGAGTTGATGCGCACCTACGAACTTTACCCGGTCTTGGCGCAGCACTATTCGCGAGAGGCTGCTTTCCGCCAAAAAATCGGAGCCCTCAGTCGCAGGACGGTGACACAGGCGCGCGATATCTTCGACCTCAAGCTGCTCCTCGACGGTGGCGCCGGCCGGGAAAAGCTGCCTGCGGACGTTGCTGTGAAAATTCCACGAGCAATTGAAAACGCGATGACCATCGGCTTCGACGAATTCTCCGGCCAGGTTCGCGCCTACCTTACGGCGGATTATCAGGAATATTATGGATCGCGCAAAGTGTGGGAAACGCTGCAGCACGACGTCGTCACCGCGCTCGAGCACCGCCAGTCATGAATCAGACCGAGGCATTGCAAAGAATCCAGAAACTTGGCGTGCCGTCGTTCGAGACGAGGGATGTCTCCGCGCTGCTGCGCGTCACCCCGGTAAACGCCTCGGTCCTGCTTTCACGCCTCGCCGCCCGAAATTTCGTGCGCCGGTTGGCGCGTGGCCGGTGGTCCATTGGAGCGCAACCCAACCGGGAGCAGCTCGCGGAACAGGTGGCAGCGCCTTCACCCACCTACATCTCTCTGCAATCAGCCCTTTTTCGCCACGGTCTGGTGGAGCAAATTCCGGAGGTCATCTATGCCGTCACTCTTGGCCGGGCCCGGCGCGTTCGGACACCCGCCGGCACCGTGTCCCTGCATCGGATGCCACCCCAGCTCTTCGGAGGATTCGAGACAGCCAACGACGGCACAAAGGTGGCCACTGCCGAAAAAGCGCTTTTCGATCTCCTTTATCTAAGCCCGACCCGCACCCGGCTGTTCGTCCACGTGCCAGAAATCGAATTTCCCAAATCCTTCCGCTGGGGCGAAATCGCCCGCTGGTCGAAAACGATAGCAGGCAAAAGCCGACGGGCGTTCGTCGAAGAAAAGCTGGCCATGCTTCGGTCGCACCAAGCTCGAGACTGAGCGGTTCGACAATTGGGCTTTTTGGGGGATTTTTTGTCCTACGGCGAGCTCTCAAGATCGCTCAGGAGGCGCTGGAATTCGGGAGAGTCTCTCAGAAGACTTTCTCCCGCCCCGACCAGCCGATCGACCGTGCCAGCGGAAAGGTGAAAATTGGTCGGCAGGCTGTCAAGGAAAGTGCCGTCGGCTTTTCGTTGAAGCTCATCCAAGTTGACCGAAATCAGATAATACTCCGGCTCGACGTCAGGGGACTTTAAGCGCGCTGCCGTATCCTTCTTCCAGCGATTCAGGGTGCCTCTTAGAAGGTCAATAAACTCGGCATCCGTGTGCTCCCCGAAATCATCGGCCAGCCGCCAAAGCTCACTGGCGACGCCTGGAACCGCCTCCGTCTTGCTCCAGCGCATGCGGTGTTGCACCGAGGCGTTGACGACTATCATCGCAAATCTGCGGGGCGGACCGGCACGAATAGTTTTTTCGATCAAACTTTCCAGGCCGCCAAATTCTAGGTCGGCGTCGATAAGCGCTTCCAAGCCAAGGTTGTCGGAAGTCCCTCCATCCACCAAATGAATGTAGGGATTGCTCCGATAGTCGGCGTAGGCACGAAATGCATTATCTACCAGCACGTTGCGCCGCGAATCGTCACCTGTTGCCTCGAGCAGAAGCAGGTCGGGATCGGCCACCCCGGGCATGCCACGGTAGTTTTTCAATGTGATCGGTGAAAGAAGAAGCGGAAACGCCGAGGCGGCGGCGACGGCGCGCGAAATGGGATAGCTCCCCAGATCTGAGGCGATCAAATCAAAGTGTACTTGCACGAATGGGAATTGCTCGCCGGTCGCCATATCCGTCGAATTTAGAACGAGGACGGGATTTCCACCGTTTGGGCCGAGGTCCCCAAAAGTGGCCCCATGGAAGAGAATCTTGTCGTAGTATTCCGCTGCCAGGTCGCTTCGGCCAAAGGACGGCGAAAACAGTTCCGGCCAGTGCAAGGGATTGAATGCCTCCCCCAATAGAGCCGCGGTAATGTTGCGTTTTAGAAAGCGGTCCTCGAATTCCGAAAAAATTCGGTCGTGATAAAGGCAATAGTAGGCGGCCGTAAAACTCCCTCCCGAGACGGCCGATACGACCCGAACCTTGTCGAGAAGACGGAAGCTGCTCGTTGGGGTATCAAGCCGCGTAGCGGCCAATCCCTTCAAAACGCCGTAAGAAAGAGAAGCGGCTCGCGTGCCGCCCCCCGAGAAAAATAACGACACCATCAAATCGTTATCACCCGCATCCTTTTTACCCGCCGCCGGCGGCGATGCGGCGGCGGCGGAAACGCTCATGAGCGGACGATTGAGGGGAGCGTGTACGCAGCCGACTAGAAGTATCAAGCCCGCGAAGGGGAATGCTAAACTCAGCTTCCTTGCTTTCAAACGTGGACTGGAGCGCGGAAGTAGTCCAGAAGCCGGAAGTCGAAGGCGGGCAACGTGCAGCGCCTCTTACGGTCTTAGAAGCTTAACTATCGCCACGGTGGCGGCCAATTGGCCGATCCAAAAGGTGAAACTCCACCGAATTGATGCGCTGATCTGCCGAGACAGCTCACCTTTGACGATCTCGAGATCGAGCTTGGTTGCGTGGCTGCTGCCGTGTGCGTCCAATTCCGATTCCATGACTTGAAGAATAGCCCGCGACTGAGCGGTCGACAACTGGGATTTTTCGAGGATTTCGAGATTTTCGGTTTTCATCGAGGCTATTATGGCAAGTCCGCCACAGCGCACCGTCGGCAGTCCTCCTTTACAAAAGACGACAGGCTTCCTCGAAATCGAGCCGGGGATTGCGCGGATAAAGCTTGGCCGAGTCGCCGTAGCCGAGATTGCAAAGAAAATTCGACTTGATCCTGCCCCCGGGAAACAAGTCGCCGCCAAAGAACTCGGCATCTACCTTCGCATTGTCGAATCCCGACATCGGCCCGCAGTCCAGCCCGAGTGAGCGCGCCGCCAGGATGAAATAGCCGCCTTGCAGGCTGCCGTTTCGGAAAGCTCCGGTCTCGGCCAGGGCCGGATCATTGGCGAACATTTCGCGGGCGTTCTTCATTTGTGGGAATAGCCGCGGAAGCGCTTCATAAAAATGAAGATCATACGCCAGAATCGCCGTGACCGGAGCCTTCATCGTCTTTTCCAAGTTTCCGGCCGAAAGCGCGGGCTTGAGCCTTTCCTTCGCTTCGGGCGTTCGGATGAAGACGATGCGGGCCGGTGTGCAGTTGGCGCTGGTCGGACCGAACTTCATCAAATCATAGAGGGCGTGAAGGACGCCAATCTCCACCGGCTTGTTCTGCCAGGCGGAAAAAGTTCGGGCGCTCCGGAAGAGGGTATCCAAGGCTTCGTTGTTCAAGATAGGATTCATCCCGGGAATTGGAAGCATCCTGAAGTATTCCGCAAGGCACCGCTCTTGTTTCCTACACGCGGCTTTTATCCGCTTTCGATTTCAGACCGGCGAAGATTGCCTTTCCAAGGGAGTTTCACCCAATTTCCACCGAAGACACCCTTCCCCATAATGACGCCCCATACCCCCGGCGGGCACCTTCGATCCGCCATCAAGAGCAAACTCCTATCGGTCCTCCTCTTATTGACGCCCTGGGCGGCTAGCGCCGGTGCGACGATTACGGCCGCAGTCGACACCGACGAGCACCAAGAGACGCCGGTGCCGCACCGCTATATCCACGGTATCATCCTGGACCATGCGAAATTTCAGCTCGCTCTACCCGATCACTGGAACGGGGAACTCGCCATTTTCTCCCGCGGGTTTTCAGGAACGGAACTCATCACCGGATCGTTCAAGCCCACGGCGCTCGCGAAGGGCTACGCTTTCGCCGCCAGCGACGAGGGCTGGAATCGTTACACCATCGCCCACCAGCCGCAGGATTCCTACTATGAATCGCGCCAGCGCCTCTGGGAGCTCACGCTCTACGCCAAGCAGATTATCCTGACCTATTACCACCGAGGACCCTCGCGCACGCTGATGATGGGCGGGTCGAACGGCGGACATCACACCAAATGGATGGTCGAGAGTTTTCCCGACCTGTATGATGGCGGGATCGCCGGTTATGGTTACATGGCACAGGAGAGCCAGTGGGGCTCGGTCGCCACTCTGCTGCGCAACTACGAAGTCATTGCCCCGCGGATCGATGACATCATCGCAAAGCGGAAGTCCGATCCCGGATGGGATCCCGCGCGTACTCCTCTCGCACCTCCCCTGACCGACCCGCAGATCCGAGCCCTCCAAAACATCTACGACATTCCCGTGACACTTCAGGGCGGCTTCCAGCTCAATGTCGGCCGCTGGCCGGGTTCCGAGGCGCAGTGGAAAAGCCAGCATACCGGCCTGCTCGGTTATCTTCACGATTCGATGCCCCGGTTTGATGAGACCTTCAATCCCGGCGAGGGTCCGCTGACCGACGACAAATTGAAGCTGTGGGATCCCAGCAAGAGCCCGAAGTATATCCGCCAGGAGTTGGCCAAGCTCGATCTCACCGGCAACCTATCACGACCCATCATCGCCATGCACGGGGCCGCCGACCCCATCATATCCCCGGGCGAGGAGGAGGGCTACCGGGCGCTGGTGGAAAAGCGCCTCGGCCGGGAAGGCGCCGAGAAAGTCCTCGCCGTGTACTTCATTCCCGGAATGGGCCACGGCGGCACCGAATACAACAATCTCATCGGAGCGCAGATCGACGCCCTGGAGCAATGGATCGATTTTCGGGAGAGCGGCGGTAAAAAGGGCGCGCCCGCGCCAGCGTCGCTGGGCGGGTATCCACGGGCGCTAAGCAGCATCCCCGCCCAAAGCGCCCAGGCCGTCAGGAGTGAATGACGATCTGCTTTCAGCCCGCAACGGCTGGCGCGGCGCTTTGCAGGATCGGCAAGACCAGGCGCAGGATGACAGGGACGATTTCCTCGGCTGGGGGACGCCCCGGGGTGTTGAACCACGCCTTGACCGCGCCGTAGATCGCCCAACTCGCGGTCGTCGCGACCATCTCGGGCGGGAAACCCGGCGCCGGACCCTCCTTGTGTATTCCTTCAATCAATACACGGCGTATGGCCTTCGTCATCGCCGACTCGATCAGCGGTTCGAACGCGCTTTGCTGCGTGCAGGAGGAATTGGAATGGCATTGGACGAGATAATCGCAGGCCGCCAGGATCACGGGAGCCGCCGCCGAGGTGCATGTCCCGTCGTAACGGACGCTTCGCTGCTCCAGCAGTTTGTGGAAGCCCCCCGCCACCATGGCATCGAGTAGGGCGAACTTATCCGTGTAATGGTCGTAGAATGTCGCCCGGTTAACCGTCGCAGCCTCGGTAATATCCTGCACCGATATCTCGTCAAAGCTCTTGCCCTGCATGAGCTTCTGCAAAGCTCCCTGCAAAAGCATACGCGTGCGGCGCATGCGGGGATCGCGCACTTCGCAATCAGAAATTGGCATAACCTCTTAATAGCTGGGAAAAAGAGAAAATCAATAAAACAACACTTGTTGTTTCATAATAACCGACTACTGTTGGTTAAGCATCAGTAGTTGATTAAACCTCAAAGCATAAATCCCATGAAAATAATCGCCCACATCGCTCGCATCCTCCTGGGTGCGCTTTTCCTTACCTTCGGTTTGAATGGCTTTCTCCATTTCATCCAGATGCCTCCTCCCTCCGGCCTCGCCGGACAGTTCCTCGGGACCTTGTTCGTATCCCACTACCTCGTCGCCGTGTTTCTCCTCCAGGCGATCGCCGGAATGCTCCTCCTGGCCAACCGCTTCGTCCCCACGGCCCTGGTCATTCTCGGGCCGATCCTCGTTAACATTCTCCTGTTCCACGCGCTGATGGCACCCGCAGGTCTGCCCCTGGCAATCGTCGCTTTCGCGCTGTGGCTGACGGTGGTTGTCGAAGCGCGCAGTGTTTTCTCCCCGCTGCTCGTCGCAAAAAGGGCCTCCTAAATGCAAATAGGCGTCGACAGCTTTGCCGCATCAGTCTCCGACCCTCTGACGGGCACCCCCATCAGCCCTTCAGAGCGCCTCCGCAATTTGCTGGAGGAGATCGAGCTCGCCGACCAAGTGGGGCTCGATGTCTTCGGGATCGGCGAGCACCACCGCTCGGAGTATCTCGACTCCGCCCCTACTGTCATTCTCGCCGCCGCGGCCGCGCGCACGAAGAGCATCCGCCTGACGAGCGCCGTGACCGTCCTGAGCGCCGCGGATCCCGTGCGGGTCTTCCAGCAATTCGCCACGCTCGACCTGATCTCGCAGGGCCGCGCGGAAATGGTCGTCGGCCGCGGTTCCTTTACGGAGGCTTTCCCCCTCTTCGGGCTCAAACTGGAGGATTATGACTCCCTGTTCTCCGAGAAACTCGACCTTCTGCTGAAGATTCGGGAGGGCACGAGCGTAAAATGGACGGGCCGGCACCGGCCAGCCCTCGATGGCCAGGGCGTCTATCCGCGCCCGCTGCAAAATCCCCTTCCAATCTGGCTCGGCGTCGGCGGCACGCCCCAATCTTTCGTCCGTGCCGGGATGCTCGGACTGCCGCTGATGGTGGCGATCATCGGTGGCGAGTCGCACCGCTTCCGTCCCTTGATCGACCTTTATCGGGAAGCCGGCGCCCGCTCCGGGCACGATCCGGCGAAGCTCAAGGTCGGCATCCATTCGATCGGCTTCCTAGGCGACACCAGCCAGCAGGCCGCTGACGATTTTTTTCCGGGCTACTCCCGCGCGTTCACCAAGATCGGTCGGGAGCGCGGCTGGCCGCCGGTCACCCGGGCGCAGTTCGACCGCACTCGCGGTCCCAAGGGCGCCTTCCTGATCGGCGACGCCGAAGCCGTGGCGGAAAAGATCCTCACCGTGAGCGAATCCCTGGGCGGACTCGCCAGGGTGAACTTTCAGATGACCGTCGATGCGATCCCGCACCAGAAGATGCTTCGCTCGATCGAAATCCTCGGCACACAGGTCGCGCCGATGGTTCGAAAGGAACTCTCGGCCGTTGGGGCAACCCGCTGAGCGCTTCCGTCCGCGTATCGAGTGAAGGCAGGCGGCCGTTGGCACGCGCCGATCGACGGAGTCAGGCTGATACCATCTCGTGACTGATCGCCTCAGCTCCTAAAGTACCGCTACACTAGTGCCCGCCGTGAGCAGAACCTTCACATGCCTTCTGTAAGGCACGCAGTCCTTCCCACCGCTCGTATTGATCCGCCTTCGCTGGATCTGGATCTTCGTAATCTTGCAGCCAGAAGCGGAACCAGTCGACGGTTCCGCCCTGGGAGGCCAGCCGGACACCGGGATTGGTGAGGATATGCTCATCTGAATTCAGCAACAGAAGATCCACGGGTTTCTTGAGCAGCCGCAGCGTCGAATAGGTCCCCCAGCCGTCAAGGAGACTCCTTGGGCCAGCCACGACGACCTGCAATGGCGCAGACACCTTATCCAAGTTGAACTCGGGAGAGCGCTGCAACCAGAGCTGCAATCCCGGCCCGATCGGCGCGGCGCCAATCACCGCCTCCCCATCGTGGACAATATCCCCGCCACCGTAATCGGCAAAAGCGACATGCTGAAAGTAACCCATGTCAGTGAAGCTGGTAACGGAGGCCGCCTTGAAACGCAGGCTGCTCGCCGTCAAGGCTCTCATCACGTAATACCCGGTCCGGCTATAGCCAATGATTCCCATGCGGCTTGGGTCGATCAATCCCTCGGCATCCAGCTTTCGGACCGCCGATTCATATCCCAGTACCTGCGATGGGCCTTCGTCCGGCGTTTGCCGAATCGGACCGTCCTGCACCTGCAGCACCATGATTCCGGCCGCCGCGAGCGCCCGGGCGGCAAATGCCGTGGGGTAAATTCCGCTCGGCTTGAACATATCCGCATAGAATCCGTGATTTTGAATCACGATCGGATAACGGCGGCCGGCGGCGTAGTCATCCGGTTTATAGAGGCCTGCGATCCAGTCGTGACCCTGGATGTCCTTCCACCGATAAATCGAAGCCTCTGTCAACTTCACGTCCTTTAGCTGTGGATTTGGATCCCAAACCGCACGCGCCAGCCCGCTGCCAGGATTCGACGCCACCAGAACGGGAGGCTCGTTCAAGCCCTGCCTGACTGATAGTTCCATTGCTGGAGGCCCTCCCGCACCGTCCCGCAAGTCGGACCCGGCAGCCCAATCGCCGTTTGGCAGGCGAACGAAAGTAGCGGCCTGAATCGGCCCATATGCGAGATTATATTCCAGCACCAGACGGTCAGAATTTTTACCCTCAAATCTTGCGTTCAAGTAGTGCCGCCAGCTGTAGTTTCCGGTGTAGGGTTCAAGCCTCTCCAGCGTGTGCACTTTTCCGGACGGAACATCCACGAGGCAGATCCAAGGCGGCGAAAGGTGCCCGGCTGGGTTGGCCAGAAATGTGCCGGGCAACAAGAGCGACCCGCCATCCCGTGACCACAAGATCGGCATGTCGCCTGACGCGAACCACTGCGCCGACATGGCGGTGGGAGCGCCGATGATCTCGGCCACATGGCCTGAAACGAGATCGATCGTGACGAAAGCGCGCACCAGCTTCACTCCATCGGCAGCGCGCACATCCTGCGGCCCGGCGGAGATGCCTTCCGTAATAATTCCGGGCGGAGCACGGAAGCGGGTTGGCCACTCCTTAGGGATATTCGCCACCGGCATTGCGATCGCAAGCGTGCGGCCGTCCGGAGAGAGGGCCAGGTCTCGCAGTCCAACCGGATGGAGAACGATGGGTTCGCCGCTGGCGGAATCCCTCACGGGAAACGGCCGCCCTCCCTGGGCCGCCCAAAGCACACATCGGGTAAACAATCTCAACCTCACCCATTCGTTTTGCTCCGGTGGATATAGAAGCTCGATGAGCGAGCGGCCGGTTCCCACAAACGCCGAGCCACTCCGCCGGAGCGCGGCTTCACGCATGAACTCAGGATCACGCACCGTATAGCCAAAGTGAGTCCGGTCGCGAACGTCGAACGAAACCACATCCTGCTCAAGGGGCGTCAGCGGAGTCGCGGCGGCCTTACCCACCTCGGCCAGCCAGAGCTGGGAATTGCCCGAATCCGTCATCCCCAGGAAGGCCACCCCGCTGGAATCCCCCAGCCATTGGACCTGATTGATGATCGGGCCCTGCTTGGCGGACGCTAGCTTGATCGCCCGGACGGGACGGGGAGCCGGTGCGCCCGGCGGTTGCTTGAGCAGTCGTCGGAGATCTTCCACCTGGTAGATTCGCAGCTCGTCCTCCGGCCGATTCTGATCGAGCAGGCCGCGCTCAGTCTTGATCGCCGCATACTTCCCGTCGGGAGACCATAATGGCGCTCCCGTGTCCAGGTCTCCATTTTTGAGATCATCGAAATGGGCGATCCCGATCTCGTCCCGGACGGTGAACGGATGAACCGGGCTGGCAAACAACACTGAGCCGTTGATCGCAAGGGCAAACAGCCACGCCGTCTTCACGTCGCGGAAGATCAGAACTTTTTGCGAATCGTGAGCTGATAGGTCGCAAGCTGCGGATCGCCGTAGGCGCTAAACCAGTAGGGGGCACCCACCCCATTCAACGTGCCGTCAAAAGGCGGGATGTGGCTGAAGATGTTTTTTACTCCGGCCTGAACGCTGACCCCCGACAGGGCTCCGTTTCGGAATTTATATCCCAAATACACGTCGTGATAGACTTGGCCGGAAACCCAGCCATTGACCGTCCCCACCTCATACGCGTCCGGTGCCCCTGCCCCAAAGAAGGACCCCTCGTTATAGGGGCCCACATACCGCACCAACCAGCCGGCCGAGAACGGGCCCTTCGCCCAGTCCAGTCCCAGGGTTCCCTTGAATTTCGCCAGGGCAGCTCCGGAGCCCAAGCCGCCGCTGAGGGGCGACACGTCGGGATTGCCGAGCTGCTCTACAGAGGCCCCCCCGATTACAGATTGAATTTCATAATGCTGCCAAGAAAAGGCGTCGGCCGCCACTTTCCACGTTCCGGCGGAGCCCGTAATCAGAGTGTAGTCCGCCTCAACATTGAAGTAAGACGTCAGTGTCTCGGGGGCGTTGATGTCACTCTCGTCAAGCAGGACGATGGGACCCACCGATTGTCCGGAATTTGGCGTGCCGCGAACGACCCGGCCTGGGAACTGGGCGGCGTCGGCGATCAACGTCTGAGGCAGCGGAGCGATGATATCGTCGGACTTTGTGATTCTGGTGTAATCCAGGGAGACGCGCAGCCCCTTCAGAAAAGTGGGCTCGAAGACGACACCCCAATCGACGCCGCGCGAAGTCTCCGGCTTCAGGTTTGGATTTCCACCCACAATAAACGGCACGCTGTAGGTCGCGTTCAGGAGGGGATCGGAGATCTGCGTGTAGGGATGCGGGCTCGTGGTCGGAACTCCGGGAAAGAAGCCGGACGTTTGCGTCTGCGTCCCCGCTGACAGGGTGGACTGCAGGTCAGAATATGTCGGCGGCACAAAACCCGAGGAATAACTGGCGCGGAAAAAGATGTCGTCAACGGGCTGGTACTTGATCCCAATCGTACCATTGCTAGAGTTGAAGTGCGTCAGATTGTTGGCAAACGGCTCAACCGTCGTGGTGCCCGTCAAGTCAGGCGAGGTCACAACCGCGCCGCCGACCAGGTTTTCGGTGATCACGTCCAGGGGGCTGGTCGCAACCTCGTGGACGCTGTCATAACGGCCTGCGGCCTGGAGATCGAGCTGACTCACGCCGGGTATTCCGTTCGCCTTGCTGACCAACGGCATCGTGAGCTCCGCATATCCGCTGTCGTCCGACTGGGAAGCGCTCGCGAAATATATCGGCTCGGTTGCAATCGCCGAGGCCGAAACACCGGTCACGGCAAGGCGGCCTGGAAAAATGACCGATTCCTGGCTGCCTTCATTTCCGTTTTTCTGGTGTTCGACACCGAAGGCGAGCGAAGGGGCTCCCGCCCATAGTTTCATCAGGGGCCCGGCCAGTTTCAGCTGCAATGCGTCAACCGAGCTGTTTTCAGGTATGATCAGAAACTCCGAGTAGGCCGCCGCGTTGATCGGGTAGCGGCCCAGGTCGGTAATGAGGTTTGTGGAACCGTTCGTGACCGCGGCCTGAAGAGCGGTGCTGTCTGTGATTTGTTCAAAAAACCGATAGTTCGATGAACCCCAGGAATAATCCAGGTCCGCCTTCCATTCCAGGGGCAGATTGATCTTTGCCCCCATCGAGGCATTTCGCGTCACAATTTCGGTCCTCGTGGGAAGGAGGTTCGATGGCTCCACCCCTGATATCTTCACCGCCTGGCCAAACGGGTTTCCGGGTGCGGTCGCTGGTTCGGTAATTCCGGTGAACGAGAAGTTATCCAGAAATGAACTCGTGTCATTGCTGCTGTCCCTGAATTGGCCATATATTTCCAGCCAAGGCGCCATTTCCCGGCGCAGCAGCAGTCCAAAGGACTTCTCGGTCGTTCCCTGGGTCATCGGATACCGCAGGCCGCCGATCCCGGTGGGACCCCCCGTGTCGGGATGCGACAGATTGAAGTTGCCGGCATTGGCCTGCAGCAAAGCAGATCCCTGGCCACCCTGATAACCCGCAGGAACCTGGACCTGCGTCACTGCGGTCCCGGCGAAAAGGGGCGTGCCGTTGGCACTCGTTACGATCGGCTCCGCCGAAAAGGCCAATGGCGTGGCGGTTCCAATTCCAAGAAAACCCGACTCGCCCCCCGGATACAGGCCGAAATAGCGTGCCTGATAGGGACTGACGATCTGGCTTAGCCGGTTCTGCAGGACTAGCGGCTGTTCGGTTTGGTAGCTCGCGGTGAAGAGCAGGTTCGTCTTTCCTCCCTCGAAGTTCCCTCCTGCGGTCAAGGAAACATTCTCGGTCGGAGCATGGCCGTCGACGGGGCTGCTATAGGTGGAGCTTAACTCGACTCCGCTGTAATCGTGTTTCAGGACGATATTCACCATGCCGGCGGCCACCGAAGCCCCATAGATCGCCGACGCGGAAACGGGCAGAACCTCGATGTGGTCGACCGCCGCCAATGGAATTCCGTTGAGATCCGGCTCGGCGGTGATCGTTCGGTAGGTGATGTTCGGAAGGGGAAGCCCATCCACCAATATCAGCGTGTTCTGAGTGCCGGAGGTAAAACTGGAATTTCCGCTCAGGCCTCCCAGGCTGATGTTGCTGGCCGCGCTCATGCCCCCGGGTGTTTGCGTGATTGATTCCCTGTTGGTGTCCATCGGGACCATTCTCTGGAAAAAATCCTGGATATCCACAGCCCCGCTGTTGGCAATTTGGGTAGAGCCCCAGATATAGTAGGGCTGGATGTCGTCCTTGGTTCGCGGGAGGTCGATGTTGCTACCTAGAAAGGGTTTCCTGTCCTTCACAACGAATTCGCCGAGTAAAACGGCCTTTTTGTCTTCGTCGTCAGTTTGAGCGCTTGAGCTCGGGCGGTCGGCCGTCGGCGCCACCGCCCCTGGGGCGTTTGGGTCGGCTTCGCTTCCCTTCTTGATCGCGTAGACCCCATTCTTCTGGTCAAATTGAGCCACCAGGCCGGTACCTTGCAGCATTCCCTGGATCGCTGCCGCGGCCGTCATCTCTCCCTTTACCGCCTGCGTAATCGTGCTCTGCCCCAAATCGGCGGAAACGAGCACCTCGACTCCCGACTGTTGGGCAAAGACCTTGAGAGATTTGGCCGCCACGTCGGACGGTACGTCAAAATCCTTTGGCGATTCGTCCGCTCGGCTCGACGCCGCGGCGAACACGAAGAGAAGCATGCAGAGGACTCGCCCGAAGGCGCGGCACAGGGGCAGAAGACTCATGGCTGATGGCAGGATCGGTGTTGGTGGTCCAGCGAAAGTGCGCGCTGGCTCCGTTACCCCAATTAGACGTCGGCCCGGAAGAATATCCCTACAAATGCCCTGCGGAAAATTCCGGAGCAGTTGGGATCGCTCCAAAGGAACTCAGTGGGCTGCCCGCAGCCGCAGCGTTCCGTCGGGCTGCCGCACCGCCTGAATCCCTTCTGTCGATTCCAACGCTTGCGCAAACCCGGCGACATTGTCCGAACGAAAAACTCCCGTGACGCGCAGCTGCGCCACGGCCGAATCGACCGAGATCTTCTCCGCGTTTCTGGCATTAAACATCGCCGCCGCCTCGGCAATGGAAACATCCGTCAGGTCGAGCCGTGATACGCGCCAGGAGAGGAGGTCAGCCATCGCCCCCTGCGAAACGGGGGCGATTCTCGGAGCCACACCCGAGGCCACGACCAAGCGGCTTCCGGCGTCGACGGTGGCAACGGAATTATCCGGCGCTGAAGATGCACCCGGCGGAGTATTCTGGCGCACCGCCACCCTCCCCTCGGTTACAAGGACTTCGACTTGGGACGGCGCGAGACGAACCGAAAAGGCTGTGCCGATCGCCCGAACGTCGAGCCCGGAGGCCTGCACCACGAAGGGGCGGTCCTTGTCGTGGACGACTTGGAAAAGCGCCTCCCCTTCAAGGAGCGTGACGTGCCGAATTTCCGAGGAGTACGCGACCGCGATCTTTGATCCGGGTTTGAGGTCAACTACCGAACCATCTTCCAAAACTTGGTGCTCGGGCTGGACCACCCGAGCGATGCCATTCGCCGCAGGAACGACTGCGCTAGGCATCGGAGAAGCCCGCCGGAACCACAAAATCCCCGCCAGGCAAGCGGCCGCTGCCAGCGATACCCCCGCGAATGCCATATGGCGCCGCTGGCGGGATCGGCCGGCCAAGGCAGCGAGCTTGCTCTCGAAGAGAGCTTCCTTACCCAGGGACGCCGGCCGATCCAGCGCCGACCAGGTACCGGAAAGTTCGTTCACGGCCTCCGAATGCCCCGGCTCGGAACACCACCGCAGGAACTCTTCCTGCTCGCGTTCATTCAGGCCATGCTCACGGCGGACCAGCCAGCGGGCAGCTTCGCGTTCGACTGAATTTAGACGGGGCGTCATTGGGTGCGGCGGGAGAAGACAACTCCCTTTTTTCTCAAATACTCCGTGCACTTGTCCATCCCGCGGCAAAGCTGCACATCGACGGTGTTGACCGAGATTCCCAGTCTCTCTGCGATCTCCTGATGGGAGAGGCGTTGGATTTTGCGCAGGATCATGATTTCTTGGCAGCGGGCGGGAAGAGAATGAATGGCCTCGGCGAGGATCGTGAACTCCTCGTCGATGCTGACCCTCTCCGCGGCATCGGCCTTATCTTCTAAGACGCCCTCCGAGCGTAAATCCATTACGACCTCGCGCCCGGCGGTGCGGCGGTTCCGGCGAATCGCGTCGATAGCCAGGCGCCGGCCAATGGTGAAAAGAAAAGCTTTGGCCGAATGGAGAGGGTGGACCGCCCTCGCCTTCAGAATGCGGATGTACGATTCCTGGATGACGTCGTCGACGTCCCGGACGCTCGGGAACGAGCTCTGGAGATAAGCCTTCAGGGCGTTGCCGTGCGGATGCACTTCGGAGACGAACCACTGCGACTGGCCCGAATCGGTCCCGAGGCCGGGAGGAAGGCTGGGCGCGGAATTGGAAGTCGTCTCGCTCACAGGCGTTGCAGGATGGGCACGTTGGACCGGCTATAGTGGAAACCAAGCCTTGAGCCGTGTGAAGCGAGAATTACCCGTCCCGCCGGACAAAATTTTCGCCTTTTGAAAGAAGGCTGTAGGGAGATTGGCTGCGGCGAGCGTCTATGATTTTCCGGGCGGCGCGGATGGGCTCCTCGTGGCAGCCATGGCATATTAAATGCTCCCCCTGGCAGCGATGAATGTCTCGCTGCGCACCGGCCTGTTCGCGTCGCTTCTTCTACTCGCACCCAGTGCTTTCGGGGCGTTTCCACCGGCTTCGCCCGACGACCCGACGTGCACGGCCGAAGACCGGATCTACATGGCCCGGGCCTATGAGCTGGCCAGGTACGCCATCACCCATGGAGGCGGACCCTTCGGCGCCCTGCTCGTGAAAGACGGCAAGGTCCTGGCGGAATTCTCCAATTGCGTCCATTCGACCCGCGACGTGACCAAGCATGCGGAGACCGGGCTGATTTCGGCCTTCAGCCCGAAGATCGATCGGGAGACCTTCGCCAAGTCCACCCTCTATACGAGCACTGAGCCATGCGCCATGTGCTGCGGCGCCATCTGCTTTGCGGGAATAGGCCGGGTGGTGTACGGCACCTCCGACGCGCTGCTGGGGAAGGTCATGGGGCTACCGCCGATGCCCTACCCCCTTGCCAGCCACGAAATCCTCCGGCGCATTTCCCCTCAGCTAAAAGTGCAGGGACCGTTGATGGAAGCGGAAGGACTTGAGATCCACGAAGGATACTGGCCGTTGCATCCGGAGGATGTCGGGAGGTCCTGAAGACGAATTAAAGGGGACAGGTGCCGATTCGGACTAACGATCACCCGCATTCATTTCTCTACGTGCCGCATAACTTGCCTGCCTCCGACCGTTTCTGCCGCACGCCTTAGCGCAGCCTCAAGACTGGCCTCGAGGACCGGCTTGCTTAAGTATTCGTCCATCCCGGCCGCGAGACATTTTTCGGCATCTCCGTCCAAGGCGTTGGCCGTCATCGCGATGATGTACGCGGGATGGGCTCCATGCCCGGACTGGAATTCGAGCTGCCGGATTCGTCGTGTGGCCTCGTAGCCCTCCATCTCTGGCATTTGGCAATCCATCAGTATTACGGAATAGGCCGCGCGAGCATGGGCTTCGAGCGCTTCCAGGCCATTGGCGGCCACGTCGGCCGTTTGGCCCAGGTGGCGGAGTTGGGCCAGGGCGACCTTTTGATTCACCCGATTGTCTTCCGCCAGCAGGATGCGCAAGGCGGGCATGGCGGGAGCGGCGATGGCGGCCGGAGCGGAAATCGCGGCGTTGCCCGGAGAAACTTCGGCCAGCGTCCGGGTGATGCAGTCGAAGAGACGCGCCTGGCGGACGGGCTTGAATAGGCATTGGTCTATTCCAGCAGCCTGGCGAACATCGGTTTTCAGGTGCACGCCAAGCGAGGTGAGGATCACCACTCTTGTGCCGTCGAGCGCGGGATCCGCCTTGATCGCGCGCGCCAATTCGATGCCGTCCATCTCCGGCATTTGCAGGTCGAGCAATGCGAGATGAAAGGGATCATGGCAGGCTGCGGCAAAGCGAAGCGCTTGCAGGGCTTCAGCGCCGGTGCTCGCCGAGGCATTGCGCATGCCCCATGCCTTCAATTGATGGTGCAACACGGCGCGATTCGTCGGGTTGTCGTCGACGATGAGGAGACGCTGCCCCGCCAGCTTGGCGCGTGGCGGCGCCTCCATGACCTTGCCCGAGTGAAGCATGGCGGAAAATGAAAAAATCGAACCGCGGCCCTCTTCGCTCTTGATCGAGATCTTTCCGTGCATGAATTCAACGAGCCGCCGTGCGATGGCGAGCCCAAGACCCGTGCCTCCGTATTTGCGCGTGGTCGAGCCGTCGCATTGCGTGAATGCCTCAAAGAGATGCGCCTGGGCTTTGGAGGAAATTCCAATGCCGGTGTCGCGCACATCACATTCGACGCGCACGGCATCGGCTGCCTCCCTTTGGCCGCGAACGGTCAATACCACCTCGCCCTGACCGGTGAATTTTATGGCGTTGCCGACGATGTTCAGGAGCACCTGGCGCAAGCGCGTCGGGTCTCCGCGGAGGGCGGTGGGCGTTCCATCCTCCACGTCGCAGATGAGCTCCAGTCCCTTCTCCTGCGCCTTTCTGGCAAAAAGATCGACGGTGCCTTCCACGACCTCGCGCAGGTCAAAATCGATATCCTCGAAGACCAGCTTTCCGGCCTCGATCTTTGAAAAATCGAGAATGTCATTCAGGACGGTGAGCAGCGATTCGGCGCTCGAACGGGCGGTCTCGAGAAAATCGTGCTGCTCCGGCTTGAGCGCGGTGTCGGCCAGCAGGTTGAGCATGCCAATGACGCCATTCATCGGCGTCCGAATCTCATGGCTCATGTTGGCGAGAAATACCGATTTCAAGCGCGCCGACTCGAGGGCGGCATCGCGGGCTTTGGCGACGGCGGCCTCGGAGCGCTTACGGTCGGTGATATCCGCCAATACTCCGACGAGTTCCATGGGATTTCCCGCCGTGTCGCGAACGAGGCGTCGGCTATCCTCCACATCGCGGTAGCTGCCATCCTTGTGCCGCAACCGATATTCAACGCAACTGGTGTCGTGCGCGATGGACTCGGCCATGCCCGCCAGGGCAGACTTGCGGTCCTCAGGATGAAGCTGTGCGACCCACCACTCGTGGCTAGAGGATTCCGCGACGGTAAACCCCAGGAGCCGGGAGATGTTTTCACTGACCAGAGTCGGAACCACCGACGTGGCCTCCAGCTTCAGTACGTAGAGCACGGCCGGACTGTGATCGATAAAATCCTGCAACCGGGTCTTTGATTCCTGCAAGGCTTGGTGGGATTTTGAGATTTGGACGGCGCGCTCGGCGACGCAGGCGGTCATGCGGTTGAACTCCGCTGCCAATTGGCCGACTTCGTCGGTGGAGGATTCCGCCAATGGCGCCGGGGAATGGCCTTCGGCGAAATGCATGACACCATCTCGCAAGGCGCGCAGCGGCTTTGTTATCGTCCTGGCGAGCAGGAGAGCGAGCACTCCCGTCGCGAGGAGAGCCAGGCCGCTGATAAATGCCACCGCGCGTCCAAAGGCGCGGACGGGGGCAAGCGCCTCGGCTTCATCAATCTTGACGATGAGGCCGAGCTGCCGCTCGGAGTTCCAGCGGTAGACCGTAATGCACGGCACGCCGCGATAATCCGCAGCGCGACTCACCCCGTTGTTATGTGCGGCGCAAAGGCGGACGGCCTCCGATGGGATCGGCCGGCGCAGCACGACGGCTTCGCCGATGAAGCGCGGCTGTGTGACGGCGAGTCCATCGGAATTGACGAGAAATGCGTCATCCGTTTGGTGCAGTCCCGAGCGCTGTTGCACGATCGCGTTCATTACAGCGAGATTCAGTCGGGCAGCCAGGACAGCGACCACCCGTCCGTCGGGCGAACGTAGCGGCATTGCAGCCGTCATACTTGGGCCACCGGCGTCCCGGGATTTATAGGGCCCATCCAGATAGAGACCGTTTTTGCCGTTTTCGAAATAGAGATGACCGGCCTTGAATTTCCCTTCTTCCGCCACCCTCGTCGATGCCATCACTCGTCCGTGCACCGGGTCCAAGACGTAGGCCTCGACAAAGGCCGGGATGGGACCGGATACAAGCGGTTCAAGCTCGGGCATCACGACAGCGCGGGCTGATCGCGACTCCGCGGTTTCAGGAGCAGTGCCGACAAGATCAGCCGCCTTTTCCACGAGATCCGTCCGGATGGCATTCTGCTGGACATCCGTCAGGCGCTCGTCGAGCCAACTGTTCACCGCGCCTTCTTTTTCAATTCCACTTGAAACCACCTCGGAAATTGCGGCCTGCTCCAGCGACCTGCTGCCGCTGCGATAGGCGATCAGGCCGACGGTCGTCAGCAGGACCGAGGCCAGAAGCACAAAAGTCAGAACGATCCGGGAGTCGAGATGCCTTTGGGGCTGAAATCTGGGGAAGAAGTCTGGCAGGAATGGAATGGGATGAGATTTCACTTATCTACAGCATACACACCGGTGGGATAGCGCGTCTGCGCGGATATTGTCCTACTCTGCTCTTACGGCATGAGGTGAACTACCTAGGCTTCTTCCCGCCAAGCTGCGGCTAAGTCGGGCCCGGCTAAGATATTCCGAACCCTGCCCCGGTCTGGAGGCGTCAAGCCCGACTGTCCCTTCACCCCACCCCATGACTACGAACACCTCTGTCTTCGCCGCGGCCCTGGCCGCGTGTTTCTGCCTCTGCTCCGGGCTCCCGTCCATCCGCGCCCAGGACCAATCCTCCCCGCCGCCGAAGACGTGGATCGATCCGGACACGGGACATCGCGTGACGCGCCTGTCCGACGTGGCCGGATCCGACAGCTTTTATTTCAACGTCAACGGCTACACTCCCGACGGGAGGGAGATGGTCTACTCCGTTCCGGGCGGCATCTCGGTCCTGAACCTCGGCACCCTGCAGTCGCGCGCGCTCCTGTCGGGAGTCGAAGGCGTGTCCACCATCATGGTCGGCTACAAGACTCAGACAATTTATTATACCCGTCCCGCGGATGAACCCCTCTATCGCACTCTCTGGTCCGCCAACGTCGACACAGGAGAGATCAGGCAGATTGCCAAGCTGCCGCGCCGGGGAGGCATCTTCGCCATCAACGCGGACGAGACCCTGGGGGCCGGCGATCTCGTCGAAGGCGACGCAGGGATAACCCGTGGGACGCCTTCCCGCATGAGCAACGTAAATTTGGGAGAGCCGGCCGACAAGGATGTGATGATGACAAAGCGCCTGGCCCAAAGGCTTCCGCAAGCGCTATACACCGTCAATCTGCAGACCGGCGAGGTGAAGTACCTGCTCCACACCACCGATTGGATCGATCACGAGCAGTTCTCTCCGACCGATCCCGCTTTGCTGATGTACGCCCACGAGGGCCACTGGGAGAAGGTCGATCGCATCTGGACCATCCGCACCGACGGCACGCAAAATCAGCTCATCCACAAGCGCACTCTCAAGATGGAGACCGACGGCCACGAGTGGTGGAGCGGTGACGGGAAGACGATCTGGTACCAACTCCGGTTCCCGCAAGGCCCGAACGCTATTCCCACGCTGGGCATCATACCGGACCGGACGCTGCCTGGCGCGACCTACGTCGCCGGGTACAACGTCGAGACCGGCGAGCGGATTTGGTATCATTACAACCCGGACGCGACGTCCATCCACCACAACAGCTCGTGGGACGGCTCCCTTTTCGTCGGCGACGGCCACGTGAACAACCCCTGGATAATGATATGCAGGCCGGTCGTGATCCCCGACTCCCCGACGCTTGGGACGAACCTGATCAACACCGGGTATTTCGTGACAGAGCGCTTGGTCAACATGTCCAAGCACAATTATCGCCTGGAGCCCAATCCCAGTTTCACCCGGGACATGAAGTACGTGATCTTCCGCTCGAATATGTTCGGCCCCGATTATCCCTTCGCCGTCGAAGTGGCCAAGGCGCAGCCCTGAGCGGCGCCTTTTTGCATCCTCACCTCGATCCTATGCCAGGACCGCGGTGAGGACGGAGGGCAGCTCGGTCAGATGGTCGTCCTCGTTGAAGTGACCCTTGGCGTGCTCCACAATAATCCTGGCGTCGAGGTTGCCTGCAAAAGAGGCCTTCGCCCTCTCAAACGGCATAAGGGGATCGTTGTCCGAAAGAATCACGGTGCATAATCCAGCAGCCTTTCTCACCGCCTTGGGATCGACCCCGGTTGTCAGCCAAGGGCGCAGGACCCGATCGCCACCGGTTCTTTCATCGGCTTCGGCCGCCGACATTCCCGTGGGGAAATTGCCCGCCACCAGCACCGTCTTGCGGACGGATTTCCCGGCCCGGCCGAGGGTTTCGAGATAGCGCAAAACCGCATGACAGCCAAGGCTGTGGCCGACCATGACGGTCTCATGATCCGGCTCGCCAACCAGTTTCGAGATGAAGCCCAACCATTCGGGAATGGTCGGGCTATCGGGATGGGGCATCGCGGGCAGGAAAGCCTCATAGCCTTTCCGATCGAGCTCGGCCTTCAGCCAGGGCAGCCATGCCTCCTCTGGAAAGCTATTATAGCCGTGGATGATAAAAGCCCTTTTGGGCATCATTCCGGGGAGCCGTCGCGGAACTTGACCGTGGCATGCATGCCGTCGCAGAAGGGCTTATTTGACGAGGCGCCACAGCGGCAAAGCGTATAATGATCATCCGTAGCCGGGTGTGCGCCGTTGAGCTTCGCCCGCTGAACCCGGAGCGGCCCGTCCTTTTCCACGAGCACTTCCGTCTCCGTCGAATATTCGTGCACCAATTTTCCACCCATCTTGTAGAGCAGGGACCCGGAGGGACACCGCCGAATCGCCTCGATAACCTTGGAGGCATCGGAGGCGTCGGGATGCGAGACCCGCCTGCCGCCCTTTTTCGTGAAAAACGTCTCGGGCGCGCCGT
>Ga0206804_10009_pt1 | contig 36476 bp, 38 predicted proteins | sample Alteio_BWOrgCont_62_FD_152888 | JGI IMG/M metagenome (GOLD analysis project Ga0206804, IMG submission 152888) | Enriched cells from forest soil in Barre Woods Harvard Forest LTER site, Petersham, Massachusetts, United States -... | ecosystem: Environmental > Terrestrial > Soil > Temperate forest >... | reverse complement strand
AAGAACACCATCAACACGATGGTTGACCAGCTAAACGCCTTCGCAGGTGAAGTTACCCGCGTGGCCCGCGAGGTCGGCACCGATGGCAAACTTGGTGGTCAAGCTGAGGTGCCAGGTGTGGCTGGTACGTGGAAGGACCTTACCGACAACGTAAACTTCATGGCCTCAAACCTGACTGGCCAGGTCCGCAACATCGCCGAGGTCGCAACAGCCATTGCCAATGGCGATCTTTCAAAAAAGATCACCGTCGACGTCCGCGGGGAAATCCTGCAACTCAAAGAAACGCTCAATACCATGGTCGAGCAGTTGCGTTCCTTTGCCGCAGAAGTAACGCGCGTTGCCCGCGAGGTCGGAACTGAAGGACGACTCGGTGGGCAAGCGAATGTGCCCGGCGTCGCCGGTACATGGAAAGACCTCACCGACTCGGTTAACGCCATGGCCGGAAACCTGACTGGTCAGGTACGTAATATCGCCGAAGTTACGACTGCGGTGGCTCGTGGCGACCTCTCGCGCAAGATTACCGTCGATGTAAAGGGCGAAATCCTTGAGTTGAAAAACACGATCAATACCATGGTGGATCAACTTAACGCCTTTGCTGCTGAGGTCACCCGGGTCGCTCGCGAAGTGGGTACTGACGGCAAACTCGGCGGACAGGCTCAAGTTCCGGGCGTGGCCGGCACCTGGAAGGACCTCACTGACAATGTAAACGTAATGGCCGCCAATCTTACCGAGCAAGTGCGCGGCATCGTAAAGGTTGTTACTGCCGTTGCGGACGGCAATCTCAGCCAACAACTCACAGTGAATGCGAAGGGCGAAGTCGCTGCGCTCGCAGAGACAATTAACAACATGACGGGCACGCTCGCAACCTTCGCAGACCAGGTAACGACTGTCGCTCGCGAAGTCGGCGTCGAAGGCCGGCTCGGTGGTCAGGCAAACGTGCCGGGCGCGGCAGGAACATGGAAGGATCTCACCGGCAACGTGAACCTCCTGGCGGACAACCTCACAAACCAGGTTCGCGCTATCGCTGAGGTGGCCACGGCAGTGACCAAGGGCGACCTTACGCGGTCGATTCAAGTAGAGGCCCGAGGCGAAGTTGCCGAACTGAAGGACAACATCAACACGATGATTGATAACCTTCGCCTCACAACCGACCAGAATAACGAGCAGGACTGGCTCAAGACTAACCTCGCTCGGTTCACAGGCATGCTGCAGGGACAGCGCGACCTCGGCACTGTCGGCCGCATGCTCCTCTCAGAACTGGCGCCACTGGTCAACGCACAGCAAGGTCTCATCTACCAGATGGAAGAAGAGAAGGCCGACAGCATGGTTCTCCTCTCGGCCTACTCCAGTACGCCAGATGGCCATCTGGACCGCATTGCAGTGGGCGAAGGTCTCATCGGGCAATGCGCGAAAGAGCGGCGGCGAATGTTGATCAGCGATCTTCCGCGTGGTACGCTGCCAATTCGATCAGGCCTCTTCGAAGCCGTCCCGCGCAATGTCATTGTTCTGCCGATCCTATTCGAAGACCGCGTAAAGGCTGTCATCGAACTCGCGACACTAAATAGCTTCACTGCTTCGCATCTTGCTTTTCTTGAGCAGCTCACCGCAAGCATCGGCATCGTGCTTAACAGTATCGAAGCCACAATGCAGACCGAAGGCCTGCTCAAACAGTCACAACAGCTCGCGACTGAACTCCAGACCCAGCAGAAAGAGCTTCAACAGACGAACGAGCAGCTCGCGCAAAAGGCCAAGCAGTTGGCCGAGCAAAACGCCGAAGTTGAACGCAAGAATCAGGAAATCGAGCAGGCGCGCCGTGCCCTCGAAGACAAAGCCAAGGAACTCGCCCTCACTTCGAAGTACAAGTCAGAGTTCCTAGCGAATATGTCACACGAGCTGCGCACACCGCTCAACAGCATTCTTGTTCTCGGTCAGCAGCTCACTGACAACCCCGACGGCAACCTTACTGTGAAGCAGGTCGAATTCGCGCGAACGATTCACGGTGCCGGTACCGATCTGCTGAACCTCATCAGCGACATTCTGGATCTATCGAAGATCGAATCCGGAACAGTGTCTGTTGAAGCAGAAGAAGTCTTCTTCAGCAACCTACTCGAAATGCTGGTGCGGCCATTTCGCCATGAAGCGGAAAACCGGCGCGTCTCCTTCGAGGTCAACTCCGATCCGAAACTACCGCGCACGCTCGTCACTGACTCCAAACGGCTACAGCAGGTTCTCAAAAACCTGCTCTCCAATGCCTTTAAGTTCACTGAAAAGGGTAGCGTGAGGCTGGCCGTTTCGTCAGCCACCACAGGCTGGAGCGAAGATCATCCCATTCTCAGTGGCGCCGGGACAGTAATTGCATTTGAAGTGACCGATACCGGTATTGGCATCCCTCTGGAAAAGCAACGCATCATCTTCGAAGCTTTCCAGCAGGCCGATGCCGGAACTAGCCGCAAGTACGGTGGAACTGGACTTGGCCTCGCGATTAGCCGCGAATTGGCGAGCTTACTTGGCGGCGAAATTCAGTTGCGGAGCATTCCGGGACAGGGCAGCACGTTCACCTTGTACGTGCCTCAGACCTACGTCGGCGCTTCAAGCAAAATGTTGCCCAGCCCGGAGAGGTCGGCGGCGATTTATTCAGTACCTAATTCGCCTCTGACCACAACGGTTGTGGAGAAGATTGTGGAGCGCATCGAAGATGATCGCGACTCACTCGATCCAGGTGACGACGTGCTCCTGATCGTTGAGGACGATCCACACTACGCCAGGGTGCTATGCGATCTCGCGCGAGAGAAAGGCTTCAAAGTCCTCGTAGCCATGCGCGGATCTGAAGGCCTTGCGTTTGCACGTGAGTTCCGTCCGACTGCTGTCTCACTCGATGTCTTCTTGCCTGACATGCTCGGTTGGTCCGTACTGAATCACCTCAAGCAGGATCCTCAAACACGGCACATCCCTGTGCAGATGCTCACTATGGATGAGGGTTGGCACCATGGTCTGTCGCGGGGAGCGTTCTCGTTCGTCACCAAACCGACAACTTCAGAAGACATTGAAGTGGCGTTGCTACGCATCAAGAACTATGTGAGTTCACGCCGCAAGAAACTCTTGATAGTTGAAGACAATCCCGCCGAACAGCTCAGTATTCGCGAATTGCTCATTCACGACGACATTGAGATCACCGTTGTGGAAAGCGGAGCGTCAGCTCTTGATGCCATCATCAATAGCAACTTTGACTGCGTGGTTCTGGATCTCCGTTTACCGGATATGTCCGGCTTCGAAGTCCTTGAAAAGATTCACCACACGCCATCATTAGCCGAGTTGCCCGTCGTGGTGTTCACTGGCAAGGACCTTTCGCCCGAGGAAGACGCCCGGCTTCACGCCGTGGCACGCAGCGTCGTTGTGAAGGATGTTGAATCGCCTGAACGGTTGCTCGACGAAACTGCCTTGTTTCTCCACCGAGTCATCGCCGACCTGCCACCAGAGAAGCAGCGCATGCTGGACCGCCTACATCGTTCCGATGAGGCTTTGATTGGACGAAAGGTTTTGATTGTTGATGATGATATCCGTAACATTTTCGCCCTCAGCAGCGTTCTCGAGAGAAGGGGCATGACAGTTCTCACTGCCGGCACAGGACACGAAGCGATCGACCTACTAAAGTCAACACCTGATATCGCAATAGTGCTCATGGACATCATGATGCCCGAGATGGATGGCTATGAGACCATGCAGGTTATTCGACAGAATGCCGATTTTCATCGCCTACCCATCATTGCACTCACCGCGAAAGCCATGAAGGGCGACCGAGAAAAGTGCCTTGAAGCAGGAGCGTCGGAGTACATGGCGAAACCTGTCAATACAGATCAGCTGCTTTCAGGTTTAAGGACCTGGTTACACCGATAAATCGACAATATGACTAGGCCTTTGGCAAACCCTGACCTCTCCCAAGTAACGAATGCGACGTCGCCCGCTATTGGTCCAAAGTCTCTTCCACGCTCCTCCGAAGCACGAGTACCCGTCACGGTTCTGATGGTAGATGACGAGCCTTCGAAGCTACTAAGCTACGAAGTTATTCTCAAGAATCTGGACGAAAATCTCGTCAAGGCACATTCAGGGCGGGAAGCTCTTGAGTATCTTCTCAAGTCGGACGTCGCCGTCGTGTTGATGGATGTCAGTATGCCGGAGATTGATGGCTTTGAACTAGCCGACTTGATGCGCCAACACCCGCGCTTTCAAGAAACCCCTATCATCTTCGTTTCCGCTATCCACCAATCAGACATGGACCGTATCCGCGGTTATCAGAGCGGAGCTGTCGATTATATTTCTGTCCCTGTGGTTCCGGATGTTCTTCGCGCGAAGGTCGGTGTTTTTGCTGACCTCTATCGCAAGACCCGGCAGTTGCAGGATTTGAATCGCGAACTGGAAGCGCGAGTAGCTGAGCGAAGCGAAGAACTCCGCGTACTGAATGGGCAGCTTCAGGAACGGGTGGCTGAACTGGAGTCGATCATGCGGGTTCTTCCGGTCGGCGTCGCAGTTGCGCACGATCCGGATTGCAATGTCATCACCGGTAACGCCGCGCTGAGCAAGGTCCTCGGCATGGCAGCGGGCGACAACTTATCGAAGTCTGCCGGGGCAGACTATGAAGTCTATAGGGATGGGAAGCCAATCCTGAATGAAGAGCTGCCTGTACAGATTGCTGCGCACACCAAGAGGCCTACGGGCATGTCGGAACTTGAGATTCGCTGCAGTGGCAATGCCCCGACTTTTCTCCTCGCCAGTGCTTTCCCCCTCTTTAATGAAGGGGGCGATGTTCGCGGTGCCGTCGGAGCGTTCTTCGATGTAACAGAGCGTAAACGCATGGAGGAGACTCTTCGCGAGCGTGCGGAGTTGCTCGAATTGGCCTCAGAAGCCATCATGGTTCGCAATTCTGCAGGCGCGATCCTGTTTTGGAATGCCGGCGCCGAAGCACTTTATGGGTGGCGACGTGAAGAGGTCATCGGGTTAAGCGCTCACAAACTACTTGCCACTCGGTTCCCGCTGTCTGAAAAAATAATTGCCGCCGCATTCGCGGCAGACGGCCGATGGGAAGGAAATCTCATTCAGCAAAATAAGGACGGTAAAGAAATTGTCGTGGCGAGCCGTCAGGCGCTCAAGCAAAACAGCGACTTTGTGTTGGAAATTAACCGCGACATCACCGCCCAGCTAATAGCTGAAGAAGCTTTGAGAAGGAACGATCGCTTTGCAGCCATGGGTAAGGTCGCTGGGATTGTGGCGCACGAAATTAACAATCCCCTCGAAGCAATCACAAACGCCTTCTATCTTCTGCGGACGCATCCGTCGCTGGATGAAGAAGCGCATCATTATGCGGCGCTTGCCGATCAGGAACTAGCGCGCGTTTCTCACATCACAAAGCAGACGTTGAGCTTTTATCGCGAAGCCCAACAAGCCATGAGAGTCTCCGTCTGTGAGTTGCTTGATGATGTCCTCGCTTTACAACAGCGGTCGCTACAGATAAATCAGGTCTTACTTGAAAAGCAATACACCACGCGTGGATACGTTCAAGGCTTCCCCTCGGAACTGAAGCAGGTTTTTATGAACCTTGTCAGCAACTCGATTCAGGCGATGCCAAACGGCGGTCGCCTGCGCGTGACTGTCAATTGTGTGCAGAGGAACGAAGGCCGTTCCGCCGTACGGATACAAATCTCAGACACAGGCAGTGGGATTCGAGTGGAGGATGCGAAACATCTTTTTGAGCCTTTCTTCACGACAAAATCCACCAAAGGAACGGGCCTGGGATTGTGGATCAGCCGAGGAATCGTCCAGAAGCATGATGGTGCCTTACGGTTTAGAAGCATCTTTCAAACAACCAACGCGGCGACCTGCTTTGAAGTGTTTCTTCCAATCGCAGATGGCTTCAGCGATCAAACGACAAGCTAAGATCGAAACGTCAGGGGCCGGAATCAAGCGCCGACCCTGCACCTAAAGACTGGCTGCTGGGATTTTTAGGGCCGTGAGTGCTCGCTCGGTGGGGTTTGATTCCCCAGTCACCACACACCCAAAGCGGAGAGTGGCGATGTTCATTGCCCTTCCTCTCTTTCAAAAGTGCTTGCAAGTCTTGCGTAGGTTTTCGAGCGCATGCCGGTCAGTTTAGGGGGCAAACCATCGGCTACAGCTCCGCTTCCGCCATTGGGCGCAGCCCGACGCTCGGTCGTGCGGTCGCTCGCGTTGGCACTCGTAACCTAGTTGGTGACATTGTTGGCAACCGAGGATCCCTCCACTGTAGAGAACGGCGACGCGACGCCCGCATCCTGGGGGGACAAAGAAACCATTTTTTACTAAAACCGCAGAGTTCAGGGGCCGCGCGGAGACCTCTGGGGGATCGTGGGCACGGAGGGCCATTTCGCGTTGGCAGGTGGCATTCCTAAAAACAAATAAATGAGATGAGGAAAGGCCTCTCGATGAGCGCAAATCATTTTGCTGTTTAGTGTCTAACTTTCGTTTTGAGGCGAGGCGCACTTGGCGACCAGTCTTCGGGTATGGTACTGCGCGGTACGAGTGGCCGTCATCGCATCTAAGAAGAGAGATCAGCGTCTATATGTGGGCCAGTGCTTCGATCGGACCCACCGTTTCAACGAAGCCTCTATCCGAGTTCAATCCGAAATCGGCGGTCGTTAGGACGTCGTCATAAATCTCGACGCTCAAAAAGCAGCACGGCAAGCAGGATAGCAATGGCTGCATAGACGATCGCATACATCACCATAGCGGTACTGGGTATCAGCAAACTGCTGAACGGCCCAATTCCGGCGGAGCCCAGCAGAGGCGGCTGTAAACGGAACGCGGTTCGCCGCCAAAGGGCATCGCTCGGCATGATGAGGCTTGAGAGAATTCCCAGATTCACGCAGGTACGCACATGCTGCAACGCGCCGTACTGCTCGATCCAACCTCCCACGAAGGCCAAGCCAAAAAGGCCCAGAGCGACGGCCCCGCTCGTCATTGCTGAAAATCGGGTGCTGGCGGCCAGGCTGACCCCTAGCAGTACAAGTGCTTGCACCCAGAGCAGCCCTATCGCTTCCCCGGTGTGGGGAAGTATTCGGCCAGTTTGGCCCCACGCAATGAGGATGGTCCCCCCTTCGAGCAGAAGCACGTACAAGCTGAGCATGCCCGCGAAGCCGATCCACTTTCCAAACACGAGGGCCCATCGACGCACAGGCTTGGTCGCGATAGCGTGGATCGTGCCCGACGCAATCTCTCCGGACAGAGTGTCACAAGAGGTCAGCGCCGCCATGAGCGAGGTCAGCATGCTTCCCGCATAAAGAGCCATCGTGCTCATCATGGCCACCGCCTCGCGCTGCTGGAGAAGGCCCTGCTTCAGTCTCATGTTCTGCAACATCGCGTGCACGCTGACACCAAACAAGGCGAGGAAACCGAGGGCAGCCAGCACCGCAACAACCAGGATGCGGCGCCGTACCGCCTCACGGAAAGTTATTCGCGCGATAAGCAAAACCGTTGTGAGGGCTGAAGGGCCTGACAGCCCGAGGTTCGCGGGTTCTACCTCGCTGGCTATTGAGCGTGCAAAGGCGATTTCAGACATGGCAGTTTCGGTCCCTCTTTTCGGTCACAATCCGGGGTCAGGGCCCATCGTTTGCAAGAACAGATCTTCCAGGCTGACCCGTTGTGGCGTCACGGAGAAGACCTCCGCACCGCATTCCACAAGACAGCGCACCATCGCCGGCAGATGATGCTCGCTTGCAACGCGCACCTGCACTCGGTCGCCCTCCACGCGTACGTCTTCAGTATTGCCGGCGAGCCAAGTCATGGCCTCAGGCGAGAGATGCCGCACCCGGATCTCGACTTCCAACGAGCCGTTTTGCCACGCGTTCATCTCATACTCCTCGATCACCTCGCCGGAACGAATGAAAGCGACGCGATCGCAGCTCTTCTCCACCTCGCCGAGCAAGTGTGAATTCAAGAAAACAGTTGCTCCGCGATCGCGTTGCTTGCGAATGATGTCTCGCACGAGTTTACGTCCGGCGGGGTCAAGGCCAGACGATGGTTCGTCAAGGAACAGGATTTCGGGATCATTCACGATGGCTTGAGCAAGGCCTACGCGCTGCATCATGCCCTTCGAGAATGTTCGGATCTGCTTGGATGCTTGCGCACCGAGGCCCACGCGCTCCAGCAGTTGTGGCACGCGCCGGCGCAGGTGAGACTCGGCAAGACCGCACAGACGACCGTGGAAGGTGACCAACTCGGCGGCAGAAAGCCAGTCGTAAAATCGGAAGTGCTCTGGCAGGAAACCGATCCGGGCTCGAACTTCCCGCGAACCGAGCGGGTGACCGAGGAGCAGTCCATGTCCGCCACTCGGCCGCACAAGCCCGAGGAGCATTTTGATCGATGTGCTCTTGCCCGCACCGTTCGGACCAAGGAAGCCGAAGGCCTCTCCGCGGCGCACATGGAGAGTCAGATCCTGCACCGCGGCATGGCGGCCATAGGTCTTCTTTAGGCTATTCGCGTCAATCGTCAGCTCTTCCAAGGGGCTCCTGTTCTCAGGTGAGTTCTTCCGCGAGTGCTAGGGCAGCACTGTCGTCTCCGTAGCTCTCGATGACGTACACAATACCGTTGTTCACCCAAGTCAACGTGTACCTTTCTATGGCGGCGGAGTCTGCCGGGCGTAACAAGATCCCCTCGCGGCCGTCTATCAGGACCTGCCTGTAGCTCATGCGACCGGGTATCACCGGTACAACAAGCGTTGAGGTCCAGTCCACCGTCTGCGTGAAGCTGCTGGCATCACTCGCGCTCATACCCAAGAACTGCAGCCCTACCTGCGCTAGTTGTGCGGGATCGAAGCCCCGCGGCGCCGTTACGATCGGACTTGGTACCTGCATTAGCGTGATGCATTGGCCACTGGCCCTAGGGTGCATCTGACCATTGGCACACTGGGCGTAGGTGGTCATCACACCTGGCGCGAGCCGGAAACTGACCTCAGCACCATCGATCGACGCGGGAATCTGCAGATCCGTCCGGCCAGCCTCGTCAAGAATAGACTGTAGCCTCTCGCGGTTTAGAACAAGCTGGGCGGCCGCTCCGCCCTCCAACAGCATCTTCGTTGGTGTCAAGCCAGGCACAAGTCTCACGTCGAACCCGGCCAGGTTTCTCGCTGCTACCTCTCCGTCCAGGGGTTGCGGCGGTTGTGGTGCCTGCGTGACCCTAACCTGATCGGACAGCATATGGCTTATCGCCTGATTCAGCATCTGGTTATTCTGCAGGCTGGCGCCGACCTCCGGGCTTACCTCGAGTACGGTGAAACGCTCCACCCGGAACATCTCAAGAAAATTCTGCGCCCAGACGCGTACGGGTCCTACACAGAGCATGATCACGAACATTGCGGGTGCGAGTCCTGCCGCTAGCCACCAGGTCTTCCCGGTCGACCACGTTCGGCGCGGAGACGCTACCGTGTCCCGCTTCCGCTCAAAGGCCATCCACCCTCGCCGGAGATCGTTCATATCGCAGGGGGCAGAAGGAAGTTCATTCATCGCACCACGTGTGGTAGCCTCCCTGGTTTTAAGGTTCTGGAACTCGCCTCTGCAAATGGCGCACTCGTTCAAGTGTTCCGCAATCTCTTGCGCCTCTTCCGGCGCTACAGCACTGTCCATCAACGCTCGCATCATGCCCAGGTTCAACTCGTTATGTGTCATCGTTCCTCCTTTGCCACCAAGATGTCCGGTGTTCTTTCGTTGCCCGTTACCTGTCGTCGGTATACCTTGCAAAAAGCTTCTTCCGCGCGCGCGAGCATCGTCCCCACGGAACCCGGCCGTACGCACATGATCTCGGCAACCTCCATATAGCTCATGGCCTCATGTCGCAGCAGAAGTATCTGCGCTTTCTCAACATCCAGTTGGGCCAACATCCCCCGTACCCTATCGATCTGTTCGCGGCGAAGCAGGCTGTCTAGAGGACTCTCGCCGTGATCTTCCGGATCGAGCATGCCTGTAATCTGCTCTTGTGGTTTGCGCTGTCTTGCCCTGAGCACATCAATCGCAGCTCGGGTGGCCGTCCGATAAAGCCAGCCATACACCCGCGTTGTTGAAGTTATCTGTGCGCCGGACCTATACAAGCGCCAAAATGTCTCCGCACAGATCTCCTCAGCCTCGGGGTGGTTTCCCACGATGCGGCGCGCGACACCTAATATCCGGCCGTAATGCTCCCGGAACAGGCACGCGAACTCCGCTTCTTTCCATTCACCCGGCATGGCCATCTGTTCTCACAAGTAAAACGACAGCGGACCTGATTTTGTGACGCTCCGCCGATTACGCCATCCATGAACAAATCGTCATCGCATTTCCTTCTCACAAAGTGCTATCAAAAGGGCTAGGGTCTCGTCTCAACGAGTAGCTGTTGTATTGAGAATACGGAGCCTGCTCTCTCAAGTAGTCGCCGGTCGCCGGATCGTCGGCTTTGGCAACATGTCGTCTGCGACGGTGATGTTTTGGGCTGGAGCGGACGATGCAGCAGGCACGGCCGGGGCAGCGCGGGTGCGCGATGTCGTTTGGCCCGAGGTGACAGCGGAAACGATGCGCTTTCATGTGGTCTAGTGCACAGATCGACATCAGACGGCGGGTCTCTCCGCGCGATCTGCCGGAGTTGATGGATGGCGAGTGCAGCTATGAGGAGTTCCGTGGCTGCCTGCGCAGTCTGGAGCAGGTCAATGGCTGGCTGCAGGGCTATCGGCCGACGCTGGCTTGGCTGGAGCGGTTATCGCGTGGGCCGCGTGATCCGGTGCACATTCTCGATGTGGGAAGTGGCGGCGGCGACCTTTTGCGGCAGATTGCAAGGTGGACTCAACGGCGCGGCATCGCCGTACTGTTGACAGGCATCGATTTGAATTCTTACGCGGCACGAGCGGCCGCGGAGTCCACTCCGAAAGAGCTCGGAATTGCGTGGGTGACCGGCGATGCTTTGGTATATCAGCCCGATAAGCCGGTTGCTATCGTCGTGAGTTCGCTGACGGCACATCATCTGGAGGATGAGGAGATCATCGCGTTGCTGCGGTGGATGGAAACAACTGCACAGGCAGGTTGGTTCATCAATGATTTGGAGCGGTCGGAGCGGAGTTGCCGAATGTTTGGATGGGCGGCGAGGGTGTTGGGGTGGCACCGATTTGTGCGGCACGATGGACCGGTGTCCTTCCGGCGGGCCTTCCGCAAGGAGGATTGGGTGCGGTTGCTGGCAGCCGCTGAGATTTCGCACGACGCGGTCACGGTAGAGCATTGGCGGCCCGGACGGTTGTGTGTGGGGCGGTGGAGGTGAGGTCGGATTCTGAAGCGCCTCGTTAAACTAAGAGATATGACGTCTATCGCCCCCCTCACCATCGTGACGCAAATCATCACGTCTAACCATCTGAGAGGCTAATAGTGGCAACTTCCGCTCTGCTAGCACCCAGTTCCACTGGTTCCAGGTTTAAGACTATTCTCTGGGTCTCGCTTGGTCTCACCGTACTCTTCGTCTTCATTACCTCAGAGCTGCTCCTCATCACCGATTACCCGATGTACCACGCCTACCGTCTGCAGGTCATTGCCGACCGCCGCCTCCTCATACCGCATACTCTCGCCGGAAGCTTCGCTCTTTTGATTGGCCCGATCAATTTCTCCTCGCGGATTCGCCAACGTCACCTCCAACTCCATCGCATCCTCGGCCGCATCTACGTCGTCTCCGTGTTTGTTGGCTCCTTCACAGGGATCGCTCTCGCGGCCGGCCGCCCGGGTCTTCCCGGGACCTCCACGCAGGCCGCCGCCTGGATGGTATGCACCACCGCCGCCCTCATTACCGCGCGCAATCGCCAAATCACACAGCACCGCCAATGGATGGCCCGTTCGTACGCAGTCACCTTCACTTTCGTCTCCAGTCGTGTGCTCAACCTTTGGCCTCGTTACTGGAGCCACCTCGGTGATTCGTTCGCCGCGGTCGGCGTGATCGCCTTCACTCTTGCCTCGCTGCTCATCGTGGAGATCGGCCTCAACTGGCGCGAACTCACCACGCGTCGTGTTTGATCGCCGGCTGGTAGGCCATGAGGTTTCGGGCCGTTGTCAGCAACGCGGGTGATCGACTTTGAGATGACGGTTTGCAAACTGTCCTATTTCCGAAAGCTGGTTCCCTCTAGCTCCGAGCTGACCACAGGACCGTAGCCACCTAGCTGTCCAATTATCCTCACCACCGCAGGCTGCTCACCTTCCAGCACCCACACCATCACATCTTTCGGCTGAAGACCGATCAACTGCGCGATCACGCCCACAATGCCGCCCAACTCCGGGTGGATGCGAAACACCGTCGCCTTCAGGGTTTGCCCTCCTGTCTGAAACGGCTGCTCGCCCTCCGGTGAGATGAGGAGCCGAATCAATCGCCCGCCGCCGAACGGCGCCAGCATCCCCACCCGAAAAGGCGCTGTATTCGGCGGCACATTCAGCAGCAACGTTCCAACGAACCCGTTCGCCACGTCGTCCGACAAGTGTATGTGCTCACTCTCGACATGTACCTTACCGTTCCTGTCCGTTGTGCGGCTGGTCGCTATGCTCGTATCGGCTTCCACCGTAAAGTCGACGGGCTTTGCAAAGAACGGCCCTTTCTCTGCATGGTGGTTGCGAACTAACCGAAACGTTCCCTCTTGCCTGTAAGTCGTCGTCTCATCGTCAATCGATCCGTCGAGAAAGCGATAGATCATACGCATCGTCACTTCATCACCCTTCACCACCTGCGTAAACTCGCCGTTCGCGATGATCTTTCCATCCTCCAGGCGCGCCGCCATGAACCGATGCATTGGGGATTGAATGTGCGTAACTGAAATCTGCTCTGCCCGCGCCGCAGAGCCCAAAATGATCGCAAAAAAAGCGCCTACAAAGATCCTGCTTCGCTCCATCAATACCTCGTTCCCAACCAGCTCGATGAGACGTCAAATTGCACACCACAAAAACCCACATAAGTACCGACTCACTCTTTGAGACGTGACTTATCTTCGGAGAGCACGCCTTCCGAACCCCGTAAAAGAAGTAGACCTTCCAACAACCCTCATCAGACTGCCGGTACAAGACGATCCAGCCAGCTCCTGGCAGGCTCCGAAATGACGATTTGTACATAATGACTTCAAGCTGGTTCTTGTCGCGTCTAATAAGAAGTATGGAATTCCCGCTACAAACAAAATCTCCCAACAGACGCGAGCAAGTCCAGGTCGGTTCCGAGCCGCTCTGTTTTTCCACTGCAATAGAAGCATGAATCCTGCAATATTTCCCGGGAGCGGATCCATCCAGCGTACTGGATCGAAACAAGGAGATTTCAATTAGACCGGCCACTCTGAATCGGAATCCTGCGCGAGGTGAAGTTCTCATTGTTGGTGGTGGAGTGGCGGGATGCGCGGCTTCGATCATACTCGCGCGAAAGGGACGAAGCGTCACGCTGATTGAACGCGAGCCCACACCGCGCCATAAGGTCTGCGGAGAGTTCCTCAGCGGTGAGGCCCTTGAGGATCTGTATGCGCTCGGCATCGATGTGACCTCGCTCGGCGCCGTGCCCATCGACTACGTTCGCCTCGCCGCGGCTCGACGCGCCGCGGAAGCCCCGTTACCTTTTCCCGCGGCCTCGCTTACGCGCAAGGCGCTCGATACAGCGCTCATCGCCGAGGCGATTGCCGCCGGAGTTCGCGTAGAGCGTGGTCGCAGTGTGCAGGCGCTAAGTCGCACCACAGGCAACCTCTGGCAGGCTTCGCTCGACAATGGCGCGAGGCATGAAGCCCCAACAGTCTTTCTCGCCACGGGCAAGCACGACCTCCGCGGCCATTCGCGTCCGAAGGATCCGCAGCAATGGATTGCCTTCAAGATGTACTTTCGCCTCGCACCTGCGCAGGCCGCTGAGCTGGCAGACGCCTCTGAGTTGATGCTCTATCCCGGAGGCTATGGCGGTATTCAGCCTGTGGAGGGCGGCATCGCAAACCTCTGCTGCGTGGTGCAAAAGCGGTATCTTCCAGATACCCGCGATCGCTGGGAGGGCTTGCTCGCCAGGATGGAGCAGGACTGCCCGCACCTCGGGATGCGGCTTGCATGTGCGGAGCCGTTGCTTGTCAAGCCGATCGCCATCACCCACATCCCGTATGGTTACGTCCGCCGCACAACAGAGGATGGGCTTTACTGCGTTGGCGATCAGGCAGCGGTCATCCCTTCGTTTACCGGCGATGGCATATCGATCGCTCTGCATACTGCGCGTTGTGGCGTCGCGGCCTATCTTGCGGCGGAACCGGCGTCGCTCTTCCAGGCAAAGCTGAGGAGCGCGCTTCTTCCCCAGATGCGCCTTGCCGAGTTCGCGGCCGATGGCTTGAACAACCCACTCGCGCGCGCTGTATTGCCTTTTTGCCTTAGGGTCTGGCCCGGCGTCATGCGCGTGACGGCTAGGCTCACACGTGTGGCCCAGCACTCCGATGTTGCTTCACAGCTAGTCGTCGGCTGAAATCGTGCCACGCCAAGGAATTCTCGATAGTCAAAATCCTCTAGGAGGATGCAATGAAATCCTTCGCAGTAGTTGCCCTCGCCGCCATACTCGCACCGGCCGCACTCTCTCAGCATCAGACCTTTGTCGTCAATCCTGATGCCAGCGAGGTCAAGATGACGCTCAAAACAACCCACGAGATCGTCAACGGCACCTTTCAGATTCAATCGGGATCGATTGAGTTTGACCGCAGCACTCCCAAGATGTCCGGTTTGGTGGTCGTACTGGCCGGCAGCGGGAAGACTGGTAACGGCAGCCGCGATAAGAAGATGAATAAGGACATTCTCAAAGTGGATCAGCACACGACCGTCTCCTTTGCGCCCAGGACCTACACCGGAGTAATCGCGCCCTCTGGCAACTCAACCATTCAGGTGAGCGGAGTGTTCACCCTACTCGGCGAGCCTCACGACCTGACGATTCCGATGCAGATTCACATCGATGGATCGAAGGGAACGGCGAAGGCACAATTCATCCTTCCCTATGTGCAGTGGGGTCTCAAGAACCCAAGCTTCCTGATCTGGAAGGCCGAGAATGAAGTTGCGATAGACCTAAGTCTCGTCGGCAATATCGTCGGTTGAAACCGAAGTTAGAAGACACGGCCTGAAAGCGGTGTCGGGTAGCTGATGCTGCCACTCCTCAACGTCCACCGTGGCGGCCCTGAATAGGAAAAAGCCCAAGCGTATTCAGTTTGCTGGAAGAGACAGGCTGATGCGGAGATCCCTAGTCTGGCACTGAGAATAGCATGGCAACTCCCGACACCAAAAAGATCCTCGCTGCTCTGGAAGCGAACTGGCAAGCGGAAATGGATGGCTTCCACACCTACACTGCTCTCGCTAAAAGAGAAGCGAACTCTCATCGCCGGAATGCGCTGCGCGGTCTGGCGATGGCTGAGAAGCATCACGCCGATCTTTGGGTAGGCCGCATTAAGGAACTTGGTGGAACAGAGCCACAATTTAGCGGGAACCCGAATGGGCAAGCCGACTGGCTGGCGAACCGCGTCGGTGAAGCAGACCTGGCGCTTCGCCGGCTGGAGATCGATGAAGGACGCAATATCGCCAAGTATGGTAAGCAAATCAAAGAGCTTGGCGACGAGCCTAGCATCGCGATCCTTGAAGAGGTGATTGCCGACGAGCGCGAACATTACCTCACGCTCGGCAATTTGATCCGATCGCGAGGTGCTCTCCCTGCATTGCCGTCTGAGCAGGCCCAGGCAGCTCTTGACGAGCTAGTCGCCGCTCGGGACAAAGGGCATCCGCAAGCGGCGGGATGGGTAGGCGACGCGATCTACGGAGTCAATGATGGGCTCGGTTCGATCTTCGGTATCGTATCCGGCGTGTCTGGCGCGACCTTGGGAAATAGTCATTTTGTCTTAATCGCCGGTTGGCCGGGATGGTTGCGAGCGCACTCTCGATGGGTGCTGGGGCTTATCTTGCCGCGAAGAGCGAGCGAGAGATTTACGAAGCAGAGTTCGCCCGAGAACGGGATTCCGTCGGGGATAACGAAGCGGAGGCTCGAGAAGTCCTGTCCCTTAGCTATCAGATCCGCGGACTTCCTGAAGAAGACGCTGAGCGGTTTGTCGAACACCCTGCGAAGGACAAGAATCAACTGATCAAAGCTCTTGCTAGAGAACGACTAAACATAACGGAAGAAGGGTTGAGCAAACCAATGGTCTCCGCCATATCCGGAGCAATTTCAACGGCAGTCGGCGCGTTCATCCCGATCATCCCGTTCTTCTTTATGACCGGCATTCCGGCTGTGATCGTGGCCGCAGTCGTCTCGCTGATTGCACATTTCGCTGTAGGAGCGGCAAAGTCTCTCATCACCATTCGCTCATGGTGGGCCAGTGGGTTTGAGATGACCTGGATTGAAGGTCTCGAAGGAGTGGTCACCTACATCATTGGAATAGGCCTCGGTAAGCTGGGCGGCGGATAGGTTGTGATGGGACGAAGAAGTCCGCAGCTTCCCGCCGAGCGGTTAACATCTACTTGAATTCGCCACTACAAGAACACTTGAGATCCACGTGGTAGACGGTGCAGGGTTGCTGGGCCAGAATCGCATGATTCGTGCAGAGAGAGCGCGATTCGCAAAGTTCGCCAGCGTCGTCTTCAGAAAGGATCGCCGATGGGCGGAAACATCAGCTATTACCGACGCAAGAGAGTGACGCTCAGATTGCGAGAAATCATCGTCGCCGCCTCAGGTGGACCCAGGGAAGATTGACTTTGGGTGCTTTGGAGCGACATTTAGTGCGACTCTGCGGAGGCGGCCTCGCTCGCGGTGCGAGAGACGAGCTGGACCTCAACCTCGGTGTCGCGCGGGAAAGTGACCTGATGGCCGCGATCGAGATAGCGGAAGTAGACGGACTTGCCCAGAGCATAGAGGCCGAAGCCTGTGGCGATGCCCTTGTCATTTGTTAGTGCGATAAAGCGGGCGACGAGCCCGAAGCCGTTGGAACCGACGACAGTCTGGCCGATGCCACCATCATCATCATGTCCCAGTGCGGCGGTGTAGGCGAGCAGGAGCGGAGCGAGGAGTTTGCCTTTGTCGGGATTGGCTTTCACGTTGCCCTCTTCGTCGATCGTGAGGTTCTCGGCCTTCGCCCCGGCTGCTCCGGTTACATTGCCATCCACGTGAGTAGTGCCGGCCTCGTCAGCGAGCCCGCGGAAGGCGAAGCGTAGTTCGCCGTTGCGGCCGAGGCGGCGTGCTGGTTTTGCACGCGTAACGACTCCTTCAAGGATCCCACCCTCAGAGATGAGCAGGTGATGCTGCGCATCGACGACCGGGCGCGTGATTGTCGCGGTGACGGGGTCGCCGGGTCTTGAAGTTGCAGAGCTCAGCGGTGTGTTCAGTCGGCCGGAAACCGTAAGAGAGTCCAGGGTCGGGGACGATGCGAGAGGAACGGGCTCAGGTTGCGATGAGGCTATGTCGAGTGGCTCGCTGAGCTCGGCGATGAAGCAGGCTCCGGCCCAGATGCGCTGCGGGTGATACGGGAGTTGTGAATAGAGGAGGCGCAGAGCGCGATCGGTGCGGCCCGGAGTGAAAAAGGTATCGTGCAGAGATTTGATCTCTGCGCGGGCCATGTCTTCGGCCTGCTGAATGTACGTGGTACGTTTCTTGCGAGACACGAACCGGACGAGTTGGGAGTCACGCCTTACTCCGCACTAGAGAAGGCAACCTCCTGCGCGCCGCCGGGGAGTTGGAGTTGGTTGAAATCGACGATAGGGTCGTGAAGCGGTGTAACGTCGCCGTTGAGGAGGGCCTCGATGCGGAGCTTGCGGTCCACCGCGGCGTAGGCGCTAACGACGCCGAGAACCACGGTGTTCTGTGGCAGAACAACGTGGTCCCGCAGGTAAACGGGTTCGGTCAGGACTCCTGTAACCTTCGAGCCGATATGCAGATGCGCGGTGCGGCTGGTTTGGATGTGGAGCGGCGTGCTGGCTGGCAGTGCGTCGGTAGTGGATTGAGCTGGGCAAATGATAGAGGTGAGGCAAGGGAAGAGCATCAACGAAGCGAGCGGGCAGTGGCTGGAAGAAAACATATCCTTAATGCCCATCTGAGGGTTAGACGACCGCTGAGGCGTTGTGTAGATAGAGGATGAAATGACGATTGCTTCATGCTGGGCCCCTAACTGAAACGGGAAAAGTTCGCGGCGCAAACCGAAGGCACCTGCGGAGATGCATGGTGCGCGGGATCAGTTCCAGACAGCTCCGATGTGATTCTCGCTATCGAATGCAAGTATCCTCAGACAACGAAATCCCTCGGCTTGCTGCCCGCTTAAGTCATGGCCGTGGTCGCGCATCCCGTCCGATTCCCATTCAACGGGCCTGCCGCATCGAGAAGGACGGAGGATCGTCGCAAACAAACTAACTAATTCAATTTCATAATCGAGGCGTCATCGGACGTTCCCCAGAAGAATAACTTCAATGAAAAAGGAGGCAGCAGGAAAGAGGGCTGCGTCACATGCTCCCCTTCCCAGTTTGGCCCTGGACGAGTCCGGGGTCGCTATGTCTCCGCTGAATTGGAAATTGCGCGCCAGGAGATACCCGGACCCTCATCCCCGCCGCCATGCCAGCCTCCGCTCGCTGACTGGGCGGCGGAAGATGTTCCTCCTTCTGCACTTTCCCCTTGAAGTTGAACTTTAGGGAGCATCCTCAAGCGGATGGACAGCGAATTCTCTGAACTCAGCGGTGAAGTACCGTCGCCGCATCCAGAAAGCGACTGTTGGCTGCGAACGTTGCCACAGTCCGGGGAGCGAACACGTTACCCACCCAACCAGCACCAACATCCTGAACCCAGATCAAATGGATTCTGTCGCATCCAACGACACCTGCATCGCCTGCCATTCTCAGGGGCGGCCACGCGCTGACCTATTCGATGGCAAAGCCTACGACTGGCCTGTTGGCTATCACGTCGGTCTGCGCCTTGCAGATTGTTGGAAGCTCGAAGACATCACTCTCGGGCAAACTGACTTCGTCCATTACGCCGACGGCACGGGACACAAGAACCGGATTCAGGGCAACGATTTCGTGCAGAGTGTGATGTACAAGCATGGAGTGACCTGTGCCTCCTGCCACGATGTTCATGGGACAGACAATTACGCGCAGCTTCGTAAGCCCGCCGACCAGCTCTGCCTTGATCGCCACGGGCCAACCTCACCGAAGGCCCACGCACCGCGACTCTGGAAGAGCGCACACACCATAAAAGCGGTAGTCCCGGAAGCCGGTGCGTTCCTGTCACATGCCTAAGATCGAGACGGAGGGCGTACCCGGGTCCTTTGTCAGCTCGCACACCTTTAAGTTCATTACTCCCGCGATGACCGACAAGTACAAGATGCCGAACCCCTTTACCTCCTGCCACACCGACAAGTCCACGGAATGGGCGACCAAAGAGTGTTGAGTTGGAAAACGGCTTCCCCATGGCGAGTCGGGCAATAGGGAATCGCCGACGATCTTGAATTCGCCGTCAGCGGGCCAGAAATCAAACTCGATCAAAGGAACTTTCGCGCCTTGTGTGTCGGGGACCGGACAAGCTGTCAGCGCTACTTATTTATGAATTGGAAACCTCGTATCCATCGGTTTATTCGGATCAGCGCGTATCTGCAAGTCTGCGCAATGATGGTAGGTGTAATCACCATCGGGATTTCTGGTGTGACCAGCCATGAACTCGATCACCTGCAAAGTGCATTTTGCGCAGTTAATGTTCGGAATCTCGATATCAGCTTCCTGGTCTTTATCCAAAGGCACGTCGTGCATGAACAAGCCGTCCGCGAGGATTGGCGGTGCCGGCGGATAATGAATGGCCCCCGCGACTGACCGCTGACGACCGTCCGCAGCGGTTACGCTGATCGCTTCGGGGTCCGCTGGGAGTTCACTGCGCGAATTTACGGCGAGGGCGACACGGTAAAACCCGGGATGGAAAGCCATCTCGCGGATACGGAGGTGAAGCCTTTCACCGCCTCGGAGTTTCGTAACGGCCCCCGTCGGTACGCCCGGATCAGTCAATGTTCCCCCGCATGGATACGACCACTGCGGGTCGCCAAATTCGTCCGATTCCTCAATCCAAGGTGCAGGCGAGAGTAGTCTGAAATGCGCTTCTATTGGTGAGACCAACGCGAACAATGGGAATCCAGCCAGAGCGATCGCATACTTTCTCACGTGAGTTTCTCCCCTCTGGACTTGCTCAAATCCGTTGCAGCGCGTTTCGAAGTGACGCATCGACTCGCGGCGCGACGGCGGTCATGACAACGTAGCCCGCTCCCAAGGCAAGCCAACTGGCGCACGCTGCCATTGTGCCAACCACTGAGATGGGCGATCGCAGAAGAGCGAACGCAAGGCCGGCGAAGGCGAAGCAAAATAGAACGATGCCGGCGCGTGCGATCTTCGAGTGAACAAAGAGCCGCACTGCTCGAAGGAACAAGCCCGCGATCAATCCATAAACAAGGAAGGTTATGTGCAAACCCGCCAATGTGCAGCCGACGATAAGAACAACAATGAGCCCCGTCAGCAGCAAAGCAGCCTTCAGGAACCAGTAGTTCTCGAAGAGCGATTCCAACGAAGTCGCGGCCAGATAGACAGCCACGCACGCTAAAATGTCTAGCGCTTCAATCACCGTATGCCTACTCGCGACCATCTGCAGGACAGGCGTGCCGAAACTGGCCGCTAGGCCTGTCTGTATCGCCAAAATTGCCAGTAACAGAGAACTTGCGATCACTAACGTCGAGACCGCATAAGAGAAAATCAGAAGCTCCCGACGGTCGCACCTGTAAACCCAGGCAAAATCTTCGGCGATTTGTCGGGGATCTCCAAAGTGAGACCGCAACAATATTTCGATTTCATGATCTCGATGTCCCGCCTCTCGGGCGGCCGCGACGAAATCCTCCATGTGGGTACGAAGCTCCCGCTGAATCTCCTGCCGCAGCCTGACTGACGGGATCTGTGAACAAGTCACAACGCCGTGAATCAGTTCGTCCATGGCACGCATTTACTCGCTCTCCAGTATTGCTGCGATTGCACCAGTTAGGTGCTGCCATTGTTTCTCATACGCCACTGCGGCTTTTCTGCCTTTAGCGGTCAGAGAGTAGTACTTGCGTTCCCTACCGTTTTCAGCCGTGCGCCATTCGGCCTTGATGTAGCCCTTCTTCTCGAGTTGATGCAGTGCAGGGTAGACGGTGCCCTCTTTCAAATCGAAGGCGTTGGCGCTGCGGCGTGAGGCTTCCTGAAGAATTTCATAGCCGTACATATCCGCCCGCGAAAGCAGGTGAAGGAGCAGCAAGCTTACACTTCCTTTTAAGAATTCTCTATCGATTTTCAGTCTGCCCTCCTACTTTGCTTAACCAAGCCTTGTAAAACAAGGTATGCTTTGGTTTGTCCTTTTGTCAACCGCTCCGACGGTCAAGAAGGGAAGAGGTGAGCACTGTACGGGAGGCAAGGATGTGGAAGGACTTGATGGTGTTATCCGGCGCTTTGATTGCACTTGCAGCGATCAACTCATTCCCGCAGGAAAAAGCAAGCGTACCCGGAGTCGATCTCATCGCTACGCGGCAGGACGCGATGGATATGTCCTCTATCATTCTTCGCTCCATGGTTGATGCCATGAAGGCGGGGAGGGATCCAAAGACTCAAGCCTACTCGGCCGCCGCGCTAGAAAAATGGGCCAAGGCTCTCCCTAAGATGTTTCCGGCCGGTACTGCTGACGGTGAAACGCCTGTGAATTCACAGGCGCTCAGCGCCATCTGGCAAGACCGTGCCGGCTTCGACCGGGCTGCAGCTGATTATGCGGACGCGACAGCCAAACTAGCGGCTTTCGCTACCGCGAACGACATGGCTGGTTTCACAAAACAGCTCGATGAGGTCAGCCACGCCTGCAACTCCTGTCATGCCGGCTATAAGGCAGGAGCGCAGGGACCGCCCAGGAAATGAGCATCAATGAGTGCCACAGGTTGCATTGCTGACCGGAGATACGGAGTTGGTCGCCAAGGCGGTCGCCGACCCGCTAGGCATCCTTGAAGTTCACGCAGACCTTCACCCGGGAGGAGAAGACTGCCTTTGTCACCGAACAGGTCAAGAAGGGCAAGACTGTGGCGCTTGGAGATGGCATCAATGATGCTCCTGCGCTTAGCGAAGCAACCGTCGGCGTCGCGATGGGGGCAGGCACCAATGCGGCCCGTGAGAGCGCCGACGTCGTGCTGATCGGCAATGATTTGATGAAGTTTGTTGAGACGATCCGCATCGCCCGGAACTGCCGCCGCATTATCTTCCAGAGTTTCTATGGAACTCTTATCGTCGACACCATCGGCATCGGCATCGGCTTGGCAGCAGTTGGTCTCCTCAATCCGCTGTTGGCAGCATTCATTCAGGTAGCGTCGAAACTGACATTCATCCTCAACTCGACACGACTGCTTGCACCCAAGCAGAAAGAAACCGTCTTCGAGACAGAAGCCGCCCCCCCTGGCGGCATAGACCGGCCCCGCACTATGCTGAGAATCGCAGAGTGTAATCAGCGCAGCCGGCGGCAGGCTGATTTCGCCGGCTGGGATATCTGCGCAGCCGCCGATCGCATCGATCCCAGCCCTAGTGAAACCGTCAATAGCAGTGTCGAGCCGATTCGGGAAAAACCGCGGAATTCATCATCCTTCATGTCGCACATGGCTGTTATATGCGGTCGAAATGACCCCTCGCGAACGCAAAGATGACATCTTGTTCATCTCTATTTACAGCCCAGCCGAATGCTCTACCATCGCCACATGCAGTTGTTGTTGGTCGAAGACGACCGCGAAATTCAAGGCTTTCTGAAGCACGCACTTACCGGAGCCGGCTTCAGGGTTGATCTCGCCTCCGACGCGCTTACCGCCGAGCGGCTCGCGGCAGACGGCGGTCATGACGTTCTTATCGTCGATCTGGGTCTACCAGATATGGACGGCATCGCGCTGATCCTTCGGCTGCGCCGACTAGGTGTTCGCGCCCCGGTATTGATTCTCTCGGCTCGTCGCTCGGTGGATGACCGCGTTCGGGGTTTGGAGCAGGGAGGCGATGACTACCTCACCAAACCCTTCGCCCTCCCCGAGCTTCTCGCTCGCATTCGGAATCTGGCTAGGCGCGGTACTCAACCCGTCGAAACCACTAGACTTCGAGTCCTCGATCTGGAGATGGATCTGCTTCGGCGCGAGGCGTCACGCAGTGGTCAGACTCTTGGCCTCACGCCCCAAGAGTTCACTCTCCTCGAGTATCTCTGTCGCAACCCAGGGCGTGTCGTCACTCGCTCGATGATTCTCGATAAGGTTTGGGGGGTGCGTATTCATCCGGACACCAACGTCGTAGATGTACACATCTATCGTCTTCGCGGTAAGGTAGACCGCGAAGGTCAACCTCCCCTCATTAAGACCCTTCGTGGGGTAGGGTATGTTCTCCGCGACCGCTAACCTGCGGCGCAGCGCCGCCTGGCGAATCTCCCTTTTGGCCACTTTGGTGTTTGCCTGCGGAACTCTGCTTGTCTTTCTCTACTTGCACCACTATGTCGCCAATGATATTCAGCGTCGCACCGATGCTTGGCTCACCGGAGAACTGTATACCCTCCGCGATGTGGCGGTCCGCACCCCAAAGGATGCTCTATACAATCGCGTCCTTCGCGAAACGGCGGAGATGGCAAGTCACGAAATTCCATCGCGATCTTCGGTCCTTCGGAAACCGGGCGAGCCCAACCAAGCTGTCTTCTTCCTTCAGACCAGTTCGGAAGGATCGCCCATCCTTTGGGTAGGCACTCCCGATCCCAGTATCGTGAGTCAGAGTCTGCAGAAGAATCACTTAACTGCTGACACTCCTGTTCACCTCACGTTCCCCGGCACTCTCGCTCCTTTTCGCGTTGCAGTTGCGTCGATGCCCGATGGTACCCACATTTACCTCGGTGTATCAGAGCAGGACGAGATGCGCACTTTGCGTCGTCTGCGCACTCGCTTCTTCTTTCTCTGGCTACTCAACGTTTGTCTCGGTTTCGGCATTATTTTCTGGATTACTAGACGGACACTTGGCGCGGTACGCAAAATCACGGATGCTGTGTCCCGTATCGGAGATGAGGACCTCAGCAAGCGCATCCCCGAGAGCGGTGGACGTGACGAGATGGCTCAGCTAGCTTCCACTCTTAACCGCATGTTGCAACGCATCGAAAGCTCGATGTATCAGCTTCACACCATTACCAACGCATTGGCGCACGATTTGCGCAGCCCTCTTACCGCAATTAGGGCGCGTTTGGAGATCGCGCTTAGCAACGGTGATGGGCCGCCACACACTGAATCGGTCGTTCGAGCAATCGAGGAGATAGATAGGCTTAGCGAAGTGCTAAATCAGTCTCTGGACGTCGCCGAAGCTCAGGCCGGTGCACTTCGTCTGCACCCTCGTCCGGTCGATCTCGAAGAACTTCTGACTACGATGAGCGAGCTCTATCGGCCATCAATGAATGAGAACGGTCTACGTCTCGACCTTCGCGTCTTAGGCCCGGCCAAAATCTGTGGAGATGCCGGCTTACTCCATAGAGCCATAGCCAATCTTTTCGATAACGAACTGAAACACCTTCCAGCTTCACGCACAATCACGTTGTCTCTTGACACAGACCAGATTTCAGCGAGGCTTCTCATTGAGGATGACGGTCCGGGCTTCCCGCCAGAGATTGTGTCGGATGTTTTCAAGCCTAGAGTCAAGGGTCGCGCCTCTGGTGGTCTTGGCCTCGGCTTGGCCTTTGTCGAAGCAGTTGTCCTTGCCCATAATGGCACTGTCACCGCGGAGAATCGCCAGCCATCAGGTTGCCGAATAAGCATTCATATCCCCCTCCTGAGAGCCACGGACGAACCGTTCCCACACCAGTCTCAGGCTCTCGCAGGCTAAGTCGAAATAACGGTCCCTGTTTAATGTGAGAGCTGTGCTTTCGTGGGCACGTCCCACTTAGGACAATAGGACTGAACAGAGAGATTCCAACAAAAGATGAATATGCCTTCGACTGTAGTGATCACTCTCTGTCTCATCGCAATGCCTGCGCTGATGTTTGCACAAACCGACGAGATCCAGGTGTACGACGGAGAGATCGCGCCGCCTGGAATCTTCAATCTGATGATCCACAACAACTTCACGCCCGAGGGGCGGAAGGTGCCCGACTACCTTGGGGCAATCATCGCCAATCATTCGTATCAGGTCACTGCCGAATGGGCGTACGGCGTTACGCCGTGGTTCGAGCAAGGACTTTATATGCCCGTAACCTCGCCCTACTCTTCCAACTATGGATCGACGATCAACGGCTTCAAGATTCGCGAACTATTCGCACGACCCAACGCTCACGATCACAAGTTTTTCTACGCGGCCAATTTTGAGTTTAGCGTCAATCACAGGTACTGGGAGTCCAGAACGATTACCTCCGAGATCAGGCCTATCGTAGGGCTGCACTTGCATCCATGGGATCTCATCTACAACCCGATTGTCGACACGGACTATACCGGGGGACTCGGAAACCTGCAGTACAACCCTGCGGGGAGAGTGGCTTACAACTTCAACGACAGGTGGGCCGTTGCCGCAGAAGAGTATGACGGTTTCGGCCCGCTGCATGGGTTCTTGCCACTTCCGAAGCAATTTCACGAGGTCTGGGCAACCACGGATTACTCTGGCAGCAAGTTTCTCGGTTTGAGCATTGAGAGCGGTGTCGGATACGGGTTGACTGCGGCTTCGGACAAATGGACCCTTAAGTTGATGTTGTCGCGCAACCTCAACGTCCACCCGTGGCGGCCCTGAATAGGGTTGCGGCGACAAATGCCCTACGTGCCAGGTCTACTCCGAACGGTTGCCCGCTTCGTGATCCGAAGGGACTGCCGGCAGAGAACGTCCGGACGATACGCGACGACATCAAGAGCCGTGTGCAGGATTTTCTCAGGCGGGAAGAACTCGCGAGGAAAATGGCTGTACCGCTGTTATCGCTGAGAACAGGGAGAGAACAGCGATTCAACAACCTGATAAAGCATCAGTTCGCGACGCGTCGGGTATTGCTTTGATTCTGCTCGAAATCAAGCCGAAATCAATCGTCGAGTAGAGTTAAACCTCTGTGGCAGAATGCCTTACTGACGGCTTGGTCCGCGACAAATCAAAAGAATCAAAGGAGGCGCCGGAAACCGATTCAGGCACCTCAGAGACTTGGCCCTGGCGGATTTTGTCACTCCCCAAAACGAGGCAACTCGCGTTGAGAACAACGTGGAAAGAACGCGGACAGAGAGGATTTATGTCGCATGCTAACAGCCTGAGAGCAGCGCGGAGGAGCTTTTCGGCGCAGTACGCGCGCGAGCGCGCGTTTGTCTGGAAAGCTCAGGTTTGCCAAGGCTTGTATTTTTCGCCGACGAAGCCTCAAGACGCTTTGTCGCTTATGCGACAGTGTTTGCCTGACGTTTTCTGCATCAAAACAAGTAGCTAATGTTTCAGAAAAGATAGCTTGAGAGAGGCAGCATGGCGCTAAAAGACGTACTAATCGACGAACTGCGGGACATGTACAGTGCGGAGAACCAACTGGTTAAGGCTCTCCCTAAACTTGCTAAGGGTGCGATTGATAAAGGTCTTAAGAAAGCCTTCCAGGATCACTTAGAAGAGACGAAGGGACAAGTGCTGCGGCTCAGAACCGTTTTCGAGTTGATGGGCGAGAAGGCGACGGGCGAACATTGCAATGGCATGGAAGGCGTCATCGAGGAAGGCGCCGATGCGTTGGAGAAAGACGAAGAGGGAGCGTCTTTCGATTCTGGCATTATCGGGGCGGCACTCCGTACGGAGCACTACGAGATTGCGGGCTATGAGGCTTGTATCGCGATGGCGTCTGGTCTCGGAGAACGCAAAGTCGTTTCCCTTCTAACCAACAATTTGCGAGAGGAAGTTGCAGCGGCAAATAAGATCTCCAAGCTGGCTATCCCGATCATAAAGAGGTCTGCCGGTGAGCCGGAGGCGGAGAAGAAGCCGAAAACCGGCAAAGAGAAGTACTCAGCCAAAAAAAGCAAGGAAGACGAGCAAAAGGCCGCGCAGGATTTGTAGCCAAGTGGCACCCTCTCATTCTCCTACTGGTGATCCTCTACCCTCTGCTCGGAAGAGGGTCGTGGCCGACCATAGGCATAAGGTGTATCGTGAAAACGCGAACTATACGTCCCTCGGAGCGCCAGACGCTCCTCTCTCAGCGGCGTCGCCTCAAGATGGCGGAGTCGGCGCATGCGTATGTGCGGGGCAATACTGTTAAGTTCTACGAGTGGCTGGAGTCTACGAGAGCTGCCGAGATCCTTCCCGACGGGCCGCCGGTATGGATATGCGGCGACTGCCATATCGGTAATCTTGGACCGGTGGCGAGTGTCGATGGCAGGATCGAACTTCAGATTCGCGATCTCGATCAGACTGTCATCGGGAATCCGGCTCACGACCTCATTCGGCTTAGTCTTTCTCTGGCGATGGCGGCACGCAGTTCGGACCTGCCAGGCGTTACTACGGCGCTGATGATCGAACAGGTAATGGAAGGCTACAGACATGGTCTTATAAGAAGACATGCCGAGGCAGTCGACAGTAAGGTAGAACCAATCCGCGTCGTCATGAAGCAAGCGCTTCGCCGCAAATGGCGTCATCTGGCTGAAGAGCGAATCGAGGATGTTACGCCGCGCATTCCTCTAGGGAGGCGTTTCTGGGCTCTATCCAAAGAGGAGCGCAAGGCAATCGACGGTATCGCCGCGGAAGAAGAGACTCGTAAGCTCATCACCAGCCTTAAGTCCAGAAAAGACAAGGATGCAATCGCAGTTCTGGATGCGGCGTATTGGGTTAAAGGATGCAGTTCGCTCGGCCGCCTTCGCTATGCTGCTCTGATCGGTATCGGCAAGGGTGCTCATGAGGAGATGTGCCTTCTCGATATCAAGGAGTCGACGAAGCCGGCAGCGCCTCGGTCGAAAGATTCGCCCATGTCGACCAACAACGCAGAAAGAGTGGTTGCCGGGGCCAAGGCATTGTCGCCATTTCTGGGTGACCGCATGTTGGCGACCCATCTTATGGATCGATCCGTCGTTCTGCGTGAACTGATGCCACAAGATCTCAAGTTCGAGATGGAACGGCTAAAGCAGAACGAGGCCGTCGCTGCAGCCAAGTTATTTGCTAGCGTCGTCGGCAAGGCCCATGGGCGGCAAATGAATCAGAAGGCTCGTGAAGCATGGGCAAAAGACCTCGGACGAAGCCGATCGAAGACGCTCGATGCTCCGTCCTGGGTCTGGAGTAGCGTCGTGGAGCTGGCGGCGACGCATGAAGCGGCGTATTTGGAGCACTGCCGCGTCTACGCTATGCAGCGAAACGCTGCATAAAGCGGCGTGTTTTCTGGCCGACATAAGACGCCTTGCATGAGATCTCGTACTGCTTAGAGCGACGTGCATCGCATCTTATTTATGGACTGCCTGCTTATTTTCGATCTTTCGACAGCGTACGCCTAACCCCCAAATGATCTGAGGCTCTATGTACCACCACATCAAGAAGCTCATGTACACAGTCAATATCGGCACTCCGGATGTAAAGTTCGGCAACCTTCTTTTGGAACAATTCGGCGGAGCCAACGGAGAGCTTGCTGCTGCGATGCAATACACCATTCAAGGCTGGAATTGCACGGACGACCTAGCGCGACGCGATCTCCTTCTGGACATTGGGACGGAAGAGCTAAGCCATCTCGAGGTTGTAGGTGCGCTTATTCGAATGCATCTCAAGGATCTGAAAACGAATCGCGAAGCAGCTGAAGCTGATCCGCTGGTGACCATTGCAGGCGGAGGAGGCGTCAACCTCTACAACTCGCAGGGCGATGCGTGGACCGCCGATTACCTGAAGATCACCGGCGAGCTCGACGTCGACCTGCGCAGCAACATAGCTGCAGAAGCCCGCGCAAAAATCGTCTACGAGCGTCTCATTGACCACACCGACGATCCTGGCACTATTGATACCCTTCAATTTTTGATGACGCGCGAGATCACCCATCTAAAGGCCTTTACCGCCGCTCTGGAAAGCATGGAAAAGTCGCCATTTGCAATCGGCTTTCTGAAGCCTACTCCTGGAATTGTGGACGAGTATTTCAACGCATCGACCGGTGACGGCGACGAAGGTGAGTCCGATATGCGCGGCCCATGGCAGACGTCCTTCGGCCTCAAGCCAGTCGAGTCTGAGATGAACGGTGGACCCGGCTTGTCCACAGAAGATATCCATGGAACCGAAGGCCAGGAGGAACGTGGCAAGCAAGACTCCGGGCAGAAGGCAACAACTTCCGTTTTCGCTGAGGCTCTGAGTCAAACACACCCGAGCACAAACAAGCACGCGGGCAATGGGACACCTCCATTACAAACGCGCGAACCGCAGAATGGTGCTTCAAAGAAACGGTCGCCAAAGGGGTTCACGCACCGCTCTTGAGTGAACTCCTCCCGCAAGAACCGGCGCGAAGCGCCTCCTGCCGGTGAACGTCGAAAGGCGGAGCGCTCGCGCTCCGCCTTTCGTGTGAGTTGGGATTGGATGTTACGGCCTGGTGGAACGGTCGGCGACGAGCTCCTCATCAGCGACGGTTGCTCCCGTAACGTCGTGCTCGTAAACACGGTCACGCGTAGTGTCGAGGCGATCGGCATCGGTGTAGCTCTTGTCGGTGCTCGCAGTGTGGGTACTGACGGACTTCTCGCCGGAGGAGGCAATGTCTTCGCCGCCGGCCTGCTTGAGAACATCCTTGGCGCGCGAGATCTCTTCGGAGGTGTCGCAGTGGACCGATACGAGGATGCCGCCATCTTTTACGCGGCCCTCGTAGCGCTTGGCCTCGTACTCGGGAATGCCCATACCGACGAGCGCTCCGACGAGGCCACCGACTGCACCGCCGACGCCGAGACCCGCGAGTGCACCCATGATGGGACCCGCCGCGATGAGCGGACCGACACCGGGAATGGCGAGTGCGCCGATGCCGGCGAGAAGACCGAGAGTACCGCCGATGACGCCGCCGACTCCAACTCCAGTGGCTGTGCCTTCAGGTGCCTTGGTGTTCTTCTCGGTCGCGAACTCGCGTGAGCTGTTGTTGTCGGACATGAGGACGGAGACGTCCTGATTAGTGAAGCCAGCTGCGATAAGACGATCGACTGCGGATTCTGCTGCGGAACGAGTGGGGAAGATTGCGAATGCTGCTGTGTTTTTGCCTGCCATGGGAGAACTCCTTGGTTGAAACAGATTTGTTTTGTGTGAATCAGCCGCAGCGATTACTGCTTGACGGTGAGCTGATTAGTGACTTTGTTAGGACCACCGACGACGTCGGCAGCCTTGGAGGCCACGGTCTGCTTCTCCTCGACGGAGTGCACAGGTCCCCGGAGCGTGACGGCGCCGTTCTGCGTGATGATCTTGACGTTGTGAGCATAGGTAGAGAGAGACTTATCAGCGACGATCGCCTCGCGGATATCGCGTGTGATCTCGAGGTCCGATTTGTTTTCCGGCTGCTGATCAGCGGTAGTGGTGTGATTTTTGTTTCTTGCGGAGTTGTCGGGAGCGGTTTGGGAGGGCGACGTACTTTGATCCTGGCCTCTTGCAAGGATCGGCGCTCCGCAAAGCAGAAGGAGCGCGCAGGTAGCCACAGCCGTTTTGAACGGCGTGAACATCGTGGACATTGAATCACCTCATGAAAAAGGCTGGATGCGAACCCTCGCGCCTGGAAAGGACTTACGTGCGAGGTCGCTCCAGCTGTATACGAAGCCTTGTCCAGCGGAAGCGCTGATAAGGCGTTTTCTGTATCACGTAGTGAGATGCCGCGAAGAGAGGTGCTGTTGTGCGGAGGCCAAAGATGGGGGTGAGCGTCCGCACCGATCTGAGATACGAGAGGTCGGATCCTTCTTAATAGGATGACGTGATGGTGGGTAAGGCAAGCGGCCGGTTACTGCCGACCCTCACACGCCTCGCCCCTGTACTCTTCCTTTAGCGCAGGCTTCCCCATCATTACATTGGCAGGGCTACCGATGACCTCGCCGGATACGAGCAGCTCTACTCTCCGATTCTGTTGCCGGCCAGAAGAGCTGTCGTTCGATGTTGTCGGGGCTGTTGCCAAACCCTTTTGCCGTAACGGATGAAGCAGCGACACCTTCTCGTACCAGATAAGTGCGTACTGAGTTCGCGCGATTCTCAGACAACCTCTGGTTCATGGAATCGGCGCCGACATTATCTGTGTAGCCGCCGACCTCGATATTCAAACTCGGATAAGCAACCAGGATTCCGGCAACTCCAAGGGAAGTTTTTCCTTGATGACAACAGGATCAAATTTGTAGCCAGTAGGAAGATAGCCGCCACGTTCCATGAGCTCATACTTTGCATTGACAGCCTCTGTTGTTCCTTTGGTGTTGTCGCGTGCGACATTTTCGAGAACAACCGCGTTGCTGGGTTGTCTCAGAAGACAAAGCCACCCTTGACGAGATGTGGAACGACCACGATGCATTTTGCGGAGCTCAATACTTCTTCGAGGATACCCTTGTCCGGCGTGTGCATGATGGCGCCTAGCACATCAGAAGACATCTGCAGGCGCTCAATCGAGTCGCTGGAAGCGGATGCCCATAGAGGACTACTCACCAGCGTAAAAGCGCAGATCAATATCAGAGACTTGCTTCTCATACTTTTCCTTTATCGATTCGTGGAGCTAAGAAGAAAACATGTCAGATGGGGGTGACTTAGCTCAGAACCACAAGGGAGGAGCGAATAGCGAGTCTTTTCCAGAGTCAGTGTTTCAAACTCGCGGCGCAATTACTGAGCAAAATAGCTCACAATTCACCAGTCGAATCCCCTAGTCGTGGTGCATGCTTACAGAACTCTTACACGTTAGGTCGTATCAAAACTGTTGCTATGGGGATCAAATGGAGTGGAAGGTATTTCCGCTTAGAAGGAATCCCGTATGCTATCCGCGGTCACCGGTCGAAACGATGCGTTTGAAAACCAAGGGCACCGAGCGGGCTGCCTATCTGATTCCGTGCTTCACACAGCTGCTTCGCAGAAGCTGCTTGCGCACAAGAAGGACTTGCGCAGCGGGCCGTTACACGAAGAAGGCAAGATTAACTGGATCACGGTTTTCTTTATGGGCCTCTTCCATGCCGGAGCGATTGCGGCTGTCTTCTTCTTCAGCTGGACCAATCTGATTGTTGCCGCTGTCCTGTATTTCCTGGCAATCAATGTGGGTGTGGGTATGGCTTATCACCGACTGCTTACACATCGCGGCTATGTGACGCCGAAGTGGCTGGAATACGCGATCACCATGTGCGGCACGCTGGCTCTTGAGGGCGGCCCGATCTTCTGGGTCGCGACCCATCGCGTTCATCACCAGCATTCAGATCACAAGGGTGATCCTCACAGCCCTCACGACGGCACCTGGTGGGCACATGTCGGTTGGATCCTGACCGGACAGGCCTTGCATTCCGAAACAGCGGTTCTCGAGCGCTACGCTCCCGACCTCGCACGCGACCCCGTTCACGTTTGGTTGAGTAAGTATCACTGGGTACCGCTCACCACTTCCGGAGCCGTCCTGTTCGGTGCTGGGATTCTCTTCGGCGGCTGGCATGCTGGTTTGGGTCTTCTTTTCTGGGGTGTATTTCTCCGGACCACGCTCGGCTTGCACGCTACATGGCTGGTCAACTCGGCAACTCACATGTGGGGCAGGCGTCGCTTTGAAACCAGAGACGATTCCCACAACAACTGGTGGGTCGCCCTTCTCACAGGTGGCGAAGGTTGGCACAACAACCACCACGCCCACCCGGTCTCCGCACGCCACGGGTTGACGTGGTATGAGTTTGATATCAACTACTATTGCATCTGGATGCTGGAGAAGGTCGGCCTCGCCAAGAAGGTTCAGATTGCCAGGTTCGATGCTCACAATCCTAAGCCGGCGGGTGTCCATTAAATCGCCAACTGTATTCATCTCGGCGATTGCCTGCCGTGGGACGGTGGAACACGGTAGCTGGCGGAAGAAACATGAGCAAATTGCACAGACTCCCATATGCTCCTGGGCTTAAAGCCGACGTGAGTCTAGGTGCCAAGGGTGTTATGCTTCTCGCGGTCTCCTCTTATCGCGAAGCGCGGGCGCTCCGCCGTTTCTGAGTTGAAGAGCCGCTATAGGCTCGCATTGTCCCCGCTCACGAATGATAGGAATGAGTCGCTTGATATGACTGAGCGAAAAGATGACATATTCGATCTTCCTGCCTTCCTGACGAACGCTGGGTTAGGAAGAAGGATCGTCCATCTCAGAGCGAAGGAAACTTTCTTTTCTCAGGGGGGCGCTGCCGACTCCATTTTTTATCTTCAGCGAGGCCGGGCCAAGCTAACCGTTGTCTCCACCGCTGGAAAGGAGGCAACCGTCGCCCTTCTCACTGCCGAAGATTTTGTCGGAGAGGAGTCGCTTGCGGGCAGCGTCGGGCTTCGTCTGACCACTGCAACAGCTATCACGCCATGTACTGCGCTCAAAATAGAACGAGCCGAGATGATACGGGTGATGCACGAGGAGCACGCGTTCTCAGACCTGTTTCTGAAGTTTCTCCTCGCACGCAGTATGCGAACTCAAGCGGACCTCGTCGATCAACTGTTCAACTCGAGCGAAAAGCGGCTGGCTAGAATTCTTCTGTTGATGGCGGAGTTTGGCAAGGCCGGAGAGCCGGAAGCGTTGATTCCAAAGATTACCCAGGAGACGCTGGCTGAGATGATCGGAACCACTCGGTCACGCGTAAGCTTTTTCATGAACCGCTTTCGCAAGCTCGGCTTCATCGAATACAACGGGCGCATCAGTGTCAAAAGATCGCTGCTCAACGTAGTCCTGAACGACCAATCGTCCGGGGCCCACGCAGTGAGTGCGCCTCTTCTTACAAAGGCGAAGAGTAGACATTCTCCGTCTAATTCTCGTGCAAGCAAGAGATGAACGGCGGATGAGTTTGTGCGCAGCGTCCCCCTTTGGAGTGCACACGGAGACTCAAAGCGCATCCGACGCTGAATTGTGGCATCGCGATCACCTGCGCGACATAGGGAAGGTCCCTTGATGGGCGCCATACATCATTACGTAACAGGCGAGAGGCGGAAGATTCTCTTCGTCATCTTTGAGCGTAACCGGCTTCGGGTACTCACTGATTGATCAAGAGCTCGCTCGTGGATCGTAAGACAGTGGCACGTCACGCGATCTGTTAGTGAGCAAAAGGGAACAGACCTTTTCTTTGGAAAGATAGAGCCTTAGGGATAGTGGGGTCTCCGATGCTCGCCGCCTGTCATTCGATGTCTACTTCCGGACTGAAACTGCTCGTTGTGGAAGATGATCCGGATCTTCGCACTTTTATCTCTGCCATACTTACGACTTGTGGCTATGGGGTTCGTTCATCTTCCGATGGCTTATCGGCGCTTAAAGAAATTCGCGCAGACATGCCGGACATTGTTCTCTCGGATCTCTTCATGCCAGGCATGTCAGGTTTCGAACTGCTCTCGGTGATTCGGTGCAGATTTCCTGGAATTCAGGTGGTTGCTATGAGTAGCGCCTATTCGGGTGGACAAACCGCAGTGGGGCTCGACGCGGATGCCTTCTATGAAAAGGCAACAAACTTTCAATCTCTCTTGGCCATCATCGAAGAGGTACGAAAGAATCGGACCGCGGTTTCAGGGCATTTCAAGACATCACGGCCGATATGGATTGCTGCGGCCGAAGAGAACTCCTTCGGCGAAGTGCGTGTGTTGTTGTCCTGTGCCGAATGCTTGCGCACTTTTGCGGAGGGGTTTTCGGAAACATCCATTACGATTCGTGAAGCCGCTTGCCCCTTTTGCCTCATGCCAATTCGATACGCGCTCGTTCCTTCGTGTCCGCAGGGCGTGAGCTTTGCGCCAAATCATGCATCAGCTCTGTATGCGCCTTCGGATCGAGGGAAACAGTACGAGGAAAGTCCAGAGCGAATGAGCCTACCGAGATGACGCACAACGCGCCTGATAAAGTAATTCTTTGTTCAGCCGCTCCAGGTGAACATGCCGATCGACGATAGGACGGGTGTTGACTTGCGTGATCTGGTTGTTGTCGAAGATCCTCTCAGGGGAGATAGTGTAGATCCCAAGACTCAAACAACCAGATTACGGTCCTATACGTTCTCAAATAGGCGCCATTCGGTCCGTTCTCGGCATGATCTCTTTGAAGAGCGTACGATTGATTTAGTAGTCGTTTCGTTTCTCGCCTCCAGCAATCCTGGCTTCGCTCCAGACGAGCACCTTCTAAGTAGCCAACCTGTCTGGAGTCGATATGAGCCTCAGAAGTAAATCGGACGTCCATAACCATCTCGGTGTCTCGCGGAAGCCCCACTCTTTGCTGACGATGACCCCGGAGAGCGAAGCGGATGCAACTGGTAACTCCTCGGCTGACGACAACGCTATGGTCGAGAGAGACGAACGTACGGAAGCGTCGCCTGTTCTGGTTGAAAAGCCGAAGATTGCTCTCACTCTTCCGCAAATGATTAAGGAAGGCGCGTGAACGCGCTCTCTCTCCTCCTTCGGTCGGGTACTCTCCTTCCGAAGAAACTCAATCTTCCTGGACAGCCGAGTTATGACGGATGGGTCTCCGTCGATTGCGAAAATGCGCACCATCTAGACGTGAGGGTCCGCGCTCCGGGCTGGCATTTCATGTGGCTTACGCTGGGTTCCTCGGGTGCAGGCATCGGCTTAACAAGTGCAATGGCTCTTGGCAGAGCCATGCGCTCAGGATTGCAGCGACTGAACTCGCGTTTCAATACAGTGGAGTTGCAGAATGTGACTGCCGCGAGATACCTCGGCGTTCATATAGCCCATGTAAAGCTTGCGTCGAGGCATATTCAGGAATGCGCATCGCTTGGACTGGTGGATGAAGTTGCCTATCGTCGCCCTCCCGGCGCTGCGGCAGTACAAACCTCTTGAGTTGAACTGTCGCAGTCCGACCAGGTCTGAGAAGCCGTTTCCAATCGTTGACGGCGTGATCGTCTTCAGAAGCGCCAAACGAAAGTCCAGGAAGATGAACCCCAGAGTAGTCACATTCGTTCTTGCTGGCGGGATGGGTAGTCGGTTATTGCCGCTGACCGAGGAACGAGCGAAGCCGGCAGTTCCGTTCGGCGGCAAGTATCAAATCATCGACTTCGCCCTCAGCAATCTCGTCAATTCCGGCCTGTGCTCTGTCTATGTACTCGTTCAATACAGAAGCGACTCCCTTTTGCGCCACTTGCGCGACGGCTGGCAGTTCGGCGGTCTGCTGCAGGATCAGTTCATTATTCCAGTAGCCGCCCAATTGCGTTCAGAGGAAGACGGCTGGTATCGAGGCACAGCTGACGCCATATTCCAGAATTTGGATCTGCTCGATGTCGAAGACGATGTTCTTGTCGCCGTCTTTGGTGCCGATCATATCTACCGCATGGATATCCAGCAGATGATCGACTTCCATCGCCGCATGCTAGCTGAAGTGACGGTCGC